>Ga0182034_10000162_pt1 | contig 28583 bp, 23 predicted proteins | sample flu12Cox44000172_FD_125972 | JGI IMG/M metagenome (GOLD analysis project Ga0182034, IMG submission 125972) | Lab enrichment of tropical soil microbial communities from Luquillo Experimental Forest, Puerto Rico - flux4day.12C.oxic.44.000.172 | ecosystem: Environmental > Terrestrial > Soil >... | reverse complement strand
GGGTCGACGAGATGCGGCAGCTCGTCGAATGGCACCCAACCCGTCCACTCGCTCTCGCCTGTCCAGCCATCGGTCGGACGCGAGCCGTCACCGCCGGCGCGCACCGGGATTCGCCCCGGCGCGTAGTACCCGATGTGGCCGTCGACGTCGGCATAGACGAAATTCTGTGATGGCGCCACGAACTCGTGAAGCGCGGCCGTGAACTCCGCCCAGTTGCGGGCTTCATTGAGCCTGAGAAACGACTGCAGCGTTGTGTCGTCGTCGTCCAGCGCCGTCCAGCGAAAGGCGAGCGGGCCGCGCGGCGCCGGTTTCGGTGTCTTCGGTGATGCCTCGCTAATAGCGTTGATCGCGTCGGAGACCAGAGGGCCGTGGCGGGTCACGCGAACGGTCACCTGAATGGGCGCCGACCCCTTCACCCCGATGGTTTCGGGGATCATCGTCATCGGCTCTTGAACGCCGCGAAACTCCGCGTGCGTGCCGGTCGAATCGAGCCGCTCGCGAAAAAGATCTTCGACGTCGGCTGCGAGGTTGGTTTCTCCCCAGGCGATGAACCGGTTTCGACCAATCGCGACGGCCGGCGCGCCCGGCAGGGTCGCGCCGATCACCTCGAAATCGCCGCCGACAATGTGGGCGAGATACCAGGTGGAAGGTGTCTTGGCGGACAGATGCGGATCGTTGGCCAGCATCGGCTTGCCGGTTGCAGTCAGCGTGCCGTCGACGACCCAGTTGTTCGAGCCGAGCGCTTCCGTGCGCAAGCCGCCGAGCAGGAAGTCGGCAACCGCAGGGTCGCCTTGCGACAGCGCGCCGACCCATGCCGGTGTCGAGTAAGGCGGTTCGGTCGGGTCGGTCGAATGAGTTGGGTGACGCGAGGGGGTCGTGTGGGTCGACGGGATCGGATGGTCGGGATTGGTCGCGTGAGACCAGCCCGGTCCTGCGCTCACAATGCTGAGACCATTCGGTGGGTAGGCCGGCATCAGTTGCGCCATCCGTTTCTCGCCGACGGCGCGCACGAGATCGTCGCGAAGCAGCTCGAATGAATAGTTCGCGCTGAGATCCCAGGACATCATTTTCGTCCAGACCACCACGTCGGGGCCGGACCACGGCTCGGGCTCGAAACGGAGGAGCGAAAACTCCGGGGGAAGCTGGCTGCCGTGGTGACCCGCGATGAACGCGTTCACGCCGGCAACGTAGGCGTTCACCTGTTGTTTTGCCCATTCGGGCATGTTGTTCCAAGCAACCGTCGCCGATCGGCCGAAGCCCACGGTCCGCAGGAAGCGATCTTGCGGCGCCGTGGCCCGGCCGAAGATCTCCGACAAACGGCCGAACCCGATGCGGCGCTGAAATTCCATCTGCCACAACCGATCCTGCGCGTGCACGTAGCCGAGCCCGAAAAGGGCGTCGGTCTTGTTCGACGCAAAGATATGGGGAATTGCGTCAGCGTCGCGGATGACTTCGACGGGGGCCTGTATGCCGCTGACGGTCACGATGCCGTCCGTGAGCGGCAGCGATCGGCGCAGGTAGCCGTAGATGGCAGCGACGGCTATGAGGGTGAGCAAGACGATCGCCCCCGCGATTCTCATCAGCATCCGCAACATGGCAGAATCATAGCAATGATTGATTTCGGCGGCCTGAAACCAGCGCTGGATCGGCTGTACGCCGAATTCAACTATCCGGACTCTGCCGCCGACCCCATCCAGATCGTCCGGCGATTCCACCGGCCCGACGATCGGGAAGTCGTGGGATTCATCGCGGCGTCGCTGGCGTTCGGGCGGGTGGCCAGCGTCCTCCAGTCGATTGAGCGCGTCCTGGCGATCGCCGGCGGCGAGCCCGCAGCGTACGTCAGGCATTTCGAGCCGCGCCGGGACGGTCGGGCGTTCAAAGACGTGGTCCATCGATGGACGCGTGGTCGGGACTTGGTGGCGCTGCTCTGGGTGACGCGGCAGATCCTCGATCGATCGGGGTCGATCGAGCGGTTTTTCGCAGACGGAGACGACGCGCCGGCTTCGAGCGTCGGTCCGGCGATCGACAGCTTCTCGGCACGTGCCCTCTCGCTCGATCTCCGAACGGCGTACGGCCGCGTGCCTGCCCGGCCGGGAGTCCGCTATTTTTTTCCGCGCGCCTCTGCCGGCAGCGGCTGCAAGCGGTTGAACCTGTTCCTGCGGTGGATGGTCCGCCACGACGCGCTGGATCTCGGCGTATGGACGAAGATTCCGCCCTCAAAGCTGATCATCCCGCTCGACACGCACGTGGTTCGCGTAGGCCGGTGCCTCGGCCTCACGCGCTACACGAGCCCCGGCTGGCGTATGGCCGAGGACATCACGGCGTCGCTCAGGCGCCTCGATCCGAGCGATCCGGTCAAGTACGACTTCTCGCTCTGTCACCTCGGAATGATGAACGCATGTGCGTTCGGCCGCGCGCGGGCGCATCGTGTCGAGAGCGGAGGGGCGTCCAATCGGCACGTCCCGCTCAATCAGCACTGTCCGCTTCGCGGTGTCTGCCAGCCACGTGTGCGTAGACCTCGGCGGTCCCCGCGATCATCCGCTCGACGGTAAAGCGCTCGCGCACACGAGCGGATCCCGCCACTCCCATCCTCTCTCGGAGTGCCTGATCTCTGAGCAAGCGAACGATTCCGCCGGCAAGCGCCGCGGCGTCGCGTGGCGGCGTCAGCACTCCGGTCACGCCGTCTTCGACGATCTCGGGGATGCCACCGGCGGTCGTGGCCACGATGGCACGATGGCATGCCATCGCGTCCAGTAATGATGTCCCGAGCCCTTCGGTCACCGAGCTCAGGACGAACAGATCGAAACCTTTGATGCACCCGAGGACATCCGTTCGGAAGCCAGGCAGGAGGACGTGCTTGTCGAGATGGTAGTCGTGAACCTGCTTCTCGAGGTGCTCGCGCAGCTCGCCTTCGCCGAGGATGACAAATCGCGCGTCGGGGACCTCCTGGACCACCAGGTGCGCAGCGTCAATCAAGTAGCGTTGACCTTTATGGGGGACCAGCGCCGCGACGTTCCCCACGACTGGGGCATGGTGCGGTAACCAGAAGGCCTCGTGAACGTTGACGGGCCGTGCGGCGACGACGTGGTCGACGTCGATCCCCTCGTGGACGGTGACGACGCGGTCCGGAGGGACGCCGTCCGCGAGGAGGATGCGCCGGATTGCTTCCGATGCGGCGATGAAGCAGTCGACCTGTCTGTGCTTCCAGCGGGAGAACGAGTTGCCCTTCACGTGAAAGTCGACGCGTCGGGAGGCGACGAGCCCCGGCCCGGTCGCGCCTGCGCGGCCGGCTGCACCGCCAAACGAGAGCGCGAGGGAAGCCATCGCGACGCCGTGAGGATCGTGCGCGTGGATGACGTCTGGTCCGAGCCGCTTCAGGAGGCGCGACAGCTTCCAGGCGGCCGACAAATCCATCTCCGCGCGCGGAGCGAGCGGAATCAGATCGAGACCCTCTGCGACCCGGCGTCGAAGCTCGCCGTCGGGATGTGCGACCAGCGTCGCGCGCTGGCCGATCGCGCGGAGCCCGTTGACGGTCAGCAGGACCTGGTTCTGGCCGCCCCGCCACGTTCGGGCGGTGTCAATGTGGAGAGAGAACATCGGGCGCCGGACCCGGACCCGGGGATCCCGCGAGTTGCAGCTCCCGGAGCTTCGCGAACTTGAGGAAGACGTAGTAGCTGTTGAGCGTCGAAATGATGAATCCAGGGATGCCGTCGCGGATCCCGCCCTTCGCTATGTAATTTCGGAGAAATGCCAGCGGCGGGTGGACGGCCACATCGAAGAATCCAGCGCGGCGCCCCGCCTCTCGCATCTGACGGGCCGCGAAGGCCGTGTACCGATCGATCGTCTCGAGATGATCCGAGATGTCGCGATAGGCATAGTGCTGAAACTCGCCGCGCAGTTGCCCCGTCGAGCCCCGCACGGTGACGGCCTCGTGAACGTAGCGGCCGGTCCATTCTGCCGCGCGCCGGTCGTACAGGCGGGTCTGATAGTCCGGATACCAATCGGTCGTCCGGATCCAGCGCCCGAGGTACCACGTGACTCGCGGAATGCGAAACGCGGCCGGATGCCGTTCTCCAGCGTCGTGAGCCATCACCGAGCGAATCTCTTGGGCGAGCTCAGGCGTCACTCGCTCGTCGGCATCGAGCGAGAGGATCCAGTCGTGGCTGGCTAGCGACGCGGCATAGTTCTTCTGACTGGGGTAGCCAGGCCACGCTCGGACGATAACGCGGTCGGTGTGCTGACGCGCGATCGCGACAGTCGCGTCGGTGCTTTCCGAGTCGACGACGACGATTTCATCGGCCCACGCGACTGATGCCAACGCGCCGGCGATGTTCGTGGCCTCGTTCTTCGTGATCACGGTCACGGAAAGCTTCGGCACACGGGGGAGTGTAGCGCGGGGCAGGAAGGGCGGGAAAGGCGGGAAGGCCAGAAAAGCGGGCGAGAGGGCAGAAAGAGCGGTCAGGGTCGGAGAGAGGAAGGCGCACTCGAGATTCGGCGAGACGTACTGAACGCCGAATCTCGAATCACGGCCCCGAGGCCCCGATCAGGGGGTCAGCGAATGATGGGCGCCTGGATGGCGCCGGCGCCCGCGGTCGTGACGCCCGTGTTGAAGGGGCCGGTCGTGAGCGGCACCGACTGCACCGTATCGAAATCGACGAGCGACTTGTTGTAGTCGGATATCGCTTGAATCTCTTGCACGCGAGCCAGTGACAGATCGCGCTGCGCCTGGAACACCAGGAAGCTCGACGACATCCCCGCGGCGAACTTTTTCTCTTCCGCCTCGAGCTTGCGCTCCTGCAGCTCGCGGGACGCGCCGGTGGCACGGACGCGCTGCTGGTTGGTCTCCACGCTGCGCGCGGCGAGGCGCACTTGCGCGACCACCTGGATTTCGAGATTCTTGGTCTGCGTCTGCGCCTGTTGGTACTGCAGTCGCGCACGCGCGAGGTTGGATTCGGAGACACTCCTGCCAATCGGGTAGCCGAACTGCACGCCGACGGTCCACTGCGGGTACGCGCTGCTGAAGACATCGCCGAGCACCGACCCATAGCTCGTCTGCGAAATCACGGACCTCGGAGGCGCCGTGCCGTTGATGAACGACGTGAAGTCCACGGGGCTGAGCCCGGTCCCACCGATGCCGAACGAGCTGTAGTTCACCTGCGCGCTCACATCGGGCAGCATCTGGTTGCGGAAGAAGCGGATGTTGACGTCGCTCTGCTCGAGACTGTTCTTCGCGGAACGCAAATCCGAGCGCTGGGTGAGCGCATTTCGAACTGCGGCATCGACATCGATGGCCTGCGCGGCGAATGCGGGCGCCTCGATCGGGTCGAAAGCAACGTTCCAGAAGTCGGGCGCGGCGGGATCGAGAATCAGCACACGCAGGTTGTCCTGGGCGGTCTTGATGTTTGCCTCCGCGACAATCACGCCCTGCTCGTTGCTGGCCACCTCCGCCTGCGCCTGGACGATGTCGATCGGCGCCAGCGTTCCGATCTCCACCCGTTTCTTATTGTCCGTGAGCGACTGCTGCGACAGCTCGAGCGATTGCTGCTGCGCCTTCAGATTGGCGATCGCCGTCGCCAAATCCCAATACGCATTTCTGACGTTGCGCGTCGTACCCATGATCACCGCTTGCAACTGGATATCCGACAGGTCGCGCGCCTTCTGACTGAGCTGGACCTGATCGCGGATCTGGTCGATCGAGAAGTTACGGATGAGCGGCTGGGTGTAGCCGAGGTTCAACGTCGACGTCAGCTGCGGGCTGTAATTCCTCGTGATGTCAGTCGTGGTCACGCGTTGGTTGCTCCAGGTGGCGTTGTAGCTGCCGCCCCACGGGAGCACCTGATTCATTCCGACGCCCGCCGCGAGCGTGCCGCTCTGAGTGCTCGGGAGGATCGCGCCTTGAACCGGAGTGTTCGCTGAGTTCCTCGACAGGCTGGAGGTCAGGTTCGGCGTCCACAACGATCGCGCCGTGGCGATCCCGAGATCCTGAATCTGCGGATCGAGCCGCTGGATGCGGATGCCAAGATTCTGCTCGAGCCCCAGCTTGACCGCGTCATCCATCGTGAGGCGGCGGACGGGTCCGGAAGGCTCAGCCTGCGATGCCGCTTGGGCGGCTGCAACCTCCAGGCTCGCGGCAAGCGACGGCGGGCCGCTTTGACCAAATGCGGACACCGACGGGATGACGATCGTCGCGGCAATCAGTGCGGTCCGAACATAGCGGATCGGTTGAAACAAGCACATTGCGGGCGGCTCCATAAGAAGACGAGTTCGCAGGGTTCGCTTGGTGTCCTGAAGGCCCAAACGGTTCGCCTGGCAACCCAATGATCTGTAGACGGTCTGTAGGGGCGTTTGGTTCACGCCAATTGTATAATGTCGGCCCTTTTTCGAGGTTCCTGATGCCCAGGTCCAGCCCTCGCGCCACACGATTCGCTGCTCGTCACTCGGGACTCGCGGCCCTCCTCACCGCGGCCATGCTCATGTGGCCGACCTCAGGAGCCTCGCGTGCTCGGGCTGCCGCGCCGCCGAAGTTCGATCTCTCTGTCGACAGCATCATGCGCGGTCCCAGGCTCGTTGGCTATCCGCAGACCGGCTTGCGGTGGTCCGGCGACTCCTCACGCCTCTACTTCGAGTGGCGCCGCCCGGGTGACGAGGAAGCGGCAACGTATGTTGTTGGAAAGGAGGGCGGCGAGCCGAGGAAGCTCACCGACGAGGAGCATCGCAGCGCTCCCCCGGCGACAGGAGGCGCGTGGGACACCGCCCATCGCCGCGTGCTGTTCGTCGATCGCGGCGACGTCGTGCTCGTCGACACGGTCGCCAACACGCGTCGCCAAATCACGCGCCTGGCCGGGGACGAAGCAAACCCGCGTTGGGCACGGCATGAGACCGTCGTCACGTTTACGAGAGAGAACAACCTGTTCCTCGTGCCGCTCGACGGCGGTGGGGCTGGAGGCCCCGGGAACAGCGCCAACACGGTCAGCTTCGGGAACATCGTCCAGCTGACCGACATCGCTCCGCGCAAGCGCGAGACGAGAGAGACGGACAGTCAAAAGTTCGTGAAGGCGGAGGAACAGCAGCTCATAGAGCACACACGGGTCGAGGCGGAAAAGAAGAAGAAGGCGGAAGAGAAAGAAAAGGCGCTCGCGCTCCCGAAGTACGAGTTGGCCGAGCGGCAGTTCGCGCCGGACCTTCAGCTCTCGCCCGACGGCAAACACGTGTTCATCGTCATTGCGGAGCGCGCGGAGACAGCCAAACGTCCCAACGTCCCCAACTACGTCACCGAATCGAGCTACACGGAGGACATCCCCGCACGCACGTTCGTCGGCGACGCGCAGGAGAAGCGGACGCTCGTGGTGATGAGCCTCGACACCGGCCAAACGCAGGTCGTGGATTCAGAATTTGCAGGCAAGCGCGACCTGCGTTGGTCTATGCCACATGTCTCTGAAGACGGGGCGCTCGCGATTTCGAGCGTTCGCGCCCGGGACAACAAAGATCGCTGGCTCGTCGCCGTCGACGTTGAAAGCGGACATGCGCGCGTGGTTGACATGTTGCACGATGACGCGTGGGTTCGCGAGCTGGGTGGGTTCGGCGCGGGTGGCTCCGGCACCGACGCGTCCTTCGGGTTTCTGGCCGGCCAGAAACGGCTCTGGTTTCTATCCGAGCGTGACGGCTGGATGCACCTGTATACGGTCGACGCGTCGCCCAGCGACGCTCGGACGGATGCCACGGCCCGTCAGTTGACGCAGGGCAAGTGGGAAATCACCGACGTCGAACTGTCTCGAGATCAGAAAGCGTTCTACTTGACGAGTACCGAGGAGCATCCCGGCGAGCGTCACCTGTACTCAATGCCCGTCGAGGGCGGCGCGCGAACGAAGCTGACGTCCATGACCGGCGGCAACGCCGGCGAAGTCTCGCCGGACGGCAGCACGATTGCGCTCATCCATTCATTCAGCAACAAGCCCCACGAGGTCTATCTGATGCCGAACCGCGCGGGCGCCGCCGCCAAGCAGGTGACAACGACGCCAACCGAAGAGTGGCGTGGGTTCAAATGGGCCGAGCCGCAGCTCGTCATCTACAAGGCACGCGACGGCGTGGATGTGTACGCGCGGTTGTTCACCCCCGAGATGCTCGGCGCGAGGCGCGATCCCGCGGCGCCCGCCGTGGTGTTCGTCCACGGTGCCGGCTACGCACAGAACGCCCATAAGTATTGGTCCAGCTACTACCGCGAGTACATGTTTCACAATCTCCTCGCCTCGCGTGGGTATGTCGTGCTCGACCCTGACTACCGCGGGAGCGCGGGCTATGGGCGCGACTGGCGAACCGCGATCTACCGGCACATGGGTAGCCATGATCTCGACGACGTGGTGGATGGCGCCAGGTATCTCGTCGAGAAACAGAGAGTCAACGCGAAGCGAATCGGTGTGTACGGCGGAAGCTACGGCGGGTTCATCACGTTGATGGCGATGTTTACGTCGTCCGACACCTTCGCCGCGGGCGCAGCGCTTCGTCCAGTAACCGACTGGTCTCACTACAACCATGCCTACACGTCAAACATACTGAACGAGCCGCAGGCTGACCCGGAGGCGTATCGGCAGAGCTCGCCGATTTATTTCGCGGACGGGTTGAAAGGTGCTCTGCTCATCCTCCATGGGATGGTCGATACCAACGTGCTCTTCCAGGATTCCGTGCGTCTCGTGCAGCGGCTGATCGAGCTCAGGAAAGAGAACTGGTCCATTGCCATCTTTCCCGTGGAAAACCATGGGTTCGAGGAGGAGACAAGCTGGGCGGATGAGTACAAACGCATCCAGAAGCTGTTCGAAGAGCGTCTGAAGTTCCCGCTCGAGGGCACTCAAAGGCGCACCGGCACGACGGACAATCATGACCCGCGATGAGCTCCTCGATCTGTTCCGCCGGACGGGCGCGCTGCTCGACGGTCACTTTCGTCTCTCATCCGGCCTGCATAGCGCCGGCTACCTGCAGTGCGCGCTCGTGCTGCAGCATCCGGCGCACGCGGAGGCGCTTGGCCGTGCTCTGGCGGACCACGTGCGCGAGCTGCGACCGACCGTGGTGTTGTCTCCGGCCCTCGGGGGCGTCATCATCGGCCATGAGGTCGGACGTGCGCTCGGTGTCCGCGCGATCTTCGCGGAGCGGCAGGATGGTGAGCTGACGTTGCGCCGCGGGTTCATGCTCGCGGAAGCCGATCGCGTCCTGCTCGTCGAAGATGTGCTGACGACCGGGGGCTCGACGCGGGAGACGATGCAGGTGGCGACCGCGGCGGGTGGGCGGGTGGTTGGTGCGGCGTCGATCGTCGACCGCAGCGGAGGGAAAAGGAAATTGTCGGGCGGCGGGGCGACTTTGGGTGTGCCCTTCGCGTCTCTTCTCGACATCGATTTGCCGACGTACGAGCCGGACCAATGTCCGTTGTGCGCAAAGGGGCTGCCTGTGACAAAGCCCGGGAGCCGGCCCGTCGTGACGTAGGGATCACGTCATGGCGGACGGCTAATGACGCGGTATGGCGACCTTCAGGATCACCGTCGCCTATGACGGCACCGACTTCGTGGGTTGGCAGCGGCAGGCGGTCGGCACGTCGATTCAGGGGCTGATCGAGGACGCGCTTGGGGCGCTCGACGGCCGGAAGGTGACGGTCACCGGCGCGGGTCGGACCGACGCAGGCGTGCATGCGCTTGGACAGGTGGCCTCGTTTACCCTGGCGCGGCCGGTCGACGCGGCGACGGTCAAGCGTGCTGTGAATGCACGACTGCCAAGCGAGGTCCGGGTGCTAACGGCAGTCGAAGCTGCTCCTACGTTGCACGTACGTTTCGCCGCACGCACCAAAACGTATCGTTACCGCATCTGGAACGGCGAGGTCGTCAGCCCCTTCGAGCGGCGCTATGTCTGGCAGCTCGCCGGCACGCTCGACATCGATGCGATGCGGCGAGCCGCGCGACTCTTTGAGGGAACGCACGACTTCGCGGCGTTTCAAGCGGCAGGAGGCGCGGTGAGGAGCACGGAGCGGACCATTCTGTCCTCCGAATTGCGGATTGCGGATTGCGGAATGCGGATTGATTGTGGATGGCCGATTCCTCAATCCGCATTACTGGTTTTCGAAATTGTGGGCGATGGCTTTCTGAGGCACATGGTTCGCGCCATCGTCGGGTCCCTCGTGGAGGTTGGCCGCGGGCGGCAGCCAGTGGAGTGGGTCGGTGAGGTCCTGGCCTCACGCGATCGGATGCAAGCGGGGCCGACAGCACCCGCAAGCGGGCTGTTCCTCATGTCGATTGATTACGGCAGCGAACGCGGTGGCGCGCTTGCGGATGAGCCCTAAGAGCTTGTATAATCGAGGTTTGCAGACTTTTCTGACTTTGTCGGCAGGGATCCGTCATGTCGCTTGATCAGATTTTGGCGTGGATCCCGGCTGGATCACCCGACGAGCCGCTGGCCCGGCAAGTCAACTTCGAGCGGCTGCCCGCCCACATCGCCATCATCATGGACGGCAACGGCCGCTGGGCGGCGCAACGTCACCTGCCGCGCGTCGAGGGTCATCGCGCCGGCATCGATTCGGTCCGCGACGTCGTCGAGACGTCGGCACGCCTGGGCATCGACGTCCTGACACTCTACGCGTTCTCCGTCGAAAACTGGAAGCGGCCCAAGGCTGAAGTGGCGACGTTGATGATGCTGCTGAAGCGCTACATCCGCCTCGAGCTCAGCACGCTCATCAGCAACAACATCACCTTTCGAGTCATCGGTCGGCCCGAGGAGCTTGCACCCGACGTTCAGGACGAGTTGGAGAACGGCGTCCGCCAGACCGCCAAGAACACCGGCATGCTGTTCAATATTGCGCTCAACTACGGCGGGCGGGCGGAAATCGTGGATGCGGCGCGGCGGGTCCTGGCTTCGGGGATGAGCCCTGACGATCTCGACGAGAGGCGCTTCAGCGAGTTCCTCTACACGGCAAACCAGCCCGATCCGGACCTGCTCATTCGAACGAGCGGCGAGATGCGCGTCAGCAACTTCTTGCTCTGGCAGATCGCGTACTCGGAGATCTGGGTGACCGAGACGCTGTGGCCGGACTTCCGCCGCCGCGATCTGCTCGAAGCGGTGGTCGCGTATCAGAAGCGTGACCGGCGCTACGGCGGCATCAAGCCGTCGCCAGTAGCGCTCAGCGTCAAGTGACGATCCGCGTCGCGCGACGTTCTCTCCCCTCGTCCGGGTCGCTTTGATGACGCGCGTGCTGAGTGGCGCCGTTCTCGTCGCCATTGCCGTCGCCGTCGTCTGGTTTGCGCCGCCGGCGGTCTTCTTCGCGGTTGCGGAGGCGCTGCTCATCCTGGCGTTCGTGGAGTACGGAGCGCTTGCGGCCGCTTGCGGCCTGCCGATTCCGATGGTGGCTTCCGGGGCCGGAACCGTCGCGGCGTCGATCGGCGTCACCTCGTCCTTCTGGGTCGAGGACCGCATGATGGCCAACGCCGTCGCGCTGGATGCAGCGCTCCTGTCGGCCTTCGTGGTGCTGGCGGCGATGTCGCTCGTGACCTCGTCCCAAGGGGGCCAAGGGGGGAAAAAAAACGCGCTGGGACTCGCGGCGGCGTCGGTCTTTCCAATGCTCTATCTCGGCCTGCCCATCGGGGCGATGGTCGCCTTGCGCAGCCTTCGCGGCCGGGGGGCGCTGTTCCTCCTGCTTCTGACGGTGATGGTCAGCGACACCGCGCAGTACTACAGCGGCCGCGCGTTCGGGCGACGGCTGCTCGCGCCGGAGATCAGCCCGAAGAAAACGATCGAAGGGGCGGTTGGCGGCTTCGTGTGCGGCGCCCTGTTGCTGGCGATTGTCGGAACCTGGTGGGTCCCGGCGATTCCGGTGATGCTCAGGGCGCTCCTCGGCGTCGCCGTTGTTGCACTCGGCATCGCCGGGGATCTGTTCGAATCGCAGCTCAAGCGCAGCGCAGGCGTGAAGGACAGCTCGGCGCTCATCCCGGGCCACGGGGGCGTGCTCGATCGCATCGACGCGTTGCTGTTCGCCGCTCCGGTTTACTACGTGTTTTTGAAGTACACGTAGAGGAGTGAGGTCGGCTGGGTCAGGTAGGTCGGGTAGGGCAGGTACGAACGTGAAGCGAATCGCGATTCTCGGCTCGACTGGATCCATTGGACGGAGCGCGCTCGCCGTCGTCGACGCGCATCCGGACCGGCTGCAGGTCGTGGGGCTCGCCGCCGGGGAGAATGCCGAGCGCCTCGCAGACCAGGTGGTGCGTTATCGGCCGCGGATAGCCGCCATGTCTACGGGCGAGGCGGTCGATCGGCTGAAGCAACTGAACGCGCCCGCTGCGGCCGGTCGTGCCGGCGTGACTATTGGCGGGATCGGCCGTGACGGACTCGTGGCCGTCGCGACACATCCCGACGTCGATCTGGTCCTCTGCGCTTCGAGCGGCACCGACGGGCTCGAGGCGGTCGTGGCGGCGATCGAGCACCACAAGACAATCGCGCTGGCGAACAAGGAAATATTGGTGATGGCCGGCGGCATCGTCACAGAGGCCGCCCGGCGCTCGGGCGTGACGATTCTGCCGGTGGACAGCGAGCACAACGCGATCCACCAGTGCCTGCACGGCCGGACGGTTGGTGAGATCCGAAAATTGATATTGACCGCCTCGGGCGGACCCTTTCGCGGCCGTTCAGCGTCAGATCTGACAGGGGTCAGCGCACAGGACGCGCTCAGGCATCCCACGTGGCGGATGGGGAGGAAGATCACCATCGATTCCGCCACGCTGATGAACAAAGGACTCGAGGTGATCGAGGCGCATTGGCTGTTCGGAGCACACGGCGATCAGATAGAGGTCTTGATTCATCCACAATCGGTCGTGCATTCCATGGTCGAGTTGACGGATGGATCGATCATCGCGCAGCTCGGCGTGACCGACATGCGCCTGCCCATCCAGTACGCGTTTTCGTATCCGGAACGATGGGGCGGGCCGCTACCTGCGCTCGATCTCATCCAGGCAAGGCGTCTCGAGTTCCACGAGCCTGACGTGGAGGCCTTTCCATGCCTCGGACTGGCGTATCGCGCGCTCGAGGCCGAGCGGAGCCTTCCAGTCGTGCTGAACGCCGCAAACGAGATTGCGGTGGAGCGGTTTCTTGTTGGGCTCGTCGGGTTCACGGCGATCCCGCGGATCATCGAAGACACGATGCGCGCCCATCGTCCAGCCCCTGTGGCGACTCTTGCCGAAGTGCGCAGCGTCGATCGGTGGGCGCGCGAGCAGGCGAATGAATATGCGCACAGGGTAGAATTGGAATCTCTATGATGACTGTGGTCGCGTTCGTGTTCGTGCTCGGCGTACTGGTCTTCGTGCACGAGCTCGGACACTTCATCGCGGCGAAGCGCGTTGGCATTCGCGTTCTCAAATTCCAGCTCGGCTTCAACCCGACGGTGGTCAGCTTCAGGCGAGGTGAAACGGAGTACGGCATCGGCGCGCTCCCGCTAGGCGGCTACGTGAAGATGGCCGGCGACAATCCTGAAGATGTCCCGACGGGCCACCCGGACGAATTCCTCGCGAAGAGCAAGTGGCAGCGGTTTCAGGTGCTAATCATGGGCCCGGCGATGAACGTCGTCCTCGCCCTCGTGTTGACGGCCGTCGTGCTGTACCAGGGCGTCGACACGCCGGTGTTTCTGGATCAGCCGGTGATCGTCGGCGCCGTGCAGCCGGACTCGCCCGCGGCCAAGGCCGGGATTCAGCCCGGCGATCACATTGTGGCCGTCGCCGATCACAACGTCGACTCGTGGGAACAGTTCTCCGTCGCGGTCGGGTCGCGCCCCAATCGCGAAGTTTCGCTGAAGCTGCTGCGCAACGGCACACAGATGACGAAAGCCGTGACGCCGGTCGTCATATCCGCGCAGAGCCGATTCGAGTGGGGCGACATCGGGGTGCTGCCCAACGTGCACCCGCAAGTTCCATGGTTGGTGGCCGGCGACCCGGCCGAACAGGCCGGTCTGGCGGTGGGCGACGTGGTGACCGCGGTGGACGGCGAGCCAATCATTTCGTCCACGCAGCTCAAGGACGCGATCGCGAAGCGACCGAATCAGCGCATTCAATTCTCGATTCTGCGGGGGGGCGAGACTCGGACCATCGAGATCACGTCCACACAGCATGGCAGCATCGGGTGGGTGGGCATCGGCATTCGAGACGACACCAAGAGCATCAAGCCTGGCGCGGTCGAAGCGCTCGGTCTGAGCGTCAAGAAAAATGCGGAGTATGCCGGCCTCATTTTTCAGACCGTCTGGGGCTTGCTGACACGGGAGACATCGCCCAAACAGCTGATGGGCCCCGTTGCGATCGCGCAAATGTCGGGCGAGTCCGCGCAGCTTGGGTGGATTGCGCTCTTCAACCTGATGGCGTCACTCAGCCTGAATCTCGGGATTCTGAATCTGATGCCCATTCCGGTGCTCGATGGCGGGCACATCTTCATCATGGCGCTCGAGGGCATTGCGCGCCGCGACTTCAGCGTCAAAGTGAAAGAAAAGATGCTGCTCGCGGGCTTCGTCATGCTGATGATGCTTATGGCCGGGGTCATTTTCAATGACCTCACCAGAATCAGCTGGTTCGAGCGCCTGATGCCCTGGAGATAAGGAGATCGAGGCGTGAAACGGATGAAGCTCCGCGAAGGTGTGCTCCTCGCGCTCGGCGTTCTTTTCACAAGTGCTTTGGTCTGGGGGGAGGCCGGGGCGCAGCCCGCGGCCCAGGCGTCGGTCACCAGCGCGGACATTCAGCGTCTGCAGGAGGGGATCGCCGACGCTTCGCGCGACATTGCCCAGGCGCGCGCTCGCGACAGCTCGCTGGCTACCCAACTGCAGGCCGAGCTCGATGATGTGCGCGACATGACCGCGTATCTCAAAGTCAAGCTGCAGCGCAACGAGCCGATTGCCCGAAGCGATTACACCGACCTGCGCGATCGCATCGACAACATCCGGGATCGCGCGCGCGGCGAGACCACGGGTGCATATACGCCTCCGCCGGGTGCCGCCGCTCCCGGCGCGCAGCCGGCCGTGACTCCGCCTCCGGCCGGGAGCCGCCCCGCGTCGACGCGTCCGAACGAGATTCCGGTTGGGACGGAGTTCGACGTCAGGCTCCAGTCGCCCTTGAGCTCGTCGACGGCGCAGGTGGAAGATCGCTTCGAGGCGACGACACTGGCAGATCTACAGGACGAGCGTGGTCACATCCTCGTGCCTGCCGGGTCGGTGATGCGCGGAATCATCAGTTCAGTCACCAAGGCGACCCGGACCGAGCGCACCGGAAAGCTGACGGTGGCGTTCGATCGGGTGACCATCAACGGCCGCTCGTATCCGATGCGCGGCACCGTGAGTCAAGCTCTTGAAAGCGAAGGCATCGGCGGCGAAAAGGCCAAGATAGGCGCTGGTGCTGGGGCGGGAGCCATCATCGGCGCGATCTTGGGGGGCGTCAAGGGCGCGCTGGCCGGCGTGCTGATTGGTGGTGGCGGCACGATCGCGGCGACCGAGGGGAAGAACTTGGAGCTGCCCGCCGGGACGGTCCTGAGGGTGCGGTTGGATTCGCCGTTGGCGTTAGGGCTATAAAATCGCACTCATCCTGCTACGCTGCGATCTTGCCGACCGTGCGGCGCCGCGATCTCTTTCATCGCAGCGTGGGCCGCACGGATCGTGGCGTCCACATCCCTGATCGTGTGAGCCCCCGACAGGAACCAGGCCTCGAATTGCGAGGGTGGTGGATAGATGCCCCGTCGCAGCATGCCTCGAAAGAACGTCGCGTAGCGGCTCGTGTCGGAGGTCGTGGCCGAAGCGTAGTCCCGCACGGGCCGATCGGTGAAAAACGGAGTCAGCACGGATCCGACCACATTGACTTGCAGTGAGATGCGCGCCGCGCGGGCGGCGTCGGCGAGCCCCGCCGCGAGGCGGGCGCTCAGCGCGGCAACATAGGCATAGAGCTTCGGCTTCAGATTGTTCAGCGACCACAGACCGGCCGTCATGGCGAGCGGATTGCCCGAGAGCGTACCGGCTTGATACACGGGTCCAGCCGGCGAAATCATGTCCATGAGGTCCGCGCGTCCTCCGTATGCGCCGACGGGAAGTCCGCCGCCAATGATCTTCCCCAGACAGGTCAGATCCGGTCGCACGCCGGCCGTCGCTTGTGTCCCGCCGGCCGAGGCGCGAAAGCCCGTGATCACCTCATCGAAGATTAACAGCGCGCCGTGTGCCGAACACATCTCACGGAGCCCGTGCAGAAACCCCTGGCAGGGTGGAACGACGCCCATGTTTCCGGCGATTGGTTCCACGATAACTGCGGAAATCTGCCCGCGATTGGCGTCGAATGCCCGCCCCACCGAATCGAGGTCGTTGTACGACGCGACCAGCGTGTCCGCAGCCGTGGCACGGGTGACGCCGGGGCTCGTGGGCGTGCCAAGCGTGAGCGCTCCCGATCCCGCCTTGACGAGAAATGAATCGGCGTGCCCGTGATAGCAGCCTTCGAATTTCACGATTCGCTCGCGTCCCGTCGCCGCTCGGGCGAGACGCACGGCGCTCATGGTGGCTTCCGTTCCGGAGCTCACGAATCGAACGCGCTCGAGCGCCGGCATGAGCTGCCGGACGCGCGCGGCGAGCTCGACCTCGAGCGGGCTCGGGGCGCCGAAGCTGGTGCCCTGCCTCGCCGCCGCCGCGAGCGCGCGGATCAGGCCCCTCGGGGCGTGGCCATGAATCAGCGGACCCCATGACATCACGTAGTCGATGAAGGTGTTCCCGTCGACGTCCTGAATGCGCGCGCCGCGGGCGCGCCGGATGAACAGCGGCGACGCGCCGACGGCCTTGAACGCCCGGACGGGGCTGTCGACGCCGCCGGGTAGAACGGATTGCGCGCGAAGAAAGAGACGTGATGAGGCCTTTACTCTCATTGGCTAATGGCTAAATGGCTGATGGCTATGGCTGACGCTGGCTAATGGCCTGACGGTCAGTGGCTGGCGGCTGCGCCGTGGCCGCGTATCACGACGCCTGGTCTTTCGCCGGTGTGCCGCCCGTTGTCGAGGACCACACGACCGTTCACGATGACAGTCGAGATGCCGACGGGGTACTGAAACGGATCGGAAAATGTGGCGCGATCAGCGACCGTGGCTGGATCGAAGATGACCAGATCGGCTGCGAGGCCCTCCTTGATGAGCCCCCTATCGGCGAGGTGCATCTGCTGTGCCGTGAGCCCGCTCATCTTATGAACGGCCTGCTCGAGCGTCAGGACGTGTTCCTCGCGAACGTACTTGCCGAGCACTCGCGGGAACGTGCCGAAATTCCTGGGGTGGGGCACACCCGTGCGCAACGGGCCGCTCGTCGCGAGGGCGGAACCATCCGATCCGATCGAAACCCAGGGCTGCCGCATGGCCAGCTTGAGGTCGTCCTCGTTGATGATGAACCAGACGCAGCTGACGCCGCCGCGGTTGGCGATGAGGAGATCGAACACGAAGTCGTACGGGTCTTTGCCCGCCTCTCGCGCGGCCTCGTCAACCCGCTTGCCCTCGTAACGCTTGTAACCTGATTCGATCCCGGTCTGCGCGGGTACGCTCGCGATCTGCACGTTGTGCCACGTGCCGGCCGAGATCAGGCGGTTCTCCCAGATCGGGTGCGGGTCGTCCATCTCTTTCCGGATCCTGGCGCGCGTCTCCGGATCTTTCAACCGCTCGGCGAGCTTGGCGCCACCGCCCTCGTGGGCCCACGGCGGAATCGTCTGCGACAGGCCGGTACTGCTCGCGACGTACGGGTATTGGTCGGCGTGCACCTCCTGACCGCGCTTGTGCGCCGCCTCGACGATTGCGATCACTTCTTTCATCCGGCCGAAGTTCGAAGCGCCGGTGACCTTGAGGTGAAACACGTGCACGGGGATTTTCGCGCCCTCGCCAATGGCGATCGCTTCCTCGATGCCGTCCCGGAGCTTTTCGCCATCGTAGCGGAGGTGCGACGCGTAGATGCCGCCGGCCGCGGCGGCAGGTTTCGAGAGTGCGATAAGCTCGTCGAGCTTCGCGTAGGCGTTCGGCGAATAGATCAACCCCGTTGACGCCCCATATGCGCCCTGCTTCATCGCGTCGGAAACGAGCCCGGCCATTGTCGCGAGCTCGGTGGGGGTGGGGGCGCGCTCGTCGTTGCCCATCACGAACTCTCGGACCTGTCCCAGGCCGACATACGACAGCAGGTTGACGGAGATCTTCGACTTTTGCACGGCGGCGAAGTAGCCCGTATAGTCCGTCCACGGGCGACTCTCGCTCGGCCGCTGGGGAGCGACCGAGCTGCTCTCGCCGATGACCTCGGTGGTCACCCCCTGTCGGATCTTGCTTTCGGCGTTCCCATCGGTCAGGAGGGCGTAGTCGGAGTGCGAGTGGGGATCGATGAAGCCGGGTGCCAGCACGTGTCCCGCCGCATCGATAGTGCGTGCCGCCGGACCGCTGACCCGGCCGACGCCCGCGATGCGCCCATCGCGCACGCCGACCGAGCCGCTCGAGGACGCGGCGCCGGAGCCGTCAATGATACGGGCATTGGTGATGATCAGATCGAAAGGTCTTGCGGCGCCCTGTTCCGTTGCCGCGGGACGCTTGGCCACCGCGAGACCAACGACGGCAACCGCCAGAGTGCATGCCAGCGCTGTACGTGTCACAACGACCTCGGTCCTCCGCCCCCGCGTCACGCGAGCGCCCGTGCAGCCTGGCGCGCGTAATAGGTGAGGATGATGTCGGCGCCCGCGCGATGGATCGACGTCAACGTCTCGAGCATGGCGCGCGTCTCATCGATCCAGCCGTTCTGCGCGGCAGCCTTCAACATCGAGTACTCACCGCTCACATGATAGGCCGCCGTCGGATAGTGGAACGTTTCCTTTACGCGCGTGATGACGTCCAGATAGGTCACCGCGGGCTTGACCATCACGATGTCGGCGCCTTCCTGGATGTCCTGCTCAACTTCCCGCAGCGCTTCGGCCGCGTTGGCTGGATCCATCTGGTGCGACCGGCGGTCTCCGAATGAAGGCGTCGATCCCGCCGCGTCGCGGAACGGACCGTAGAAGGCCGAGCAGTACTTGGCGGCGTAGGACATGATGGCGGTGTTCTCGAAGCCGCGCTCGTCGAGCGCGTGGCGGATCGCGCCGACGCGGCCGTCCATCATGTCCGAGGGCGCGACGATGTCGGCGCCCGCCGCCGCGTGAGAGACCGCGGCGCGTACGAGTTGATCGACCGTCGGATCGTTCGCGATCTTGTTATCGACGACGAGACCGCAATGGCCGTGGTCCGTGTACTCGCATAGGCACACGTCCGTGATCACCAGGACGCCGCGGACCGATCGCTTGAGGGCACGGACCGCAGACTGGACCGGCGCCTCAGGGTCGTAGGCACTCGATCCGATGTCGTCTTTCTGGTCCGGCAGGCCGAAGAGGATGACGCTCGTGATGCCGTCGCCCTTCGCGGCTTCCACCTCTCGCACCGTTTCGTCGACCGACAGGTTGAACACGCCGGGCATCGATGGCACTTCCCGACGGATGCCTTCGCCCTCGCAGACGAACAGGGGGAGCACGAACATTTCCGGCGACAGTCGCGTCTCCCGGACCATCGCTCGCATGGCCTCCGACTGTCGCAACCGGCGCAGGCGCCGCGTGAGCTTGAGCGAAGCGTGCGTGTGGATCTGACTCATACGAGTTTGCTCTCCGTCGCGAAGTACTCGACGATCGCGTCGACCAGCGCCTCGGCCGTGTGCACGGTCGGCATGATCGTCGTCTCGATCTTGGCCTGCGCCGCCGCCTCGGCGGTCACGGGGCCAATCGAGGCGACGACCGTCGGGCGCAGGAGATCGGCGGCCGGCTCTTCCCCGAGCACGCGCACGAAGTTTCTCACGGCCGACGGGCTCGTGAACGTCACGACGTCGATCCGCCGCTCGAGGAGCATACGGTAAATGTCCGGCTCGCCCTCGCGCTCGGGATCGACGACGACGGTGCGATAGGCGATGACCTCCGTGACCTCGGCGCCCAGCTTGCCGAGCTCGTCGGCGACGACCTCGCGGCCGACGTCGGCCCGCGGCACCAGCACTTTCATCCCGCGCATGGTGCCTTTGACGGCGTCGGCGATCGCCCGAACCAGGGTCTCCGCGCGGAACTCGGCGGGCGTCAGATCGACTTTCAACCTGTATTTGCCGAGCCGCTCACCGGTCGCGGGTCCGACGCCACAGAGCTTCGCGCGTCCCAGCGCGCGGAGGTCCCCGGGCCCGGCCAGCAGGCGCCCGATGAATGCGTCAACGGCGTTCGCGCTGGCGAACACGATCCAGTCGAATTCCCCCACTCGCGCGCACACGTCGTCGAGCGGGCCATAATCCTCCGGCGGCTCGATGCGGATCATCGGCGCTTCGATTGCGTTCGCGCCCATCGATTCAAGCCGCTGGACGAGCTCTGCGGCCTGCTCACGGGGCCGCGTGACGAGAATGCGCTTGCCAAAGAGCGGCCGCGCGTCGAACCAGCGCAGGTGCTCGCGCAGATTGGCGACACGTCCGACGATGAGGATGGCGGGTCGCCGCTCCGCGGACTTCTTCACCCGCTTGGCGATTTCGTCGAGCGTGCCCATCACCGTCTGCTGCGTCGGCAGGGTCCCGTCGTACACCACCGCCGCCGAGTCGTCCGGGGGCCGGCCGTGGGAGACGAGCGAGCTCAACACCTCCGGGACCTGGTCCGGGCCCGCATAGCACACGATAGTGCCGTCGAGCCGCGCCAGGCTCGTCCAGTCGACGGACGTCCGCGATTTGCCTTCATCTTCGTGGCCGCGGACGAACGTCAGCGTGTCGCCGCCGCCCGGGTAGGTGATCGGAACGCCGGCGTAGCTGGGCACCGCGACGCCCGCGGGAATCCCAGGCACGACCTCGAACTGAACGCCCTGTTCGTGGAGAAAGAGCGCCTCGGCGGCCCCTCGGTCGAACACGAACGGGTCCCCCCATTTGAGTCGCGCGACGCTCTTGCCCTCCCGCGCTTTTTCAGCGAGGAGGTAGCAGATGGCTTCCTGCTCGAGCGCCTGTGGGGCGGCGGTGCCGACGTCGATCTTTTCCGCGTCCGGCCGCGCGTGGCGCAGCAGACGAGCGTCGACGAGGTGGTCGTACAGGACGACATCCGCTCCAGCCAAGCAGTCGCGCCCGCGGACCGTGATGAGGCCGGGGTCGCCGGGTCCTGCGCCGATCAGGTACACGATGCTCATGTCGGGACTCGGTACTCGTCGCTCGTCGCTCGTTACTCGCTACCACGACGCTGCGACGCTGCGAGGATCTCCCCGGCGCCGTCGTTCATCAACTGCACGCCCACGCGCTGCCCGAGGCACTTGGCGTCGTGCACGGGCGCGCGCTGGTGGCCTCGCACCACACGGCTTCCGTCGAGCGACACCACGCAGGCCACCAGTTCGAGGACAGCTTCGCCTGCCTCTCCGCGCGCGCCGGGCGTGGCGAGCGCGCCCACCGGTGTCTGGCAGCCGCCGCCCAGCGCTTCGACGACGGCGCGTTCGGCCTCGAGGGCGGCCGACGCTGCAGCATCGCGTATCCCCGACACCATTTCGCGCACCGCGCGATCGTCGCTGCGGACTTCGATTGCGATGATGCCTTGCCCGGGCGCCGGCACACAGACTTCCGCGGGCAGCGTCATCGAGATCCGGTCCTGGTAGCCAAGCCGGCGGAGACCCGCAGCCGCCAGGACAAGGGCACTGTAGCGCCCGCTGTCCAGCTTCCGCAACCGCGTGTCGAGATTACCGCGAATCGGCTCGAAGCGCGCATTGGGAAACAGCCGGGCCAGTTGAGCGATCCGCCTTACGCTGCCCGTGCCGATCGCAGGCGTCTGCCCGAGGCATGCCACCAGATCATCAATTGTCATGGCGGCTGGCTGATGGCTGACGGCTCCGTGGCGGCCAGTAGTTGTCGGCAGCACCATCGCGTCGAGTGGGTCTTCACGGGGCAGGACGCCGGCGATCTCGAGGCCGGGGGGCAGCGCCGCGGGCAGGTCCTTGCTGCTATGCACGGCAAGGTCGATGTGATCGCGAAGGAGCGCGTCTTCGATTTCTTTAACGAACAGCCTTTTGCCGCCGGCCTCGGACAACGGTTCTTCCTGCAGGCGATCGCCTGTCGTCTTGATGACGACGAGGCGGCAGGCGGGGCCACCGTGCTCGGCGATATGCGCGGCGACGGCGTTGGCCTGCCACAACGCGAGCGGGCTACCACGAGTTCCTAACCGAAGATCGGGAATTAGATTTGCCACGTCATTTTGCCCTTCAAGGGCGGGCTAGCGCTGCGGGCGCTGGCGATGGCGCGTAAACGGTTCCACGCGCCGGGCGTCCGACATCGGCGCCTCGCCCTCGCCGAGCACGAACAGGCGGTTGAGCGCCTCGGCATAAACGGCGACGATGTCGGCGTCTCCCGCAGCTTTCAATTGCTCAGTCGGTGCGAGCAGCAGCTTTTCGACGATGAGGTGGGTGATTTCGTCAACGCGCGCGCGGGCCTCCGGCGGGAGCGCTGCCAGCTTGAAGTCGAGGCGATCGAGCTCCGCGCGACGGATGGTTTCGAAACGCTGGCGCAGAGCGACGATGGTTGGAACGGCGCCGCGGGAGCGGAACCAGACAGCGAACCTGTCGGTCTCCTCGGACACAATCGCCTCCGCGCGCGCGACTTCGTTCTCGCGCCGGGAGAGATTCTCGCGCACGGTCGCGCGTAGATCGTCGATGTTGTAGAGAAAGACCTGCTCGATCTCGCCAGCCGCCGGCTCGACGTCGCGCGGCATCGCAATGTCGATGATGAACAGCGGCCGGTTGCGCCGCGGTCGCATCACGGATTCGATGTGAGCCTTGGTCAGGATGGGCGCGGGGGCACCCGTTGCGGTGATGAGAATGTCGCTGGCGGCGAGTACGGAATCGAGCTCGTCCCACGGCGCGGCGCTCGCGCCACCGATGGCTTCCGCAGACCGCGCCGCGTGGGCCATCGTGCGGCTGACGATCGTGACATGGTGCACGCCCTGCGACTTCATGTGCAGCGCCGTCAGCTTGCCCATTTCACCTGCGCCGACGACGACGACGGTGCGGCCGCTCAGCTCCCCGAAAATCTTGCGCGCGAGAGACACCGCGGCGTAGCCGATCGACACGGCGCCGGATCCGAGCGCCGTCTCAGTGCGCACGCGCTTGCCGGCGGCGAACGACGCGTGGAACACGCGATTGAGCAGAGGCCCCGCGGTTTGTGCCGCCGTGGCGGCCGCGTGTGCCTCCTTGACCTGGCCGAGAATCTGCGGCTCGCCGACGACGAGCGAGTCCAGGCCTGCAGCGACGCGGAACAGGTGCCGCGCGGCGGCGAGATCCTCGAGGTCGTAGATGTGCGGCGCAATGTCCGAGAGCGCGACGCCGTGGAAATCGCTGATGAAGCTTGCCAAATCGCGACGGGTTGCGACCGGATCATCGCACGCAACGTAGATCTCGGCTCGGTTGCACGTGGAGATGACAATGGCTTCCTGGGTCGAGCGACGGCTCGTCAGCGACTCGAGCGTGGCTGGAATGCCGCGGGCCGCAAAGTCAACGCGCTCTCGCAGATCGACGGGCGCGGTTCGATGACTGATGCCGATCAGGAGCAGGTGCATTTAGAAACTGTGACTGTTGGTCGAAAAGTAGCTGATCGGAACGAAGTTCAACAACACGATTGCGAAGCCGAGCGCGGACAGATAGGCCGCGCGGCGGCCGCCCCATCCGATACGGCGTGCCGCGAACAACTCGAATGAGTACACAACCCAGCAGATGAGCGCCACGAAGATTTTCGGGTCCTGGAGCGACATCCGCTGCACTCGGGGGTCGAGGCCGTAGCCGCCCCTCGCCTGGGCCGCCCAGAGGGTGCCGGCGGCGATCCCGATCGTGAGAAAGATCCAGCCGACGACAACCGTCACCTGGTTCATGCGATCCAGCACTTGCAGCGATGGCAGGCGCGCGTAGAAGAATCCCAGGTGCTTCGCCTTGATTTCCTTGAACAACAGGACGTAGGTGACGCCGATCACGCACGCCAGCGCGAAGCTCGCGTAGGCGAAGAGCAGAGACGACACGTGGACGCCGAAGAGCGGTCCCTGCAGCACCGCCGCCCGGTCCTCCACTCCGGGCCGCAGCGCCGGAATCGACTGGAGCGCGATGAGGAGCGGCAGGATGAACACGCCCATCGCGCGCTCGTCGGTTGTCATCTCGGTGTAGAGATAGGCCAGTCCGAGCAGCCAGACGAAGGTCGAAATCGCCGAAGCCGGGCCGGCGACCGGCACGTGACCGATCTCCATCGTCTGCATGCCGATCACAAACGTGTGCGTGAGCGCCGCGAACACCAGCAGTGTGGTCGCCGTCCGGCCGACGATGGCGTTCCGGCGCGCGAAATGCCACGCGTACGCGACGAACGCCGCGGCGTACAGAACAAGGGGAGCCAGGTTCATCACAGAAATCGAGAGTTATGACTCAGTGCGTTGTCGGCGCGAAATACCCCTGTTTCGTGCGCGCTGACGCGTTGGCGCGATCTACGCGCACGACGATGCGGCGCCATGATCCGTCGCGCTTCGGGTTCTTGGGCGTATAACCGACGGTGTACTGGCTGGACAGCTCGTCCGAAATCTGCCCGTATACGTTTGCCAGCTCCGACACCTGATTGGGGAAGAACGCGCGGCCGCCGGTCTGCTGCGACAGCTGGCGCAGCACGAACTCGGCTTCCTTGAACCCCCTCGATGCCGTCGACGGGTTCTCGCTGCTGCGCAGGCCGATGCTGTAAATCGCGGTTTCCGACCGCTTCGCGAGATCGAGGACTTCTTCAAACGGCAGCAGGCTGGATGTGTCTTCGCCGTCGGAAAGGACGATGATCGCCTGCCGTCGAATCTCGTCGACGTTCTTCGCGACGGCCTTCTTGAGATCCTTGAGCGCGATATAAACCGCGTTGTACAGGGAAGTCGATCCCCCTGCGGAGGTCTTGCGAATCGCCTGCTCGAGCTCCGTCGCGTTGTTCGTGAACGGCTGCAGCACGACCACGCGGCTGTCAAAGTCGATGATCTCCGCCAGATCCTGCGGGCGCAGCTTTCGCGAGAAACCGACGGCAGCTTCCTGCGCCGTCGCGAGCTTGGTGTCCATGCTTGCGCTCGTATCCAACAGGAGCGCGAGCGCGATCGGGAGGTTGGTCTTGTTGAAGAACGTCACATCCTGCTTCACGCCGTCTTCGAAGACGTTGAACTCCTCAGAGCTGAGATCCGTGACGTACCGCCCGTTCCCCTCGGTGACGATCACGTTCAACGACACAACGTCGACGCCTGCCCGGAATGGAGGCTGTTGCGTCGGCGTCTGCGGGACGGGCGTCTGGGCCGTGGATGCCGCGTGCACCACCAGCGCCGCCAACGCAACCGCCGCGGCCGACAACACGGTCCAAACCGTCATTCTGGCGGCGCGCGAAGAGGTCAGGAGTGATGCTGCTCTTGCTGCGATCATGGACGAGCCTGTTCTGCCTTCATGGGTGTCCCGCGTGCGACGAGACCCGGCTTGACGGCCGACACGGTGATCTTCTCAGGCGGAATGAGCGATTCGGGCCGGGCGTAGACGACTTTGTATTGATGCTTGAGCTGATTGGCGAGCAGCTTCAGCTTCTGCGGCAGCGCCAGACCGGCCAGCAGCTGTTCGTAATAGCCGCCCGTGACACGGGACCCCTCGTCGAGCACTATCGCGCGCTCGCGGGACTCGATGCTCAGGCTGGTGTCGGGGGGACCGAGCGCCAGCGCATAGAACGCGGCGCCGACGGCCTTCAACGGATCGAGCACCTGATCATGGTACCGGTTGCTGAACTCGACTCCGGCGGTCGCGATCGCCACGATAACGGGCCGCGAGGCCTCTCGCTTTTTCAGCCCTTGTGAGACCTCGACGATTGCATCGAGGAGGTACATGCCACTGTTTGGCGCCGCCCAGATGCGATCGATGCCTTTCTTCACCTGGGCCGGATCAATCGAGTAGTCGGACAGAATGGTCGGGCGCTCGCCGACGCCGATGATGGCAATTTCGCTCCGCCGTCCGGCTTCGTTCGGCGCGGTCAGGATGGTGGCGAAGTCGGGCAGCGCCTGGCGCATGTACTGAATTTGGCTGCGGGCCGCCTGGCTGGTGTCGACGAGCACCGCAATCTGCATCGGCTCGTCGGCCGGGCTGACGCGCAGGATCTCGCGGGTGACGTTGTCTTCTTTGACGACAAAATCGGATAGCCCCAGATCAGGCACCGGCGCGCCGTCCTGATCGACGACGCTGACGAAGAGGGTGCGGTCCTGCGTCGTTCGCTGGCCAGCCGGCCCCGCTCCCCGAACGCCTGCCGGCCCGACCCAGACTTCCGCTGCCAGCAGGACGCCCGCGAACAGGACCGGACGGGTCATACGGTCAGTATAGGTCAAAAAGTGTTTGTACTCTATAAGTTGCGGGAAATTGCACCTGCGCGCTGCCCTATGGTATAAACCGCTCGGCTTACGTGCCCGCCACGCGCGGCGCCTTGCGCCATCGTTCCAATGCTTTCAGCCTACATTCCAATAGCCATCTTCGTCGTGGTCGCCACGGGCTTCGCGGTATTCACGCTCGTCTTTCCGAGCCTGATTCATCCGAGCAAGTACAACAAAGTCAAGCTCGAACCCTACGAGTGCGGGATCGAGCCGGCGACCGACGCCCGAGATCGCTACAGCATTCGCTACTATCTGGTGGCGATGCTCTTCGTGATCTTCGACGTCGAGACGGTCTTCATGTTTCCGTGGGCAGTGATCTTCGACAAGCTGCTCCTGTTTGGGCTGATCGAAATGCTCGTCTTCATCTTCATACTCGTCGTGGGCTATTACTACGCGTGGCAAAAGGGCGCGCTCGAATGGGCATGAGCGCCGTGGGACATCATGCCTGACGATCCGCAGAAGCCCGACGCGCCCGCACCTCCAGCCCCGACGGCCGCGAGGCCGGCCCCGGCATCGCCTGCGGCCCCCGGGCCCGCTGGAGGTGGCGCGAAACCGTCCGCCCCGGCTGCTAAACCGGCCGCGCCCCCGGCGAGGCCCGCAGCGGCGGCAGGGGAAGCGCACGTACCGAAGGCTGCGCCGGCGACCGGACCCAGCGAGCCGCTTCCACCGGCAGACGCCGTGGTGCCCGGCTTCATTGTCTCGCTTCAAGGGGCGATTTCAGGCGGCGTGACGGCCCTCTCCTATTACCTTCGCGACTGGACAATCATCGTCCCAGCTGCGCGGATTCTCGAGGTCGGGAGACATCTTCGCGATGCGCCGGACGCGCGCTTTGACTATTTGTCGGATCTGACAGCGACCGACTGGCCTCCGCGAACTGAGGCCCGCTTTGACGTGGTGTATTGCCTCTACTCCACCAAGCATCGACACCGCGTGCGCGTGAAGGTGAAGGTCAGCGAGCAGGACCCGCTGCCGTCTGTGACTGGCCTGTGGCCCGGGGCCAACTGGCTCGAGCGCGAGGTCTGGGATATGTTTGGCGTCAACTTCACCGGCCATCCGGATCGCCGCCGTATCCTGATGCCCGAAGACTGGCAGGGTTTCCCAGAACGGAAGGACTACCCGCTCGAGGGCCCCGGGGAGCTGCTGATGGAGAACCCGCTTGACTGGCTGAAGCTGCGGCAGACGAAGGAGGAGGCGGAGCTTGAATAGGCCTTGGTCCTAGGTCCTGGTGACTCAGATGGAAGCACAGACAATCCGCGGCGCGATGTTCGACACCGACGAGCTCGTGATCAACATGGGCCCTCAGCATCCGAGCACGCACGGCGTGCTGCGCGTGGTGTTGCGGCTCGACGGCGAGAAGGTCGTCGATTGCGACGTCGTGATTGGCTACCTTCACCGGGGCATCGAGAAGCTGAGCGAGAACCGCAATTGGACGCAGATCATCCTGCTCACCGACCGCATGGACTATGTGGCGGCTGCGACCAGCAACGTGGGCTACTGCGAAACGGTCGAGAAGCTCATGCAGCTCGAGGTTCCCCGTCGCGCGCGCTACGTGCGCACGATTCTCTGCGAGCTCCAGCGGATTGCCAGCCATTGTCTGTGGGTGGGCACCCACGCGATGGACATCGGGGCGATGACGGTGTTTCTCTACGCATTTCGCGAGCGCGAGCTCATCCTTGATCTCTTCGAAGAGTTCTGCGGCGCGCGTTTGACCTACAACTCGATGCGCATCGGCGGCCTGCCGCTCGACATCCCGCCCGGCTGGGACAAGAAAGTTCTCGAGTTCTGCACGATCATGGACTCGAAAGTCGACGAGTACGAGACGCTGCTGACGCACAACCGCATCTGGCTGGAGCGCACGAAGGGGATCGGCGTCATCTCCGGCGAGGAAGCGACGGGACTCGGCCTTTGCGGTCCTGCGCTGCGCGGCTCGGGCGTCACGCGCGACGTGCGCAAGGATGAGCCGTACGCGGCCTATGACGAGATGGAGTTCGATGTGCCCATCGGGTCCGACGGCGACACCTACGATCGCTATCTCGTGCGGTTGGAAGAATTCCGCCAGTCGCTGCGCATCATCCGCCAGGCGGCCCAGGGCATACCCGAAGGACCCATCGTCGGCAAAGTACCTCGCCTCATCAAACCCGC
>Ga0182034_10000161_pt1 | contig 28866 bp, 25 predicted proteins | sample flu12Cox44000172_FD_125972 | JGI IMG/M metagenome (GOLD analysis project Ga0182034, IMG submission 125972) | Lab enrichment of tropical soil microbial communities from Luquillo Experimental Forest, Puerto Rico - flux4day.12C.oxic.44.000.172 | ecosystem: Environmental > Terrestrial > Soil >... | reverse complement strand
ATCACCAGTTCGGCGCCAGCAGCGGCGAGGCGCGCGTAAGATTGGAGGATCCTATCAAAATTGCCGCGTAAATCTCCAACCGTGGGATTGAGCTGGGCGAACCCGATTTTCATGTTGCGTCCCAGCAAATTATGCGCGGGGACGCCAGCGGCAACGCTGTTTTAGCCTATTCGGATCGAGCACGGCGCGATGCTCGTAGCCTTTGTTCAGGGCGCCATCGGGCGCCTGCGAGACTTTCGCCCACTCAGCAAGTGTGGCGGCGAGAAAACCGGCAAAAGCGCAGAGTTGAGGACTTTCTGAAAAAAGGTGGCGTGCACCCCGTCTTCAAAAGCAATTTTCGGATTTTCGCAGGCGTAATGACTGATCGCCCCGAGACAAGTGTGCGGGTCAGAGCGAAACAGAACAGCTGACTAGATTTCTTGCGCTGGAGCTGGTGAATAAGCGCGCGAACTGGAAACAAGTCGCCGAGCGCGCTCGATCGATCCGCGCCGTCGGATTCGTTTTTCTTTGCTTCGTCATCGTAGCCAGGTTGGTCGGCGGTTACTTCCCATTCCTGCGGGTCAACGAAGAGCATGTGAATTCACGGCCCTCTCCGATTAACCATTGATGTCGATCCAGCGCGAAGGATAACTATTCAGCAATATGCCTTGGTTCCGAAATCCTGCCGCGCTTTGCCTGCGCTGTTCGCGAGGCCTGGTTCCGGTCGGCGCTGAGAAAGGTGTTGTTTTCTCCCAGTCTGGACCAAGGTCCGCGCGGCACGTCGTGGAAATCGACGAACTGCCAGTCGGTCACGTCGGTTTCATTTAAGCCAAGATAATCGCGAACCGCGGGCGAGACATCGAGTCCCGCGCCTTTGTTTAAATTTGGTGTCGGGCGTTCATTCCCAAAAACATATTGCCAGTGATCGGTGCGAAACGGGCCAGCGTCTTCCCATTGCGCGAAGGCGACTCTGTTTCCTTTGCGAATCGCGACCCATCGATCTTTGCAAACTGACACGCCGGGACCTTGGTAGGTTTGGCTAAACCACGGAACAACGCGCGGCGCTTCCGGTCGATGACCTGTTGCAGCTTTGTCGTTGTAGGGAAGCGCACAGTAGAACGGGTTTTGTCGCGGCGTGAATTTCACCGGCGTGTAATCGCTTCGATGCGATGGATTCGGATCATCGAATCCGCCGTAGCTCTGTGACCAATTCTTGTCCCATGAGCTGGAACGATTCGGAACCGGATTATTTTCGCTCGGCGTTTCGCCAATCCAGAAAACGGTTGTCACAATCTGACGTTTCCACGGGTAACACTGACTGCGTGATGCCGCCGCAGAACGCAAGTGGGGCGCGAAAACGAGCGATTCGATTCCGACGCGGGATTCGTCCGATTGTTGCTCAGACTTTTTGCTTAACTTCGCTTTTGTAGGCTCCGCTTTCGTGATGGTCCCGTGGCCAAACAGCGCCGAGATCGATGATAACAAAGCGGCAATGGTGTGTGTAATTTTTCCAGGCTTCATAAAAACAGGGACAGCGCAACGCGCTGTGTATGGTTGGACGCCACGCCAGGCGAAAAAAATGGAGCCAGCCCCCCGGCAGCGGCCCGAGCCTTGGTCAGCGAAGCGAGGCGCGCACTCTCGTCGCAAATTTCACTTAGTCAACAAATTTTCCGGGATTTAGAATGCCGCTCGGATCGAGAATTTGTTTCAGCTTTCGGTGTAATTCGCGCACCGGCCCGCTTGTTGCGTCCGGCCACCAGCGCTTTTTAGCCAGACCGATTCCGTGTTCGCCGGTAATCACACCGCCCCAGGCGAGGATCTGGGCAAATAAATCATCAAGCGCGCGCTCCACTTTTTCGCGAACCGCCGCATCGCGATTGTAGCGATCGACCATGATGTTGATATGGATGTTGCCATCACCAGCGTGGCCGAAACACGCAATCGGAAACCCCGACTTCGCGCTCAGCCGTTTCGCGAACTCCACAAGGTCGACAATGCGGCTGCGCGGTACTACGATGTCTTCATTCAATTTGGTAAGGCCAGTCGCGCGCAACGAATTGCTGAATTGGCGACGCAATGTCCAAAGTTTTTCACAATTTTCTTCACCGGTCGCTATTTCGAGCGCATTCGGCTTTTTACTAGCGAGCAATTTTCGAATCGCGTCCGTTTCGCTGCGCACGCTCTCTTCCTGACCGTCAAGATCGACAAGTAGGTGCGCGTTACCTTCCGGAACAAGCACCTCGCCAAGGTCCTTTCGCGCAGCTTCCAGCGTGAGGCTGTCGGCGATCTCGAGCGATGACGGCAAGAATCCTTTCGCGAAAATCTCCTGAACGGTTGCGGCTGCTTCTGACATTTTCGCGAAAGCGGTGGAAATCGTTGCCCGCGCTGGCGGAAGTGGCAGCAGGCGCAGCGTGATTTCAGTCGTGACGCCGAGCATTCCTTCGGATCCAACAAAAAGCCCAATCAAATCGAATCCGGTTTTGTTTTTGTGCACGCGTCCACCAGTTCGCAGAACATCGCCGTTCGTGAGGACGACTTCGAGACCGGTCACGTAATTTCGCGTGACGCCGTATTTCAAACAGCGCGGTCCACCGGCGTTGGTCGCTACGTTACCGCCGATGCTGCAATCCTTCATGCTCGCCGGATCGGGTGGATAAAATAATTTCTGCGCGCGGGCCGCCGCTTTTAGGTCAGCCGTGATAACTCCCGGCTCAACGACGGCAATCGCGTCCGCGAAACTAACTTCCTTGATCCGGTTCATTCGCATCAGCGAAAGCGCGATCCCTTTCTTTGCCGGAACGCAGCCGCCGACGTAACCGAACCCCGCACCGCGCGCGGTCACCGGAGTCTTTCGCTCCGACGCGAATTTCAGGAGCTTCGACACATCCGATGTCGATCTTGCAAAGACGACTGCTTCCGGTGCTTCTGCGGCAGACCACTTATCGCCGCTATGCGCCGCGAGCGTTTCGTCATCGTCGGCAACGGCGTCGCTGCCGAGCACCTGCCGCAGTTCGTCGCCCAATGACATTTAGTTGATCTGGACGATCCGGTAGTGGCGGGATTTTTCGCTGTGTTGCTTAAGCAGCTTTCGACATTCCGACGGAATTACAGGTTGCTCGTAATCTTTGCCCGCGAAAACCTTCACCGGGTCGAGCGTTTCAAAACGCAGCAACGTGATGAATCCCATTTCGTCGTTGCCCGCTTCGCGAATGAAAATCTCCACCCCTCTGTAGCCGGCAATGGAGCGCTTTGCGATTTCGAGAAGGACTTCTTCGCGGAGCGGCCTTTCATATTTCCCCGCGTTTTCGCGGGCAGTCCAACCGTGCCAGATGTGCGCGATCATCTTTTACATCCCTATGATTTGATAGCCGCCGTCCACGTAAATCACCTGACCGGTGATCGCCGCCGCACCGTCGCTCGCCAGGAACACGCCGGTCGCGCCGAGCTCGGCCGGTTCGCAGCTGCGATTCAATGGCGCGCGTTCCTGATAATGCTTCAACATTTGGCTGAAGCCGCTGATTCCGCGTGCGGCCAAAGTTTGAACCGGGCCGGCGGAAATGCAGTTCACGCGGATTTTTTTCGGACCAAGATCGTAAGCGAGATAGCGCGTGCTCGCCTCGAGACTGGCTTTCGCAACGCCCATGACATTGTAATGCGGCACAACTTTCTCCGAGCCGTAGTAGGTCATCGCCAGAATGCTGCCGCCATTCGTCATCATCGACGCAACTTTGCGCGCGAGCGCAACGAGTGAATATGCGCTGATGTCATGTGCCATTCGAAACGCTTCCCGCGTCGTGCTTACGAAATCGCCCTCCAAGGCTTCCTTCGGCGCGAACGCGATTGAGTGGAGCAGAAGATCGACACGATCAGTCTCGCCGCGGACTCTTTCGAAAAACGCTTTGATTTCCGAGTCGCTTGAAACGTCGCAAGGGAAGATCGGCGTCCTTTCGCCAAACGTGGCCGTCAGTTCTTCGACATTTTCTTTCAGCCGTTCACCCTGGTAGTTGAAAATGAGACGCGCGCCAGCGTTCGCCCACGCTTGGGCGATCGCCCAAGCGATACTGCGTTTGTTCGCGACGCCAAAAACAACTCCAACCTTTCCTTCGAGAACCGCCTGGGTCATACAGGAAGTTACAATGTTACCAAAATTTTGGCGCGCCGCCAACAAGCTGAAATGTAGGGCGGCGCTCCGCCGACCTTGCAGAAAGGACGTAAGCGACACGCTTGCCCTACAACCCGAAACCGAGTTATGAACGTCATCCACGCCATGAACATTCGAGTGCTATCCGCGCTTTTCCTCGCCGGTTCAGTCGTCCTCGCTCAGGAAGAATCTCCGCACGGATCTTCTCCTGCTTTAGCGGGGTCGACGCCGGCTAGTTCTCCAGTGAGCACAACGACGGCGTTGTCAGCTTCTGTGACGCCAGCTCCTTCCACCGGTGCACCGCAATTAGCTGATGTTCTCTTCAAGAATCTGAAGGCGCGCTCGATCGGGCCAGCGGTTATGGGCGGTCGCGTTTCTGATATCGCAATCGATCCGCGCAATCCGTTCGTGTTTTATGTCGCGCTTGGTCACGGCGGAATCTTCAAGTCCGGCGACGCTGGCGTCAGCTTTGACCCGATTTTCGACAAACAACCAGTGCTTTCGATTGGCGCGATCGCGATTGCGCCCTCCGATTCTGATGTCATCTGGGTCGGGACCGGCGAGGCGAACGATCGAAATTCGTCTGATTGGGGCGACGGCGTTTATCGAACGACTGACGGCGGCGAACATTGGGTCAATGTCGGACTGAAGAGTAGCCGCACGATCGCGCGAATCGTTATCGATCCGAAGAACGCCGACGTCGCGTACGTTGCGGCGATGGGACATTTGTGGGTAGACGGTGGCGAACGCGGTCTTTATAAAACAACCGACGGCGGCAAAACCTGGAAATTAGTTTTGCAAGCGAACGCGCCGCACAACGCGCGCACCGGGTGCGGCGATGTGGTTCTCGATCCAAACAATCCGCAAACGGTTTACGCTGCGCTTTACGCGCGTCAGCGGACGCCGTGGAGTTTTACATCCGGGTCGAATGCGACGAACGGTGAAGATGTCGGCGGAATTTTTAAAAGCACTGACGGCGGCGCGACTTGGAAAAAATTGAGCGGCGGACTTCCCGCCCAAACCGGGCGAATCGGTCTCGCGGTGGCCGCGAACAAACCGAATGTCGTGATGGCGGTCGTGCAGAGTTACGAAGGCGGCTCGGGGACTCTTCAGGATTTGCGCAGTAAGAGCGGCGGTGTGTTTCGATCGGAGGATGCCGGCGAACAGTGGACGCGGATGAGTGCAATCGACCCGCGCCCGTTTTATTTTAGCCAAGTTCGCATCGACCCGGCGAACGACCAGCGCGTTTATTTGCTTCAGTTCGCGTTGCTCGTTTCGGATGATGGCGGGAAAAATTTCCGGGAAGATCTTTCTGAGAAAGTTCATCCTGATTGTCACGCGATGGCGATTCAGGTGGGTAGCGTTCCCGTGCCGAAGCCGCCAAAACCCGAGGACAAAAACAAACCGCCGAAGCCACCATTATCCCTCCGATTATTGCTCGGAACTGACGGCGGCCTATATCAAAGCTTTGCCGGGGGAAAAAACTGGGAGCACCTGAACAAATTCCCAGCTGGCGAATTTTACCGGATCAGCCTCGACGATTCGAAGCCGTACTTCCGAATCGCCGGCGGCTTGCAGGACAACGAGAATTGGGTTGGACCGAGCGGAGTGCAAAGCAAGGAAGCGATTCGCAATTGCGATTGGACCGCGCTTGCCGGTGGCGACGGTTTCTACGTTTTGTTTGATCCAACCGACCGCGATACATTTTACGCCGAGAGTCAGGGCGGTGAAGTGCACCGGATAAATTTGCGCAACGGGGAGTTGCGACGGTTGCGTCCCGAACCGTCCGAAGGCGCGGTCCGTTATCGGTTCCACTGGAATTCGCCAATGGTTATGAGCAGACACAAACTGGGCGTGATTTATCTCGGCGGCAATTGCGTGTTCAAGCTCACGGATCGCATGGAAAAGTATTCGGTGATCAGCCCCGATCTGACGCACAACGATCCGAACAAAGCGAACGCGGTTGGGAGCGGCGCCGAGAGTTACGGCGTTGTGTTTTCACTGGCTGAATCGCCCAAGAGAGCGGGTCTGCTCTGGGCGGGAACGGATGATGGTCGACTTTGGATCACCGAAAACGACGGCGGCAAGTGGATCGAGCTGACGAATAATTTGCCGGAACCGGCGCGTGGACAATGGATTGTGCGCATCGAGCCGTCGAATATCGATCCAAACGTCGCTTACGTTGCGACCAACGCGTATCGCGCGGGGGACGATCGCCCGATGATCTTGCGGACGGGTGATCTCGGCAAGACCTGGACTGCGGTGGTTGGCGATTTACCGGCAAACGCTTCGGTTGAAGTGATTCGCGAAGATCTGGTCAATCCAAAGTTGCTTTACGCGGGCACGCACTTCGGCTTGTTTGCATCGTTTGATCAAGGGACGCACTGGGTCCGAATCGGTGACGTCCCGCCTGTTCGCGTCGATGACGTTCGAATTCATCCGCGAACGACCGATCTGGCGATCGCAACGCATGGCCGCAGCATCGCGGTGCTCGATGATACAACGCCGTTCCGCGAGTTTACTCCCGAGATCGCGGCGAAACCAGCGCACCTTTTTAGTGTGCGCAACGTAACCGGAGCGTATTTGCAGCCGGGCTTTGTCGATTCCAACGGCAAGGGTGTTTATCGCGGTAAAAATCCAGACGATGGGGCGCTTTTCACGGTTTGGGTCAAGGAATTCACCGGCGACGAAATCAAAATTTCGATTACGAAATCGACCGGGCAACCAGTCGCGAACTTGAAAGCACCGGGCACACCCGGATTCACGCGGCTGAATTGGGACCTGCGGCCGACAAAGGACGTGAGCATTGAGTACGGCGGCGACGATCCAAAACGGTTGTTGCCGGCGGGCGATTACAATGCGGAGTTAAGTTTCAGTCAAACCAAAATGAAACAATCGTTTCACGTCGAGCTCGCCGAAGGAATTACGTCAAGATAGTTGGATGGAAAGTCGCCTTCGTTAGCACACGACCGCGTGGCGCCGGCAAATGCCAGAGAGCATTTCCCAGAGCGCGTCGAGAACACGATTAGCTGACATCCGCACATTGTCGACGTTTTGATTATCGATGTACGCACTCAGCATTTTGCGCGCGGCGGCGGAATGCTCCTTGTCCGCGTCGATGTGAACGGAGAAATATTCGTAGCCTTTCGGATCCGTAAAGCTGTAATGCTTCTTCAGTCCATCGATCTTCGATTCGCAGATCGTCGGTATCTGGCTCTCGTAAGCGTAAAGCGCGGCCAACCCTTCGGCCGTCGATCCTTCGCCACATACTGAGCGAAACGTGTCGATCAAATTCTTCGTCTCTGGCTGTTTCTCCGTCTTCGCAAGATCGGTATCGCCGACGCCGAGAACGCTAGCGAATTGTTTCCAGAGCTCGGGATGGTTCGGCGAGCCGGCTTCTTCATCGATCAAATTCGAAAGAATTTGTTTCCGTGTCGGTTGATCATCGCACTTCGCATGTACAGCCGAGAGATGGGTCGGGAACGCGGCGACGTGATGATAATACTGCTTTGCATAATCGGTCAGCGCCTCTTTGCTCAGTTCCCCGCGCGTCCACGCGAGATAAAATGGATGTTTCAACAGATGCTTCTCTGCGATGTCTTTGTCGATCTTATCGAGATGTGCGTTCATAAATTTGTGCTCAGCGGAGTTGTCAACAAAACGAACGTGAGTCAGAAATGGGCAGGTGACAAGTTGATACATGGATTTTGGCAATCCGGTCTTTGAAACATTTGCCGTGGCAATACCGGAACTTGCGACAAACCTGCTTGTCGCCGCCGGGATCGCGCCGTTAAAATTCGTGCAGGTGCGAATAGAGGACCGCCCCTTCCGGCGCGTTGAAAGATGTTGCGACCGGCGAACTGCATAAGTTGCGCAAAAATCAATTTTGCGCCGTCGCTAATGTCTCAGCGTCGCAGCAACCAGTGTGGAAGTCGCTCATCTCTTGCTCGTTAGATGAGCTTGTGCTGCTGAGCGTAGCAAAATAATGTAATACGCAAATTGAGTTTTTGGTTTTTCAATCCAGCACCACGGCTCGTTGCGCTTGCTTTCAGTTTGGGATTTTTGAGATGTTGCTCATCCTAAGGCGTTATTTTCGCCGTTCGCCTGTTCGCCTAAGCCCAGGGATCTGTGCGCGGACGGCGAATTTTTTTACGTCACAACGACGCTCGTCCGCGGGAAATTTTTTCGAAGTCGCGGCCACCGGTATCTATCTGCTTATTTCTCAAAATGTGCTGGATGCCACGGATAGGGATAACGACCCAGTTAGGGCGGTTGTTTAGTTCATAGCCGATCTCGTAAACGGCTTTGTCGAGGAGATAAGCTTCGAGAAGAATTTGGAAGTCCTCGAAATTGTTCGGGATGAAGATGGCGCCGGCAGTGGTCTGCAAATAATTCTGGACAAACACACTGCTCATAAGCCGATACCAGATGTCGGCCCAGCGCTCGAGAAACGGAACATCTTCGCTGCGGGTTGCCGGTTGCCAAAGCGCGCTGTAAGCAGCGTATTGGAAAGAGCGCATCATGCCGGCGACGTCGCGCAACGCAGAACGTTTCAGTTTGCGCTCGCTCATCGGCCGAGCCGGTTCACCTTCAAAATCGAGAATCACGAAATCTTTTCCGGTCGAGAGGACCTGGCCGAGATGATAATCGCCATGGATCCGGATTTTCGCGGCATTCGTTTTGCGATCGAGGAGACGTTTTTCTCGCGCGAGAATTTCCTTTTCGGTGCCAAGGACCTCGTTGGCTTCTTCCCGAAAGTACTCGGGCACGTCTTTCAGTTTCTTTTTCAGTGCATCGAAGTTGCGGCGGAGTAACGCGCGCATGTTTTGATAAACCGAGCGTTGCGCCATCGCGTTGAACGGTTCCGGGGCAAAAAGGGGATCGTCTTCGACCGACGCGAGTGCGAGATGCAGCTCGCCGGTGCGTTGCGCAAGCAGCTTCGTTTTTTCAGGATAAATCCCGCCAACCAAATCTTCGATCAGCGTCGCGGGCGTCGTCGTTTCGTTTTGCAACTCAGTCTTTTGCGTCAGTACGCGCTCATAATAACGTCCGACGTGATCGAGTGTCATTGTCCAGGCATCGGCTTCGGCCTGGATGGCATCCTGCAATAAACAAACAACCGTCGGCGGCGATTTTTCTCGATGATATTCGATCGCGCCGCTGAACGCAGGCACGTTTTCAAATCCGACCCGCTCGGTGAGAAAACGAGTGACTTCTACGTCCGGGTTCACGCCATCTTCAAGTTTTCGGTAGAGCTTTAGGAAAAACCTATCGGCAAAGAGCATGGACGAATTGCTTTGTTCGGCGCTGAGAAGATTCGAAGGGGGCACCACCGTCACTCGCCCGGCACGCGGACTCAACGCGCCGACGAATTTTCCATTTCGTCCGCTCGCATGTTGTCGATCCAACATCAGCCGAAAGAGTTTTTCGCGGAAGTCATTGTCCCAAACGGCGTCGAAAAGAATCGAGCCGTCATTGAAGCGCGCGATGACAGCGTGCGGCGCAGCCTGCGAAATATTTTTTGCCTTGTCAGGGGAAGCGATCTTCACCGGCAGGGCGTAATTTTCGGTTGGCCCGTCGAGATAACTGACTTCGACGACCCAAAATTGCCCTGAGTCTGGCTCGGGAGAGATCCAAGAACGTTCCAAAACGCGCATTTGGCGGAGTGTTCGTGCCTTCGCACCAAACCAGCGACAACTGACCATGTATTCCGGCAAGACTTTGGTTTCGATGTGACTTCGCGAGCCGTCGTCGAGCAAAGACTGCAATTCGGGTCGGGCGTTCAGTGTCGGGACAACGCGCTTTTTTTCCGATCGCTTCCGCCCGCTTTGCGGCTCGAGCGTAAACCAGTAGGACGAATGTCCGTTGAGCGTCAGGAAGTAAGGTGACTTCTTGACCGGTGGGAAATGGCTGCGACCGATAATCTCCAACGGGACTGAGCCGGCGAATTTGGAAAGGTCCAGTTCGACGAATTGCGAAAAGCGCGAGAGATTCACGACGCCGAGAACGGTCTCGTCTTCATAGCGGCGCAAAAACGCGAGAACTTTCGCGTTCTCAGGGTAAAGAAATTCAATCAAGCCGCGCGAGAACGCCTTGAAATTCTTCCGCATCGCGATGACGCGGCGCATCCACCAAAGCAGTGACGACAAATTCTTCTGCTGATTTTCGACGTTGATCGCTTCATAGTGATATTCGGGATCGATGATGACCGGGAGATGGAGTTGTTGCGGATTGGCGTGAGAAAAGCCGGCATTGCGGTCGGGACTCCATTGCATCGGCGTGCGGCAGCCGTTGCGATCGCCGAGATAAATATTGTCGCCCATGCCGATCTCGTCGCCGTAGTAAATGATCGGCGTGCCGGGCATTGAAAAGAGAAGCGCGTTAAGCAGCTCAATCTTGCGCCGATTGTTCGCGAGAAGCGGTGCGAGACGGCGGCGAATGCCGAGATTGATCCGCGCATGCGGATCGTTGGCATAAACGCGCCACATGTAATCGCGCTCCTCGTCGGTGACCATTTCGAGCGTGAGCTCGTCGTGATTTCGAAGGAACATTGCCCACTGGCAGTTGTCGGGAATCGGCGGCGTTTGCTCGAGAATGTCGATGATCGGGAACCGATCCTCCATTTGCAGCGCCATGAACATTCGCGGCATCAGTGGGAAATGAAAATTCATGTGCGATTCGTCGCCGTTGCCGAAATAGGCGACGGCGTCTTCAGGCCACTGATTCGCTTCTGCGAGCAACAAGCGACCGGGAAATTTTTGATCGACATGTGCCCGCAATCTTTTCAGGTACGCGTGCGTCTCGGGTAGATTTTCGCAGTTCGTGCCTTCGCGTTCGTAAAGGTAAGGCACGGCGTCGAGTCGGAGTCCATCGACGCCCATGCCGAGCCAGTAATCGCAAACTTTCTCGACTGCTTCGTGCACGGCGGGATTATCGAAATTCAAATCTGGTTGGTGCGAGTAGAAGCGGTGCCAGTAGTACGCTTTAGCGAGCGGGTCCCACGTCCAATTGGACGTTTCGAAATCTTTGAAGATGACGCGCGTCTCGGAATATTTTTCAGGCGTATCGCTCCAGACATAGAATTCCCGATCCGGTGAGCCTCGCGTCGCGCGCCTCGATTTTTGAAACCACGGGTTTTGGTCAGACGTGTGATTTATCACTAATTCCGTGATCACGCGCAGTCCGCGTTTGTGCGCCTCGGCCAAAAACGCGCGGAAATCGTCGAGGGTTCCGAAGTTCGGATTAACATCGCAATAATCGGCGATGTCGTAACCGTCGTCGCGCAACGGCGAGGGATAGAATGGCAACAGCCAGATCGCAGTGACGCCGAGTTCCTGGAGATAATCGAGCTTCTGGATTAGCCCGCGAAAATCGCCGATGCCGTCGCCGTCGCTGTCATGAAAGGTTTTGACGTGCAGCTCGTAAATGATCGCGTCTTTGTACCAAAGCGGATCGCTGACTGAGTCTTTAGCGCTGCCGGGCATTAAATTAACTTTTGCCGCACAAAGCGCGCCGCGCAATCGCCGGTTTACCCACGGCAAGGCTTCTCCCGAGCAACGTCGCAAGGTCGAAATCGATCGGCCGCCGCCTAGAAAAGGCGACGTTTTTCCGTGGCACGCCTTCAGTCAATCCCAGGAGGCGAGGTGACCGCTAATCTGACCCCATCTCGCGTAAAATAAATTCCTGGAGGAAACCGTAGAAGTTGACCTGAAACAGCCCAAGGTCGCGACGCGACCCGATCGGGAAACGGTCGTGATCGTTTAATTCGGTATCTGAGAATTTGTATTTTTCAACAATTACGAGCCGCGCCTGATTAAGAGCGCTGAGCCAGGCGTCGGCGTTCTGGAACGGAATGCGGAGCGTGCGATGGCGCAGCGATTTTTCGTTTCCGTTGAGCTGGGTGAGATCGGCCGCGACTGTTTCGGTCGCACTTTGGAAAAGCCGCCGCAATTCCGGCTCCACATAACTTTTCCATTCGGCACAGATTTCTTTTTGACTCGACGGTTGGCTGAACAAGCGCGCTTCCGCTCCGGGCGCGCTTTCGGGATTCGCGCTCGGCGGGATTTGTCGCAGTAATTCGGCGAGAAATGGATCGAGATCGGAAATCCGCAATGTTTCGCCCTCACGACAGATTTCCATATTAAGCAACCTTCTCGAGTGTCGCGAGCAGGAGATAGCCGTGGAGCTGTTGGACATAGAACTCCGCGCGCTCGCGGACTCCGCACCACAAAATCGAGCGGCCTTTCTGATGCACTTCGAGCATATGCTGCTCTGCTTTTTCGCGTGGATAACCAAACACGCGCTGAAAAACCATTGTCACATATGTCATCAGATTCACTGGATCATTATGAACGACGACCTGCCAGGGCACATCGAGCTCTTCTTCACCGCGCGTTTCCCTTTCCCTGACCGGCGCTTCCACTGTCGATGTCGATTCTTGTTCGAGCTGCACGGCGCTGACCGCGCTCATGAAAAAATGCTATCACAGTGTTGCCGCACTTTAAAGCGCCGCCTTCGCCAGGATTTTCCGCTGAACCGCTTCCATTTTTCGCGCGCTTGCCTTGTCACGATCGTCGAAGCCGTGCAAATGAAGCAAACCATGCACGACGTACAAGCAGAGCTCGCGCGTGAGTGAAGTTCCGAATCGCCTGGCATGATTCCTAGCCATCTCGGCGCTGATGAAGATTTCTCCATGTTGAAACGTAATCACGTCCGTCGGCCCCGGTTCCTTCATGAATTGTCGATGCAAGGAGGCCATTTTTCGATTGGAAACAATTAAAACCGAAACCTCCGACGATTGCCGGAGCCCGGTCTTTCTATTTCGCGGGATGCGAAGACAGAGTTTTACGGCTTTTCGGGCGAATCTTTCCAGATCGGAAACGCTGACCGAAACCTTGCGTTGAAGAGTGCGCACCGTGATTGTGGGCGACCTTTCGAAAATTTGGTTTTTCATCGCGACCGGCGCGCTTGATCGAGTTTCTTGAGCAGCGCATAAATCATTTCAGTTCTTGGCATTTGTGCGCCGGCAGCGACCGCCCGTCGTAAGGGCTCGCCCCAAATTGCTTCGATCTCCAACGGTTGGCCCTTTTCCCAATCTTTCAGGGTCGACGGTTTGTAACCGCTCATCGTCTCAGTACGCTTAATGTGTTCGCGCCACGCATCGGTCGGCAGCGCGTGGCCGCATTTGTTGGCCGCGACAATCACTTCGTCCATCAACGCTAACGTAATTTGTCGAAGGTTCTTATCGCCAACGATCGCGGCGGTGTCGACTCCTCCGGCCAGAATCGAGAGTCCGTTGAACGGAATGTTCCAGATCAATTTACGCCAGCGCTCAAGCGCAACATCGTCCCTCACAGAACACTTCACGCCCGCGCGAGTGAATTCGGCGGCGACCGCGTGGGTGCGTGGTTGCGCTGGTCGACCGAACTCGCCAAGAATCACCAGACCGTAATCGTAACGCTCGACCTCCGTTTCGGAATGTCGATCCACAGCAATAAAGCATAGGCCGCCGAGCACTCGGTCGGCACTGAAATATTTGGCCACAAATTCGTCGTTGCCGAGACCGTTTTGCAAAGTCAGGATCATCGTTTGTTCGTGGAGGAGTGGAGGAACGAGATCGACAAGGTCGGAGTTGGAAGTTGCTTTCACCGCGACGATCACCAAATCGCACAGACCGATTTCCGTGGTCGAATTGTAGCAATTGACTTTCACGACTCGGAAATTCTCACCTTTGCCGCGAACAAAGATTCCGTTACGGCGAACTTCCGTTAAATCGCCGCGCACCAGGAAGTGAACGTCGCTGCCGGCGTGAGCTAACTTTGCTCCGTAATAAGTTCCAACCGCTCCAGAACCAACGATGGCAATTCGAAGCGGCATCGGAATCAACCACAGAGGTCACCGAGGTCGCAGAGAAAATATTCTTTTGGAAAATCAGACTCTGTGAACTCTGTATTCGCTAAGGTTATCATGTGGGAGGTCTCTGTTCGGATTGAAAGTTCCGCGTAATTAGGCGCGCGCCCTTGTTAAAACTGAAGTAGGCCCACGCCCACTGAAATAGAACGGCGAGGCGATTGCGGAAACCGACCAGGAAAATGATGTGGACGAACAACCATGCAAGCCAGGCCGAAATCCCGGTGAGATGCACAAGCTTTAAATCCGCCACCGCTTTGTTCCGTCCGATCGTCGCCAAGCTGCCTTTGTCAAGATACCAAAAGCGCTGCGGCTTCAGGCCGTCGATCATCCATAGAATATTGCGCGCAGCGTGGCGGCCTTGTTGCATCGCGACTGACGACACGCCGGGCAGCGGCCCACCAGTTTGATGCGAAAAATTCGCGAGATCGCCGATCACTTGCACTTCCGGATGATTCGGAATCGTTAGGTCTTTATTGACGACTACACGCCCGACGCGATCGATTGGCGCGCCCAGCGAATGCCCGACAAATGACGCGTTGTTGCCGGCTGCCCAAATTTTGACCCGACAAGGAATGAATTGGTTGCCAACCTGCAAGCCTTGTTCCGAAAGATTGGTCGCATGAATTCCGGTGCGGACCTCCACGCCGAGATCGACAAGTTGCTTCATCGCATTGTCGCGAAGGTCTTCCGGAAAAGCGGCGAGCACTTTTGGCTCGCCTTCAACCAAGATCACACGCGCTTGAGACGGATCAATGTGCCGAAAGTCTTTTGCCAACGTGTAACGCGCAATCTCCGCAATGGCGCCTGCCATTTCGACGCCGGTCGGTCCGCCGCCGACGATTACAAAGGTCATTGCCGCTTTACGTACGGCTTCGTCGGAAATTTTTTCCGCGTATTCGAACGCCATTAAAATGCGACGGCGAATTTCAATCGCATCCTCGAGACTTTTCAGGCCGGGCGCGAGCTTCTCCCATTCCGGATGCCCGAAATATGAATGCCGCGCGCCGGTTGCGAGGATGAGATAATCATAATCGAGCTCGCCATCGACCATCCTCACTTTTTTCGTGTTCACGTCGATCGATTGCACTTCGGCGAGAATCACCTCGATGTTTTTGAATTTGCTTAAAACCCCGCGCACGGGCGCTGCGATGTCGGCCGGCGAGAGCGCTGCGGTAGCGACTTGATACAGAAGCGGTTGGAACAAGTAGTAATTCGTCCGGTCGATGACCGTGACCCGCACTTCCTCGCAGCCGAGTTTCTTCGCTGCTTCGAGTCCGCCAAATCCGGCGCCAATGATGACGACGCGCGGTTTCTGTGTCTCTTGCATACCTAACAATCTCCGCAAACTTCGAAGGCTCAACGCCCAATCGGAAACCAGTTGTCAAAACGATGACTGCGTCTATCTTTCGCGCCTCATGCCGAAGCCAATCGCTCGCAGTAAGACACGCAAAGCCGTCGCGAAACGTTTCAAAATTACCGCTCGCGGCAAGGTTTTGCGCGCGCAATCGTCTCGGCGCCACTTGCTCGCGTGCAAACGCGCGAAGCGCAAACGACAGCTTGGGAAAATGGCCGTGCTCGACAAAACCGACGAAGCGCGGGTCAAAGCGAATCTACCGTTCAGCTAATCGCTAACGAAACTGCGGTGTTGATCCGGGAGTTAGCGACCGATGTGGCAGCATTTGCTGAGCAGCTTCATACAAATCGGGGCGCCCGGTTCCCCGCGCGGTAGAGATCGCGTTTGTTGTAGCGGGCTCCCAGGACCGTGTGCAACCGAATTGCCAAGTAAAAGCAAGAGCGCGACCAGTTTCATGACTTGACGAAAAAAACTCGCGATTGCGCCTTGTTGATGTTGCGGGGAAGTTTCGGTTCCGTCCGGGGGCTATGGATTGGGGAGGGACGAACTCCGCCAGGGCAGGAAGGCAGCAAGGGTAGTTTTGCCCTTCTTGTCGTAGTTCTCTGGCGAACTTTTTTCCGGTGAAATTGCTGAAAACGAAAGCGAAACGCTTTGCCGATATTGTTGAAAGCGCCGGCAAACCCGAGCCCTGCACGCTCTGGCAGAAGCCGACGCAGGATCGACATCTCCAATCCGAGATCAAAAACAATCGCGTGATGACGATTTTGAAGACCGAAGCCGGGAGCGAGTTTGGAGTGGTCGGATTTAGGGAAAGCAAAGGCGCGGGGTATCTGATTTTCCCGAAATCGTTGAAGCGTTTCGAGAACAGACGGATTGTTGGAATCAATTGGGACCTTGTTAAAACCAGATGACCAAGGACGAACAACTTCGTTACTCGCGGCACATGATCATGCCGGAAGTCGGTGCAGAAGGACAAGACCGTCTAAATGAAGCGCGCGTTTTGTGCATTGGCGCGGGCGGGCTCGGTTCGCCGGCAGCCCTTTATCTCGCGGCAGCCGGAGTCGGCAAACTTGGTCTCGTTGACTTCGACGATGTCGATCTTAGTAATTTGCAGCGCCAGATTTTGCACGGCACGAAGGATATCGGGCGCAAAAAACTGGATTCGGCGCGCGATCGTTTGTGCGACGTGAACCCAACTATCAAAATCGAAACACACGAGTGCCGCTTTACCAGCGCGAACGCGCTCGAGATTGTTTCTGGTTACGATGTCGTCGTCGATGGCTCGGATAATTTTCCGACGCGCTATTTGTCGAACGACGTCTGCGTGTTTGCCAAGAAGCCGAATATTTACGGTTCTGTTTTTCGTTTCGATGGACAGACAACCGTTTTCGCACCGCATCTTGACGGGCCGTGTTATCGCTGTTTGTTTCCGGAGCCACCGGCGCCAGGATCGGTTCCCAACTGTGCGCAGGCCGGTGTGCTAGGCGTCTTGCCAGGGATCATCGGAACGATTCAGGCGAATGAAGCGATCAAGTTGATTCTGGGCGTAGGCGACCCGCTCGTTGGCCGCCTTCTTTACTTCGACGCGTTGAAAATGAAATTTCGCGAATTCAATCTTCGGCGCGACCCACAATGTCCGGTCTGCGGCGATTCGCCGACCATCACCCAACCAATCGATTACGAACAATTTTGCGGTGTCTCGACCAGCGCTGTCCCGACTGTTTCGGTGCGCGAACTGAAACAAAAACTCGATACGCGGGAAAATTTTCAGCTCGTCGATGTGCGCGAACCGTTCGAACATGAGATCGCGAGCATCAATACCGCGAAGTTGATTCCGCTCGGTGAATTGCCCGATCGATTGAATGAATTGGATCGACCGCGATTGACGATCGTGCACTGCCACAGCGGCCAGCGTAGTGCGCAGGCGGTGCGCTTATTGCGAGAAGCGGGTTTCGAGAATGTGTTTAATCTGGAGGGCGGAATTGCCAGATGGTTGGACGAGATCGGTTCGGACGTGCCGCAGTATTAATCTCGTTTTGGAGCGGCGGCCGACTCTTCCGCGTTTGGAACATCGCTCCACTGCTTGATGAGTTCGCCATTTTTCTTCCGAAAACGAATACGTGAAACAGCGCCGCGACTCGGCTTTGAATCAAACGGCGCTGCAATCGCGGCTTCGAAATCGGCGACGGCGAAACGTCCTGACGGGCGTTTCGCACGATCTGAAGTCTATCGGAGCGGGTTTGAAGCTGCTTCGATTCTGAATCGACACGTCGGCGCATGAATGAAGTAAAAAGCGCGCGGGCCAGTTTGCTGTGTTTTGTTTCAAAAGCGACGACCGTGATCATTCGGCAAGTCGGATCGCCAAGGCAAAAATCCGGATTGCGGCGCCGAGTGCGCTTTATCGACATTTGCATTGCTGATTAAAACGACGCTCGTGATGTGACCACCTGCCATTGAAAGGGCGTTGCCGTCAATATCCGTAAAGTTGATTCGGTAGCTTTGGCCGACTGTTGGTTCGCCGAAGACCGACATCGTTGGCGGGCGAAAACAATTCCAAAAGCCAAAAAATTTGCGCTCGACTCAGCTTTCACAATTAAGGACGTTGAATCACGAGAAATGCGCGCCGACAATCTTCGCTTTCAAATTCTCGCTACTTCTCTTTCGGTTGCGATGCTGCTGAGCGGTTGCGAACGGATGGTCACGTCGCGGACCGCGCGGCTGGTTAAAGAAGCAGATTGGAAAGCGGCCCAGGGTGATTATCTGTGGGCGATTAATCTTTACGAAGCCGCGCTCGATGGCACACCGCAATCTGCCGAGGTGCATTTCAAACTCGCGCTGCTTTACGACGATAAACTGAACGATCCGCTACACGCGCTTCATCATTTCAAACGTTATCTCGTGCTCAATCCGGAGGGCGCGCACGCAGTTGAGGTCAAAGATTTTATGCAGCGCGATGAAGTTGCCCTTGGCACGAGTTTGTCCGGCGATTCGGTGGTAACGCGCGCCGAGGCAGCGCGACTGCGAAATGAGAATCTCAGTCTGCATAGGCAAATCGACACCGCTTCGGTGAAGCCGCACCTGGCGCCGGAAAAATCGCATCACACCGACAAAGAAAAATCGAAAAGTGGATCGCACATTTACACCGTGAAGGAAGGCGACACGCTGGCTTCGATTTCGCGGAAATTTTACAAAACGTCGAAGCGCTGGCGCGAGATTCGCGACGCCAACGAAAGCAAGATCGATGACCCGGACAATTTGAAAGAAGGTGTGACCCTGACGATTCCAGCGAAGGATTAACAACTGAGATCGACAATCACCGTAAATGCTGAATAAATGCCGATCAGATTGATCACTCGAATCGCACCGGATGTCGGCTGGCTGCCGGTGAGTTTTGCGAATGTTTATTTCATCGGCCGTCCTGGTGGCAAATGGATCATTGTCGATACTGGTTTTCCGGGCGGTACGCGCGAAATCCTGACCGCAGCAGAGGCACGCTTCGGTTCGGGGTCGCGCCCGGAAGTGATCGTTTTGACGCACGGTCACATTGATCACTCGGGGAACGCCGCCACTCTCGCGGATGCGTGGGACGCGCCGATTTACGCGCACCGCTTGGAAACTCCATTTCTCAATGGAAAATCTGCCTATCCGCCGGCTGACCCGACGGTCGGCGGCGCGACCGCGTTTCTTTCACGATTCCTACCCCCGCTTTCGAGAGACTTGGGTGGCCGGTTGCGCGAATTGCAAACCAATAAAGTTCCGGGCGCGCCGGGTTGGGAATGGTTGCCGACGCCCGGACATTCACCCGGACACATCTGTTTGTTTCGTGGCTCCGATCGGGTTCTTCTCACCGGCGACGCATTGGTAACGGTGAACATGGATTCCTGGAGCGCGTTGATCAGCCGTAAACGTGAACTCGCGCGGCCGCCGACGCCATCCACGATTGATTGGAAGGCAGCGCGCGGGTCCTTGAGAGCGTTGGTTAGCCTGCACCCGAATGTAATCGGCGCTGGCCACGGTATTCCCATTTCCGATTCCGATCTGCCCGAGCGTCTAAATGATTTCGTGGAAAATTTTCGGCCTCCACGACGCGGTCGTTATGTCTGCCAAGCTGCCCGGACGAATGAGCATGGAATTGTCGACCTTCCGCCGGCGCCGTTCGATCCGGTCCCGTTCGCGACCGCGGCAGCGCTGTTTTGCGCCGGATTCGTGCTTGGCGCGGGTTACCTAGACGAAAAGAAACATCGCTGAAATGTTGCGTTAACGCTTAACACAGCCCGTCCCCCCGGTGGAATTGTTGGTCTCGGGGACGGGGATTCCATCGGGCGCGTCGACACTCTGATCGGTAATATTCAGGCTGGTCGGATCGTTCAGGTTCGTTTTCCCGATTGTGACTGTTGTCTTTCGCATTCGGCGACCAGCAATGGCATGCTCGGCAATTTATTTTTGAAACCAGCGATCAAGAGTCGGTTGGTGATCACTTTACAAACCAAACGCCGAAGTCTTGCGACTGAGGGAGCATAGGCGCCGAAACCGAAACTGTGTTCACGCTGAGCCGAGTGAGGGTTTGATCCAGAAACAAGCGCTCCGCACGCAAATCCGTCCCTGTGCGAACTGCTGATCTTCTCGCACTGTGTCAGTTGTTCACAACGGCCCCAGGCGACGCGGCCCTGGCTGCGAGCAGACGCCCATCATGAACTACTTCGGTAACGCGGGCTTGTGTTCCGGCCCGACGTGGTGTTTGATGGATATGAAGCCCTGTAAATCATGAGGACACGTCGCGCAGACCTCGTCTTCAGGAGCGTCCGCGTGGTAGCGGTAGGCGTTCTTTTGTTTGCGCTCGGTTTGTGGGGAATCGGCCGTAGCGGGAGCAGCGTTCTCACAGACGCGTTCGATCCCTCGAGTTCGCCATACGCGGCCGCAGCAGATTTTACTCGGTACGCAATGAAGTTGCACAATGAAGGGCTTTTGCGCGCCGCGCCCATGGTGCAAATCCCGACCACCTTCCGGACTCCATGGAAGCGGAACATTGTGACGACGGTATTTTGGGTCGGCGAACCGGCTAGCGTCAATAATCCTGTTTCGAATGACAAGAGTTCGTGGGATTTAAGTTGGATCGTGAGTTATGGCGGTTTTGATCCGCCTGAGACATCGAGTCGACGGAATTACGTTCCGGTTGCGTTTATTCCCAGACAAAATCCTTTCTATGTCGCCCTGCCTTACAACGATCTGATCAATGGGCAATTTAAACCGGAAGCGCCTCTCGTTATTCCGTGGTTCAAGCAGGCGTACACCGCACCCGGGCAATCCGTTTGCAAGGATCACTGGATCGCTATTCGCAAGGGAAACCTGATTTGTTACGCGCAGTGGGAGGACTGCGGTCCATTCCGGACCGATCATTTCCAGTACGTCTTCGGCAACGAGCGGCCCAAACCGAATGCTAACTTCGGCGCCGGACTGGATGTCTCTCCGGCTGTCCGCGATTATCTTGGATTGCAACCGACCGACCTTACTGATTGGCGATTTGTCGGAGTACAAGACGTTCCGCCGGGGCCATGGCGCAGCTATGGGAACAACAATCCTTTCGTGATGATAGATCGGGGGACTGCCAACCGATTGGTTCAGTAGATTTTCAGCATTTCATTTAAGAAAGATTTGTCTGGTTAGATCGCTAAGCGGTGGCCGAGGGTATCACGGAAACAAATTGTAGCGGATGATCGCGTAGATGGCGTGGAAGCCGTCTTTCCAATTCACTTTCTTGCCTTCGCTATAGGTGCGGCCGTTGTAGGAAATGCCGACCTCGTAAATCCGGCACCGCGCCTTCGCCAGCTTGGCCGTGACCTCCGGCTCGAACCCGAATCGGTTTTCTCGGAGATCGAGACTTTTCAGCACATCAGCGCGAAACGCTTTGTAGCACGTCTCCAAGTCGGTCAGGTTCAAATTGGTAAACATGTTCGAAAGCAGCGTTAGGAATCTGTTCCCTACCATGTGCCAAAAATACAAAACGCGGTGGGGCCGGCCGCCCATGAACCGCGAGCCGAAAACCGCGTCGGCTTTCCCGGAAAGAATTGGCTCGAGCAGGATCGGGTAATCGCTTGGGTTGTATTCGAGATCAGCGTCCTGCACTAAAATGATGTCACCGGTCGCAGCAGCGAATCCCGCGCGAAGCGCGGCGCCTTTTCCCATATTTTGCTGCTGATAAATGATCTTGCCGACGAGGGAGGAAATTTCTTCCTCCAAAACCTGCTGAGTTCCATCGGTGGAAGCGTCGTCCACGACGATGATTTCGATGTCGCCAACCTTCGCTGCCCGGACTGCGTTCACGACCTGCTCGATTGTGCCACGCTCGTTGAAAACCGGAATGACGACTGAGATCTTCATGTTTGGCAAAAACTAGAAGAGATTGGCCCGGTTCTTACCAGACTCCAAAGCTCTACTCATGGCTCGCCGACCTTTGATCCGCCCTCACCCTAGTTCCAGCCCTGAAGGAAAGGAAAGGCGAATATGCCTTTGCCGATACTGTGGGAAGTAAAAGTGCACCGTGCAGGAATCGAACCTGCAACCCAGTGATTAAGAGTCACTTGCTCTGCCAATTGAGCTAACGGTGCATCACAAAGCCAAGAGAATGTATCAGGCGATGATAAACAAGGGAATACTACCGCCGCAGAAGGACAGCAACGCGAGCCGGTAGCCGCTAGCGGAACCACGAGGCGCTCGTTGAGCAATAAGGGCGAGGACGTTATTAAATCGGTAGCTAAATTCGTGAGCGTTAGCTTTGTCGGCTGGGAAGCGAGAGCTGATTTCATGTCACTTGTTTCTGTGAGAAGTGTTTGCGAATGCTGGCGCATTCGCCCGCATTCTGGGGGACTTTCGGCTCGCTTGCGGCCGGACATTTCTGGAAGGCGTTCCAGCTAGGCTACGATATTATTCGCTGACATACTACGATACTACGCGCGCGCGCGTGCGTGGAACGGGGGGCACAATAACGCATCCATAAACTGGAGTGATCTCGAAATGTTAGGCCTGCGCTAATTCGCTCGCGAGCTCGCGATAGTCGTCGCGAGACGCGCACGCGCGTAGTGGTGCGCCGACACGATACAACAAAAAGAATGAGCCGTTTCACTCAGCGCCACCTCGATCCGGCCAGTCGGGCAGGCGAAATCCTTTTCGGCTTGATCATGGTACTGGCGGGAACGCTCACCGCCAGTTTCAAAGTCGCGGAAGGCAAAGCAGGTGTTCGCCAGCTTTTGCTCACCGCCGTTGGTTGCAACGTTGCCTGGGGAATTATCGATGCGGTGATGTACATCATGAACTCTATGATCGTGCGCCGGGGGAAAATGCGACTGGTCGAAGCGGTTCAACGTAGCCCAAACACCGAAGCGGCTCTGAGTTTGATTCAGGATGAAATTGAGCCCGAGCTCCAGGAACTCCTTGATCCGAAAACGGCGGAAGCGTTCAGCAAGTCTGTGCGTCAAAACATCGTCGGCGCACGCATCACTAAAAAGATCCTGACCAAGGACGATCTCCTCGGGGCGCTCGCGTCCTTTTGGCTTGTCTTTGTATCTTTCCTGCCGGCCGCCTTGCCGTTTCTGATTTTTTCGCGACCCGCCGTCGCGCTTCGGATCTCTAACCTTCTCCTGATCGGGATGCTCTTCTATGTTGGTCAGAAATGGGCTCATTACGCGGGACGCAATCGCTTTCTCATCGGGTTCGCGATGGTGGCGGTTGGCCTTGTTCTGGTTGGGCTGACGATTTTGCTCGGAGGCTAAGGCACTACCCCCGGCTTGCAAAGTTGGCAGCGATTGCCGGATTGGCGATTTGCGAAGCGTTAGATGCTGCTATCGCCGCTCCGCTGGCGGGCGAAACAGAATCAAATGAAGCGAAGTGGGAGTTTTCCCTTTCCACTTTGACCTATCTCGCACAACACGCGCGCGATTACGCAAATCCAAACTTCACCGCCGACCATGACTGGCTGCATCTCGAAGCGCGCTACAACTATGAGGCGTTAAAGACCGGTTCCCTCTGGATCGGACGCAATTTTGAAACGGGAGACAACTTAAAGTTCGAGGTGACTCCAATGCTTGGCGGTGTCTTTGGAGATATTACCGGCATCGCACCTGGCTACGAGATCGTGGTGACTTACAAAAACATCGAGCTCTCCAGCGAAGGCGAATATTTTTTCGATGCCGGAACGAGTTCCGGGAATTTCTTCTACAGCTGGTCCGAGTTGAGCGCCTATCCAATCAAGTGGCTTCGAGCCGGCCTGGTCGTTGAGCGCACGCAAGCTTCAAGCAACTCCGATGTTCGGCGTGGACCCCTGATTGGATTTAAATCTAAAGATGAGGATTACGAACTAACGGCTTACTGGCTCAGCCCCGGTTCACGCGAAGCAACATTCGTCTTTGCCGTCAGTTTCAAGTTTTAAGTCCACAGAAAAAATCAAGAATGAACCTTATGCCACGACCACGTGAGGCGTGCGCCATCGTGCACAACACGAGCGCAAGTCGTGTGTCGGTTCGGGGTACCCACGGACGAGGAGTGGATCATCGCAAAAAATATTTCGCGGTTATTGAAAGGAGAAAAACGATGGGCAGATTTATCTGCTCAATAATCCACTATTAAAAGAACCGCTACGGCACGAGCACATCAAGCCGCGCTTGCTGGGCCATTGGGGCACAACGCCCGATCAGAACTTCATTTACGTCTGTTCTGGCAAAGTCGTGCGCTCTTACAAAGAGTCGTCGCTCATGACCACACGAAGCAGCCGTTCTCCTACAATTGTTTCATCCATCACCGCGGATTGCTACTCCGCCGAAACGTGAGCGCCTTTCGCCGCTACCGACCGTTTCATCAAGAAAGCGAGAACGACGAGTGCGGCAGCGACCACGGCAAAAACAAAGAATGTATCGAAGTAGGCGAGAGACGACGACTGCTGCTCGCGCAAGTTGGCGAGGGTTTGCAGCGCCATTTGTTTCGCCGCGACCGGGTCGCCGTTTTGCTGCAGGAAGCCTGGCTGGGCCTGTTGGAGAAAGGAATTTACCGCTGGATTCAGGGTGTCGAGATTCTCGTTCAGCCGTAGGCTGTGGAATTGATCGCGCCGCTCCTGAATGGTTTGCGCCACCGATGTTCCAACGCTGCCGCCTTCATTACGCAACAGCGCTAGCAAACCAACCGCGGCGCCGCGCAGTTGCGGCGGGATGTGGAAAAAGGCGGCGACATTGAGCGGAGCGAAGATCGTGGATAGGCCAACGATGAAAACGACGCGCGGCCACACGATCTGCCAGGGACTGATCTCCAAATTTAGTCGCGACATCCAATAACCCCCAATTGCGAGAACAAAAAGGCCCGCGGCCATCAGATAGCGCGCGTCGACGCCGCGGCCTAACAAACGGCCAACGATCGCGAGCATAATGATCGCGAATATGCCTGATGGCGAAAGGACCAACCCCGACGTGGTCGCATCATAGCCAAAAAGCGACTGGAGCAACGCAGGAATGCTTACCGTGTTGGCATAAAGAGTGGCAAACGCACAAAAAATGATAATGCAACAGACGCGAAAGTTCCGATCCTTCAGCGTTCGGAAATTAATTAACGGATTATCGTAACGCGTCTCGCGAAAAATTAGACCTATCAAGCCAATTACAAACAGCAGCGCCAGCGTTTGCACGCGCAGAAACGGATCGCCGAACCAATCCCATTCTTGGCCTTTGCTGAGTAAAATTTCCCACGAAGTCATGGTGATTGCGAGCAGGGTGAGACCGAACGTATCGAACGCCCGATTTTGTTTGCGGGCTTCAGCGCTTTGCGCTTTGAGATAATCCGGATCGAACACGACGCTGTTGCACATGATCAGGGCGAGTAGTCCAACGGGCACGTTGAGATAAAAAACCCAGCGCCAGCCATAATTATCGGTGATATAGCCACCGAGTGTCGGCCCAACGACAGGTGCGAGCAGCGCCGCTATACCGAAGACAGTCTGAGCCGCGCCCTGTTTTTCCTTTGGAAATGCGTCGAGCAAGACACCTTGGCTAGACGGTTGCAATCCCCCACCAGCAAGACCCTGTAGTACGCGCGAGAAGATAAGCATTCCAAGGCTCGTAGCCATTCCGCATAACGCGGACGCAACAGTGAAGACCAGGATCGACAACAGAAAATAGTTGCGGCGGCCGAGACGAATCGAGAGCCAACCGGAAATTGGCAAAATGATGGCGTTGGCTGCGAGATAACTGGTGATGACCCACTCGCCATCCGTGACCGCGGCTGATAATCCGCCCGCGATATGACGCAATGCAACATTTGCGATCGTCGTATCCAACACTTCCATGAAGGTCGGAATGACCACCGCGACCGCGACAAGCCAGGGATTGATTGCGCGCGGAACTGCCGCAATTGGATAAGAGGCGACGGCGACCGATGCCGTACTCATCACTCTCCCGACGAACTTTTCGGAGTGGCCTCTTGTTGCGGCATCACTTCTTGTAAAAACTTACCGGCATTCGGCCCAGTCGGTTTGCTCCACAAATCAACCGACGGCGTAACCGAAAGTCCAACAAAGAGTGGTAATTTGTCGGGATCGTAATTCACCAAATCGATGCGTACAGGCAGGCGCTGCACAACTTTGACAAAATTGCCTGTTGCATTCTGGGGTGGCAGCAAAGCGAGTGTCGATCCAGTGCCGAAAGTAAAACCGGAGATGCGCCCTTCGAATCTTTGTTTGCCGCCATACATGTCGACCTCAACCGCCACACGTTGTCCGATTCGCAAATTGCGAAGTTGTGTCTCCTTAAAATTCGCGTCGATCCAAGTATCGCGAAGTGACCTTATTGCCATCAAGCTCTGGCCAACCTGCACATTGTTACCCGGATTTATATTGCGGCGCGTGATTACGCCATCGATCTCGGCCACGACTGTGCAGTAGCGGAGATTCAATTTTGCGTCATCGAGCTCGCGCTGCGCTTGCATCAATTTCGCTTCGGCCTGCTTCAAACCGGGGGCTGTCTTGATTATTTCGCCATAGATTTTGTTGATGTCGCCGCCGGGATCGCGTCGGTAAAATTCCTCGACAACTTGCTTTGGCGTTAGATCCCAGGACGAAGCGACCACGCCGAGTGGAGCGGCGGCTTGCATGAGGTTACCGAGCGCTTCACGAACCGATGAATACGTTTGATCAAGATTCTCGGGAACGTCAGTGAGACTTTTGCCTTCGGGCGGTTGGGCCGGTAAACCCAGGGCGGCGCGCGCTTGATAGACATTTTCCAACGCTTGTTTGACTTGGGCATTCGCAACGTCCAGTTGCTCACGCCTCTGATCGTACTCTTCTCTGCTCGACACTTTGGTCTCGATCAGCTTCTTGGCGCGCTCGAACTCGGCTTGGGCCAATACCTGCGTCGCTTTGCTCTGTTCCCATGTGGCCACCCGCGCCCGAATAACGGCAACCTGATTGTCCACATCCTCAATCGTGTGCTGAAGTTTGAACCGCAAGCCGCGCGCTTGCGCTATCTGACTGCGAACGGTCGCTTGCGCCGTTACCAGCTCGGCTTGCGCAGTATCAACAGCCGCCTGTTTAATTGCGACCTGCACCTGAAACGGCTCCGGATCGAGCTCTACGAGGATGTCGCGCTTTTTGACACGGTTGTTGTCATCAACCAGAACCTTAGCTACCTGTCCGCTCACCCGCGGAGCGACGAAGGTGACATAGCTGTTTACGTACGCATCGTCAGTCGAAACGGTGCGCCACGCGTGAAAGACTCGGGGAATGATGACAAAGACGAGAAGTAACACGCCAACGACAATAAGCGTGCGGCGCGATCGAAGTCGCTTAAGGACGGAAGATGAGCTTTTTTGTGGCGACGTTTCTGGACCCGACCGATTTGACGACGTGGCCTCCGATTTCTGCGTCGCCCCGGATGCGCTCATCGAATCGCTGGTTGCACCGTCGCTCACAAGACAGATTCTATTTCACCCGAACGAAATCCACTGCGCTTCCCGTGCTGGCCGTGGGCGGCCTCGGTACGACGAAGCACACTTAGCAGGGGCGGCGAAAATTTTCATATCGCCTCACGGTTCTCAGCTGCGCAATGATCGACGATGAGTCGCGAACCGCGCTGGCCGGTGACGAACAACCAAGCCCATTGCAAAAACACGCCGATGCGAAGACTTGGCTGAGCTAGAAAAGCGATATGAATAAACGCCCAGGCAAACCACGCGATAAGCCCATGCAATCGAATTCTACGGCTTTGCAGAATCGCATAGCCTTTACCGACAACGGCCATGTTGCCCTTGTCGAAATAACGAAAAGGCTTGAGGCCGTTCTTGCCGGCCACTTGCCGGGAAATCAATTTTCCGACGTAACGCCCCTGTTGCATCGCTACTTGGGCAACGCCAGGCAGGGGCTTGCCGTCCTGATCAAGCGAGGCGGTATCGCCAATCACAAAAATTTCGGAATGCTCAGGAATCCTGAGATCTTTCTGAACTCGGACTCGGCCAGCCCTATCTATCGCAGTGGCTAACCATTTTCCTACTGGGGAAGGAGCGACTCCAGCAGTCCAGATGACTGCCTTACTTGCGATGCGCTCACCCGCTACGACGACGCCTTCGTTGTCAATTTTGTCCACGGCGTGGCCCAACCGGACTTCAACGCCGAGTTTCTCTAAGCGCTTCTGCGCCGCGGCCGACAGATCTGGCGCAAAGGTTCTGAGCACCTTTGGCCCAGCATCAATTAGGACGATTCGTGCCTTGGTTGGATCGATTCGGCGGAAATCTGAACGCAGCGTGGTGCGAACCAACACCGCCAACGCCGCAGCCATTTCGACACCGGTTGGACCAGCGCCGACCAGTACGAACGTGAGTAGATCCTGATGAAGCTTTGGATCCTCTTCAGCTTCAGCTTGCTCAAAAGCCTTAAGAACTTTGTTTCGAGTCGCAACCGCATCGACAAGGCTCTTTAAACCTGGAGCAAACTTCTCGAACTCGTCGTGACCGAAGTAACTGTGTCGAGCGCCGGTGGCAAGGATGAGATAGTCGTAATGCACCGGCACGTGCTCGCGATCCGGTGAATTAACGAACACGCAATGCTGTTCCTTGTCCACGCCGGTGACTTCACCCATGAGCACTGTCGTGTTCTTCTGGTTACGCAAGATTTCACGTATGGGAGAACTGATCTGCGAGGGGCTGAGCACTGATGTTGCCACCTGATAAAGCAACGGCTGAAACAGGTGGTGGTTCGTTCGATCAATAAGAATAACCTGAACGGGCGTTTTACGAAGAGCCTTGGTCGCAGCAAGACCGCCGAAACCTGCGCCAACGATTACGACGCGCGGGGCGGACGGGTTTCGTGAATTGGCTTCGCTTATCGCAGTAGGGTTTGTATTCACCATTCGTAAGCTTTCTCAGTGAAGTTCCCGTTCACCGATGCCATTCCCTTGTTGCGGCCGTCTTTGAGGAAGCGGTGTCAGCTTGCTGTTCTTGCCGACGAAATGGACGT
>Ga0182034_10000157_pt1 | contig 28966 bp, 25 predicted proteins | sample flu12Cox44000172_FD_125972 | JGI IMG/M metagenome (GOLD analysis project Ga0182034, IMG submission 125972) | Lab enrichment of tropical soil microbial communities from Luquillo Experimental Forest, Puerto Rico - flux4day.12C.oxic.44.000.172 | ecosystem: Environmental > Terrestrial > Soil >... | reverse complement strand
TTCCTTGTCCAGCGCGGCGCGGTCTTCGTTCAAGTAACATTCCAGGGCTTTGACCATGCCGACGATTTCCTCCTTCCCGACTTTCATGCCGCGGCCAAGCGTGTCTTCATGAGGGCTGTTGTTAAGTAATGCGTTGGCGATCAATTCTTTTTTGCCAAGGAGTAGCCCGGCGCATTGCGGTCCGCGGATGGCCTTGCCGCCGCTGAACGCGATCAAGTCGTAGCCCATGTTGACGTAGTCCCAGAGATGCGAAACGGGCGGCGTGTCCGCGGCGGCGTCGTTGAAGGCGGGAATCTGGTTTTCATGCGCGAGCTTCACCCATTCGTCGACTTTGATCTGGCCGGCCGCGTTGGCAAAATTGGAAAAGTGCATCATGGCTGTTTTGGAGTTGATGGCGCGCTTCACGTCCTCGCGCGATTCCACTTCGATCAATTTGACGCCCGTGGCACGGAGTTGATGATCGAACCCATTTCGATGCGATTTCTGAATAATGACTTCGGATTTCATGCCGGTGAGATCGGGCAACTGTTCGATGAATTTTGGATTATTGCCGGTGAGAATTCCTGCGAGGCCGGACTGCATGCCGGCGGCTGCGCCACAGGTGACGATGGCGTCATAGTCACGCGGAAGCTTCAGGAGTTCCGCAATGCGCTTTCCTGCGGCCTGTTCCAATTCCACGATGGAAACAAAATGTTGCGCGGCAAGAGCCATAACGGCCGCGACTTCCGGACGAGGGAGTGAGCCGCCCAAATAGGTCATGGTTCCTTGGCCGTTGATCACGGTGGTGACTCCCAGCTCTTCGTAAACGTTTCCCGTGGCGCCAAAGCCGGTGAGTTTTTCCTCGACTGGTGATGGAATGACCGCCCGCATCCCGAACAGTCTACGCGCGCTGAGCATCATGCCAGCAAGCGCGCCGGCGCTTCCGAGGAAGTTTCGCCGGTTCCAGAAGTTCTTGATGGTCATGGGAACGCCTCTCATCCCTTGCGCGCGACAGCGGCAATACAATTGATTTCCACGAGCGAATTCCCAGGAAGCGCGGCAACGGCTACCGTGGTTCGTGCAGGGCCGCCACTCGGGAAATAAGTTTTGAAGACTTTGTTCATGCCATCGTAGTCGTCGATCTTGGTCAGATAAACGGTGAGCTGAAGAATGCTGTCCATGGTGCCGCCGCCGGTCTCGACCAGAGTCTTGACGTTGTCCATTACCTTTTTGGTGTGGGTTTCTATGTCCATGGGGAACTGCCCCTCGGGATCATGCGAATGGGCCCCTTGGCCAGCGATGTAGATTGTGTCGTTGTGTAAGACCAGCGGGGTGATAAACCCGGTTCCGGCGGGCTTGCCTTCGTAGTTGAGTTTCTTCACGCCGGTTGCAGCTTGCGGAGAGGCCGGGACCCCGGCTCCGGAAACGGCAAGCCCCGGAATGAGTGCGGCCAGCCTTGTTGCGAAGCCACGCCGCGAAGTCAGTAATGAAAGCATTGTTCCTCCTTCTTGATCGGTTCTTCGTTCTGTTCTTTCCAATTATCCTTAACCTAGAATCCTTGTGGTGAAGCCACGCTCGCTTCCGTCACGGCAGGGCAAAACTGAAAATGTCGCTACCCGCCGCGACCGTCACATATTGTTTCGAGTTGATGGCGTAGCTCATCGGGGATGCGGCGATGTTCTGGCCGGTATTGAAGTGCCAGATTGGCTTGCCCGTCTGCGCGTCGACGGCTTCAAAGGATTCCGCATCGTCACCGAAAAAGACAAGTCCACCGGCGGTGGTCATCGTGCCGCCTGCCGAATGGCCCCTGCCTGCCTGGACATAGCGCCATGCCGGTTTGTCGGCGTCGAGGGAATAGGCCAACAAGATTTTCTGGTGGTGGTCACCTTCGCTGTGACGGGCGCCGGTGGAATAGTACGTTTGGCCGGGCTTAAACGCTTGTGGTTTCAAAACCAGAACGTTGCAAGACTCAAGGGTCATGAAATAAAGCAGGGAAGTCTCGGGATTGTAAGAAGGCGCGTACCAATTGGTGGCCCCGACCATCCCGGGACAAACGCGTGTGCCTTCCGCGCTAGGCTTGACTTCAGTGCGGATGGGGCGGCCTTTGTCGTCAATTCCGGTAGCCCAATTCAGTTTCTCCGAGAAGCGGGTTGCGGAGAGAAATTGACCGTTGGTGCGATCGAGTACGTACAGAAAACCGTTCCGGTTTGCTTCGACGATGAGTTTCCGCGGCTGTCCGCGGAACGTTGCGTCGACAAGGACGGGAGTCTCGGTTGCGTCATAGTCAAAAAGGTCGTGCGGCGTGAACTGGAAGTGCCATTTGAGTTTGCCCGTGTCGGGATCGAGTGCGAGCAGACAATCGGTGTAGAGGTCATCGCCAGGGCGCGGGCCGCCGTCAAAATCCGGGGCAGGATTGCTCGTGCCCCAGAAAATGGTGTTGAGTTCGGGATCAAAGGTGCCAGGCATCCAAGTGGTGCCCCCGCCGAGTTTGTAGCTTTCGCCTGGCCAGCTCGAGGAGCCGAATTCGCCGGGAGCCGGAATAGTCCAAAAACGCCACACTTCCCTGCCGGTATCGGCGTCATAAGCAGCGACAAAGCCGCGCACGCCGTCGTCGCCTCCAGAGGTACCTACGATGACTTTATTTTTCACGACCAGAGGTGCGCTGGTTGCGCCGTAATTTGGGTTGCCATCGGTGTAAGGGACATCCCAGAGAAGATGTCCGGAGCGGGCGTCCAAACAAAGCAGATGCGCGTTGTCCGTTTCCATAAAGATGCGTGAGCGCCAGATGCCGACGCCGCGATTGTGATGTTGCGAGGCGTCGTCGATGAGTCCTTCGGTCACGGGACGCGAGTAATGCCAGAGCGCCCGTCCCGTTTGGGCATCGAGGGCGAATGCGTCGTTGGCGGCGGTGACGAACATGATTCCGTCTACGACAACCGGAGTAACTTCAAGGTTGCTGGAGTTCGATGCGTGAAAGACCCACTGGGCGCGAAGCTGTGCGACGTTACCGGCATGGATTTCGCGAAGTGCGCTGTAGCGGCGGCCAGTGTAATCTCCGTTGTAAGAGGGCCAGTTTGCAGCAATGGGCTTTCGAAGTAATTCAGCCGGGCCTACGTCAATGCTGGTGGCCAGGGAAGTCGTCCCCTCCTGCTGGGAGGGCAACGGCATCGGCCTCAAAACAAGCAGCGCGAGTAAAACAAAAATGCTCGCCATCGAGCCATCGCCAGAGTTTGCTCTCCTCCGCGACAATCGGAACTTCGTCACAATGAAGGCGGCTCCAAAGAATGAAGCTCATATACTACAAGTCGGCGGCGCGAGGCCATAATTTTTCACAACCGGCCGAATTTGGCCACGGCTTCCAGAATCGATTTAAGCTTTTCAATGTAGGCATACATGGAATGCTCCTTGAAGTCCATGTCTTGAGCCAGTTTCAAGATCTGTGGGGCAATGGCTTTGGGTACGACCACGACCCCGTCGGGGTCGGCGACAATGATGTCGCCGGGATTCACGGGTACGCCGTCGCAAATTACGGGGATGTTCGCGCCGGCAAATCGGTAGCCGCCGACGGAGGTCGAAGGGACAACGCCGAGCGCGTACACGGGAAAGCCAATCTTTTGCAAATAGGCGGTGTCTCGCACTCCCCCATCGATCACTGCGCCCGAGAAGTTTCTCGCGGCCATAGCCGTGCCCATCAGTCCGCCCATGCCGGCGATGTCGTTTCCATCCTCCACAACCATGACGTACACGGAACTGGGCGTGCCCGTGTCGATGGCCTGCAGCATGCCTTTGAGGGCGTCAGGATCGTGATTTGCCTCCTTTTTCAGCGAGACGGTGAGTGCATAACCCGCGAACCGTGTCGGAAAGATCGGGCGCATGCGATGGGTCATGTACATCTTTTTGCTGGCAATCTGTTCGAGGGCATCCGACACGGAGGCGACTTCCACATGTCGAAAGCCATCGAGGAGCGATGCCTCGTCTTTCGGCTGTCGAGTGACTGGCTCTTGCTTTGCCGGCAACTTTGCAGCTTGTGCTAGAGCGAACATGCCCAGAGCGACCGCCAGGATGAACAGCAAGGTGACGTCACGACGAGAAAGCGGATGAGTTAACATGGACCCTCCTTGCACTTAAGACGCGCGCACTTTAGCATCTTTGGAAGCATTGGGTGAAGACTCTTGCTTCGATGACAATTGTTCTCGGGAAATCCGGTTGATTAAGATCCGGCCATGCCTAAGGAACGAAGGAAGCGGTCTGTCTCGATAGCAGCCTTGATTCGCATGACGGCGACGCTTTGCTGTCTTGCGATCCCTGCCGTTGCTCTTAGCGGGCAAAACAGGCTCGGTCGGACTGCGCCCAAAACGAACGCCGAAGGCCTCCTGGAGGCTAAGACGGCTTTTGACACCGCATGCGCGTCGTGCCATGGGCTTGACGCGCGCGGCGGCGAGCGCGGCCCGGACCTCGTATCTCGCCCCGAAGTCATGCGCAAGACAGACGCGGAACTCCGCAAGATCCTGACCGATGGAAAAACTGCTGCCGGCATGCCGTCCTTTGCGTCTTACGCACCCGCCAAACTGTCGGCGCTCGTTGCCTATCTGCGGTCGCTGCAAGGCGGCAGCAAAATGCCCCCGCTCCCGGGTGATCCCACCCGCGGGAAGGCGCTGTTCTTCGGCAAAGCGAGATGCGCGGAGTGTCATATGATCGGCGGCCAGGGTGGGTTTTTTGGTCAGGACCTCACTTCCTACGCAACGAGAGTGGGTGCCGAGGATATTCGTTCCGTGATCGTCAATCCGAACAGAGATCTCGATCCCCGACACGGGTTAGTTACGGTCATTCTTGCCGACTCGAGCACGCTTTCCGGCATGGCACGCAACGAAGACAATTTTTCATTGCAACTGCAGACTCCGGATGGCGTGTTTCATCTTCTAAACAAGTCAGGTATCAAGGACCTGACCTATACCGGACGGTCCCCAATGCCTTCAGACTACGGCGCTACCCTGTCGTCGGGGGAACTCAACGACTTGGTGAGTTATTTGCTCAGAACATCGCGGTCAGTCCGTTTCGGAAAGGCGCAGGGCAATCGTGAAGACCGGAACGAAGAATAGCCGTTGAGGCGGGGGATGGAGCGCCTCATGAAATGCAGATTTTCAACGGTCCTCCTGTTTTCCTTCCTTTCCCTGGCGGCGGTCGCCGGACCGCAGAAACCCAGGCGTGAGTTTCAACTGCAAGCGAATTCTGACGACTTTTGGACGCTCGTCGACCGGGAATCCAAGTTATCCACAGTGGCATCCGGCTTTGGTTTTACGGAGGGCCCGGTGTGGGATCCTGCGGGCTTCGTCATTGTCAGTGACGAAGTCAATGACAAGATTTTTCACGTATCCATGGATGGAAGGAAAGAGGAGCTCGTTTCTCTCGGCGATCCCGACGGCAACACCTACGATCGCCAACAACGACTCATCGATTGCGCCAGCGTTCTGCGCGCCATCATTCGGATTGACCGTCAAGGGAAATATGAAGTTCTCGCAGATCGTTTTGAAGATAAACGATTCAACAGTCCTAATGACGTTGTGATGGGTCCCGACGGCGCGATCTATTTCACCGATCCGACACTCGACCTGCCCAAAGGACAGGAGCAGGAGCTGCCGTTCCAGGGCGTCTATCGCCTCGATCCGTCAGGAAAGGTGAGTTTGCTGACGAAGCAATTGTCGCAACCGAATGGCCTGGCATTCTCTCCGGATGGCAAGCGTTTCTATGTCGATGACAGCGAGGCGAGGAACATTCGGGTCTTTGATTTCACCTCCGCACACACCTTGGCAAACGGGCGGATTTTTGCGGAGGAGCCGGGCGGAAAAGGCGACGGCGTGCCGGATGGAATGAAAATGGACCAGGCGGGGAATATCTATGTCACCGGCCCGAAGGGAATCTGGGTTTGGAACCCTGACGGGCGCCACTTGGGCACTATCGTCCTGCCTGAGCAACCTGCGAATTTGGCTTGGGGAGATCAAGAGTACTCCACTCTTTACATCACCGCGACGACCTCGCTCTATCGGTTGCGCACGAAGTCACACGGCTTTGTGCCGTATCGATCCAAATAATTCGTGTTCTTTCCACTGCGTAAGGCAACTCACTCGGGATTCTTGGGCATCGGGACGAAGGCCCGCACTGCAAGAATATGAGCCTTCGCCCCTGGCGTATTCTGGTTGTAGAAGCCGACCGTGCAATTGGGGCGAAAATAATAGGCGTCTCCCGGCTTGGCAGGACGCAGGCCCTCAACTCCATCCGAACCCCCGCCTGCAGCTATCTGTCCCTTTCCATCTAGCACGAGATAGATCTCTTCTGCCACTTCGTGATGATGCGGAAAATTCGTCCCACCCGGCGCGAAGTCCATTAGGAAAAAGTCGGCAACGGTATAGGCCGCGTTGATCCGGTCACGCACGCCCGTGTGCGGTCCGATGAGAAGCTTGTACAGCACGGACTGCGGATGACCCTCCACGGTCTGTTCCTTCAGTTCGCTAAGATTAGCCACCTCTAATTTCGCCGGTTGCGAAAACGGAGCCTCAGGAGAAACTCTGACGGTGATGATGACGAGCTGGAGCTTCTGACCGGACGCATTCGAGACGCTGTGTCGAACAGTCGGAGGCACATAGGTGAAATCATTTCGCGTCAAGGGATGCGATGCTTCGTCGTAACGCAGGACTCCGCTTCCGTTGGCGACGAAATAGAGTTCTTCCTGACGCGGATACTCGACGGTCTGGCAAGCGCCGTGCGCCTCGACCGTTACTTCTCCGAAGCGGGCTACGCTGATCGGGAAGCGGATCTCAACGTCCCCCTCACCAAAGATCGGAGTGTAATGGCAGGAGTCACTCGTAAGGTCATTGTGCTGCTCGCGGATGGCGGACACATCCCGGTACAACCAAGTAGGCTCGACTTTCCGTTCCTGAGCCGGTAGTGCCGCCCCGATTGCCAAAAGCACCACTGGGAACGTGCGCATTGGCGAGTCCTCCATTCCATTCGATTCACTTTCAGCGCGAACTATATCAAACGGTGCGCCAGGTTGCCTTCCGCTCCGCTTTCTTGGCTGACAGGCACGGGGTCCACGTATCCAAACGGACGCTCATGAATCGTGATGAGTCACGCGCTTACCAAAGGAGCGGATTCACGCGTCCGGCGGCCAAGTCTTGCCGTCCATACCGATGCCAAGTCGCTCCCTGCTGCGATCACGAATTTATCGTCGAATGTCCTTGCTCCGGGCTGCGGAATATTCAGACCTATTGAAAGCACGAAGGTATTGATTGTTCGTCACGCCAAAAACGCTCGAGAATTGCTCCCACCTGGAACGCGGGATTTCGTAGGGGCCATCAGGATTCTCTGGCCCTTTGGCTTCCCAACGGAGCGTCGCTAACTGTGATTTTGTCGACTGACAACTAAAGAGCATTTACCCTGACACGAAGCTCACTTGCATGTACTCGGCTGCCCGAAACGATTTACCAGATGCGCCGTAAGGCTCCGTTCTTGAGAACGAGGATATAAGGCGCAGGTTTTTGGTGTATAGTTTTTTTGTCGCAAGACCTAGGGCCGGGCAGGCCCGATGTGAAGCCTGCGGAGATGCGGCGCAGTAAGGCCGATCGGTGAAACAGGAACCCGCCGAAAGTGCTTTGGTCAAGACCAAAGCCAGACCTCGTCGGAATCCTCGCCCTTCTCTTAGGGCGGGGAGGATGTCAATAGTTTTCACGAGCAATCGCACGAGTTAAACTCGCCATTTCCGTGCCTCAAAGCAGCCGGTTGAAGAGCATGGCAACAAAAACTTTCGACAGGCTTTGGCGCCTCCTGAATTTCGTCTCCCAACTGTGCTGCTTGACATTGCTTTCGTCTTCCTACACGACCCCGTGTATGTACCGAGTTGGCCTTGCTGGCGCACAAAGCAATAGCCTGGAGGAACGCGCCTCCAAAGCACTCGAGCTCGCCCAGTCGGGGAACTTGGAATCGGCTGAAGACGAGCTTCGGAAAGTGGTGGCGTTGGAGCCGGATAACGGCGAGTTCCTCCAGGAATTGGGCACGGTCCTGGCAATGGAAAAGAAGTTGGAGGAGTCAACGTCGTTCTTCGAACGAGCACTGAGGATAGAGCCGGGAGCCCTGGTCGCTCGACGGTACCTCGCAGCTAATCTATGGCAGCTGCACCGCTTTGCCGAGGCTTGGCAAAACCTGCAAATACTGCTCAAGGCCAAACCGGGCGACCCTCAGACATTACTGCTTCTTGGAATGGTCTCTGAGAACACAGCAGATTACTCGACCGCGGTCAAGATGCTTAGCTCCGTGCCGGCGCTGGTTCGAGCCCAACCTGAGTCCATCGCGGCTCTTGCGAGATCCTACTATCACATCGGTGACGCCGACAAAGCACGTTTGTGGCTCAAGGAATTGTTGAATCACCCGGCGGGCACACGAGCGGTCTTGTTGGGGGCGCAGATTGCTGACGAAATGCAAGATTACCGCACGGCCGAAACGCTGCTAGCTTCCTTATCGACAGATCTTTCCGACCAAGCGACGCTAAAATACCAGCTCGCGCTCGTGAAATTTCACGCAAACCAATTCGCGGAGAGCGAAAAGCTAGTCCAGGAACTCTTGGATGCCGGCCACCAGTCAGGCGAGATTTACCGGTTGCTTGGGTGGTGCCGCGAGGAGCAGCGCCACCATCAGGACGCGGTCCGCGCGTTCCAAGAAGCGATCAAGCTCGAACCTACGAATGTGACAAGCTATCTAGATCTAGGGAAAATCCTATTAACCGAGAGGCGACTTGTTCCCGCGCTCGAGCTTACCAAGCGAACCGCAAACGCTTTTCCGGAGTCTTCCCAGGTGTTCGTCTTGAAAGGATCGGTTGAATTGGCGGCTGCTCTGTTTACCGACGCTGTTGATTCCTTCTCCCGCGCACTCCAGCTCGATCCCAGCAGCGCGGATGCCTCAGTCGGTCTCGCAAGAGCGCAGTTCGGTTCAGGGATGACCCAGCAGGCCCAACAGACGCTCGAACGAGCCATCGCGAATTTCCCCAACAAAGCACCTCTCGAACTTGAACTAGCTCAATTGCTCCTGAAACAAGCGGAAACGGGCGACGAAGGCGCGGGGGCGAGAGCCGAACAACTCCTTAAGTCGGCGGTAGCCCTTGATGACACTCTTGCGGAGGCTCACTACCAATTGGGGGAACTAGAGCTAGCTCGCGGTCAAGCGCAAAGAGCGCTGATCCACCTGGAGAAGGCCGCAAAACTGAACCCGACAAGTGCCAAGACACACTTTGCCTTGTCCCGTGCTTTCCGTCGGCTGGGAAGGAATGAGGAAGCCGCCAAGCAGGCGGCTCTATACGACAAACTGATAGAACAGGAAAGATCGCGTGCCCCCGACGCCTCAGCAGCCCCGTCGAGCAATTAGGAATGATTCGATCTACCGACGGACACTCCCATTGATCTTTCCGCCCGTTGCAGCGTTCCTTTCTTTTGTTTCACTAAATTGTTTACAACCTACACAGGCGCAGTCGTCCTCGAGCAAGGAAATCTTCACGGACATCAGTGAGGAGGCTGGAGTCACGTGGCGGCACTTTAGCGGAGAATCGCAGGATCGCTTTCTGATTGAAACGATGGGCGGCGGCGTGGCCTTCCTGGACTTCGATGGTGACGGCCTCGAGGACCTCTTCTTCGTGAACGGAGGCGAAACCCCTCACGGCAAAAGTGCCTTGCCCGTTCGCAACGCGCTCTACCGCAATCTCGGGAACGGGAGATTTCAAGACGTGGCCGCAAAAGCTGGAGTCGACCGTTTACCTTTTTACGGGATGGGAGTTGCCGCCGGCGACTTTGATAACGACGGCTTTCCTGACCTGTATGTTACGGGATTTCCTTCGAGCGCCCTCTTTCATAACAATGCAGACGGAACGTTCACGAACGTTACGGACCGCGCCGGAGTCAAAAATGCCGGCAGGTGGGCTGCCAGCGCGGCCTGGTTTGACTTTGACCGCGACGGTTATCTGGATCTCGTCGTGACAAACTACGTCCAGTTCTCCTTCGACGATGTCAAGAAGTGCGAACTCGACGGCAAGCCCTCCTACTGTGTACAAAAGGCTTATGCCGGTATGCCGCTAACGCTTTATCACAACAACGGAGACGGCACCTTCACCGATGTGAGCGAGCGGTCGGGATTGGCGAAACTGATTGGCAGGGCTTTAGGAGTCGTTGCCGTCGATGCAAATGATGATGGCTGGACCGATCTGTTTGTCGCTCGCGACGCCTCGCCCAACCTGCTTCTAATCAATCAGAAAGACGGTACCTTCCGTGATGTTGCCGTGGATTCCGAGGTTGCGTATAACTCCGATGGCGTTGCCAGGGCCGGCATGGGCATCGATGCGGGAGACGTCAACGGAGACGGCCAACCCGATTTTGTCGTCACGAATTTCAATGATGAGTATCACTCCCTGTTCGTAAGTAGCCCATCTGGACTGTTCGACGATAAGTCCGTGAGTTCGCGTCTGGCGGAATATACAAAACCCTTTGTTGGTTGGGGAGTTCACTTTATCGACTACGACAACGACGGAAACCTGGACTTGGTCATCGCGAATGGGCACATCAACCAGGCCGTTGAGGCGACGCGCGTCGATGTGAAGTACAAGGAGCCGCCGCTACTTCTTCGCAATGACGGAAAGGGCCACTTCCACAATATGCGGGATTTCGCTGGGGCAGATTTCCGAGCAGGTCAGAGTGCCCGGGGGCTCGCGGTAGGCGACTTCAACAATGATGGAGGAGTAGACGTTGTTTTCACTCGTCTCGATGAAAAACCCATATTGCTTCGCAACAATGAAGGAACGAACCACCCCTGGATAGGCCTCGAGCTTCAGGGAACAAAGAGCAACCGCGATGCCATCGGGTCAAGGATCACGGTCGACGTCGGTACGCGAAAATTGGTCCGCTGGATCACGGGAGGCGCCAGCTATTTGTCTTCGCGCGACAAGCGGGTGCTCGTTGGTCTCGGCGACCTTCCTGATTCCACGGAAGTCGCGGTCGAGATTGGCTGGCCAAGCGGAACGATACAACGGCTTTCACACCTCAAGCGGAATCGCTACCACAGAGTTGTCGAGCCCAACGCGGATGCATTGCGCCGGGAGAATCGCAAATAGCCGGGGGTTAACCTTCTAACAGAAAGCGCCGGCCGAGACCGCTTACAAGAAATGGTGCTCATGGGCGGCAACCCCAAAAATGACTTGACAAGGCTATTAAAACGATTCAAAAAGATGCAATATGGGGTGGGTTCCGGACTCTCGTCAGGGGAAAATCGGAAGCCGCCCCTTGTTTCCTTCGCATTTTCTGCTTGAGGGAGGCAACCATGGTTCTGCCCGGACGGCGTGTTCCTCGCAGCGCGGGTTTGCTCGAAACAACGGCATTTCAATCCTTTGCAGGTCGCAGGACATTTGGAATTGCGGCCTTTCTTCTGCTCCTATTGTTTCTGCCGTGCGCCCGGGCCCAGCTCTACACCGGCTCGGTCTCGGGTACCATTACCGATCCCTCTGGCGCTGTAGTGCCGTCCGTTCACCTAACCCTTGTAGATACGGAGAAGGGTTTCTCCTACGCCGCATCCACTGACGCAGACGGTCGCTTTGTCTTTGTGCAGGTTCCTCCGGGCTCCTATACACTCAAAGCCGAGGCTCCCAATTTTCAATCGGAACGGAAAGAGGGAATTAAGGTCGATGTCAATCAGAACGTCTCAATAAATTTTACCCTTAAATTGGGTGCACCGACTGAGAGTGTGTCGGTCGTCGCCAACGCGGTTCGCCTAGAGACAGAAGACGCCGTCACCGGCCAAACCGTTGACCGTAAGTTCATCAACGATCTGCCATTGGTCGGCCGCGGAGTGCTCGATTTGGCCTATCTCACACCGGGTATTACCGAGGTGGATACCGATTGCCAAGGGTGTATGGCTAACAATTTCATATCGAACGGTAGCCGCAACGCGACCGCGGACATCCTCCTGGACGGAGTGTCCAGCACCAACTTCGAGCAAAATAGCGGGATTTTGGCGCCTACCTACGTTCCATCCGTCGATGCCGTCGAAGAGTTCAAAGTCCAGCAGTCTAATTTCAGCGCCGAATTCGGATTCACCGGCGCAACCGTGGTGAACGTCATCACACGCTCTGGCACAAACGAGTTTCACGGCACACTCTACGAATTCCTTCGGAATGATAAATTGGATGCCAATGACTGGTTTGCGAATGCGGGTGGCAGCCCCCGCTCACCCCTTCGCCTGAACGACTTCGGAGGCACAGTCGGCGGCCCCATCATTAGGCAGAAAACTTTCTTCTTTTTCGATTACGAAGGGCGCCGCGAGAGGAGTTTCGCGTCCGCCACCGCTGGCGTGCCCACCGCAGCCATGCGCACTGGCGATTTTGGCGAGCTCTGCACATTGAGCGGTGCAACGTTCGATGCCACAGGGGCCTGCTCTGATCCGAGCGCGCAGCTCTGGGATCCGTACGTAGTTGCCAACGGAAGCACTCCGGGGAACACGACCCGCACACAGTTCATTCCCTTTAACAACCTGGCCACCTACGCCAGTCCAGGGAATCCGGCGCTAAACGGCACGCCCTATCAAGTCAGGAACCCCAGCACAGCTGGAAATCTGATCGATCCAGTGGCGGCCAAGCTCATCAACATGTTCCCAATGCCGAATCAGCCGATCGCATCGCGAGGTGACCTCAGCAGCGATTGGTTTAACAACGGAACGAACAAAGACTCGCAGAATCAATTTGACATCAAAATCGACCATCGCTTCAGCGACAAAAGATTGATCAGCGGTAAATACGCCGAACGCCGCGATAACAGCCACAGCTTCAACTGCTTTGGCAATGCCGCTGACCCGTGCACGGGAGGCCCGGTCACGGAACACGATCACCTCGTGGCGCTGAATTTCACACAGACTTTTCGTCCAACTCTGATCATGAGCCTCTCTTACGGTTTCACCCGCGGCCACGTCGATCAGCCCGGTATTCGCGGTGATTTCCCAAACATCGATCCCGTTGCGGACCTCGGATTCCCGGCTTACATGGATGTCTCCGGATTCAAGCAATACCCATCTATAAGAATTAGTGGATATCAACGGGCTGCGGGCAGCAGCATTGGAACGCAGACCTTTAGCATTATCAAAGAAGGACAAGAGACGCACACGGTTGCCGGAAGTCTTAACTGGATTCGCGGGAAACATGACTTCAAGTTCGGCGCGGAATGGCGCGTGCATCGCATCAACTTTACCCAGCCCGGCTGGCCCGCAGGGCAATTCAGCTTTAATACCAGTGGCACCGCGGACAGTCCCCAAGGGGGCAATGGCGGCGACGGAATGGCCAGCTTCTTGATCGGCGTTGGCCGCATGACCACTCCGCAGCCCGGAGAAGTCAACAATCCCTACGAAGTTCCGAACAATGTGGCCACCCAGAACTTTCAATTTGCCGGCTTCGTTCAAGATAATCTGAAACTAAACCCCAAGTTCACACTCAACATCGGCGTCCGCTACGAAGTCTCTCTGCCTCGCACGGAACGTTTTAATCGTATGAACTGGCTCGACCCGGGCCTCACATACCAGCTGAAAGCCGATCCGACCCTTCTACCAGGGGCGCCACCGATGACGGTGAAGGGTGGCGAGGTGTTTGCAAGCCCCAACAACCGCTACAATTACGATACCTTCTACGGTGCGATACAGCCGCGTTTTGGCTTCGCATATGAATTTAGGCACGGACTCGTGGCGCGCGGCGGATACGGAATTTACTATTCTCAGCCGCGTTCAGGGGCTGCAGGAACCGGTCCGTGGGGCTATCAGGGGTTCGATCAACAGACTCAGTGGATCCCGAGCTTTGACAATCAAACTGTTCTCCCCGGTGCTCATCTCAACGACCCATTCCCCGGAACCGGTCCTAAATTGCCTCCAGGCAGCTCGTTGGGAGCATTGAACGATGTCGGATTCTCCGCAGTGGGACCGATTCCGGCCGTTAGCCACAACGTGCCTTATGAGCAGGCCTGGAGCTTCGGCCTGCAAAAGGAACTACCCTGGAAAATTGTCGCCGAAGCAAACTACGTCGGTAAGAAGGGAACTCATCTGTACTTGGGAGGGTTCCGCGAGAACGATCTCTTGCCAGTTTCCGCGCTACAAGGATTGACACCCGCCCAGATTGGAACAAATTTGGCCAATAACCAGGTGGCGAATCCATTCTTCGGATACATTACCGATCCGTTGAGTCCGCTTTCCGGCGCAACTGTGCCGGCTTATCAAACGCTACTGCCGTATCCACAATTCACGGGCTTCCAGGGCGATTCCCCACCGATTGCCAACTCCATCTATCACGCCGGTCAGTTCCGGGTCTCGAAATCCTTCTCCAGCGGACTCCAGTTCCTGGTTACTTATGTCGTATCCAAGTCGATTGACGGAGCCTCAGCTACCGATGACAGCATTTCTTGGCTGGGCGGCGGGCTTCAGGGCAACACCATCGCCGTCCAAGATCCCAATAATTTGCGCGCCGAACGCGCCGTTTCCACGTTCGACATCCCCCAAGTGCTTCAATTTAGCTACGTCTACGCCCTTCCGGTGGGACGTGGTAGACACTTCGGCTCGGACATGAATCCTATTCTCAACGGCTTCATCGGCGGCTGGCAGTTAAATGGGATTTGGCGTTTCGCCAAGGGTAGGCCCATCATCCTAGAGCTGGCCTCACCAGTGCCCATTCCCACTTACGGCCAGAGGCCGAGTATATCGGGTCCGCTCAAAGTGGATCACTCCTCAACAACCGCGATGATTACCGATTATTTCGCCAACGCCTGCGAAAATGCGCCCTGTGCCAACGGCGGACCCAGCGTAGTTTTTCAACCTGACGACTATTCATTCGGAAACGCTCCGCGGACAATTACCAACGTCCGGCAGCCCGGAAACAAGAACGTGAATATGTCGATTTTCAAGCAGTTCCCTATGTCGCGTCTTAGGGAAAATATGCGTCTCGAATTTCGTTTTGAAGCCTTCAATGTCTTTAACCATCCCAATTTTGCGGGTCCGGACACAATATTTGGAGATGGTACGTTCGGCCAGATTACATTCCTAGCCACGCCGACGCGCGAAGTACAGCTCGGTCTGAAACTCTACTTTTAGGAGTAGTCATCCCACAGGGCTAGAGGCGGTGCAGTTCGTTGCACCGCCTCTTCTTTATGTCTCATCGTTCCCCTGTCGACCGCTTGCGGTCCGGAGAAATGCTTTGCCAGTGTGATGTGAAAGGATCCTTCCTGTGAATCCTCAATTTTCGATGAATCGAGCTAGAGAATATGCACGCAGGACCTCGGTTTTCCTGGTCTCCATACTTTTTCCTACCAGCGGACTGTTTGTGCCCAAGGTTGCAGCTCAAACCATACGCGTTGACATCACCCCTGATCACGTCAAGAACACCTTTCGTCCCACGCAAGCCCTTGGAGCAGGCGTCGATCGTATTCCTCTGGCTGCTACCGATAAGATCTTCACCGAACCCATGATCAAGCAGCTCCTCTCCGCAGGCTGGCAGCCCGTTACCTATCGTCAGAACACCGAGCTCTACGTCGAGGCTTGGCACTGGAATCCGAAAGGAAAATGGAGCGAAGCGGGCGAGAAAGGCTATTTTGTCGGCGACGCCACGCCCACAGAATTTATCCGTCATTCCTTCGGGTATCCACTGCCTCACCAGGGCTTTTCGCGACCCGACGGCACTGGCTACTCGCGCCTCACCGACGGAGACACAGACACCTACTGGAAGAGCAATCCCTACCTGAGTAAAGCTTTCACAGGCGAAGATGACAGCTCACATCCGCAATGGGTCGTCGCTGATCTTGCTACGCCTCAAGATATCAACGCGATTCGCATTCACTGGACTGACCCTTATGCGCGGCGGTATCTCGTTCAATACTGGAGCGGCACGGACGCCCTTCGGGAGCCGACAAAAGGTTCATGGGTCACATTTCCTGGCGGCACCGTAGTAAACGGTACCGGCGGCCCTCGGACGCTCCAGCTTTCGCGTGCTCCGATCCGCACGCGTTTCCTTCGTATTTGGATGACGGAGTCGTCCAATAGCTGCGACACGCATGGCTCTGGCGACCGCCGCAATTGTCTCGGCTACGCTATTCGCGAGCTCTACATCGGGACGCTGACACCGGACGGCGCCTTGCACGACATTGTGCGCCACACCGCCGATCGTGCCCAGACCAACACGATCTGTTCTTCTGTGGATCCGTGGCATGAAGGCTCGGTTATCAACGATCGTCGCGATCAAGTGGGCTTTGACCTTTTCTATACCAGCGGCATTACACGCGGACTCCCAGCGATGGTCCCGGTTGCCATGATCTATGACAATCCGGAAAATGCCGTCGCTGAAATCGCGTATCTCGAGAAACGCGGCTATCCCATCTCTTACGTGGAAATGGGAGAAGAGCCTGACGGAAAACATACCTTGCCCGAAGACTACGGGGCGTTTTACCTGCAATGGGCCGCTGCGCTACACAAGCTTGATCCCAAACTCAAACTGGGCGGCCCGATTTTCGAGGGCGTAAACCAAGACATTGAAGTCTGGCCCAATGCGCAAGGAAAAACTTCCTGGATGGGCCGCTTCTTCGACTACCTGGCCTCCCGTGGCCGCATCGGGGATCTCTCGTTCGTTTCCTTCGAGCATTATCCCTTCGAACCTTGCTTGCTTCAGTGGAGCGATCTTTATGATGAAGCCAATCTTGTTCGCAACATTCTCCAAGTGTGGCGTGATGACGGATTGCCTCAGGGCGTTCCAATGTTCATCACGGAGACGAACATCGCTGCTGGTTCGGACGAATCCTTCCTCGATACATTTGCCGCGCTTTGGTGGGCCGATTTCGTTGGGGCGTTTCTCGAAGCAGGCGGGAATGCCGTCTATTATTTCCATTACATTCCTCTAGGAGAGTCCATCGGTTGTCATGGAACCTCTCCTGGTACCTTCAGCTTATTCACGATGAACAGGGAATACCAGATCCAGCAGCCTACCTCACAGTTTTTTGCAAGCCAGATGATCAACCTGGAGTGGGTCCAGCCAGGGAGCGGTGAGCACCGTGTTTTTTCGAGCGCCAGTGACATCCTCGACGCAGCCGGACACGTTTTAGTTACTTCCTACGCCGTGCTGCGCCCAGACGGAGAGTGGTCGCTGATGCTGGTCAACAAAGATCAGGAGACCCCGCATTCGGTGGCAATCACCTTTCAAAACGACAAGAGCAAAAGCGATACCTATTTCGCGGGGCCCGTGAGTATCGTCACGTTCGGAAGCGAGCAGTACAGGTGGCATACCGACCTGAGACTCGTTCCGGTGGGGGGCTCGGCTGATCCGGACGGACCTCCCGCCAAGTCCACGATTTCGGCCGGGCGCGATACGGTTTACACACTGCCCAAAGCCTCCGTCACCGTCATTCGTGGAAAACTGGCGACAAACGCTACACTTGCGCGTCCGAAGAGACTGGAAGAAAAAAGGTCAGTCACTCCCGCTTGGCTAGAAAGCACCGCTCACTACCAGTAGTGAATGGGAATTTGTCTCGAACGTTGGCGGCCAAGGAACTGCTCTAATCTATTGATTACAAATGTGTTAAATGGTGGAGGCCGGGAAAGTCGGTGTCCGGACGTGGGTTGGTGTTGAGGCCGCGCTCAAAACGCTAAAAACGCAGAAATTGCGGCCAACGGGAACGTATCTGGAGCGCGGACTGACCGCCACTCGACCGGGTTTTCCTTCCTCTTTGAACGGATACAACGTCGGCGCTTAACCGGCCAAGATGTGACAGGGGGGTTTGTTCTCCTGTGGCTCGTTCGTTCTTCTGACTTCTGATTTTCCCTCCTTCTTGCTCAAATCAGTTTCAGTAGCTTTTCCCTCTTGCTTTTTCTCTCTGCCTCCGCAGCTCGCCCGTTTGTGCCTTCTCAAGATGTTCGGCAGAGGAGGAAGCGTATGCTGCCGAGGCGGAGATGTCCTTTCTGTCGTCGTTGGTTTCATCCCCATCCGCGGCTCAAACAACGGCCAAAGACCTGTGGCCGAGCGGACTGTCGCCAGAAGCAGAAGCGGAAGTGCAATCAGCAATGGCGGAGCGAGCACCCGGATTCGTGTAGGTGACGAGAAGGGAGGAAAGATTGCCCAGTTATTCGGAACAGTTACTGCAACAAACGGGCACGACTGCCCTGTGCCTTCAGCATAGACACAGCCTTCGAGTCGAAGGAAACAAATTCTTCTGCCCCGAGCCAGTTCCCTTCATGAGCGATTACACCGTCGGCAAAGTCTCCACCGGCGTCGAGCGCCGACAGCCCAGCCTCCACCGCTGGTCGGTTCATCACCACCTGAGCGCTCTTCATAAGTCTACGAATTGCATCCGATACGTCAGAGGCGGGCTTCTTGTATCCTCGACGGAGGACCCAAACAAATTCACAAAAAACCGGGATGGGCACGGCAACTAATTCGGCCGCTTGCAAGACTTTTGCCGCCTGCCGGGCTTGCTGTGGTTCGTCTTGAACAGCAGCTCTGACTAGCACATTCATATCCGCCGTGATTTTCATTTTGCTCTTGCCCATCCTTCGGTCGCGATCTCGCTCATATCGTCAATCGTCAGCTTCCGCCCATCGCGCTGTGACAGGCACCCAATGAAATCAGCAATGGTGCCATCCTGTGACGCTGCTCTCACGACGATTCGGCCATTCGGTAGTTTGTCAGCCTCAATTTTCTCTCCGGGACCGACACCAAGATGATTGAGCAGATCTTGTTTCAGCGTAACCTGACCCTTCGCAGTAATCGTGAGCTTGGTCATGAATCTGCCTCCCATAAGCCTTTATTGTAAGGCAATATTGCCTTACCGTCCACGCTTCGGATACGGCAACTCTTCCGTAATCGGATAAGGGAAGCCGAAAGGAAGGGTACACGGCGGGTACACGGAGAAGGACGCACGTGTAATTCCTTTCAAATCAAGAAGAAAGAATGGTGGAGGCGGGGGGAGTCGGAATTCACACCCTCATTGATTCCACGTAACTTACTCATTCTGCTAAAAGCGAAAAACGCCACAAACACTGGATTCGCCCAAGTGAGGTACACGGCGGGTACACGGCAACATCAAAAGAGTACCGATCGTTTTCGAAGAAGAATTGAGGCCAATGGGGGAGACCTGAGAGGTTCACAATGAAGGCCAATGATCTCGTTTTTTCGACGAGAGGCAGAGGCGCCCGCGGGCTGCCCGTTGACGGCGTACGGAGAGAAGAGTGTCTCCCCCTCCCCCTGAGTCCTAAGCCTGCGTAACCGAGAGACTGGGGATTTTCTGGAAGTCTCCGACATTCGATGTCACGACGGCACACCCGAGATGTAAAGCCGTCGCGCCAATCAGCAAATCCTCGAAAGCGATGGTGATACCGTGTGCTGCCTGTTCGCCCTCAATACGTCCCGCAAGCTCCGCAATCTCGATAGTCACGGGATGTACCACCATGTCGCGCCGCAGCTCTTCGCTAAAGGCCCGCCGCCGCTCGCGGTCCGCATCGCTTTTGGCTCGGTAGATGCCATGGGTTAATTCGACGATAGTTACAACAGAGAGGGCGCAGTCAACGTCGCCGTGCGTGGTCCGCACTCGCCTGAGGATTTCCCGCACGCTTTGCTTGCGACGCTCCCCGGCGATTAGAACGCTGGAGTCGAGGATCACTCCCATGTGGAGATATTGCGAGGCTTGCGGCCCTTGATGATTTCTTTGAGGTCAGCGGCGAAGTCTGGGTCCATTGTGGGTTCGTAACCAAGCTCTTTGGCGTGGGCTTCCGCTAGGGCGATTGATTCGGAAATCGGGCGCCCGCGTACCGCATCGGCGGGACGCACCACGGCGATGGGCCTGGCATCTCGCTCGATGATGACTTCCGCGCCTTCCCTTATGCGGGTCATCACCAAAGCGAAGTCGCTGGCCGCTTCCGACTCCGAGATGTGAACCACATTCCTAGGCATCTAGTAATTATACACTGCCGCGCGAGCATCGGCGCCCATTCATCGCCGGCTGTGGTCCTTGCAGCGCCGCGTGGCCCTCGACGGCGACGGAGACGTTCAAATGCCTACGACGAAGCGTATCACACAGGAAAGTTTCGAAGCCTTCTTGAAATGCGCAAGAAAGTCACACCTGGTCTCAGAGGGTGCGATCGGCGCTCAAGGTGAATTCCAGGGGTGGCCACATCGCTTAGAGGAAAAGTACAAAGAAGCAGCGTCGGCACGCCTTCGTTCCTCTATTCCTTCAAATGAATGGTATGTCGGCACACCTCCTGCAGAGTGGCTCCGCGAAGGCCGCTATCGTCTGGTCTTTGATTACACCATCGCAGAACTAGACGTTCACGCCCGTCTTCAAGCATTGGAGGTGGATTGCTCGCGGGCTTGCGGGAGGCACTGTTCCTACACTCCGATCCGCTTCGTTTCAAAGGAAAAACTTGCCACACGCAGAAGGCAAAGGCAGCAGAAACCATGCCAACCGTTCAGCAGTGGCGCCCGTACAAAGTCCGGGGCTTCAAGAAGAGCATCCACGATTGTTCTGGATCATCCCTACCTAACAAGGTCTCCAATAGCAAGGCGCCAGTATCGATGAGCTCGCCTCTTCGTCAGAAACACTTTACGATGAGCAAAACGGCATTGACCGCGGGCATCAGCAAGCGAATAACAAGCTGTCCGGATATGGGCAGGGCGCGGCGGGTTAGGGCAAGCGACTGGGAGCCGGATTGGCCAATAAAGGTCGGTCAAGCTGCCGCCTTGTCCTGTTGGTTCGCAACCTTCCCGACACGCTCGAACGATTGGAACCCGTAGCGGTGCCAGCTTTCCCCAGAAGCCTACAACACTCTTCCGTGAAAGATCAGTTGCATCTGAAGATCAGACTTCTTCAATCCCGGTCCTAGGTAATCGGCGGTCGGTTCTGTCCGGGAAGAATGAGAGACCCATGATGACCGAACACGTCGACTTGTCGGTGCAGATTCTCAATGAAAATCAATACGTCTCAGTGATGAACCGCCTTGCCTTTAAGGATTCCTCGTCGTCATAACTGCCCTTATCCGATCTCTTTGGCAGCTCCACCGTTTCGCGGGGAACTTTTCGGTAAGGGATCAAGCTGAGCAGATGGGAAATGCAGTTGAGCCGAGCTTTTCTTTTGTCATCGGAACGCACGATATACCAGGGAGCAAATTTGGAGTCGGTGGCCGCCAACATGCGATCCCGTGCACGAGAGTACTGATACCAGCGGCGAAATGATTCCAGATCCATTGGACTGAGCTTCCACTGCCGCAGCGGATCTTTAATCCGTGCCTCGAAACGCCGCTGCTGTTCTTTCTTTCCTACTTCTAGCCAATACTTGATGAGGACAATCCCGGCGTCCACAACATATTTCTCGATAGCGGGGCAGAGCTCAAGGAATTTTTTGTATTGCGTTTTGGTGCAGAACCCCATCACATGCTCTACTCCCGCGCGGTTGTACCAGCTACGGTCCAAAATTACGATTTCGCCCGCAGCAGGGAAATGTGCCATGTAGCGCTGTATGTACATCTGAGACTTTTCGCGATCGTTTGGGGCCGGCAAAGCGACTAGTCTGAACACGCGAGGACTCACCCGCTCCGTGATTGCGCGGATGGTGCCTCCTTTACCTGCTGCGTCACGGCCCTCGAATACCACCATGATGCGGAGACCTTTATACTTGACCCAGTCCTGCAATCTGCAGAGTTCAGCCTGAAGTCGGTGCAACTCCTTTTCGTATCGCTTACGCTTCAAAAGCTTCATGCCATCATTATTTTTCATCTTAGCCACCCGTCCGCGCTCCTTCAGCAACTACGCTGAGACTTGCTAGCCGTTCCTCGCGTCTTGGTGTACGACCTTTCGCTGCACATCGACGCGCAGAAAGTTTCTACCGTCCAGGGCTGATCACTCTAAGCTCGGCGTCGCGGGCAATGCCAAATACTTTGCTATCGCCACATCGAGGTTAAAATGCATCGCTTCTCGTCCGAGGACCTTGCCCAGCGGCGACCGCTGCACCATCACCAGGACTTCCGGGTCCAGCCCGACCAGCCACAGCGATACACCGCGCCCCCGCTGCCTCTTCTCGGCCTCGGTCAACATAGTGAGGGCCGTATACTCGAGATCCGGCACGTTGCTGAAGTCGCACACGACCACCTTTGGCTTGGACTGATCAAGCAGTAGCCGTATTTTCTGGCCGATGAGCTCAGCGTTGGCAAAGAAAACGCGCCCCTCCAGCCGTAACAGCAACAATCCGGGAAAGGTTTCATCTTCGGGATGTTCCCCTGTGCGTGGTCGGAACACATTGGTCCCGGGCTTACGCCCCAGCACATAGACGCGCGGATTGGCTTCTTGATATGCGAGCGCCACGAGCGATACAGCAATGGCTACCAGAATCCCTTTCAGAGTGCCCAGCAACACCACTCCGGCAAAAGCGGTCAGGGCCCAGATGAACTCAGTGCGCCGGATTTTGTGGATGGCCTGGAACTCTGCGGGTCGGATTAATCCGATCGAATAAACGATGACCACTGCTGCTAACGTGGCTTCCGGCATGAGTGCAATGAGCGGCGAAAGTAGAAGCATTACGGCCAAGACCACCACCGCCGTGACCAGCTCCGCAAGCTGGGTTCGCGCCCCAGCCCTGCGGTTGACAGCGGTCTGGGTGGTGCCGCCACCGGCGGGCATGGCTCCCAAGAAGGCGCCTCCTACATTTGCGAGCCCCGTCGCGAGCAGTTCTCGGTTGGCGCGAGAATGGGGCTCTTCGCTTTCAGCGAAAGCTCTGCCTGCAGCGATGGTCTCAGTGAAGCTCATGAGTGCGATGCCCAACGCTCCAGGCCAGAGTTGTGCGACGAGTGAAAAGTTTGGCATGGTGACGTGGGGCAGGCCTTTGGGAACTCGGCCGACTAACGCCACGCCGTGCGCTTGCAATCCCAGTAGAATTGCGCCCATGATTCCGGCGGCCACTGCGATCAGCGGAGCGGGCGCACGGGGAAGAAATCGCTCGATTCCAAACAGCACAGATATCATGATGATTCCGACAGCCAATGTCAGCAAAGACGTCGAAGGGATGTTATGGATGATTGCAACCAGGTTGTGGAGGAAAGAACCTTTCAAGAAATGGATGCCGAGAATTTTGGGGACTTGATCCATCACGATAACGAGCCCGATCCCGGCTTTGAATCCGACTAACACGGGAGCGGAAATGAAGTTGGCGACGAAACCGAGCCGCAACAAAGACGCCAACAGGAGAGCCACGCCCACCAAAAGCGTCAGCGTGGCCAAAACTTTGAGAAGGGAAGTCAGGTCGTTTTTGTGGACAACTTGGCTAAGTTCAGCAGCAACCAGAATGGCAAGAGTTGTGGTTGTGCTGACGCTGAGTGGTCTTGAGGTTCCAAGCAACGCGTAAATAACCATCGGAATGAAGGCTGTGTAGAGTCCAACCTCTACCGGCAGCCCCGCAATCGTGGCGTAGGCCATCGCCTTCGGAATGACAACTGCGGCAGCTGCTAAGCCGGCGATCAGGTCTGGTCGGAGCCACTTTTTCTGGTAGCCGGAAAAGGCATCGGCTACCGAAAAGCCACTTGGGTTTTGAAGGTTCTTCGACAAAGCCGTTCCCCATGCAACCAAGTACTCGGCGGACAATCTACGACAGTTGATCGGTGCTACCGGCCGTTTTTCATGTCGTAGAGGAAATCAGTTCGTGCACGCCTGAACGTCGCTCTCTCTGCTTCATGAAACAAACTGACCATAGCTGCGTGCCTTTGCCCCAGCTCGTCCCTTACCCTTGAATGAGCCATTGAACGACGGATATGCAGTTCAAGAAAAACAAGCAGGGTGACTAGCATCACAATCGCAGATATCACGATCAGGGTGTTTGACGTCATGCGTGTCTCTGACGAGTTCAGATGCGACAATAACTCGGCAGATTCCGCGTGTCGCATTTCAAAGCGTTCCGAACCAACCTCCATCCGATCGATTACTCCTAAGGACAAATTCCATATCCGTCAGTGCAACGCACGTGCCAAACAGGCCATTGGGCGCCTGTCAACATGTCATTGATGCTGAAGACAAAGGAGGGAAATGCGACGAGCATCCCTTTCGGTCGCTTGTGCTTGCGTCACGGCCTGGACGTTACCGTCCAACTCTTGCCATCAGGTCGTTCGACTCTAGTAGTGCTAGATCGCGAACAGTGGCAACTGGAGCGCGCAGGGGGGTCTTCACTCTCCCGCCACAACATCGTTAGAACGAGGGCAACGCCAATTCCGATTGACACTTCAGCAAAGCGATGAAATGCAATGTGCCACGCGGAATTCGTTCGCGGCACCAATAGCACGATCGCAAGCGTCACACCTCCAAAACGATATGCAGTTCGGTCAGAGCCTGCCAAGGCGCAAAGTAGTCCGAGGATCAGAACACAGGCACCGAATGCAACTACCTTTGCTCCGATTTGGCTTGCCACAATTGCACCAACCAGCGCTCCCAGGGCGGTTCCGATGAACCGATGCCAGGAAACAGACAACGTCTCTCGCAGCGACGACTGTGTGATCACCAAGGTCGTGATCGGAGCCCAATAGGCTTCCGGCAGCCCGAATAGCCTTGCCACTACTAGTGAAACCATGGCCGCCACAGCCGTCCGCACGGAATGTACGACAACGTGCCGGGGCATCCCAGTTGCTGACTCAATCGGCATCGGCTGCCTGGCTGGCAGCGCACTTAGTTCCTCAGGTTGTCCGGATAGTTTCGGCTTTACAACAGACGCGCTCTCGAGACGCGGTTCGGAGCCAACGCCTTCCACCGAAGGTTCTGTGGTCACTTCAGGCGCTCGGGACCTTTTGAGTAGGCAGACGCGAGAGAGTTCATCTCGCTTGGGGTAAGCAGGCTGGCGATGCTGCGCATGGGCATGTTCATATCGTTCACACGAGTGCCTTGGGCAAAGGCCTGGAGCTGCTGCTCGATATAGAGCGCATTTTGGTTCGATAGGGCAGGCGCGCCAATCAAATAACCGCCCGGGCCGTGACACGAAGCACAGGCTGCGATGCCACGCTTTGGATCGCCGGCATAGATAAGCTTTTGCACCGGATCGTCATTGCGGTAACTGCTGTTGTTCCGCGGCATGCGCTCGCCGCCGTTTTCGGGCAGGCCGGCTTGCGTCGCAAAATACGCGGCCACGTCTGCGTACTGTTGGGGAGTCAACGATTGCGCAATCGCCGACATAGGACCCGAAAGGCGAGTACCGGATCGAAAGTCATCCAGTTGTTTGTACATCACCAGCGGATCCAAACCACCGAGATTCGGAATCCGGGAATCCGAGGTCAGTGCCTGCTCGACATGGCAAGTCGTGCAGTTCAAAGCGATGAACTCACCGCGCTGGGGATCGCCACTCCGCGCCTGCTGGAGGGTGGTCTCCGTCCATGCAACATAAGTCGGTACTTTCGCCGACGACTGAATGGAACCAGAAGAGTTGCCATGCGTGTGGAAACCCAGAGCGTGTCTAGCCGCTTCTTTCGCTGTGGGCAGGTCGTGCTCTCCCTGGTGCCGAGGCATAAGCAGGAAGCCCAATCCAAACCCGATCACCAGGAGGGCCACAATCGCAGCCACGGCAACGAAATGCATTGGATGGTGCAGATGAAACCGGCCTCCCCCTGGGCTCATCGCTTGATCTCCTGGGTCAAGGAGTGTACGGGAGCATTCTGATTGTGCAGGAAAAAGAACTGGCCAATGGGATAGCCATAGGAAGCCACCATCAGCACCAACAGCAAGATATTCCAAAAGGCAAATCCGTTGAGCAGCGGTGGCACCGTCGCAGGGGGATTCACCGACAGCGCATAACGAATAGGCGAGATGGATTGTGCCTTAGGGGCAAAACTCGATCGAACCAGAATGTAAAAGAACAAGAGTACGGAACAGACGATGATTGCGCCGCCGACCACGGACAGCGTGTCAAGCAACGCCGTCTTCCCAACCAGCGGATCCGAATAATCGAAAATAGCATACCGGCGAGGCTGGCCCATGAGGCCAGCAATGTGCCAGGGCACAGTCATGATCAGCATGCCCGAGCACCAAAGCCAGAGTTGAACGCACGCTTTGCGTTTCGAAACGAGCGGCCGACCCGTCAGGCGCGGCCACAGCTCGTACGCGATGGCGAAGTACATGGTGACTACCACACCAGCGAAAATAAGGTGGAAGTGGGCCGGAACCCACGAGGTGTTGTGAATCATGGCGTTCATGCCGTAACTCATGTTGACGAGCCCGCCAAAACCCCCGGGTGCCAGCAGCAGCAACGCGAGGCCGACCGCCAGAACCATGGGCTCGCCCCAAGGCAAGGCGCGAATCCACCCGAATAGGCCCTTTCCGCCCCGCGCGCGGCCGGCGATTTCCATAGAGGCGGTGATAGTGAAAACGGTAAGCAACGTTGGAAGCGCGACGATGAATGTCAGAACCGATTGCACGAATTTGAAGCCGGATCCATGTTCCGGATCCATCAAGAGGTGGTGCATGCCCACGGGAATGGCGAAGAGCAGAAACAAAATGAATGTGATCCGCCCCATGGTGTCGCTATAGAGCCGGCCTCCGGCCACTTGAGGCATTAACGTGTAGAAAGCGATGTACGCCGGAATGAGCCAGAAGTAGACGATGGCATGCAGCGTAATCGAGAACAGAGTGCGGGCTAGTCCGGCATCGATGGTGTGAAGCCAGCCAAGGGAAGCGGGCAGAATCTGAAAGACGACCTCGCTCGTGGCACCTAGCGCAGTCCAACCCCACAGGAACGCGCAGGCTGTGGTTGCATACATGGCCAGGGGAACGGGTCTTCCCGGGTTCTCGCGTTTCCATGCCCGGAAATTAACGATGGTCAGGACAACCCAAAAATAAGATCCGATGATGACGAGCGCGACGCCGAGGTAATAAAAAGTGCTTCCGATGAGAGGAGGGTAGAAAGTGTACAAAACGGACGCTCGCCCTGCCGCAACAGGCACAAGCGCCGTAATCGCCCCAATCACGACTAGAAAGAATCCCACCCACGCCCATTTCTCGCCTTTTAAGGGTCTCCCCAGCGCCGAAACAGTGACGGCATAACCAAAACCCATGGCAAAGAGTGTCGGAAAGACGTACGCCATAATCGAGCCATGAGCCGTCACAGAAGCGTAGTATGCGTTGGGGTCGTCCAGAGGCGCCGGCAGCGGGCTGCGCATCAGCATCTGGTACATGCCCAGTCCAATACCCGGCAGAAAACTCAGAAACGCCGCCCAGAAATGCGCCAGCGGAAGTAATCTACTGCGCTCCACAATTGATCCTTTCCTCCGGCCGGAGATTGTTGAATTGATCCTTCGGGACGACAACCACGCGCGCTGCCATGGCGTGATGACCGAACCCGCAGAATTCATCACACGGCATCTGGTAATTCCCCGGGCGCTCAAATGTGGTCTTTACGTTGGTGATGTAGCCCGGAACAACCATGGAATTGGCGTTCGTACTTTGTACGAAGAATCCGTGCGTCACGTCGGCGCTGGTCAGACGAAAATGGACGAGCGTCGAGGCAGGTACAACGACACATTGCGGAACGAACATGTACTGCTCGGCGACGATGCGCACGGTCACCGAACCATCCTGTTCCAAGGCCGAGCCTAGATTGCTTTCGACGAATTCGCCTTGCATATGCAAGGTCAGGGGATTAATGGTTTCCACATCGCTTGAAGGGTGCAACATTTGCGATGCCCCGGTCAGCACGACCACGGCCAGCATCAAGCCGAGCATGATCGCCATGACAAAAAACCAGCGGTGTTCTGTCCGTTCGATAACCGGCTCAGAAACTAAACCAGACGCAACTTCATTATTAAGTTGATCAGCCAACGGTCCCCCTGCTCAAAAACAAAACGAAATAGAAAAACAGCCAGCCGAGGAAGAGCAGCCCCACAGAAGATGCGGCTAGAATCAGGGCGCCTCGTGGACCAGCCTTCAGGGCTGCTAATGCCGCAGACCGGGTGATCGCCGCATCCACTCGTTCCGGGTGACTGGCTGACGAGTAGTGGTGTTCTTCTTCCATCGCTATTCTCCCGACGACTCTACTTGGACGCAGGTCGAGACACCTGCTCGAAATAAGCAGCCACAGCCGCGACGTCTTCGTCGCGCAGATTCTGGGCTGGATCTTTCATCTGGTCGCTCTTCCGATAGCCTCGGCGATACATTTGAATCTGAAGGCTGGTGTACTGCCTGTATTGGCCGGCAAGGTACGGCACAGCTGGGGGTTCGCCGAATCCATTTGGACCATGGCAGCTTTCGCAGGCTTGCACGCGAAGACTTAAGTCACCGACTTTAGCTATCTGCTCTCCTCGGGCAATCAGTTCCGATGTCTGAGGCTTAGCGGCGAAAGAGTTCGCGCGCAGGCTCGCATAGTATTGTGCGACCGCCTGGATTTCACTCTCGCTCAGCCCTTTTGCGATGGGTTCCATCAACGCATTCTTGCGCTCCCCGGACGCGTAGACACGCATTTGCTTCTCGAGATACTCCGGAGATTGTCCGGCCAGCTTGGGGAAGGCGCCGCTGCCGTCCGCAGCTCCGTCAAATCCGTGGCAACGAGAACAGGCAACCGCGCCACGCGCCGTGCCTTGTGCCACAATTTGGGCGCCGATTTGCGCGGAATCAGTCGGCACTGGCTGCGCGGTTGTATAGGCCACCAGCACTGCTCCAAGAAAGGGCAATGTCAAACCCGCTTTTCGAAGCATGTCGTTTCGATTCATAGTCTCACGCCAAGGGTCCAGGATTTTTCAGATACCTTGTCTTGAGCGCATCGGCAGTCCAGTAGATGAGCGCCCCCAAAGTGCCTGTCGGGTTATAAGTGGGATTCTGCGGATAGTTGCAGGCGCCGACGACAAAGACGTTTGGAACGTCCCAGCTCTGGCAATAGCGGTTGACCACGCTAGTCGCCGGGTCCGTGCCCATAACCGCTCCTCCCGTGTTGTGCGTGCTCTGATACGC
>Ga0182034_10000152_pt1 | contig 29401 bp, 27 predicted proteins | sample flu12Cox44000172_FD_125972 | JGI IMG/M metagenome (GOLD analysis project Ga0182034, IMG submission 125972) | Lab enrichment of tropical soil microbial communities from Luquillo Experimental Forest, Puerto Rico - flux4day.12C.oxic.44.000.172 | ecosystem: Environmental > Terrestrial > Soil >... | reverse complement strand
TCGGACTCGTTGACGGGATGGTAACGCCGTTGCAATTCAAGGAAGAACGTGTTCGCGATAGGTCCCTCGTTCCAATCATGGACAAAGTGAAAGTGGTCGCGAACGAAGAATTTGAAGCGCTCTTTCCGAAGTTTCAGCCGAGCCGCGTGACGATTACGACCAATGACGGCAAGTCGCACTTCACGCAGGTCGATGTTCCGAAAGGCGACCCCCGCGATCCGATGACCGAGGATGAGATTGCAGTCAAATTCACCGCGCTCGGCGGCGACGTGATCGGCAAGAATCAATGCATAAAGTTGCAGAAATGCATTATGAGCATTGATACCGCCAAAGATCTCGGCGGGCTTTTCGAACTAACGACGGCTCGTTAAACCGCTCCGCTTCCTTCGCCCGCGCCAAACTGGATTCCCTGAGCCAGCGGAAGCTCGGAGGAGAAGTTAATCGTGTTGGTTTGTCGGCGCATGTAGCTCTTCCATGAATCGCTGCCGCTCTCACGCCCGCCTCCCGTATTCTTTTCGCCACCGAACGCACCGCCGATCTCGGCACCACTCGTGCCGGTGTTCACATTCGCAATGCCGCAATCGCTGCCAACCGCACTGACAAATCTCTCCGCTTCGCGCACGTCATTTGTGAAAATGGAGCTCGTTAGGCCCTGCGGCACGCCGTTTTGTATCGCGATCGCTTCATCAAAATCGCGATATGTCATCAAATAAAGCAGCGGCCCAAACGTTTCTTCCTGCACAATTCTGAAATTCGGTTTTGCGTTTGCGAGGCACGGCTTCATATAGCAGCCGCCCGGCAAATCCATCGGTTCGCCGCCGTAAAGAACTTCGCCGCCTTCGGCTTTCAGTTTCTGAATCGAATCCTGCACCGCATCGACCGCTTTTTTGTCGATCAACGGCCCCATCAAAGTTTTTCGATCGAGCGGATTTCCGATCGGGAGCGATTTGTATGCGCGCAGTAATTTTTGGCGGACTTTGTCCGCGACCGACTCATGCATGATCACGCGCCGCGTCGAAGTGCAACGTTGACCGGCCGTTCCGACTGCGCCGAAGAAAATCGATTCCATCGCTAGATCGATATCGGCGGTCGGCGCGACAATCAGAGCGTTATTGCCGCCGAGCTCCATGATCGTCCTGCCAAGGCGACCATGAACCGTTTTCGCAACGTTCAGTCCCATCGCGACTGAACCGGTCGCCGAGATCAATGGAATTCGGGCATCGTCCGCCAATTTTTGGCCAACTGTCCTGCGATCTCCAATCAGTAAGCTAAAAATCGCCGGATCAGCTCCGGCTTCGCGGCAAACCCGCTCGGCAATCTTTGTCACTGCAATCGCAGTCAGCGGAGTTTTCTCTGACGGCTTCCAAATTGTTGCGTCGCCGCAAACAGCAGCGAGTGCCGCGTTCCAGGACCAGACCGCGACCGGAAAATTAAACGCAGTGATCACGGCGACGAGGCCGAGCGGATGCCACTGTTCCATCAGACGGTGACTCGGCCGCTCGGATTGAATCGTCAGCCCGTAAAGCATCCGCGATTGGCCGACCGCAAAATCGCAAATGTCGATCATCTCCTGCACTTCGCCTTCCCCTTCGGCGATGATCTTCCCGGTCTCAAGTGTCACGAGCTGGCTAAGCTCGTGTTTCAAATCGCGAAGAGCGTTTCCTAAGCGGCGAACAGTATCACCACGCACCGGTCCGGGAGTTTTTCTCCATTTCTCAAACGCTTCCTGCGCGCGCACGATTGCCCTTTTGTAATCATCGTCCGACGCAGTCCGAACGCTCGCTAGTTTCGTCCCATCGATTGGCGAGAACTTATCGATTTTCGCGCCGCCGCCGCGCCATTCGCCGTCAAAGACTCCTGCGTTATCCCCGCTCAGCGCGAGCTTCTCAAAGACTGATTGCATCGCTATTTGCGTTTGCGGCAATATTGCCGAATTAAACCCATCGCTTCATCCACAACTTCGGCGGTGATATCGAGCGCCGGCCGAAAACGAATCGAGCGTTCGCCGGAACGCAAAGCCAGCACGCCAAGATCGAACAAGCCCTTCCAAAATCGCTCGCGCGTGTCCGCATCTGGGAGATCAAACGCGAGGAACAAGCCGCGACCGCGCACAGCAGTGATCATTGGTTCGTAACGCTGCAGGTCGCACAGCTGATCCAAAAAATACGCGCCAACCTTGGCTGCGTTCTCGACCAGAAATTCTTTTTCAATGATGTGCATGTAATGCATCGATCGGACCATATCGGTCAGATTTCCACCCCAGGTCGAATTCAATCGGCTGGGCAACCGGAAGGCGTTGTCGTTCACTTCATCGAGCCGCGGACCAGCCATCACGCCGCATGTTTGGGCCTTTTTCCCAAACGAAAGCAGATCTGGCAGGATGTCGAAATGCTGACAGCACCACATTTTTCCAGTGGCGCCCATGCCGCATTGCACTTCGTCAAAAATGAGCAGGATATCGTTTTCGTCGCAGATTCGTCGAAGTTTCTTCAACCATTCGCCACGGAAATGATTGTCGCCGCCTTCGCCCTGGATCGGCTCGATAATAATGGCGCAGATGTCGATCCGGCGTTTGTCAATCCAATCGCGGATTTCCTGCTCGGCTTTTTTCTCGCGCGCGATCACGTCCTTTTCGCGCTCAGGCTCAGCCAACGAAAAATCGATGTGCGGACACGAGACGCGCGGCCAATCAAATTTCGCGAACAAATCTGTCTTGCGCGGATCGGTATTGGTTAGGCTCATGGTGTAACCGCTGCGTCCATGAAACGCGTGCCGGAAATGCAAAACTTGCGTGCCGCGTTCGCCATGACCGGCGGCCATGTTCTTTCGCACTTTCCAATCCATCGCCGCTTTGAGCGCGTTCTCGACCGCGAGCGCACCGCCTTCGATGAACAAATATTTACTTAACGGCCGCAAGCCGGCAACGCGCGCAAACGTTTCCACAAATTCCGCGTAGGATTCCGAATAAACGTCCGAGTTGGCGACCTTCGCCTTCGCCGCGCGCAGCAGATCGCGCTGCACTTCTGGTTGATCGAAGTAGGGATGATTAAATCCGATGGTCAGCGATCCGAAGAAACCGTAAAGATCGATCAAGCGATGGCCGTTCGCGGCGTCTACCAGATGCGAGCCGGAGCTCCTTTCCTGGTCGAGAACAATCTTGAAACCATCGAGCAAAATGTGCCTGCTGAGCGTGTCCAAAACACGCGCCGGACCGACAGATTTTCTATTTTTACTCCTGCTCAAACGCGGCCGCGAACTGCGGGCCGCCTGGGTGAGCATGGGCGGCATACTCATCCGTTGAGATTAGCTTTTGGCGCGAAGTTGGTCAACCGGACGCGGGGTGACGTCCTACTTCTTTTGTGTTTGCGGCCAGATCGCGCTTTATTCCGCGGTCGCTTTTGCGAGCGCGGCATCGAATTCTGCGACCTCGGCCGTGAAAGCCTTCATGCCCTCCACGTCGCTATTTAAGCAGGTCGCGCTTCCTTCCATGCAAGCTTTCGGCCCACGCGGTCAGGCGTCCCATCTCTTTGGCGTTGGCCGTGCGGCGTTCCCCCAAACTAGGCGCAGCGATTGTTTTGGACCTTTTCTGGAGACCGTAATGACTCGCCAGAGCAGCAGGCACATCCTTATTCTTGAAAAATTGATCGTAATGTCAGCCCGAGAGCGGTCTGGTCGCAAGACGAAGTAGGCAAGAATGCACGGAATCGCGAACCACCGGAACGTTCGCGACAAGGGCGCGAAACAGGTTAACGGACGATCCCCTCGCGTAAGCCGGAATGCTTCCCGCTCAGCAGTTCTTGGGTGAGCTGGTAGCCGCGCTGGTCCGGATTCCGGCGCGTGCCGGCAAAGAAGTGGTCGATCCGCGCCTTCGCCGAATTGCAAAAGTAATTCGCGGCCGACAAAATTTCATCGGTGGGTTCGCCGTGATCGATCTTGTATTGGGCGAAGGAGCAGGTCGCAGCGATTGCGAAAAGCTCGGTCGCAATTCCGACAAAGCGCGAAAGCAAAAGTTGCTCGCGATCGAGTTTCGGGCCAAAGCGCGCCATCGCATGAAACAATCCGCGCGCGAGTCTTTTGCTCGCTCGCGCGGAATAATTCACGTGTCGTCGCAGATCGCAATGGAGACTGTCAACCTTGCCGGCACCGGTCGAGAACCACTGGCGCGGATACCATCCGGCGTAAAATTTCCCCGACGTGAACACGGCTTTCAATCGCTCGGACATTGGCAAAGTCGTGTTGAAAATCGCACCGCCGACTTTCAAATGTGGGTCGAGCGCTTCGCGGGCGATAAAAAGCCGCATGATTTCGCTCGAGCCTTCGAAAATCATATTAATCCGACAATCGCGCAGGAAACGTTCGACCGGGATTCCTTCTTCGCCGCGACCTTTGAGCGATTGCGCCGTTTCATAACCGCGACCGCCACGCACCTGCATCGCGTCGTCGGAAATTTTCCATGTCGTTTCGGTCGACCACAGTTTGCACATCGCAGTCTCGATTCGGAGATCGCCTGCCTTTCGATCCACCAAGCCAGAAGTCAGAAACGTGATCGCCTCCATCGCAAAAGTGTTGCCGGCCATCTCCGCAATTTTTCCGGCGATCGCTGAATGTCGTCCGATTGGTCCGCCCCATTGAATTCGCTCGCTCGCCCATTTGCGCGAAATCTCAAGCAAACGTTTCGACAAACCGACGCAGGCGGCGGGAATTGTGAGTCTACCGGTGTTCAAAGTCGTCAGCGCGACTTTTAGCCCCTGGCCTTCCTTCGCGATCATATTTTCGCGCGGCACGCGCACGTTCGTGAATTTCACGATGCCGTTGTAAAGCGCGCGCAATCCCATGAACCGGCAACGGTATGTGATCTCCAACCCAGGTGAATCAATATCGACGATGAACGCAGTGATTTGTTTGCGCTCCCTGCCGTTAACGATCTTCGGCGGTGTCACTGCCATGACAACGAGCACACCGGCCTTGATCAGATTCGTGCACCAAAGTTTTTCGCCGTTCAAAATGAACGCCGAGCCGTCTTCGGTTGGGTCGGCGCGCAAACTCATGTTCGCCGGATCGGAGCCGGCGTTCCATTCCGTTAGCGCGAATGCCGAGATTTCCTTGCGCGCGACGCGCGGCAAGTACTTCTTCTTTTGTTCGTCCGTTCCGAAAAGCAGCAGCGGCTGCGGAACGCCGATCGATTGATGAGCCGAAACAAGCGCTGTGAGATTTTCGTCCCAGCTCCCGAGCAACATCGCGGCGCGCCCATAATTGACCTGCGACAAGCCGAGTCCTGCGTACTGCTTCGGGATTTTGACGCCGAACGCGCCCATAGCGAAAAGATCGTCAATGTTCCTCTGCGGAATCTCGCCGGTGCGATCGACCTCGTCGGGGTCGACATTCTCGCGGAGATATTTTTCGAGATTCGCGAGAAACTCCTTTCCCGCTTCTCGATCTTCCACGCTTTGCGCCGGCCACGGATAAATTCGATCAAAATCGTAACGGCCAATGAAGAGGTTGCTCGCGAAACTGCCACGCTCATCCAGCGGATCGCGCGACGCTTCGGCGAGCTCGAGCGCTTCGCGCTTCCCCTTCGACATTTTGGAAGTGTCTATGACCGACGCAGGCACGGCTTTTTGCGATTTGGCCTTCGGCTCCCCGCTGTTTTGTTTCGCGGGCGCGTCCAGTGACGATTTCATGATTCGTTGAACTTCGTTCCGTCCCGCGCGTGCTTCTTCAAGATCTCGCATGGCTCAAATTTGCCATCGGTTTTGGTGAGACGGCTCATTTCTTCGGCAATTTTCTCTAAGCCGAAATCTTCGGCGAAACGCAACGGTCCGCCCCGATGCGGCGCAAATCCGGTCCCGAGAATCATTCCGTAATCAGCGTCCGCAGGCGATTCGACAACTTTTTCTTCAATGCAACGAGCGGCTTCGTTGACCATCAAAAACATCAAACGATTCGCCAGATCAACATCTTCCTTTGGAGCATCGTCACGCCGCCATTGCGCCAGCGATTCGTTAGGCGATTGAGCTTTGCCCTCGTATTTGTAAAAACCACTTCCCGTTTTCGGACCGAGCAATTTCGCTGCGCGCATCTTTCTCAAAATCTCTGGCGGGCGATCGCGCCGGCCGTATGCTTTTTCAAGGGTCGTCGCGATATCGACCGTGACATCGATTCCAATTTCGTCGATCAAGCGCAACGGCCCCATCGGCATTCCCCATTTCAGAAGCGCGTGGTCGATTTTCTCCGCGTTAACGCCGGCCTCGAACAATTCAGTGGCGTCCACCAAATACGGAAACAGAACGCGATTCACCAAAAACCCGGGGCTGTCGCGCACGACGACCGGGAGTTTCCCAATTTGTCTCGTGAACGCCAGAGCGCGCTCTTTCGTGTCGTCCGAGCTTTCCCTTGCGACGACAACTTCAACGAGTTTCATTCGGCTGACGGGATTAAAGAAATGCAAACCGATCACGCGATCGGGCGACACGGTGCAGTCGGCCAGTTCGCTCACCGGAAGCGCGGACGTGTTCGTCGCGATAATTGTCTTTGGCCCCGCCTGCATCGACAACTCGCGGAAGATTTCCTTTTTGATCTCCATTTTCTCTGACGCGGCCTCGATCACGAATGCGACGTCGCGCAATTCCATCGGCGCGGTCGAGCAAATGATGCGGGCGCGGCCCCGCTTGGCTTTCTCTTCCGTCATCAAACCGCGCTTTACTGCATCGGTGTAAGTCTGCTCGATGTTTGCGAGCCCACGATCGAGAACTTCGCGACTCACGTCGCGCAGAATCACGGTTACGCCGCGCGAGCTCAGCCATTGCGCAATTCCGGAACCCATCACGCCGGCGCCGATCACCGCCGCGTGCGCAACTTTGTCGAATTGTTTGCTTGAACCTCCTTTTTTGTATTTTTCGGCCAGGAAGAAATTCCGGATCAAATTCTGGGTCGATTCTGTCTTGCCAAGATCAACAATCGCATCGAGTTCGAGCTTCATCGATTCGTCCGGCGAAATCGTGAGCGTCTTGTTCACGATCTCGAGGGCGCGCGCGGGCGCGGCGTTGCCATTCGCGCGTGGGGTTGGGATTTCCTTTTCCATTTTCGCCAGCGTGGAAGCTTTTCTTTTTCCCTCGCCCAATTTTTTCCGAGCAAGATCGAGAAGCAGATCGCGGGGTCCGATTTCGTCGACGAGACCGAGCTTTTGCGCTTCCGCGGCAGAATAAAGCTTGCCCTTCAGAATCACTTCGACGGCTTTCTCCGCACCAATCAATCGCGGCAAGCGCGTGCTCCCGCCCCATGCTGGAATCAGACCGAGTGTTGTCTCCGGTAATCCGATCCGCGTGGCCGGATCGTCGGACGCGACGCGCCAATCGCACGCCAGCGTGATTTCGTACCCGCCACCTGCACACGCGCCATGGATCGCCGTCACCGTCGGAATCTTCAGCGCAGCGATGCGATTGAAAACGCGCTGACCTCCGGCGATGAAATCGCGCATCTCACCGGTTTGGGCCTGTCTGCATAACGTCTTCAAATCGGCACCCGCGATAAAGATCGATTTCTTCGCCGAGGTAATGATCAATCCGCGGAGCGAACTGTCGCGCTCGATCGCATCGACATGCTCGCTGAGCTCCGACATGGTAGCGGCATCGAAAATGTTCGCGCCTGATTCGGGCCGGTCGAACGTGAGGATACACACTCGATCGCTCCCAATTTCGCGTTGAATGAGGGAACGTGAGCCAACCGCTCGCATACCTCCACTTTGGAATCATTTTGGTTAAATTCCAAGCGCGGAACAATTGCTCTTCGCGAGCCACAATGCTAGAACTCGGGCGCAGTTCGCGCGGAGGTCTGCATGGTCGGGAAACTTTTATTACCTCGTCGCTTATCGAAAGGATCCATCGTAACAGGAGTGATTGTCCCGCTCCGGTCGATGCAAGAGTCAGCGATCGCCAAGCGTGAACACTATGCCGTGCTGCACACTTACGACCCGGCTGCACAGTCAGGACTTGTACGAACGACGCAAGAACTAACAGGAGTGAGACAGCGAAGAGGGGACTCGCCCAATCACCAGAATATCACGCACGTGTCATCCTGGGCCCAAGCGAAGGGTCCATAGCCGAAGCGCGGATCACACAAAGTAATTAGTATGATCAATCAGCTCGTGTGAGAGCCCTCATCGTCTCGGTTGATTCGGGAGGAAAGAGCGATTACTTCTTAATGTCGACCCATTCGCTACGAGCGCGGGAGTCGGCCACGGCTTGTACGACACGCATGTAACGGACGCCATCCTCGAAACTTGGTCGCGGCCGGACGCCGCCTTTTGATTTCACCGCTGCGATGAAATCATTCTCCACGCTCCACTCGGTGACCAGCTCCTTTGGAACGTCGACGTCCTCCATTTCGCGGCGGCCATACTTCACGCTGCGAACGCGTTCGTTGGTAAAATCGTAAAGCAACGCGCCGCGGTCGCCGAAAATTCGCAACCGATCGTTCGCCGCGCCAGCATGGACGCCGCTGAACTCGAGCACGCCTTCAGCCCCGTCTTCGAAAACGCAAAGCACGTTGAGCATGTCAGGAATGATGACGTGGTAACCGCGCCGATCGGCGTTCAAAATTTTTCCGCGCGCGAACACGCCGGCGAGGTCGCCGAGCCAACGCTGCATCACTTCCACGTAAATTCCCAGCGTGAGGACGTTGAGCCCACTGATCTCGATCTTCTGCCGCCAATGCGCAGGCGCTTCCGGATTCAAGTAAACGCCGGTGAAACTTTGCAGACGCACAGCGTGCGGTTTGCCAATGAAATTTTCGGCGAGCGATTTTTTGATCAGTAGGTCGGCACGCATCCCAAACGGCGGCGGACAAAGCATCGTCACCAGCTCGGGATAACGTTTCGAGGCGGCAAGCATTTCCTCCGCTTCGGCCAGGTCCATCGCCATGCGCGCCTGACAAAAAACATGTTTTCCGGCTTCGAGCGCGGAAATCGTAACCGCCGAATGCATGTACGGGGGCGTGCCGATCCAGATAATGTCGAGATCGGGCAACGCGAGCAGATCGGCCCAGTTCGCCATCGGTGTGGCGCCTTTGCAATGTTCCTTGCAAAACTGCTCGCTGCTTTCGTAGGTCGAGTTCGAGACGGCAACGATATCGACATCGGGGTTTTTCTTCAGCGCGGGCAAATGCCGCTTCTTTACGATGTTCCCCGCTCCGACGATCCCAATTCGCAGCTTGCTCTTTTGACTCATTTGTTCAGTTCAACCACTACGAATACACACGAATAAGGATTAACGAGCACGTTGTCACATCATTTGTGTCTATTCGTGGTTAAATCGTTTGACAATCCGGTTTCGCGCGGCATCTTGTGCGCCCCCGTTTTAAGCACCATGTCGAGAATTTGCGCTATTACTGGATCAAGGCCTACGCGCGGTAGCGAGATTCACCGCCGTGGTATGGCCAAGAAAAAGGGCGGCGTCGGCCGGCACGTGACCAAGAATGTGCCGCGATTGTTCGCGCCGAACCTGCACGAGCACCGGATCTGGGTGCCAGAGATGAAGAAATTTGTCCGCGTGCGCGTGACCGCGCGCGGCCTGAAGACGATCAACAAGAACGGTGCTTACAAAGCGTTGAAAAAAGCCGGCGCGATCTAGCTGCCGCCGATTTGTGTTGGTTCCTCGGTGGGGCGAGACTCTGTCGAGCCGACGAACTCTTCTGTTGTAGGGCGTTTCTGTGAAACGCCATCTGCGTCGGCGTCTGACACAGGCGCCCTACAATTTTCTGACGCCAGCGGCGCGCCTGCCTCCACACGTTCCTCTTGTTCCGCGGCCGACATGGATGCCGCCGCGGCCTCCTTTTGTTCGGCCGCTTTTGGTTTCGCTTTTTCCCGTGGCAGATCGAGCGAGCCGTCGTTGAACTCGATCACGTGACCGGCCGAAATAAGCCAGAGTAGATTCGAAGCAAGTGCCAGCTTCGCGCGCTCTGCTTCCTCGCCGGTAAGATCGATAATTAATTTGTCGGCCAGTTCTTTGCGGCCAATTCGTGGTTGGGCCGCAATTGCCTCGACAATTGTTCGGACCTGTGATGAGACAGCGGTCTGTTCGTTGGCGAATGCGCGCGGATAAATCGACGAGACGAACAGCATTCCTCGCCTATGCCGAAAAACGTGGAGGCCGCCTTCGCGAAAACGCGCCGCGAGTTCCTGCATCATCGGCGACGGAGATTTCGTTTCGCGATTCCATTCGTTTTCGATTAATCGATTGAGGGCGCGATCGTGCATCCGCCGGCTCGCCGGACCATCGATGATCAATTCCGAAATCGAGCGCACGAGCCCCGGCAAATGACTTTTCTCAAAATGCCGCTCGGCTTCAATCGCGGAGGCAAATGTTTCCGGCGGTTCTTCGCGCAGAGTCGAATAAGTCGTCACCTTGCGCGCATCTTCCTTCCACTTCTCGATCTCGCTGGGATCGGTGACGATTTGAATCTGGCGCTGGTAATCGGCGAAACTCATTCGCCGGCTGAAACGCTGCTCGTAAAGATTTCTTAAACGCCGTTGATAATCGTGATGATTGGTTGGGCCGAGCAGCGCCCCGCTCAATCGGTCACGCGCGACGTTGGTGAAATTTCCCTTAATCGGCTCAGTCTCAGTGATGTCGACCTGGTAAAAGTCGCCCTGCGCGAAACGAAACGCGCTCCGCTCAAGAAAATGCCGATCGACCGAAACGGCGCCGTTCTCACCGAGTTGAAAGAGTGAAACTTCCGGCGGGGCGCTCAATTTCACATCGTGACGGGGCGCCTTTTCCAAAAACAAGCGCGCGAGGGCGAAGAGCGAATAGGCAACTGAGCTGGATTTGATTTGCGCGACCACATTTTCGAACGCGGCTGCGCGCGGCAGAAACTTAACCGCGATCGGTGGCAACGGTTTCTCCACCGGCTTATGACGTCGATCTTTGCGATATCCATCATGACCGCGCGCAGGTCTTCGATCATACGGTCGCGGTTGATCCGGCCGTTTTTCTTTCGAAGTCGGACGGTCGAACTCGCGGCGCGCTCCTTTTCGATTGGATCGCCATTTGTCACGCGGCCGACGATCACGTCCACGGCGCTCGCGCTCACCTTCGCCATCATGCCCTGCGTAACGCTGACCCGGCGGCGGTTCGTTGACCCACGCCGGCAGCATTTTCAGATCGACCAATTCGTCGAGTTCAACAGGTGCGTCAGGCACTCCTCTCTTCTACGCCAACAGACCGCGAAGTAAATCTTTCGCTGGAGACGAACGAGTTCAATCGATCTCAGAAACACTTTGATAGGTTTCCACTTCGGTCGACATGACCGACAATCTTTTGCTTGCGGTCCGGCAAGGCGTGGGGTAAGCGTTGCGCTCCAACCCAAAAATTTTTATTTATGGCTGACAAAACGATTGAGGAAAAGGTCAAGGACATCATCGTGGAACAGCTCGGGGTCAATCCGGAGCAAGTCACGCCCCAAGCGTCGTTCATCGAGGATTTGGGCGCCGATTCACTCGATATCGTGGAACTGGTGATGGCGTTCGAAGAGGAATTTTCAGTGGAGGTGCCGGACGAGGACGCTGAGAAATTACAAACCGTGGGCGACGTGATCAATTACATTAAAGAGCGCGCCAAGTCGGCCGGCGGCGATGAAGCCGCTGCCAGTTAGCAGTCTTCCGCAGCCAAGAATTCGCAGCAGCAGCAAGTACGCAGACGCAGCCCCAGTTTTTTGATTCACAACGAGCGGCAGTCCGCTTGTTGAAAAACTGGGGCTGAGTTGTTTTCGCGGTTGCGCCGATGAGGAACGCGCCAACACTAACGACAATGGATTTCAGCATCCTGGAAAAACCATTGCTGCATGTCTGGGGCGTGCTTCAAGTGCAGAACGTCGATCGAAATGCACCATGACGCCGTCGTTCCTTTTGCTCAAGGGACGGCCAAAATCCTGAGATTAGCCGAGGTCCGAAATCTGGACGCGTGGAAGTGCGCGTTTCAGGATAAGTGTAAAGATCACCGCTATTACGAGCTGATTGAACAAACGCTCGCGAATAATTTCGAATATCGCTACGTCGTTCTCGAAGACACTTCCGGACAGGCGCGCGCGATCCAGCCAATTCTTTTTGTTCGACAAAGTCTGATTGAGGGAGTGCGCGGACCTTTCCGCGCGATTGTCGATCGTGTCCGGAAAGAATTTCCGCGCTTTCTCACAATGCGCGTCCTGATGATCGGTTGCGCCGCAGGAGCCGGTGAACTCGATGCCGCAAATTCCGAAACTGAACGATGGATCGCCGAAGCGTTGGGACAGACGCTGCGCCACTATGCGCGCGCAAACAGAGCTTCGCTCGTTGTTCTTAAAGACTTCCTCGCCAAATACCGCGAACCTCTGGCCATTCTGTCCGAGTATAGCTACGCGCGCGTACCGAGCATGCCGATGACGCGGCTCGCGCTGTCGTTTCAGAATTTCGACGAATATTTGGGCAAACTCGGTTATATCAGCCGCAAAAGTTTGCGGCGGAAGTTCCGAAAAACCGAGTCCGCGGCCAAGATCGACATGGAGGTCGTGGACAATATAGCGCCTTACGTTGATGCGATTTATCCGCTCTACCTCCAAGTTCACGAACGTTCGCCAATGAAGTTTGAAAAACTAAGTCGCGAATTCTTTGCCGGCATCGCGAAAGAGATGCCGGACCGGGCGCGCTTTTTTGTTTGGCGAATCGGAGATCGCATCGTTGCGTTCAGCCTTTGTCTGATTTACGGCGACACGATTTACGACGAGTGTATCGGACTCGATTACGGCATCGCGCTTGATCTGCATCTCTATTTTTACACGATGCGCGATGTGATTCGCTGGGCGATTGATCAGAGGTTGCGCTACTACGTGAGCGGCCCGCTCAATTATGACCCCAAATTACATCTCGGCCACGAGCTCGCGCCACTCGATCTTTACGTGCTGCACACGCGCTCATCGCTCAATCCGATCTTCCAATTTGCATTGAAATATTTGGAACCGACGCGGCACGATCCGATTCTGAAAAAATTTCCGAACGCTGAGCAGCTATCAGGTCCGAGGCCAGACTACCATTGTTAGGATCGACATCATGTGTAAACGCCCTTCTGGTTTTGGCAATCCGTGGTTTTTGCTTGGAGTGAACATCATTGGCGTCGTTGTTTACGAATTGCTGCTAAAGGTAGGCGCCAAGTCGACGGCAGATTTCTCTAAGAGTTGGTCCTGGACTGGAATAACCGGTCTAACCTCACCGTTGGTTTGGCTGGCAATCGTCTTCATTCTTTTCGACCTGGTAATCTGGCTCTACATCCTGAGATACATCCCGCTCTCTATCGCCTTTCCATTGTCGCGTCTAGTCGATGTGCTCGTCCCGATAAGCTGCTGGCTTATTCTTCGAGAAGGCATTTCTCTGCTGCGATGGTGCGGTATCGCCCTGGTCATTATTGGACTGGCTATCGTCGCCAAACCGGCAGCCCGCCTGGAGGAACGTTTGTGACGTGGTGGGCGTTCGTTCTCATTTTGACCTGGCTCAGCACGTTCGTGGCCGGTGAGCTTTTCTTTAAACGAGCGATGGAGTTGTCGAGGACAGTAGGATTTCGAGACCGAAGGATGATTGTTCCCCTGAGCGCCGGAATATTTGTGATGGCGATCTCGTTCTTCCTAAACCTTGGTTTACTGCAACGCTTCGATCTGAGTTACCTTTACCCATTTCAGGGCTTGAGCGTCATTATCATTAGCTTAATGGCAGCGATCGTTTTGAGGGAGAAATTAACGTTCCGACTGGTGATCGGCACGCTGCTAATCACTGCCGGCGTCGTGCTCGTTTCAATTAGCTAACGCCGGCCACAATCCTTCAAGAGCGGCCAGGTTTATCTTCCGACTTTCATGAGGATTCGGGAGTTCGAGCTTCGGATGATCCCAATTCGATACGAATTGCTGCTTCCAGCGTGCGTACTTCGGTTCTGAATAGGCGCCGCAAACGTCGCCACCGATGATTTGGCTGTGCGAGCGCAGTTTCTCGAGCGCCCATTGGAGATCGGCGACGGCGAATCGGCCGTTCTCCCAATTTGTCAACGCATCGTCTGCGCGTAGACAATCGAGATCGATCGTCACGTAAACGTTCGCGTGGCAGAGATTAGAAACAAATCTTTCGAATTTGTTGTGCCAGTTTTCTCGCAGGATCGCGCCCGGACGTTGTCGGTCTTTGATCGGGCGATCGTCGGCCCACGGATGAACTTCCAGTCGGCCGTCGCGCTGCGCGCTGCGATTCGCGAAAATATTGTGCGGCCACCAACATTCGAAATTTCCGCAACCCCAGATCGCGACGTGCTGGACGTGCGTAAGCTCGAGCGCGCGATTAATCCAACCTCCGCAGGCCCAGGTTGGCGGACGAACGTCCCAGTCCGGATGATTATCAAACGAAACGAGAACGAGCGGTGCGGTGAATTGGCGAAGCCAAAGCGCGCTTAAGTGATGATAATCGCCGGAACCGTAGAGCATAAACGGCGCGAGTCGCGGACCGAATTCGCAGTAGAATTTTTCGACGATTCGGGGCGGCGCGCAGAAACGCAGTGGCGGTCCCCAATCGCGCGCATCAAGCTCCAGTAATTCGAACGACCCATCTCGCCAGGCGTCGTCGAGATTGAGATGAAGTGCGCGGTTCAGAAAAGCTATTGCCGCCCGCGCGGTTGAAATCGAATGTCGCTCTGTTTCGCGACACGAAGATTCTCCGTTGCCTCGGTCAACGTCGGATCAATTCGCAACGCTTCTTCGTACTGGATGATCGCCTGCGATGTTTTGCCCTCGCGCAGAAGCAAACTGCCCAGATTGCTGTGAACATCGGCGCGTTTCGGATCGAGTCGCGCCGCTTCCAGATAATGAAATTCCGCCCTTTGCGAATCGCCTTTGGTCAATAGCACGGTCGCGAGCTCGGAATGAGCATCCGCGAAATTCGGATCGACCTCGAGAGCGCGCTGATACTGCACGATCGCGGCATCGAGTTCGCCGCGTTTGTCGAGAAACGCTCCATAGGTGTAAAGCAGCCGCGCCGATTTCGGACTGAGACGAATCGCGTTCTGGTATTCCTTGCGCGCTTCGTCCGCCCGGCCCAGGCGTTCTAGAAGATAAGCATAACCCGAATGGATTTCGCCGGTGCGAGGCTCCAACTGAATCGCCTTTTCGTAATTTTTCTTAGCTTCGTCCAGTTTCGCCTTCGAGACGAAGAGCTGGCCCAGATTCATGTAAACCTTCACGTAATTGGCATCGAATCGCAGCGCAGCGTTGTATTCGTTTTCCGCCTCGTCGAGCCGCCCCTGCTGTTGAAGGGCCGAACCGTAATTAAAATGCGCCCGTGCACTGTCAGGCAGATCGGCCGCAACGTAGCCATTGCGTTCCGTCGCTGGAGCGGCGTGATAAACTTTGCCGAACGACATCGCTCCGAGCGGAATCACAAACGCGACCGCCCACCTTGCCCCATGAATTGCCCAACCCGGCAAAAAACCGCCCAACCTTACATCAGCCGTGCCTCCTTCGAGTCCAAGTGATTGCCGCGTCGATTTCTCGCGTACTTTCCAAATGAAACCGTCGTAATAAAAATGCAGCAGCCCCGATGCTGCGACGATTCCTGTCAGGACGCGCGTGACCGTGTCCATTCCGATGTAGGAATTGAGATAACCGATCGAGCCGTAGGCCAGTACCAGTCCAACGTAAAGCCCCATCAGCGATCCGCTGCGACGGAAAATGAAGCGCATGAAGCCGGCAATTGACCTGTCTTTCTCAACGCGGTTGCGATTGTAGATCCAAACGATCGAAAGGTATTGAACATCGTGAAAAACTTCAAAGAGCGCGATGCCCGCCAGAATGTTGGCGACGCCGTTGTTGCAATACCACCAAAAGGCGATGCTGCTGACAAACAGCGCCAGCTTGACCGGGTTCTGGCGGGTGCCAGCGGTCCACATCCAGACGTAGTTCCCGACCCAAAGGATCGCGACTGCGATCGCGGCGACCAGGAAAGTTTGTTGCAACGCATCGATTCCGGCCGGCGAAATAAACGGAAGACCGCAACCGTACAATCCTTCCAGTGTGTCGGTCATTCGCGCCGGTGACAGGATCACGCCGGCGGCGAACCAAATTGCGCAGGTGGCGAAATCTAGTCTGCGCGTCACGGCCGCGAACGAACCTATCTTCGCATCATAAATTCGGCCGAAGCCGTAGGTCTGCATCATTCCGTGCCAGACGCCCCACAAAAACACAATCATCACGACCGGATTGGTCTTGATGTCCCAAAAATAAAAACCGACGCAGACGACGAGCAGAAAGATTGGCGCAATGATGAACCGCCATTTGAATCGCTCGAACAACGCGCGGTCCCCGTAGGCGCGAATCATTCCCGGCAGGTGATGGCCGAGCGCGCCAAACGCGGCGACGAAAAGGTAAATCTCCTGCGTACTCCAGCGCGTCTGCGCGACGGCAAAAAGCGGAATCAGCAGGACTGGCGTTCCGACGTAAAGAATCAGATCGCGCCAGCTATTCAGGATCCAGAGATTACGCTTGGCGAGGACGGCCGGAACCGGCGGAACAGTTTGTGGACGCGAAAATGCGGAGACGTGCTGCATGGACGGCGGGGCTCTATTTTCCCCGAAATGGAGGGAAAATCAATCCCGGGTCTGCAGTGGTTCAGCGACGCCGGTACGCAAAAAGATCTTGCCGCTCGGACAAAGACGAAATACTTCGCAGTTCGCGCAATCCGGTTTGCGCGCGTAACAACGCCGGCGGCCGTGCCAGATCAACCAATGACTCCAGTTCGTCCAATGTTCCTTCGCCACCAGCTTCATCAGGTCCTGCTCAATTTTTTCGGGATCTTTGTGTTTTGTCAGCCCAAGTCGTTGCGACAGACGAATGACGTGCGTGTCGACCACGATTCCTTCGCTTTTTCCGAAAGCGTTCCCGAGCACCACATTGGCCGTCTTCCGGCCGACGCCCGGCAGCTCGCGAAGGCCTGCCATCGAATCGGGAATTTTGCCGCCGAATTTCTTGACGATTATCGATGTTGCACCCTGAATGCTTCTTGTCTTGCTCCGGAAAAATCCGGTCGACTTGATAGCATTCTCCAATTCGGCTTGCGGCGCGTCCGCGTAATCTCTTGCGCTCCGATATTTCTTGAACAATTGCGGCGTGACCATATTCACGCGCGTGTCGGTGCATTGTGCGGAGAGAATCGTCGCGACCAGCAACTCGAGCGGCGTTTTAAAATTCAGTTCGGTGTGCGCGTCCGGATAAACCTTCGGCCACATCTTGATCAATCGTTTAACCCGCTCGCGCGCCGTCATGTCGTCATGCTGAACGCACAGCGCAGAATCGACAATTAACTTTGCAAAAAGCGTTCGAGTTTCTGTGCCAGCTCCGGCGGAACGTGCGCGACAATCAACGCACTGTCGCCTTCGTAATGCAGTTCGAGCACATGACCCGCGCGATGAATCTCAGCGATTAACGCCGATTCGCTTGCCGGAATTTTGAAACGTGACCGCATTCGCCAAGCGCTCAGCGCCTCCTGCAATGCCTGGACAAGCTTGATTACGTTTTCGCCGGTGCGCGCCGAGATCGCGACACTTCCCGGGAAGCGTTTTACATAAGTGTCGCCGAGCTCGCGATTCACCAGATTATCGATCTTGTTAAAGACGATCAATGTCTGCTTTCCAAAAGCGTCGAGTTCTTTAATCACGTTATCGACCGCTTCCATCTGATCGTCCACCCGTGGATGCGAAAGATCAACAATGTGAATGAGAAGGTCAGCTTCGCTCACTTCTTCGAGCGTTGCTTTGAAAGATTCAATCAGCGTGTGGGGCAGCTTCCGCAAAAAACCAACGGTGTCGGTAAGCAACACACGCTGTTTATTAGACAAAACGAAACTCCGCGTGGTCGGATCAAGTGTCGCGAACAGTTTGTTCTCGGCGACAACATCCGCGCCGGTGAGCAAATTCAAAAGCGTCGATTTGCCAGCATTCGTGTAACCAACCACGGCGGCAACCGGCCATTGATGGCGTTTCCGGCCCTGTCGCTGCACAGCGCGCGTTTTACGGACCGATTCAAGTTCGCGCTCAACTCGCGCAATTCTTTCCTGCACGCGGCGTCGATCGACTTCCAACTGCGTTTCACCCGGACCGCGTGTGCCGATCCCGCCGGTTTGTCGGGACAAATGGTGCCACATGCGCGTCAGTCGCGGCAGTAAGTATTGCAATTGCGCCAATTCAATCTGCAAACGTCCTTCGCGGCTGCGCGCGCGTTGCGCAAAAATGTCGAGAATCAATTGGGTGCGATCGAGAACTTTTCGCGCGAGCAAGTTTTCCAGGTTGCGTCCCTGGGCCGGCGAAAGTTCATCATCGAAGATCACCGACGTGACTTGCCGATCTTGCAACGCCGGTTTGAGCGATTCAGCTTTGCCTTTGCCGATGTAGTACGGCGCGGTCGGCCTGTCCAATTTTTGCGTAACCGTATCGACGACTTCGGCGCCGGCTGAGGTCGCGAGCTCGGCCAATTCCTCGAGCGAATCTTGCAGGTCCCACTTCGAGACACCTTGTTTTTCGAGACCGATTAAGAGCGCCCGCTCGTGCGTTTTTGTCGAACGTGTTTCAATCATTCCCCTGCGCAGCTCCCAACGTTTTCGCGAGTTGCGAAATCCGTTTCACAGATTCGACGTGACGTAACACCGATAAATTCAGCGGTTGAAAATTAGTTTGCCGTCGAAACCAGGTCAACTGCCTTTTGGCATAACGCCGCGTCGCTTGTTGAATTTGCGCGATGCATTGCCAGATCGACATCTTCCCGTCGATCAGTTCGCGAATTTCCCGCAAACCAATCATCTTCAATGCAGTCTCGCTTGTCGCGCCGACTGCGTGCACCTCTTCAATCACGCCAGCCTCGAACATTTTCTCCACGCGACGGTTGATTCGTTCGTAAAGTTCGTCGCGATCCCGAGAAACAAAGACGCCTCTAGCGGCCGTCATCTCGGCGGCGGACCATTCGGTCCGTTGTGTTGACGCTGGTTTTCCTGTCAGCAAACAGATCTCCAAAGCGCGCGTCATGCGTCGCCGATTATTCATGTCGATCTTGCGTGCACGTTCCGGATCGACGTTCTTCAATCGCGCGCGCAATTCCTCAAGAGTTAACTTGTTTAGTTTCGAGCGCGTCTTCGAATCGGACCCGGGCGCAGCCGACAAACCGTGCGTGAGCGCTTTGATGTAAAGTCCGCTTCCGCCGACCCCGATCGCCAATTTACCGCGTGAATGAATTTCACTGATCGCCTGGAGCGCAAGTTTCCGAAATTTTTCCGCGTTCATCTCCTCCAAGATCGACGTCGTCCCAATGAGATGGTGCGGAACTTTCGCCAAGGTCGTCGCGTCCGGCTTCGCGGTCAGCAAATCAAGCCCGCGATAAATTTGAAACGCGTCGGCGTTGACAATTTCGGCATCGAGCTCGCGGGCAACCTCAGCGGCGGCTTCCGACTTGCCAGTCGCGGTCGGCCCGACGATGAAAAAAACGTCGTGCATAAGAAGTCCGGAGACGCGCGCTTCAATCAGCGCTTCGTCTCCCGAATAAAATCACAGGCCGCTTTAGCCGCGCGAATGTTCGCTCGATTTCGCGCCGCTGACCACAAGCTTGCGCCCGAGGAATTCCTTGTCGTGTAATTCCTCCACCGCGCGCTTCGCTTCTTCGATCGTCTGCATTTGGACGAACGCGAAACCTTTTGAGCGCTGGTTGTGACGATAGCTCACGACCTCGGCGTTCTGCACGTGGCCAACGCCGTTGAAGAGCTCGAAGAGATCGCTCTCGGTCGCGTCGAATGACAGATTGCCGATGTAGAGACGTGGCGAAGTGACTTCGACTGGTTCAGGTTTACGCTGTGGCCGCAGCAGCAGCTGCTGCTGCTGGCCGTTGCGCGATTGGGTAGCTGATTTTCTTTGGCCGCCCGTGTTGCCTCCAAAAAATGCGACGATGCGTTGCCAAAATGTCTTCTGCTTCGGAGCCTGCGCGCGTTGATCTTGAAACCGACCGCGCCCGCCCCGTCGTCGAGACGGAGCGCGCCCGTGGCGCTGGCGTCTCCCGTATGAATGCGAGTTCATGTTGATCCTCAATTTTTAAGTTGTTCAATGGGCGGAGCGCATCCAGTGATGCACGGTCCGCGGCGCGCGAATCCCGAAAGGTCCACAAAATGCAATCAGTCTGCGACGCCGCTGGAAACTCCGCCTCGTCATGTCGGAAATAGAATCGTCTCAGGATGCAGCCCGTTTTGCTCAGCCAATCAGATCGCGAAGATGACGAACCTCGCTTCATACTCTTAGCCTCAATGAAACGGATGCCCAGAATTAAATTCCCGACATCTAAACTGATTATCCGCGAAGGGCGCAGGCTTGGCAAGTAGGCAAAAAATGGCAGCTCTAGCGATCGATCCAGGCGTCTCGGAGCGAATAGGCGCGCGATTTTAGATACTCGCGCGGTCGCTCGCCCCGAATCGATTTCGTAAAATGCCGCAACGATCGCGCATTGAGCCGGGGGGCGTATCCAAACTCCGGCATAAGGTCGCGGCAATGCCATTCCACCCAGCCAATTTCGTCTTGCGATAGCTCCTTTTCCCAACGCGACGCAGGCTCGGCACTCACTTTTGAAAAAGCGATCTGCGCGGCAGAATTGCCGCCCCACAACTGACCCACCTTTGTCGGCGTCAAAACAACTTCGGGATTAAATGCAATGTCGAGATAAGCACAGACAGTTTTCGTAACGCTCGCCGGCTCGCTCACGAGTTGTTCGAACTGCACGAACAATCCTGGAACATCTCCGGCGCGCACGCGCTGCGCCAATTTCGCAGCCACCCGCCAGTGGGCGATCACGTAGTAGACCGAGAACCGCTTTGTCTGACGCGTTTTCTCAAGCGCGATCTGCGTAGCGAGAATTGCGCGCGGATCACGGAGCGTGACCAAAAGCTTCGCGTGTGGAAATCGCGCGAAGATTTCATCGACATGATTTCGGTTCGCCGGCGTCTTCTCGATCCACCGTTTTATGCGATCAAGTGGCACACCGATTGTCTGCGCATACGCTTCGACCATCAACGCGAGCAAATCACGCGGCGCGTTCACCGGATCGAATGCGATTCGCTCGAACATCTCAAGAAATTTCTCCTGCGGGAAATCTTTGTATTCGTGTTCGCGCCATTTCGCTGCGCCGCCGAACAACACACGCGAAAACGATTTTTGCGTGAGATAATCAAACTGTGCGCGGCGACCACCGTCGCGATATTTTGTCAGAGCTGTCGGGAAGTAAGCCGTCTCCTGCGGCAGAACGAGCAGCTCGGGATGATTGTCCAGCAGCGCAGCGAGGAGCGTCGTTCCCGATTTCGCCTGACCGCCAATAAAACACGCACGCTGATCGAACGAAAGCATTATTCCTTAGCGCGCGATTTCCCAAACCAATCGATGAACCGCGGTAGACCGTCTTCGAACTTTGTTTTTGGAGCGTAACCGAGAAGTTTCCGCGCTTTGGAAATGTCGGCGCACGTCAGCGGCATGTCACCCGGTTGTTCCGGCAAACGATTGATCTTCGCTTTCTTCCCAAGCGCTTCTTCGATCGCCGCAATCAAATCCTTGAGCTGAATCGTTTCGCTCTCGCCCAAATTGAAAACGTCAAACATCGTTCCGCTATATTTCAGCGCGGCCATGGTTCCCTGAATGATGTCGTCGATGTAGGTGTAATCGCGCCGGGTTGTGCCATCACCGAACTGGTCGATCGGTTCGCCGGCGTGAACTTTTCGGGTGAATTGGTAAATCGCTAGATCAGGCCGCTGCCGTGCGCCATAAACTGTGAAATAGCGCAGCGCCACGATCCGCATTTTATAAAGATGCGAATAAGTCGAGCAGAGAAACTCGCCTGCAATCTTCGTCGCCGCGTACGGGCTCAATGTTTGCGTAAGATGTTCCTGTTCTGAAAACGGAACCTTCTTCGCCGCCCCATAAACTGAAGAGCTCGACGCAAAGATGAACTGCTCGACTCGGCTCGTCCGCGCGCCTTCCAGCAAATGCAACGTGCCCGAGGCATTCGTATCGTAATACAGTTGTGGCTGTTGAATAGATGGCCGAACGCCCGCGCGCGCCGCGAGATGAAAAATCGCGTCGAGTCTTTCGTTTCGAAATACTTTCGCGACCGCATTACCATCGCGAAGATCGATCTCGTGCACCGCGATCTCTTTTGCGACCGCCGAAATATTCGAGCGTTTGATCTTCGGATCGTAAAAATCGTTAAAGTCGTCGAGGATGGCGACGTCATGACCTTCCGCGAGTAATTTTTCGACCAAATGGGAGCCGATGAATCCAGCGCCGCCGGTCACGAGGACTTTCATACGACCGGAACTTCAACCACGAAGGACACGAAGTGCACGAAGAAAATTATTGTGCTCGGGACCTGACTGGCAGATTCAAGCAAATGAATGATCGACAGCCGTCGCGGAACCATTTCGTTAATTATTGCAATCGTCACAGGTTTCGCGATTGAGCTGGCGACGAACAGCGTTGGGAATGATGCCGCCTTGCTGAAGCTGGGCGCGCTTCCAGATAACGGGCAACTGAATGGAGAACTCTGGAGAATCGCGACGTATTCGTTTTTGCACTTCAACTGGCTGCATCTGCTTCTCAATGTCGGCGTGCTTTGGTGGATCGGTCGGATTGTGGAGCAACAAGTCGGCATTGGTCGCGGCGCGCTGATTTATTTTGTCAGCGTGATTTGCTCGGCCGCGGTAATTTTGTTGGTGCACAGCTGGTATCCAAAAGATGGCGCGACAGTTGGCGCGTCCGGCGGAGTCTTCGGTTTGTTAGGCGCTGCGTTACTAATTTCCCACCGCGAAAACGGCAGCGATCGATCGCGGAGATTATTGTGGGTTGTACTGCTGGTTGGATTCGCTGTCTCCCTTCTCCCTGATATCAGCATGGCCGGCCACATTGGCGGAATTCTCGGCGGGATCCCAACAGCATTATTCGTGAAGGTTAGAGAGAATGAAGCTTGATGGCTGCAACGCGTTGATCACCGGCGCTTCGGCTGGAATCGGGCGTGAATTTGCTCGCCAGCTCACGACGCGCGCCCGAACGCTCGTCCTCGTCGCGCGACGCGAGCAACGATTGAACGAGCTGCGTGAAGAAATCCTAAACCGGAACGCGCAATTGAATGTTCACGTGCGCGTTGTCGATCTCTGCCGCAAATCACACGTCGACGAAGTCATTCGCTGGCTCGAGCAAAATAAGATCGAGATCGACTTCCTGATTAACAACGCCGGAGTTGGCGATGTCGGGCCGTTTACGACTTCGCCGCCGCAACGAAATGACAAAATGCTGCAGGTTAACATTGTCGCGTTGACCACGCTCACGCGCGCCTTTTTGCCGCAAATGATCTCGCGAAGAAGCGGCGCGATTCTCAACGTCAGCTCATCGGCGGGATTTCTGCCGATTCCTGAGTTCAACGTTTACGCCGCAACCAAAGCTTACGTGACCAGTTTTACAGAATCACTGCGTGCAGAGGTTCGCGGCGCCGGCATTACGGTGACTGCGCTTTGTCCCGGACCATTACACACCGAATTCCAAAAACAAGCGCAACGTCCCGGTGAAAAACCGGACTCCGCGCGGTCTCCCGTTTACGTTTCAGTCGAACAAGTCGTTCGCGACGCGCTTGCCGCGATCGAATCGAACAAACCGCTCGTAATCCCCGGCACCATAATGAAACTCGCGATGTTCCTCGCTCGTCTCACGCCAATGTGGATCTTGCGGATGGCGTGGCGATTTGGCGCGAAGCGGGTGAAACAAAAGCGGCGGTCGATGTGATCGCCGTTTCCAGAACAATTTTTTCCCGACGGTCACAGACCGCCGCTACAGATTTATGAGGACTTATTGTACTTAACCGAGCAGCCGTACGGTTTGGTTTGCGCGTTCGAGACCGGTTTGCCGGCGAGTGATTCGTCGAGCGCGTTCTTCACGTAATTGGTCGAGCTCGAAATGTCTGCCGGATTGGGTGTGGCTTTGCTGTCGATCGCGCCCTCGTAAACGATTTTTCCGTCCGGATTGATCACGACCATGTTTGGCGTGTTTTTTGCGCCGTAAAGCTTCGCGACTTTGCTCTGAGGGTCAAGAAGGAGCGCGGTCTGTCTGGTTTTCCACGAATTCATGACTCTCTTTGCCTGGTCTGCGCTGAGATTGCCTTCAGTCCCAGGGGCGTTGGAATCGATCGTTAGCCAGATGACCCCTTTGTCGGTGTACTCAGCCTGGAGTTTTTGCATGTTGTCGCTGCCGTAATGCTTTTTTACGAATGGGCATTCCGGATTGAACCATTCGAGCACGACGTATTTGCCTTTGTATTCCGAAAGCGACTCCGTCTTGCCGTTGGTGTCCGGAACCGAGAAGTCGGGCGCAGCGCTGCCAACTGGTGGGACGTCGGACGCGTAAAGCGCGCAAGCTGCGAGTGTGGTAAGTGGGATGAAGATTAGCTTTGTTTTCATAAATTATCGTGAAGCGACTGTTATCGTTTCGAGTTTATCGAGAATAATATTTTTAGTGAGCAATTCCGGGAAAACAACCGGCTCCTGCGATTTGCCCGGATAAAGCACGTATAATGGGACACCTGGCCGGCCGAATTGTTGAAGCAAATTCGTGATCGTGGGATCGCCGTTGGTCCAATCGGCTTTCAATTTCACAACGCCGTGGCGTTGGAACGCTTCACGCACTTCGGAATTTTCGAGGACCGCTTTCTCGTTGAATTTGCAGGTGAGACACCAGGCCGCGGTAAAATCGACAAACACAGCATGGCCCTGATCACGTTCGCTCTGCAAACGCTCAGGCGTAAACGGTTGCCAGTCGCCCTGCTGAATTTGCACGAGGTCGGGAATAGCCGCGCGAAATTTGTCCCCGATTAAATAAACGCCGCTGCCTAGCAGAAGCGCGAGCATGATTACCGTCGACGTCATTCGTTTCGCTGCTGATGACGCCGGCACGATGAACGCCCCTTTCATCCAGCACGCGACGGAGACGATCAACAAAAAGCAGCTCGCCCAGATCGCGCCCTCGAGTCCGCGTTGGGCGCCGAGTACGTAGATCAGGAACACCAGCGTAGCGAGCAGCAGAAATCCCATAAATTGCTTCACGTTGACCATCCATGGCCCGGGCTGCGGCAGAAACCGCATCCACGCCGGCTGCGCGCTGAGCAGAAAATAAGGCGCGCTCATCCCTGCAGCCACCGCCACGAACATTAATAAAATGATCAGCGGCGACTGCGTGAACGAAAACCCGATGGCGGTGCCAAGAAACGGTGCGGTGCATGGAGTGGCGAGCGCCGTGGCGAACACACCTTGAAAAAACGAGCCCACTTCGCCTTCGCGCGTGGCCGAGTGAAGCATCTTATGCATCAGCGCTTGCGGCAACGCGATTTCAAAAACGCCAAACAGATCGAGCGCGAACACCAGAACGATTACGCTAAGAGCGAGAACGAAATATGGATTCGTGAATTGCGCCGCCCACGTGATTTGGTGACCGGCCGCTTTCAGCCCAATGAGCAACAGCGCCAATCCAACGAACCAGACAAAAATTCCGGCAATGAACGCGACGCCGTTACGAAAAACTCCTCGTCGATCTTTGCCCGCATGTTTGATGAAGCCAAATATCTTGAGCGAGATAACCGGCAAAACGCATGGCATCAGATTCAGAATGAATCCGCCAATAAAACCAAAAAAGAGAAACCCGAGAAGTCCGCGTGAAGTTCGAGACGGTTGGGTCGCAGCTGCGACTTGTGACGCTCCGAGTCGCCACGCCGTTCGCTCGTTCCCGTTCGGAAACTTCGAAAAGACGATCAGACCCGGCATCGACGACAAATTCTTGTCCAGAGATTCGATTGGAATCTTAAAAGTGACTTCGTTCCCCTGGCGCGATTCGACGCTCGGATGACCGACAACAGTATTGCCCTGCGGCAACGGAAAGAAATCGAGCGTCTGATAATTCGCGATCTGCTCGCCCGTAACTTTGAGATGAAGATCGTTGCCGGTGCGACTCCAAGTTGAGCTCGCGGTTTGCGCGGCGGGAAAATCTTGTGGAACTAAGCGTCGATAGCGCGCGAAAAGGTCGGTATTTTTCGGTTCGCTTGACGTAGCTGTAGACAGCTCGAGTTCAAGGTTTGCGCTACCTGGAATGCAGATTCTTTCGCAGACGAGCCAATCGGCCTGAGCCGACAATTTCACTAGCGAACTATCGATCTTCGCCGGTGGGGTGATTTCCTGAATGAGCATGACCTCGTCTTGATACCCGTAAGTTTGGATGTCGCCGGGATCGTTCGTCTTCAAAGGAATCGGCCATTGGATCTCTCCAACTTTCCAGCCCGGCGGTAGATTCCATTTGATCTCAGTCGGAAGGCCGGCGTCGCCGGAGAATTTCCAATAGGTGTGCCAGCCGGGGGCCATTCGCAGCAGCAAGCCGGCGTTGCAAGGTTTGCCGGGAACGATCGCATAAGTGTCTGCGAGCAGCGTGGCTTTGACCAACTCCTTGCCCTGATAAGTTTGGCCAAAGGCAGAGTGCGCCAACAAAATCGCGGAGGCCGCGACCGAGAGGGGCCGCAACGAAAACATCCTCAAAATTACCATTGGCCTAACTTTGCGGCAAAAAGCGCTAGCTCGCATCATGCTGCGAAATATGACATGCGCGGTCTGCTAACGTTCATTGCCATCGCCGGAATAGGCGCTGGGTTACGGGACGATAAATATTTGGTGGGATTCGGGGTCTTTCACCTTGCTGCCCGGCGCAAAGCCGCTCACGTCGATGTAGCCGCCGTTGGCATTAAATGGATTAAAAACCAAACCAGGCTTTCCCGGAACGGGTTTGGCTACCGAAAATTGCGCTGCGCTGACGGGATGGCAAAGGCTTCGGCGACGGTTTGTTTGCTGCAACTCGCGGCGTTGCACGGGCCGATCCCGCGACAGGGTGCCCGGGATTTGTCACGTCCGACGTGCTTCGCGCAGGCGTCGGCTCCGGTCCGCTAAAAACATAACGCACCGGCGCGGTAATGACGCGACCAATGCCGCAACCGACGAATGCCATTGCAACCAGCGCACTCCCGCATACGCTCCACTTCATCGCGTTTCTATAAGACTGCTTTCCTTCAGCGCAACAGTTCGCCAACGAACCGATCAATATCCCGATCAGTCGTCGCCCACGAGCACATCAGACGATAAACATCGGGCTCGATGAATTTGTAAAAATACCAGCCGCGCGAATTCAAGACGCGAACGCGCTCTTCAGACAAACGGACAAACACAGCATTTACCGCAACTGGCAGCACGATGTCGATCGTCGCGGCACGAAGGCGATCCGCTAGTTTGCGCGCCATCTCGTTGGCACGCTGTGCGTTCTTGAGACAAACGCCATCCGTTAAAAGACCAAGCCATTGCGCCGCTAAAAACCGTCCCTTGGAGGCGAGTTGGCCGCCTTGTTTCACTCGATAATCGAATTCGCGAGAACGTTCTTTGTTAAAAAAGATCACCAGCTCGGCGCCGGCCGCGCCATTCTTTGTCCCGCCAAAGCAGAGAACATCCACGCCAAGGTTCCAGGTGATCTCTTTCGGTGAACAATCGAGCGCGGCAATTGCATTTGCGAATCGAGCGCCATCCATGTGCAGAAACATTTGCCGCCTTCGCGCGAATTGAGCGACGGCATGGATTTCATCGCTACTATAAATCGTGCCGAATTCGGTTGCCTGAGTAATGCTGACCACGCGTGGTTTGTGCGCGTGCACTTCGGGTTGACGCGCAATCACAGCTTCGACTTGGTCGATGTCGATCTTGGCACCAGCGCCGCCGACGAGCAGGAGCTTGGAGCCGCGTGTGAAAAATTCCGGCGCGCCACATTCGTCTGTTTGGATGTGCGCATTTTGATGACAAACGACGCTGTGAAACGGCTGGCAAAGTTGAGCGAGCGCGAGCGCATTCGCGGCTGTTCCGTTCGAAACTAAATAAATATCGCAATCGGTTTCAAAAAGATCGCGGACTAGTTGGCGAACACGAGCGGTCACTTCATCCGCGCCGTAAGGTTCCGCGGCGCCATGATTGGCCTCTTCGACCGCCGCCAATACTTCGGGACAAATTCCCGCGGTGTTATCACTCGCGAATTGGTGATGCCCCCCACTGAACTGCATGTCGATCTTGCTAATCGAGTTCCGTGCTAGCAGCAAACTGCAATCACTCGAAAAAGGGGAATTGCCTGAGCGGACCCGAGCCACAGGACCCACAGGGTCGCCATGCAAATGCCTCTAATATTGCCCCGAATCTAAGCTGCTCTGCAGCGGCCTTTCACACCGCCGCTTCGGAATTGACCTCTCAAAGTGATCATATCCCCACGATTTTTTTGTCGCCTCAAGAATTCGTTCGCCTTTACCTCTGATGAACGCGCGTTTAGTTTTTGGCTATGGGCGCTTTGCAGGCCGAGGTCCGACGACGCGGCGAACGCATTTTCGAATTGGTCGACGAGCATCCTGAGCCGCTTTTTAGCAAGGCCGGCTTCTACCAGCGCATGATGGCGCTCTCAATGCGCGACGAGCAGTTCAAAGTGCAACTATTTCGCTTGGTTGATGTTCTCGCATCGCTCCATCGCGGCACCGATATCGTCCAACACCTAGACGAATATTTTGCCGATATGCGCAACGGTTACGCACCATTGATTCGAACCGGCGTGCGCGCGGCGAAAATCGTGCCGTTCATCAGCGGCCAGCTCCTGCGTTGGAACGTTTCCGGCATGGCTCGGCAGTTCATTGCGGGACGAAACCCCGAGGACGTAATAAAGACGCTGCGCAAACGCCGCGCACAGGGAATCGGATTCACTGTCGATCTTCTCGGCGAAGCGGTGGTGAGCGAGCAGGAGGCGAACGAATACGCGATGCGCTGCCTCGAATTACTCGAGCATCTCGGACGTGAAACCCGCGGCTGGAGCGATCCACTCGGCAAGAACGCCGACTTATTCCCGGTCGTTAATCTCTCAGTCAAGATTTCGGCGCTCTATTCTCAAATGAATCCGGCCGATCCAGCGGATTCAATCGCGCATCTAGCGCCAAAACTACGCCCGATTCTGCGTCGTGCGCGCGATCTCGGCGCGTTCGTCAACTTCGACATGGAAAGTTACGTGCACAAAAATTCCACGCTAGAGCTTTTCAAAACGCTTTTTACCGAACCTGAATTTCGCGACTGGTCGCATGTTGGAATCGTGATTCAGGCTTACTTGCGGGACGCCGAAGACGATCTGCGGGACTTGCTCGAGTGGGGCCGTGAACGTCGAACGCGCTTCGCCGTTCGGCTCGTCAAAGGCGCCTATTGGGATTTCGAAAAAATAAGATCGCTCCAGAACGGCTGGGCTTGTCC
>Ga0182034_10000142_pt1 | contig 30451 bp, 28 predicted proteins | sample flu12Cox44000172_FD_125972 | JGI IMG/M metagenome (GOLD analysis project Ga0182034, IMG submission 125972) | Lab enrichment of tropical soil microbial communities from Luquillo Experimental Forest, Puerto Rico - flux4day.12C.oxic.44.000.172 | ecosystem: Environmental > Terrestrial > Soil >... | reverse complement strand
ATCGATGCGAATAGAGAAAAACTCGGGAACTGCACCAATTAGACCTTATCCTGATATGTATTGTACAACAGCCTGCGGTCGGCAAATTCTCGGGAGGTAACAAAGCTGCTGACGACATTTCCAAGATCGTTGCCTGCCCGCGAGGAGTGGCCGGGCCATTCTTCCGGGTTCGGGTTCCGCCCGAGCAACAGCCGAAAGCAATAAAAAATATCCTCGGCGGTTGCCGTTTCCGAGTGCTCCGCCCCGAGCCGGAACGGGTTGTGGGACGCCGGAGGCAGAGCCGGATCGTCCGAGACGACCGGCAATTCGCTTTCGCGGTATACTGAGTGGCGCGGGTCGAGCAGACCTCGTACGATCGGTATGCGCCGCGCCAGCACCGTTGCAAGAGCTCTCATCGTTCCGGCTCGCCGAGGCTTGTGACGATAGCAGATAGAGGGGTCGGCGGTCCTCACTCTGATCAGATCGATGATAGACCCGGAGCGGGAACGTACTCTTCAACGGGCGCGCCTGTTGCGACAGCGTGCCGCGGTTCTGCGTCGCCGCCGGACGATCGCCGAGATTTGGCGGCGCATCGAGTTCGAGGCCCTGTGGGCCGATCCGCGCCAGCGCGCGGCGCACGACGATTGGCGGCGCGCATTCTGCGAGCATCGGCCGCATCTTTATGAGCCCGTGCCGAAGGCGGTCGGGCGACGCTCGCTGCTTGCGAGCCTCGCTACTCTCCTGGCGACGCCGACGATGGCCCAGGCGTCTGCTCCGCACCGTCCCCATGACGGCCCGAGCCTTCTCGGCGCAGGGCAAGAACCCGGCTCACGCGTCGACGTCAGGAACTTCAGCACCGCCGAGCACCCTTATCGCGGCGGCAGCGACGACGCCCCGGCCATTCAGGCGGCGATCGGCCATGCCGCGTCGCTAGGCGGCGCGACTGTATTTCTCGGCCCCGGACCGCTTTCTTTTACCGGCTCACAGGGGGTCGACAAGCCTGCGCTGTCGTGGACCGCTCCGGGGATAACGCTCAAAGGCGACGGTCCCGGAGGAACCGTCATTACCGTCAAGTACAATCCGACTGTCGATGTCATTTCGCTCGGCTCGGTACCGGACAACCTGAATGCGGCGCAGAGCGGGATACGAGATCTCGGCATCGGCCTCGGGAGCGGCCAGTCGCAATCTGCCGGCTCGGCCGTGCGCAGTTCGAACGGGCAGAAACATCAGTTCGAGAACATGCACAGTTTTGGCGGCTTCTACGCCCATTTCTGGGTCACCGGCGGGCCCAATCAATATGTCGTGTGGATCTCCCGATGCCTGGTCGACGCTCTGACCGGCACGCAACACGCGATCATGGTCGGCGATGCGACGCGCAATTTCCCGCAGGACACGATTATTTTGGACCTCGAATCGGGCGGCAACCGTGCCGGGCGGAATTGCATCACGATCGTCAATGCCGGCGGCGTCACAATTACCAACGCCGATATTATCGATTATACCGAGAACGGCCTCAGGATCTTCCCAGGTTCGGGTCAAACGGTGGTCAATTCGTTCATCCACAACCTCGAATGCGATACCTGCGGTGATGACGGCGCCTTTATTGCGATGGCCGAGAGCGGCGGTCGAGTGCAAAACCTGAGCTTCTCGCTTTCATGGTTTTCGAGCAACGGAGGCGCCGGGCTCAATCTGAAAGGGGCTGCCGGCAACCCGATCGACGGTGTCCATCTGACCAATTGCACGGCGGGCGGCAACGTGCGGCACGGGATCTGGGTCAACTCCAATTGCAAGAACATCGACATCGATACCGTAACCGCCGGGGGCAATTCGGCGTTGATCAGCGGCTTCACCGGCGAGCCGACCGGCACCGCCAATACCCACAGCGGGGTCATCGTAGACGACGGCAACAATCTCGGCGTCTCGATCGTCGGGGGGCGCTCCGGGGCTGTCGGCGCGTGGGACGGAGCGGCTCCGACACAGAAATACGGCTACGCGTTTGGTGCGAGCACGGATTATTGCGGGCTCTTCGGCGCCACCGCGAGCGGCCCCGCCGGGCCGGCGCGCAACGCGACCGGGCCGCTGCTCAATCTGAGCACCGGAAGCCACAACCAGATCAACCCGCCCGTCGGGTAGCGGAATGCAGAGAGAAAACTTTCGCTCATTCTAACTTCTAACCGCATGTCCGCCAAGGATGGGGCGACCCGTCTAGCAGTATGCAGATCAACGCAACTACCCGTTTAGCTTTAGGCCACAACTGCAGGCGTTTACCGGATGTTCCGTCGTAATTTCTCAGTCACCTCGCCAGCAAGATGGAGATACCAGTCGCTCGGTACATTGCAATCGCCGTCATCGAGCGTAACCAGACGAGTATCTTCGGGTGTTGCACTTTTACTAGTCACCACTTTGTACAGCGCCGTCCCCTCATTCACCTCATCGAACATAGCGCTGTAAAGCATTGTCGCGCCCGCCCCGATCGCGTTTGTTGCCTGACGTTTATAGAACCGCCCGCACTCGCGAGGAATCTCATTAAGAGCTACTTTGCCGCTCTGTCCATTGTACCAAGACATGCCCGGGAAAATAACTGGTATATACTCGACGGTGTGCTGTTTTGCTTCTGCCATATCCGGAGCCATTTGCTGCTTGAGGAACGCATCGGCTTGCTCTGCATTACGAAATCGGCCGACGGTCCAAGGGCTGATAACGTCGAGGGATCGGTACACAGCCGCCCATTCGTACTCGCCGTGCGAGTCTTTGTCGAGCGTGCGCCAATATGCAGGGACTCCGCCGACAATCGTCGCCGGGACCTCAGAATTACGAAAGAAGGTGATCAGCGCTGATGCTTGTTGGGCGCTCAATGGGCGATCAATAACCCCGATCCCCCATAACCCTACTAGCGGCTTACCCCTGTGCCGCATATACGACGGGCTCTCGGTCAGGTGCATTGACTGAGTCAACTCATTCCAGTCGCGGCTCACCCGCTCAACCATATCGGGGTCCGTGCCTGACAGATCGTACATGACAAAAAAACCTCGTCTCGTCGCCTCAGCTCCAGTACGTACATTGTTCAATACCCTGTTCACAAACGAGAGTGTTTGCGGATTCTTGAGCTCGGACGCAAATCTCTCCAGAGCGACTCCGTCGATCCCGTAGTCTCGCATCCATTGAAAATGACGAGCCACCGTTTCGGAGTTTTCCGCCGAATAGAGATAGGCCGGCTCCCCTGACCGGAGCCTTAATCCGGTATGGCACAGCTCATCAGAACGAAGCTCGGACGGATCAGGCCACATATCGACGACGACGTCATGCGGCCCGGGGCGATCTCCCGAAAACCAATGCCGCCAACCGATCCCAGATCCGTCCTCAGGACAGCTGAACCATCCCTGATATCCGGCAACGTGTTTACCTATTAATGTCAAAAAATCAGGATTCATGGACTGAGCGTGACTCGACCGGCCGGCAATTACCATCGCGGCAAGACCGCCAACTACTAAAATGAGCAGGTTGCGGAGTTCCCCTCCCATCCTGGGTGTCCTTCGGTCAGGGCTTCATAAGGGGTCTACGATAGCCCAGATAGAGGCGCAATATCCTCGGGCTGTTACCCCAAGCCTCCTCTGTTCAGGAAAGTCATGGGCCATCGTCGCGCAGCGGCAAGGCCCGGCTACGTCCGGTCGAGGGCCTGGATCTGCGATTTCTCATCATCGCTGAGCACGATCTCGCGCGCCGGCAGACCGATTTAAAGGCCGACGATGTCTCTGAGCTTCGGCACGAATCGGGGTCGCGCGACAACTTAAACTGGCGCCCCAGTGTGGCGCCGCAGCCTGAGTGGCCACCAGATGCGCTGTACCGAACCGGCGCTAATGCCGACCGCGTGGCCATCATCGCGGCCGGCCAATGCGTCCGCCTCGCCCGGCGGATCGGTGAGGGTCAGCGCCACGGTGCGTTCGCGCCCGCTTGCCTGCAGCGAGAAGATGGATGAGGGCCGCGTCTTATCGCAGGCCCGCGACACCCGCATACCCTTCAAGATGCGGCCTCGATCGCAGCCTGCATGATTGCCGCTTCCGTTTGATGTACCAATGTGGCGCCGATGAGCGTCACGGCACCGTCGAATGCAGGGCGTTCGTTGGAGAGCCGGATGTCGATCAGATCATCGTTCAACTCATCGACGACAAAAACGAGATGGACCTCCATGATGTGTTCGGCCGGCGGCCGTATCCTTCGGGATGCCAATTGCGCGCCGGCCAGAACTTCGACCGTAAACTCACGATCGGCCGCCTCACGCGAGAACAGCAGTTTGAGTGAAAGACCCCAACGCCCCGCCGGCAATATAATATGGGGGCCCTGCACCAGGCAGCGCGCGCGCCCGGTAATGTCGACTGCGCCGACTGCTCGCTGATCCGGCCGATCGGCGAGAACAAAAAGATCGGGGGTCCAGGTGATCGAGCGAATTTCGCTGCTCTGCGCGCCCTCGAGATAAGGCGCGAGCGCACCAGTCACGGTGTCCCGGTCGCTCGCTGGGAGGCCATTCCACCAGGCGGTCGCATCGTGAAGGTCGAAGGCACCGCTGGTGGGCAGGCTGCCAGCCAGCACGGCAACCTCCGAGCCGCTGACCGGAATCTGCAGATGCTGCGCAATTGCCGAGGCGGTGGTCTCGCGCCGCGACCAATGACGATCCCTCTGCAACGCCAGCGACTGGGTCGAGGAAACAAGAGCGGTAACGGCAGCGCAACTGCCGGCTACCGCCCGGATCGCGCCGGCAAGTTCGGTACCGCGGCCGAGAATGAGGTCCGCCAACGCGATACGAGGGTCATCGAGTGCGGCAACGAAGCCGCGGCCGGTTTCGACGAGCGTGCGACGCAAGGAGCCCCGAGGTTGCCGCGCGCTGATCACCGCGTGGCGGGCATCCGATTTCATCACGCCGAGCGACAGTTCTTCGAGCGTGTTGGCATGGATGGTCGCGGTAGGCCCCAATGCGCGCTCCGCAAACCTCGTGGCTACCGTGTCGCACCACTCGGAAAAGTAGCCGGGAAGCCCCACCACAAAAAAGAACATCTGCCAACCTAGAGATCCAGGACCGCCTCAAAGTTATCTCGTGCCTGGGTCGCACCGTCAAAGTGCTCCAACGCCAAGGGCGTCAGCGTAACATGCCCAAAGGCGAGCTGCCCCTTTGCGTGTTCGTCCAATACCATGACGCGGACTTCTACTCCTTGCCCGGTTTTTTCTCCCAAGGAGAAGCTGATCTCTGCTGTCTGGATGCCGGTAGAATCGGGACGAAAACTCGTCGCCGCAAGCTGTTGATCACAGCAGCAGGCATCGACAAGGAAAATGTGCCCTGTCGCTTCGCGCGAGAAACCAAGAACAAGACGTGCGTTCCAGGATCCAGGCGGCAGATGAATATAAGGTCCGTAGATCAGGCAACGAGCTCCTCCCGACACGTCGATCAAATGCGCCGGTTTCTTGATCGGATCCCCGACAATCGCAAAGAGATCCCGGGTCCATACAAACTGGCTCATATTGGCGCCCGCAAAAAACGCGCCGTAGGGTGCAAGCGCGCCGTCGAGCGTTTTTCGGCTTCGTTCCGGCAGAAACTGAGTTCCCGCGCCACCATTGGTTTCGACCGGGGCCAACCCCGCTTGCGCCAGGCCCTCGACGATCTCCGCCACTTGGGATTCGGTGATTGGTATGCGCAAATGGCCGGCAATCGCCGATACCGTGCCGCTGGGGTTGCTCCGCGCGTTTTTGGCGTGGAGGGTGAGCGCATTCGGGATAGTTAAGTACCGCATGATAAAGGGGCAGCTATTTGCCACCGCGCGGGTCGCGGCAGCTGGTTCGACCCTCGTCTTTTCCAGAATGTCAACGACAGCGCCGCGAGGATCGTCGAGTGCCACGATGAAGGGGATTCCCGTCGCCGCGAGTGCGGCGAGCAACCGCTCGTCCGGTTGCCGGGCGCCAATGACGAGTTGTTCCGGAGCATCCCGCATCAGGAACAGGCCAACCTGATCGAGCACCCGGCCGACGGGGTGATACCCGAGCATCTCATCCAAGGACGGCCACTGCCGAGCGACGGTCGGTCCGCCGAGTGATCCGGCAAGCCGGGCAATAACGCCGTCGCACCACTCGGCAAACCGACCGGGGAGGCCCACGGAAAAGAAAATCACTTCTCCTAGCGCTCGCCGCCGTTGATAACGCCATCCAGCCCTGATCCAACCCTGAGACCGCTCAGTTCGGGCTCATCATGCGGATGCCGAGGCGACAAATGTCATGAGCGATTATGTCAAGTCAAGGCTGCCGCAACACGATGGGTGACCGTCGAATTGCACACCTTTCCTCGGCCGTAGTTCCATGATTAATCGGAAGCCCTGGTTTGAGACAGCTCTTCACCGGCACCGCTTTGCGCGATTGGTCCGATAATCCCGGGTGGACACCAAGGCAGAAACACACGTGGTGCAACTGAACCGGCATGGGCTGGCCTCGATCAGACCAATTCGTGCAAGTCAGATCGCCAGCCGCGGCTCGGGACCGACCGCATGGTTTAGACTGGCTTCGCAAGCAGTTTCCCGCTAACTCGTCCGCCGTGGCACCCAGGCGAATGGTGATGCGCAAATCGCTGTCAATATCGAACGCTTTCACCCGGTCGCGTGCGGCCAGAGCATTGCGGTGCGCCGCGACGGCCTGGTCCTCAGGCGGAGAGCTCTTGTCGGCCGAGCAAATTACAACCGCTCTCTACCGCGGTATTCTCGAACGAGAGCCGGATCCGATCGGGTTCTCCCACAGCGTCGACCTGCTCCGTTCGGAAGCGATGCTCGAGGATTTGGTCCGGACCTTTATCAGCTCGCCGGAGTTTCGGTCACGGCTGCTTCGGGCCGCTGTCCCCAGCGTCGAGCTCCCAGATCTGACTCAGGTCATGCCGGAGATGTACCGGAGCGAGTCCCCCGGCGATCCCAAGAAGACTGTCTATACTGCCAAGACCGATGCCGATATCGCGCATATGGCACGATTGATCGAGCGGCACCGCTATTACGATGCGTTTGGCGTGTGGTCGCCAATTATCGATCTGGACAAGGAAATCACCGCGGCAATTGTCGCCGGGCTGGGAGCACGCAGCTGCTTCGAGCTGGGTTGCTTCACGGGGCCCGTGCTGAGCCTGTTGGCAAACGCGGGGATTGCCGTGGCCGGGGCCGACGTCAGCCACACTGCGTTCACTTTCGCCTACCCGAATATCCGCAAGTCGCTGTTGTTTGGCGACGTCATCGGCCTAGAGATTGACCGTCGCTTCGATGTGGTCCTGTGCATGGACGTTCTCGAACATGTCTCGCCCTCAGACCTCGGGCGCTATATCGAGAAGATTTTATCCCTGCTGACCGATGGCGGCTTCGTCTACGTAAACTCGCCGATGTACGGTGACGACGCGGTCTTCGGGACGGTCTTCCAGCCCTATCTCGAAGAATGGCTGACAGAGGGCGATCGTTCGTTTTGGCGCCATTGGCCTTGCGACGAAAAAGGTTGGCCGGAACATGGCCACCTTATTTGGGCAAGCGTAAAGTGGTGGTCGCGAATATTTGAAGCACACGGCCTAGTCCGAGATGAGGCGATCGAGCAGGTCGTGCACCGCCATCTCTCGACTTTTTTTGAAACGACACCGGCACGTCGTTCGCTTTTTGTGCTCCGCCGTACGGAGAATACGAAGTCAGGCTCCGTTGCCGCCGAGCTGAACGCGGCGCTTGCCCGCATGCCTAACCTGCCTCGGCAGCATCGCTGACGACGTTCAGTCGCAAGGGTGTCCGAACAAGCCCAACGTCACCCACGGTTGAGTTTCGGAATTCGTTTCGCCTCCTCCTTCCGCCACGGCAATCTCGGTGCAGTCATCGCGCTCGATAATCGAGCGTTCGATCTGCCGGCGCATTACCATTTCGAGTATTTCCATGCGATCGCCATGTCGTGCGACGACAGCCTGCAGCGCGGGATCCGCGGCGCTGCGTAATGCTGAAAAGAACCGCAATGCCAGTCCGACATTGAAATTCCAGAAGGCATTCTCGCTGTGGCGGATACCATTGCCGTCGACGGTGCTCGTCGAAATCGTATCGACCTTAAGGGGCCGGTCGGTGACCACGCGACAGGTTTCTAAGCAATAGCTGCCCAGGCCGCGATCGACTGCCGCTGCAAAACGTGGATCCTCTATGCAGCGCATTGCCTGGGTGAGGGCGAGGAGCGATGCGCTGTGCCCGTCGACAAACGCGGCGCGTTGACTTGCGATGCCGTAGGTGAACCCGCCGGCCGGCGCGCCCGTCACGTCATTGTACCGAATCTCGAAATCGAGCAAAACGTCGCAAAGGCGGCCGACTTGCTCCCGGTACCAATCGGAACCGGTCGTGCGGAACATCGTAGCCGTCCCGAGTATCACAAATGCCAATTGCCGGGAAATGATTGTGTTCTTGCCGTGGTGGTGTCCAGCAACGAATACCTCGAAATAGTGTCTGAGATAGCGGTCGAATAATGCGCGCAGCTCGTCCGGCGAGATCACTGGCTGCGCCCCGACCTGCCCGCTCGTGCATACCGCGAAGCATTTCGCGAATGCGTTGACCTCAGCGCCGTAATCGTAGGAAATGCTTAGGTCCAACGGATTGCTTCGGCTTGCCTTTGTGGCAATCGTATCTCGGATGATCTGGGCATAGTCGGCGGTTCGATCATAGAGACCTCCAGCGGTCAGCACCTTGTCCTCCGCAACTACGAGGCGCGCACCGCGGCACGCACCGTCGAACCGGTAACGTGCCCGCACGAGATGCAATCCGCCTTGCTGCTTCACCCAAGCGTCAAGGCCGGCCAGATGCTTCACCTCACGAGGCGCCGTGTGTATCGCTAGCGCCAGTCCGGCAATTTCCGGCTGAATGATCGCGTAATAAGGTGCGCCGGACGCGGCAAGAAATTGATGACCTGGAGCGTCCGCCAAGAATCGCACGGCACCACCTTCCGGCATTTCAGCGGCAATTTCCGTGTAATACACACCATTCATCCCGTGGCTGAGATAATCGTGCCCAACCGTCAGCACGACATCGGCAATGTTGGCGCTTGCGTCGACGTCGAGCACCGCCTCGACACCGATCAGCAGCGAACGCGCATCTATCGTGTACGTATAGGTGATGCGGCCAAGCCGGAGGGATTTCCAGAGTGGCGTGAAATGCAATTCGCTGGAGTGGCGCAACGTGAGGACGCTATTTTGCTGGGCCGTATCGAACTCGGTTATCGCGTCTTCGACGTCGAGCCGGAACCGGCGTCCTTTGTAGGAGAACGCAACCGAATTTCCGGACAGCATCAGGTTGTCAGCGGTCCTGCCATCGTGAAACCTGGTGCCGGCAACGACCACACCGCGCGACAGGTCGCAACGCAGCTGCATTAGCGAGTGACAAAAGCTATCGATGCCGCCTGCTCGCCCGCTCCATTCAAGTCGCGGGATACTGACCCGACGGAAGATAAAGGGGCCGTGGCACATCGCTTGAACGAACCGGAGGATTTCGACGGTTTGCTCGGGGAATCGCCGCCACACTTCGGGGCGCGACAACAGCTCCAGTGCTTTGGCGTTGTCATCGGTCCAAAACCATACGTCCCCCATGCAAGGCCGTTCGGTTTCAGCCAACGCAAACAGCCGGGTGTCGTGGCCTAGCTCAATGGGCCGATACAAATAGCGGGTGAGAAAGGCAGCCGCGGAAACCGCATCGGCGGGGAGGTTCGGCATTCAATTGATTTTCCCGGGACGCAGGCGCTCCGCTTCCGTGTCGCTGCCAGCCCAATGGCGCGCTGTCGCGTTACACCAGCCCCGTTCAAGCAAACCCAATGTCGCCCAAGGTTGCGTCTCTGAATTGGTCTCAGTCGAGAGAACCGAACTGCGTATTTCAACGGCGCCATCGCGCCACGATAGCGATCGATTAATATGCCACCGCATGATCCTTTCCAACAATTCGATCCGCTCGCGATGCCGCGCCGCGACTGCCTGCAACGCGGGGCGGGCGGTCCTCCGTAAAGCAGCGAAGAGCCGCAGCGTCAAGCCGGCGTGGTAGTTCCAATATCCATGGTTGGTTTGACGCGTACCATGATCATCGAGCCATTCGACAGCAATAACATCGATTTTGTGTGGCCCATCATGCCAATCGATTTTGGTGGTCTCGATGCAATAGCATGTGAGGCCACGATCGATAACAGCTGCAAGACGCGAATCATCGACGTAGTCAGCAGCCCTCGTCAATGCAAGCAGCGCGGCGCTGTGGCAATCGACGAAAACAATGCGCTGGCTTTGGACACCCATCAAGAAACCGGACGCCGATGCCCCGGCGACATCGTCGAACCGCTTCTCGAAATCGAGCATCACTTCGCATAACTGCAGCAGCCGGCGGACATACGCCTCGCTGCCAGTGGCACGATACATGGTGATCACACCCAAAATGACAAAGGCAAGCTGCCGCGAAAAGACCGTATTTTGCTGATGTGCATGCCCACCAACGAATAACTCAAAATACATTCGGAGATACAAGTCGAAGAGATGCCTAATCTCCTCTCGTACTTGCGGCACGACTGCAGATGACGATATTGCCGCAAAGTAGCACGCAAAAGCGTTAAGTTCGGCACCATAGTCGTACGAGAGGCTGTAATCGAGACAGACTTCTTGAGCAGATTTCATCGCGACGGCATCGCGGATTAGGTTCGCATAATCAGCGGATCGACGATAAAACCCGCCGGCCGTCAGCATCTTGTCCTCAACCGCAGCTAGTCGAGCGCCGCGGCATAACCCCTCAAAGCGATAACGAGCCCTGGCAACCTGCAATTTGCCGGGCTCCTGCACGAGTGTCTCAATACCGGACAAGCGAGCGGGTTGACGAGGTGCGGAATGGACGGCAAGTGCGAAGCCAGCGATCTCGGTCTGGGCGATCGAATAATAGGTACTTCCCGACGCGGGGACAACAGCACGGTTGGGCTCTCCTGCCGTGAATTGCCCTGCGTTCGGTTGCAACCCTTCCGTGAAAATAGAACTATACATAACGCCGCCGCCGCCATGGCTCAGCTGGTCATGTCCAATCGTCAGCACCACATCCGAGACATCGGCTTCCGCGTCGACCTCAAGTGTTACCGCAACGTTGATGAGCATGTGCCGCGCGTCTATGGTGTAGGTATAATTGATTCGTCCAAGTCGAACAGGATGGCCGTTAGGTCTAAAATACAGGTCGCCGGAGTGTTGGAAATTTAGAACATAGCCGTTCTGCACGGTCTCTACCGTATCTATCGAGTCTTCGACATTTACGGTGTAGTTACGCCCAGAATGGGTAAAATCCACGCAATTGGCGCCCAATAGCAAATTATCGGCGGTTCTGTTGTCGTGGAACCGAATGCCGGCGGTCACGCAACCTTTCTTCAGGTCGCACCGGAGGTGCATCAGCGAATGATAGTAGCAGGCTGTGGTTCCTTGTTCGCCGACCGGTTCGAGGCGGGGCGTGCTCACCCGCCGGAAAAAAAACGGCGCGTGACACATCAATCGGAGGAATTGGAAAATTTCCTCGGCTTGGTTAGCGTAGCTGTGGTCGAGCTCCGGTTGCACCAGAAATTCCAGCACCTTTGCGTTATCGTCCGTCCAGAACCAGTTGTCTCCCCCAAATGGACGCTCGGTTTCAGTGACAGCAAAATATTTCCTGTCCCTGGTGAGATCGATCGCCCGGTACATGTGACGAACCAGAAATTCCGCCGAAGCTACGACGTCTAAAAGAGGCGATGTCACAGGAAAAGATTGTTAGATGGCGCCCAGGACAGAATGAGGCAAATTATCGGAAACACGCGAAATGCGTTCTGCATAACAGGCCTAGTCTTCATAGTTCATTGTAGATATCTATTGCTAACTGCAGGTCGTCGAACACCTTGCCGCGGCCACGATGGAGGACCAGCGCGCGCGAGCAATATGCCTTGACGATGTCGCTGATGTGCGAAGCGAGGATCATCGAGCGGTCGGCGCGTCTTTCGAACAGCTCCTCGTGCGAGCGGCGCTGGAATCGCTGGTCACCTGCCGCAATGACCTCGTCGACCAGGTAGCAATCGAAATCGATGGCGAGGGACAAGGCGAATGCAAACCGCGCCCTCATTCCCATCGAATATGTTTTGAGCGGCTCCGACAGGTACCTGCCGAGTTCGGCAAAGTCGTCGACATAGGCGCGGATGTAGTCGAAGGGCTTGTTGTAGATGCGCGCGATGAACCGCATGTTGTCGTTGCCGGTCAGGCTACCCTGAAAGCCGCCTTGTAGACCGAGCGGCCAGGATATCGACATCTCCCGCTCGATCCGTCCGCTGGTCGGAACCTCGACACCGCCGATGAGGCGCATCAACGTCGATTTGCCGGCGCCGTTGCGCCCGAGCACCGCGACCTTTTCGCCGCGGTTGACGGTGAGTGAGACGTTGCTCAGGACGCGATGGGTCTTCCCTTCCGCCCGATATTCCTTGCAAAGGCCGCTGACCCGGATCATTCGACGACGACGTATTTTCGCCCCTCGCGCATCAGCCACAAGCCGAACAAAGTCAACACCGCGAGAACGAAGGCGGTGTACCCGGGATCGCCGTAGGTCTTGATGGCACCGCCGAAGACGCCGCCGCGGATCATCTCATAGGCTTGCGTGTAAGGCTGGCAAAGCGCCACATAGCGGAGCGTCGGCGGCAGCCAATCCGCGAGATAAAAGAATCCAGAGAATACCAGATACATGTAAGAATAGGGCATCCAGATCTGCCCCACCCAATCCGAGCGCTCGCTCAGTCCGCCGACAATCAGGGCCGCGGCAATTGACCACCAGGTCATAAAAAAATAGCCGAGATAAAACATCGGCAGATCTCGCGGCACGTCGATCGCGCCGATCGCGTAGAAAAGCGCGAAGGACGCGATGACAGCGGCATAGTTCCCGCCGATCTCAAGCAGCGCGCGCCCGACAAAGATGTCGAGGATCGTCACCCGCCGGTGGTAGAGCAGCCCGGCGTTGGCAGTTATGAACATGAGGACGCGGCCGCCCAAATGCCGGAACAACAGGATCGGAAGATATCCGCTCCACAAGAATGGCATCACCGCGATGCCGTGTTCGTGTGAGCCCCTGATAGCGCTCCACATGAACAATACGGGAACCGCAAATACCAGCGGCTCGGCGACGATCCAGACAAATCCGAGGCTCTGCCGTCCGAACCGGGTATAGATTTCGCGAATGAGCAGGGCGCCAATGACGCGGCGTTGCACGGCGAGGCCCCGAAACAACGTCACCCCGCCGGTTGCCTCACGCATCGTGCACGGGCCTCAGGCCGCAGCGTGCTCGCGAGCGCTCGCCACCAGCAGCCAGGCGATGCCATAGACGATCAGACAGCTCACGACCAGCACCGCGAATGAAATCGCGCGCTTGGGATAAAGCGGATAATCGGCGAGGTTGGGCTGCGCGATCGTTTCGAGATAAAGCTGTTGCCGTTGCGCTTCGATGCGTGCCGCCTCGAGCGAAGTGAACGCTGATGCCAGCTGCTTTTCGGCAAGTTCGCGGTCGAGTGTCAGGCGTTCATACTCGGTCAACGCCGCAACCACCGAATCGCTCTGCCCGCTCAGCTTGGCGCGTTCCTCGGCGATCAGCTTGTCGAGCGAGTCGATGCGCGTCTTGACCAGCGGGATCTGCGGGCTGCTGGGCGAATTCTTCAGCAGCTCGCCGAGTTGTGCGCGGGCAGTGGCCTCCGCCGTGCTCATTTTCGCAATCAGCTCCAACACGCCCGACGACGCCGTCTTAGGATCGAGCATTTTCTGTTTTACGCGGTAGGCGGTAAGCTCGTCCTGGATCTGCGCAATGCGCTGCTCCGCACGATCGACTTCGCGACTGGCCAAATCGAGCGCATCTCTGCGCGCCCGCTCGTTGAGATCATTGACCAGCTCCTCGCTGTACTCCAACAGCGCCGCGGCGATCGCATGCGCGTCTTCCGGCCGGTATGCTTTCACGCTGAGTGTGGTTACCCCGGTCGTAGTATCGGTTTCGACCGACACAAAATGGTCATAGCACCAGTACAGCGCCTCGAAATCGTGACGCCAGAACAGCAGACCGGGGAACCGCGTGACGAAGTCGCCCTCCGGCCGGCTGAAAAGGGTCCTCAGGTCATTGTGCTCTTCGAGCTTGCGTACCGCATCGCGCGTCGTCATGTAATCTTGGACGGCGGCGGTGTCGTCGCTCGCCCGGCTCAGCCCCGAAGATTGCAGCAGAGCTCCGATTGGGTTGGTTTGCACCTGCTTCGGGCTGCGCACGATAAACCGCGCTTCCGATAGGTAGAGGTCCGAGGCGATCGCAAAATAATAAACGCCGGCGGCAAGGGTCGGCAGGCCGACGACCGCCCAGAACCAGATGTTGACGGACCGGAAGACGCGTCTCGGGCGCCATCCGGCACGCGGACGAACCCCGATATCGACGGTAGCGGTTCGGCCGAGCGACAAGACACCATCGAGCTGCGAGGTCTCTACCATCTGGATACCCGAATGAACCCTATGGCCTGAGCGGCCGGTCTATCTAACCTAAGGTGCCCCCGGCGGCCAAGCGATTAACCGCCGAGCGCCATGCTAACGCGTTGCAGGGGCAAGAGGGAAGAGCGATCAACCGCTGGAAGCGCCGGGCCAGCTCAGAGGAGCGCATTGTAGAGCGCCGCGACCCGCTCACGATATCGCTCAACCGAGAACTTAGCGGCTTGCAATCTTCCCCGCTGCGACAGTTCGGCGCGCAGATCGGCATCGCTCACGATCGTTGTGATCGCCCGCGCAATGTCGTCGGCCTCGTAGGGATCAACGAGCAGCGCCGCATCCCCGGCGATCTCGGGCAGAGAGGATTCACGCGAGGTGATGACCGGGGTTCCGAGCACCATCGCTTCGAGCACCGGAAGTCCGAACCCTTCATAAAGCGAGGGAAAAACAACCGCGCGTGCGCCCCGGATCAGGGTTACCAGCGTCGCAAGCGGGACATAGCGGAAGCGACGGACGGCGCGCCGCACCGGTGAGCGGTCAAGCCCATTGGGCGGCGGCTCATTCTCGCGCAGCTCGGCCAACAATCTGATTTCGGCGTCATTGTGCCAGCCCTCGGCCGCGACGAGCACGAGCGGAATGTCGACACCCGAAGACAAATAGGCCTCGACCAGCCTGCCGACATTCTTTTTTGGCTCGAGCGCTCCGAAGAATAGCAGGTACTGATGCAATTCAAGACCGAAAGTCCCTGAAAGTTGCTCTGCAATCACGTTATCAGATCTGTTAAGATAAATTTCAGGGAAATACACTGCTTGATAGGTATTGGTCACCCGTTTTTCGTCGACATCGAGAAACTCAATGATATCTCGCTTTGAATTTTCTGAAACAGTGACGATGTGGTCGGCGTCCGCGGCGATTTTTTTGAGAAGCCGAAACATCTGCCGCTTGTTGTCGAGGGTCGCAAACGGCAGGCGAAGCGGCACGAGATCGTGAATCGTATAGATGTTGCACGCAGACTTGGACCGTAATGGCAATTGGTATGTGCAATGCAAGATATCCGGCTGCGGGTCGAAAGCGAGTTCGACGAAGCTCTTTGTCCAGGAAAAATGCAGCCGAGCGTTTTCGAAGAGCTTCCGCGCGACAAATATTTGATCGAGCATTGGCAGTGTCGAGGCGAACTGCCGAGTAACAACGGCGCCGCTAAGCTCAACGGGCGTCGGCTTTACCGGAAGATGATAGCGAATTTGATCGGAAACATAGTTAACGAGTTCTGCCGCTATAGAGCTCTTGATCGCCCGTTTCTCGTCAAAAAAGGTGACCTCCCGCAACAGCCTGTTCTTTGGCGGGACCTGCGGGGAGCCATAAACTACGCCAACCTCGTGGCCGAGCTCTCGCGCGACCTGGGTCAGGATGCGCGTGTATGTGGCTACCCCCGTTCCTTCTGCTAGCGATAAGTTCAGGCCGTCGAAGATTATGCGCTGGGCCATTCCCGAGCCGTGTCGGGGAGTGTCGCCGTCCTATAGGGCCGGGAACCTCGATCCGCAAGAATCATCGTCGCTGCTGACTGCTCTCCAAATGTCGCATTGCTGCGGCGCAACGCAATTTTCGTGGACAGCGCCCGCACGATTGTCAAGAGTGGTTCCTCGCCAAGAACATTCCATCCGCATTACAGTTAGGGTGGGGATGCGGCAAGTTAATCTCGCCTCTGCGGCGGCGGCTGCGTCGCATGGACACGGCAGGGGTTGCTCTGGGGCGCCGGTCGGCTCGGGCCTGATCGAAGTGGTTGCCGGCTCGCGGGAGCGGTCCGCCCTCGCTGCGCTGCTGCCCGATTTCACGATTGGGGCGCGCGTGCAAAGGGCGGAGGCCGGCCGGGTTTCCGGGATCGTCGTGTGGTCTCGTTCACGCCATCAGGGACTGGCAAGGAGGCGAGCCGCTGCGTTGGGGGCTCCCTGCCTTCTGCTCGGCACCGGATTGTTGCGGGCGCCGCCGGCGTGGGCTGTTGGCGCACGCACGCTGAGCGCGACCGCTCACGCGATGACCGGCCCGAGTTCGCCGGCTGATTTCCTCGACCCTTGCCGGCTACTTCTGACCCGCGGTTGGGAAAGCCCGGAATTGTTGGTGCGCGCTGCGATCGCACGGCGCGAGATCGTATCGCGTCGCCTCGGCGGTCCGTGGTGGAACCCCGGAACGCCCCCCGGGCTGCCGCAGCCTGACGATTTTTTGCTCCTCATCGCCGGCGAGAGCGGCGGGTTCGGCGCGAATGGGGCACCCTCCGCTCCTGTTCTCGCTGCGATGCTTGACACCGCCTTGGTGGAATACCGTCCCGGGCAAGTCGTGATCCTGGCTCCCGAGATGGACCGGCGGCCCGGTCCCCTTGCGCGCTTTCTGAGCGACGCGACGGCACGCGGTTGCACCGTCATCACCCGTACCGTCGATCCCTCGGAGGCGGTCGAGCGATCAGCGTGCGTGTATGCGGCGGGGGGCGAGACCGGCTTCCTCGCGCTCCTGGCCGGGGCCAGAGTCCGTTGTTTCGCCGATTCGTTCTATTCGGGTTGGGGGGTCACCACCGACGAAGCGACATTATGCCAAAAGCCTTTCCGCCGAACAGTTGACGAGATCTTCGCAGGCACCTGCTTGCTCGCGACCCGCTATCTCGATCCCTACCGGATAAAAGCTGCATCCTTCGAGGACACTCTCGAAATCGTCGACACGTGGCGAAATGTCGAAGCCGCTAACCGGCGCATCGCAGTCTGCATCGGAATGTCTTTCTGGAAGCGCCGGCAAGTAGCGGATTTCCTGCGATCGAACAGCGGAACGCCCGCTTTTCGGCGGACGACGAGAGCAGCGCTCGCGAGGGTTCGGGCCCGGCCGGGAGCTGCCATCGCGGTGTGGGCCTCGCGCATCCCGGCGGGCCTCGCCCAAGCAGCCGAAGCCCGCGGCGTGCCGCTGATCCGCATCGAAGACGGGTTTGTTCGCTCGGTTGGCCTGGGATCCGATTTCATGCCGCCCGCCTCCCTCGTTCTCGACAGCCGGGGCATGCATTTCGATCCGAGCGTGCGCAGCGATCTCGAGCAGCTCCTCGCCGAGACCGAGTTCGATGCGGCGGTGATCTTGCGCGCCCGAGATCTGATCGCTCAGCTCGTGACCCGCGGGGTGACTAAATATAACCTCAGCACCACCGCGCCCTCGATCGAATGGCCTGACGGCAAGCGCCGGATCCTAGTGCCGGGACAGGTCGAGGACGACCTATCGGTCCGCCTCGGCGGCGAGGACATCGGTGGCAACCTCGATCTTCTCGCCCGCGTCCGCACGGCCAACCCCGACGCCTTCATCCTCTACAAGCCCCATCCCGATGTGGAAGCCGGTCACCGCAAGGGAAGGGTTCGCGACGAGATTGCGCGTGGCTATTCAGACGGCATCATTCGCGACGTCTCGACGGCGGCTCTCCTCGCCGAAATCGACGAGCTGCATACGCTGACCTCCCTTGCCGGCTTCGAGGCGTTGTTGCGCGGGCGGCGGGTTGTCGTGTACGGCCGACCCTTCTATGCGGGTTGGGGACTGACGACGGATATCGCGAAGGTCGAGCGTGGGCGAACGCTGGCCGTCGAGGAGTTGGTCGCGGGCGCGCTGATCCTCTACCCGCGCTATCTCGACCCGATAACGCGCCTTCCCTGCGGACCTGAAGTCGTCATCGAAAGGCTCAACAATCCTGAACTCTGGCGGCCCGGCATTCTCGTCCTAGCGCGCCGTCTTCAAGGCCTCTTCGCCCGACAATGGAGTGAATCTGCGCAGAGGCTTCTCAGTTTTACTGCTGGACCGCACCAAATCCCCGGGCGTAATGCTTCTCGCGGGCCGCGGCTCTAGGAACTCGGGGATGCGGGCACCCTTCAGCGCCGTAATTATCACCGGCGCATCGAGCGGGTTGGGGGCCGCCTTGGCGAGAGCCTACGCCCGCCCGCAAGTCGCGCTCGGAATTCTCGGACGCGATCGGCAACGCCTCGAAGCCACGGCCCAGGCTTGTGAGGCAAGGGGGGCAAAAGTGAGCACTGCGGCGATAGACGTGACGGACGCCTCCGCCATGGCCTCATGGCTATGCCAGTTCGATCGCCAGAACCCGGTCGATTTGGTGATGGCAAATGCCGGTACATCGGCGGGACCGGACCCCGAAAGCCCCTCGGAGGGCGTCGACGGGGTGGCGCGGCAGATACGGGTGAACCTGCTTGGCGCAAGCAACACCATCGAGCCGCTCTTGCCGGCGTTATGCTCGCGCCGCCGCGGGCGCGTCGCGGTCGTCGCATCGATCGCCGCTTATCGCGGGCTCCCCTACAGCCCCGGCTATTGTGCGAGCAAAGCCGGGTTGCGGGCCTATGGCGAGGCGCTGCGGCCACGGCTCGAGCGGCACGGCGTCGGCATGACTGTTGTATGTCCCGGGTTCTTCGCATCCCCGATGACCGACCGGTTCGACGGGCCGACCCCGTTTTTGCTCAGCAGCGATGCCGCCGCGCGGATCGTCAAACGCGGAATCGATCACGGCCGGCGGCGTATCGCATTCCCGCGGCCGCTCGTGCTTGGTCTGCAATTTTGCGACTTGGCCCCCGCCATTATCGGCGATGCGATCTTGCGGCATTATCGCTTCCGTATTCACTCGGTCTGAAGAAGCGATGAGCGCGGTCTTGCATATTGGAGTGGGCGGCGCGCTGGCGCTCGCCGCATGGTTGCTTCCTCGTCGCATCGCCGATGCAAAAACCGTCAGGTCGATCGCTCTTCTTCTCGACCTGCTTCCGGTTCTGCTGGCGGGCAGTCTCATGCTCACCGCCACCGGCCGGCCGATTTTCACCGGTGTTGTTCTGATCTCTCTCGGTGCAGGCTTCGCAGTAGCCGATCGAACCAAGCGTGAAGTATTGCGCGAGCCGGTCGTGTTTTCCGATATATCCGAGCTACCGCACGTATTTAGCCATCCGCAGCTTTACCTGCCCTTCGCGGGACCCGCCTTGGTCCTGGGCGGCGCGGCCGCGGCGGTGGCCCTTTCTGTCGCTCTGCTCTCCTTTGAGCCAGGAGTTTGGGAACCCAACCCTCTGTTGGTGCTGTTCTACACCGGGCTGATGACGGGGGGCACATGGCTGATGTCTCGCGAGCCAGCGCTCGGCGCGGCTGCTGCGGCGCTGCGCGAGCTCGGGGCGACCGGCGAGCCGTTCGGCGATGCCGCCAATCTCGGACCTTTTGCGATGGTCTTGGTCTCCGGCGTGATCGCAAGAGCCGAGCGCGCCGCGCGGCGCGCGCGGCATGCTCCGCTGCCATCGCCCTCGCCCCGACGAAGTCGTGCGCCGACAGGCGTCCCCCTTGTTCTTGTACAGTGCGAGTCTTTTTTCGATGCCCGTCGCATGTCTCGCCTCGTGCCCCGCGATCTACTCTTGGGATTTGACGCTTGCTGCGAGAGCGGCGCGACGTTCGGCCGGCTCGAAGTGCCGGGGTGGGGCGCCAACACGATGCGAGCCGAGTTCGCGGTGCTGACTGGAATCCCGGAAAGCGAGCTCGGTTATGACCGATTCAATCCCTATCATGCCTTCGCGCGCACACCGATCACGTCGCTCGCTTGGCGCTTGCGCGGCCAAGGCTATCGTACCATTTGCCTGCACCCTTTCGACCGCAGTTTCTTCCGGCGCGATTTGACGCTTCCGGCGCTCGGTTTCGAGACGTTTCTCGGCATCGAGAGCCTCGGAGGGTCGCGGCGGCCACCCTATTGCTCGGACCCGGAGCTGGCCGACCACGTATTGAGAGTGCTCGACGCCGAGGGACCGCGGGTCTTTATCTTTGCGATCACAATGGGCAACCATGGCCCTTGGCGCGAAGGCGGGCTCCCGATCGATCCCGAGCTGCAACGCCGGTTTGCGACAGAAGTCCCACAGGGCGACGATCTGCTGCGTTACCTGGAGGGCCTCCGCCGATCGGACGAGATGCTGCGAATCTTGCTCTCAGGATTGCGCCGCCGTGACTACGAGGGGGTTCTCGCCTTCTATGGGGATCATCTTCCGAGCCTGCCCCAAGTCTTCCGCCATTTCGCCTTCGACGAGGGTGATAGCGACTATGTCGTGCGGCACGGTGCGGCCTTGCATTCCCGACAAATCGATCTCCCCGCCCATCGGCTGCCGCAGATCATCATCGAAGCCCTGCGCTCACTCGGGGCAGTCGACGGGCACGCCGCACCAGCCTTTGTCGCCAATCTGTGAGCCCGTCGGCATCTGGCCTGAGAGCGACACTGTAGTGGGCCACGGCACGGTCGGCTAGAACAACGCATTCAGTCTTGTCACGCGTCAGCGAGCTTAGCCATGGAGATGCGGGGCCAAACTGTCATCGTGACCGGTGGCGCCTCCGGGATAGGCAAGGCCACCGCCTTTCTGCTCGCCCGCGAGGGAGCGCGGGTCTTCATAGGCGATATCGATGAGGCAGGCGGGCTGGCAGTGGCGTCGGACGCCGCCACCGAACGGCTGGCAATCGAATACCTGCCGCTCGACCTCGCCGACCCGCCCTCGATATCCGTCTTCGCAGCGGCAATTCATCATCGGGTCGAGCGCGTCGAAGGGTTGGTCAACGGAGCCGGTTGGGACCAAATCCAACCCTTTCTGGAAAACCCGCCGGAAATGTGGGATCGCGTCATCGCGATCAACCTGATGGGCGCGGTCCGCCTTACCCGCAGCGTGTTGCCGCCGATGGTGACGGCGCGCGCGGGCAAAATCGTCAATATATCGAGCGATGCCGGCCGCGTCGGCAGCATGGGGGAGACGGTCTATGCCGCTGCCAAAGGCGGACTGATCGCATTCACCAAGTCGCTCGCTCGCGAGCTAGCCCGCTACCAAATCAACGTCAACTGCGTCTGTCCGGGCCCTACGGATACGCCGTTGTTTCAGCGGCAGCCAGAGCGCATGAAGGAGGCCCTCACCCGCGCGATCCCGTTTCGCCGCATCGCTCAACCGATCGAAATCGCAAACGCGGCGCTGTTCTTCTTGAGCCGCCGGTCCGACTACATTACCGGCCAGGTTCTGAGCGTCAGCGGTGGATTGACGATGGCGGATTGAGCAATGCTCGAAGCCGCGTCATGATCGGCCCGCGTCCTACCGAAGGAGTCGATATGCCGAGGTGTTCTTCCTGGATTCTCCCCGCCGTGTTGGCAGCCGCTTTTATCGGACCGGCCTCAGCGCAGACGCGCGAGCCGCCGGACCAGGGTGCAGCAGCAAATGTTCGCCAGAGCCAGCAATACGAGCAGGTGTTGCACAGCAACTCCGCATTCCGCGCCAAGCGCATCAAGGAAGAATGCGGCCCGGTCACCGACCCTGAGCTGCATGCGAGTTGCGTGGCCTCGTTTGGCGGGGAAGGCTCGCCGCCAACCCCGAGCAAGCGCCACCAGCGTTGATAATCCTTTGGAGGAAATGGACATGCCCAACCGTGCCCCGGGTTTTGTCACCCGTCCGGATTATCGCGTCGACCTTTTGCCGGAAAGCCGACGGGTCAGTGTCGTCTTTGGCGGCGTCACGGTCGCCGACAGCAGCGCCGCGCTGCGCGTCGAGGAGACCGGCCATACTCCGGTCCATTATCTCCCCGAAAAAGACGTGCGGCTGGATCTGATGCATCCGACCGAACATCACAGCCGCTGCCCCTTCAAGGGCGAAGCCTCGTATTGGACGATCGAGATTGCTGAGGTCTCGGGATCGAGAAGGCGGTCAGAGAACGCTGTCTGGGCCTACCCGGCGCCCTACGACGAGGTTTCCGGGCTCGCCGGCTACTATGCCTTCTACCCCAACCGGGTCGACTCGATCGCGGTCGCATAAGCGACGCCGCAAGATGCACCCGACCCAGAATTGGGAGATCCGCAAGCCCGGCGTATCGTCGCGCGGCGGTATTGTCGCTGCGCAAAACGGGACCGCCGCCAGCGTCGGCGCCGAAGTGCTGGCGGCGGGCGGCACCGCGGTCGATGCCGTCGTCGCCACCGCTTTTGCGCTCGCCGCAGTCGAACCCTGGAACAGCGGTCTCGGCGGGATCGGCTTTATGGTCGTGCACCGGGCAGGAGCGACCGGGGCCGAGGCTGTCGATTTCGGACCGGCGGCACCGCACGGTCTCGATCCGCGCGCATTCCCGCTGACCGGCGAGATGAAAACCGAGCTGTTCACGTGGCCCCGGGTCGTCGACGACCGCAACATGCACGGACCGCTATCGTTCGCGACCCCGAGCGCGGTTCGTGGCTATGCCCTGGCAGTCGAGCGTTTCGGACGCCTTCCCTGGCGGGAGTTGGTCAAGCCGGCGACTGCGCTTGCTCGTGCGGGCTTGCCGGTAGACTGGTTTACGACCATCAAGGTAGCCGGCGCCGCGACCGATTTGGCGCGTTACGAGGAGAGCCGGCGGGTCTGGCTGCCCGACGGCCTTCCGCCGGTCTGTCCGCCCGACCGCGACAGCATGAGCCTGCCGTTGGGGCGCCTCCCGGAAACCCTGGAGCGTCTGGCCGAGGCGGGGCCGGACGATTTCTACCACGGCGAGATCGCGCACTCGATCGCCGCCGAGGTGAGGCGCGACGGCGGCTTTCTGGCCGAAGACGACCTGGCCCGCTGTCGTGCCCGTGTCGCCCCGGCACTCACGATCCCATATCGCGGCACATCGTTTCAGACCGCGCCCGGGATGACCGCCGGGCCGACATTGGCCGGGGTTCTCGACAGACTATCGCCCCGGCGTTTTGCCGGCGCTCCCGACGCCGACTATTTCGAAATCCTGGCAGAAGCCCTTGGAACCGCCTATGCGGAGCGGCTGGAAAGCATGGGGGACGTCGAAACCGGCTCGCGGACCTCGACGACGCACATCACTGCGGCCGACCGAAACGGCGGCATCGCAGCGCTGACGACGACATTGCTGTCTTCCTTCGGCAGTCGATATGTGCTGGCCGGTACAGGAATCCTGATGAACAACGGCGTGATGTGGTTCGACCCACGCCCGGGACGGCCGAATTCGATGGCGCCAGGAAAGCGCGCCCTAACCAATATGTGCCCGGTTGTCGCTGCGCGCGACGGCCGGCCGTGGTTCGGCGTCGGCGCTTCCGGTGGCCGGAGAATCCTTGGCGCGGTGCTGCAATTGGCGAGCTTCATCGTCGATTTCGGCATGGATCTCGAGACCGCGGCCCATCACCCGCGCATCGATGTCAGTGGCACTGACCAAATCGGCATCGACCGGCGGCTGCCCGCGGGTATCGTGCGACGCCTGTCGACCCGCCCCGGAGCTCGGATCGTCGAGCACACCGTGTATCCGAGCCGCTTTGCCTGCCCGAACCTGGTGCTGCGGGGATCGGACGGCCTCAATCACGGCATCTCCGACGCGATGTCGCCATGGTCGGCCGCCGTTGCGGAGCCGGGTTCGGCATGAGGCCTTTCCGAGCTTTGGTGCTGCTGCTGGGGCTGATGCCAGCATCAGCCCTGGCGCTCCAGGCGCTAGCATTGGCACCTGGGGACAGGTGGACGGCGACCGACCCGCCGATCAACCTCATTCACATCGATTTCGGCGAGATCAACCGGCACGGCGAGGCCGTCGGCTACCATCATCGACCGGACGGGACGGATCCCGACGCCGCTCGCGTGCTTCAGATCATCCAACCACCGGACCCGAAAGGGGTCTACCGGGCGCGCGTCTCGATCCGCGATCCGGCGACCGGCGCGTGGGTCAGAAAGAAGGCGCCCTCGACGTTCTTTCCCGACGCGATGTCCGATCCCGATGTCGTCAATGCAATCCTCGCGGCCTTTCACAACGGCCAGAGACGCAGTGACGGCCAGTTTGTCGGCCCGTCTGGCCGCGGCTTCATGATCGAGGGATGGTTCCAAGACGGCCGCATCAATGCCGCCTACCCGCTGCGCGGCCCGTGATGGCGAAATCTGACCTCGTCGGCGCCGCGCAACATCCCGCCGGTTTTCTCGAAGCCCACGCGCGGCCCGGCACTGGCCGTCACGGCGAGATCCTCGCCAGCTTTCTGCAAAGCGATGTGCAAGGCGATCTCGTTACTGCCCGCGCCTTGCTCGACGAGATCGCGGCCGCCGGACGCGGCGAGGCGCCGCAACCCGGCGGGGTCGGCAATGCCTTTTCGATCGCGATCGCGCCCGACGGGGCCGTCATCCGGAATGCCATAATCGAGGGCGCAAAACCCGAGCACTACGCCCTCGAAGAATTGCAAACCGCTCTCGAAACCTGGATCGCCGCGATCGAGCGCGCATCGTCCGCATGAACGACATCTCCGATGCGGCCGCGGCGGAGCGCCAGCCGGTTGTCCGCCCGCGAGATGCCGCTTCGCTTATCCTGCTGCGCGGCGCCGGCGGCGAGCTTGAAGTGCTGGCCGGCCGCCGGCCGCGTCATGTCCGCTTCATGCCCGGCGTGCATGTATTCCCCGGTGGCGCGATCGACCTGCCCGATTGCCGTGCCTGGAATGTCGAGACGGGGGCCGAAGCGGTGGGACCGAGACTCGCCAGATCGGCGCGTGCGGCATTGCGCGAAACCTGGGAGGAAGTCGGCGTGCTGGTTGGCCGCCCGGCCAACCGATTCCCGGCGTCGGCCGCGACGAGACCGATCGAGCGGGCCTATCGCGAGAACCACCTCGCCGCGCGGCTCGACCTCCTGACCTATGTCGGCCGCGCGATCACCCCATCGCACTCGCACCGGCGGTTCAACACGCGTTTCTTCCTTTCCGACGCGGCCCATGTATTCGGCGAGCCGGTCTCGAGCGAGGAGCTTGAGGATGTTCGGTGGTACCCGGTCGGGAAGAAACTGCTCGGATCGTTTGCCGATGTAACGCGGTTCATGCTCGGCCGCGCGATCGCGCTGCGCAACGGCACCGCGACCGGCCAGCCGCCGCTTTTCTATTGGGCCAAGAACGCCCGCCGCATCGGCATCTGCCGCGAGGCGTCGGGCTGAAAGCCGCATAATGCGCTTCCATCCCAGCGCCCCGGGATGGAGCTATGCCGGTTCGCCTCCGGCACCGAGCGCCATCGCCCGGCCATGGGTCTCGACCCCGAGCAGGAGGAACGACAGTCCCACCAGCAGCATACAAAAGGCGAGAAAGAGGAAGGCCGGAAACACTGCATCCGCCGTAGCCTGCGGCGACACGAGATTGCTGGTGCCCGCGATCAAGGCAAGACTCAATGGCCCCACAATCTTGCCAACTCCATTTGCCGTCTGGCCGAGACCGGAGGAGCGTGCGCCCATCCGCACGCCATAGCTCTCCACAGTATAGGGCGCGAGGTTCGAAAAGCCGCCTTCGATGCAGAAGGTCGAACAGCACAGCAGGATCACCAGCAAGGGCAGCCCACCCAGGAGTACGCTATTGTAATAGCCGGCCGCGGCGAGCGCGACGACGCCGCCAAAACCCCATAATACGCCCAACACGCGCCGGCCCATCAGCGGCGAGATTAAGGTGACGATGATCTTGCCGGTCACCCCCGCCGCGGAGACAAAGACGAAGTATTTGGCAGCTTGCGGGACCGGCACTTTGAGGAGCAAGGCAACGATCGTCGGTCCCCACAAATAGACGCCATACCCCGCGGTGGAAGAACCGCCCCAGATGAGGATCGTTTCCAAGAACATCCGCGGCTGTGAGAGGAGGTCGAGCAGATTGCCGCTCGGCACTGTGGTCGGGGGCACAGCAGGCAGCGGCACCGACTGCAGCGGCAGATCCAGGTGCCTGGCGACCTCGGCGCGCGCCTCCTCGAAGCGGCCCTTGGCGGCGAGCCACCGTACCGATTCGGGCGTGTACAACCAGACCAGCACACCGATCACCGCCGCACCGAAACCCACCACGGCGACGCCGCGCCAGCCGAATGGCCCGAGCAGCGCCGCCGAGATCAAGGGCGCGAGAAAACCGCCGGCAGAGGCGAAGACGACGTAGAAGCTCGTTGCGATCGTGCGGTGCCGCGTTGGGGTCAACTCGACGACGACGGTCAGCGACGGCGTCACCGCCGCGGTCAGGCCGATGCCGACAAAAAAGCGCAAAATCGCGAAGAGCCACCAGGCGCCTTCCGGGATCGCAGCGATCAGCCCGGCGCTGAACGCGCAGATAAAGGTGCCGATGACGATCTGCTGCTTGCGTCCCCAGGCATCGGATAGTGCGCCGAACACCAGAGCGCCAAGAATCGCGCCGACCCCGCCGCTGTAGAGGATCACCGCCGATTGGCCGTAGGTCAGGTGCCATTCGGGCGCGACCTGGGCAAGGAGATAGCCGACGACGAGGAAATCGAAGAAGTCGTAGACGAAGACCGCCGACATCAACGCAAAGGCGACCCAATAGCGGCGGTTGAGCGGCGCGCTGTCGAACAGCGCCAGCAGATCTTCGGAAGTTTGTCCAGGCATCCTTTCCTCCCGCGAGCCCTTCTACGGCGGCCGAGACTGTTGTTTGCCGACGAATAGGTCTCGCGCGGCTCGCCGTCAACTACGCATCGGTGAGCGCGATAGACGGGCTCGCGTCGTTTTTACCGACAACCGTGACGTGAATCGATTGTGCCGGTTTGTGCAATCTGCAGCGAATCTGCAGCAAACTCCTGTTTAGGTTGTATCACTCAACCCAAACTTGGCTGCTCCCGCCACCCAGAGCAAGCCGCAGGATAGGGTAAGATTACGGCAATTTTGCGGTTGCCGTTCTGTTCAAATCAGGTGGTTCGTATGTCCAAACAACAAGACACCCATTCGCCTTTCGTCGTCGCGGGCTTGATCAGGCCGACCGCGGGCTGTTCCGGAATCGGAATATCCCATTGAGCAGGGAAGCCGCCGATCGGTGGCAGACCGAAATCGTCGGAGTAAAGATGGAAACGCTGCTGAATATGCAGGCGTGCCACAATACGCGACGCGGGATAGCTGGAGAGGACGCCACGCGGCCGTAGTTGCCCCACGGCACGTGAAAGGCCGATGCACACGGTGAGCGTGCCAGCGCGAATCGCGTTTTGATCACAAGACCGCAACATTTCTGACCCCAACCGGTAACAATACGCCGGTTACCCTACGTCCCGCGCCGCAGCGACTGCGGCGCAGACGGGGAGACTTGGAAATTATGAAATCGATGGTTTGTGCCGCGGTCGCGGCATCGACAATGATCTCACTCGGCCATCCGGCGACTGCTGCTAGCGAGCAGAACAAGTGCCATCTCGCCAATGGCATCGAGCATGTCGTGTACTTACAATTCGACAATGTGCATTTGCGCCGCGATAATGCCAGCGTGCCCTCGGACCTGGAGCGATGCCCAATCTGCTGAACTTTCTGACTGATGAGGGCACGCTCTTCACAAGGCATTACACGCCGCTGATTTCACACACCTCGGTCGACATCCTGACGGCGCTGACGGGAGTTTACGGCGATAAATTCGGCGTGCCGATCGGCAACAGTTTCGGACTTCGTGAACAACGGCGTCGCGAGCTTCCCAAGTTCCTTCACCTACTGGACCGATAAGCTGGCCGACGGGACCTACGAAATGCTCGACCAGCAGGGCCACAACGCCCCCGCGCCTTGGGTCCCATTTACCCGCGGCGGCTGCGATGTCGGCGCCTTCTCAATCGCCAACATCGATTTCGAAAATGTAACGACCGACATCGACAACGTCTTCGGCCCCAGTTCGCCGCAGCACTCCGAGGCTGCCAGCAACCCCAATAAAGCGATAACTGATTTTGAGGGCATTATTATTCACTGTGCACAGGGCAGCCCGGTTTGCGCCAAGAATGGCGCGCCCGATATCCTGCCGGACGAACCGGGTGGTTACCAGGGTTTCCAGGTGCTCTACGGCAACGCCAATGTGCAGCCGCAGATCTCCCCACAGGGACCGGTCGACGACCTCGATGGCGATGTCATTGCCGACAGCCACGGTAATGTGGGCTTCCCCGGCTTCAGCCCGTCGGCATCACAGTCGCTCGGCTATTTGGCGACGATGCTCGAAGCGGGCATACCGGTCGTCTACGGCTATATCGCCGACGCCCACGACAATCACGCCGCCGGCGGCACGTTTGGTCCGGGCGAGACCGGATATGTGCAGCAGCTTGCCGCCTACAACGAGGCCTTCGGCAAGTTCTTTGCGCGTCTGGCGAAGGCGGGGATCAGCAAACACAATACGCTGTTCATCATTACTGCCGACGAAAACGACCATTTTGTCGGCGGGTCGCCGGCGCCGGCGAATTGCGACGGCGTCAACATTCCTTGCACCTACGCGGAGAAAGGCGAGATCAACGCCGATCTGAGCCTGGTGTTCGCCACGGAGTTCGGCGATGTGACGCCGTTCAGGGTGCATAGCGACGATGCGCCGACCTTCTATATCAACGGCAATCCCGGCCAGACCGCTGTTGCCACACGCACGCTGGAGCGCGAAGCCGGCCAGCTGCTCGGGTTCGATCTCGTGGACGGACCCAACGGCAGCACCAATCAGGTTACGCAGGCCTTGGCCGACCAGGCCGAGCAGGCCTTATTGCATATGATAACAGCCGACCCGAACCGCACCCCCAATTTCATCCTGTTCGCCAATCCCGACTATTTCCTGACCGCCTCGGGCAATACCAGCCCGCTCTGTACTCCGATGGCGAATGCGGCGAGCTGCTTTCTCGAGCAGTCCGGATTTGCCTGGAACCACGGCGATTTCCAGAACCAGATCACGCAAACCTGGCTCGGCATCGTTGGCCCAGGCGTGCGCAAGTTGGGCCGGTTCGGCGAGATCTTCAGCGACCACACCGACATTCGGCCGACAATGCTGAGCCTGGTAGGGCTAAGAGACGACTATGCGCATGACGGCCGGGTACTGTTCGAAGCGCTGGCACGCCATGTCCTTCCGCTGTCGCTGCGGGCCCATGGCGACACGCTCTCCCAGTTGGCGGAGGCCTACAAGGCGATCAACGCTCCCCTCGGCGAACTCGGTGTCCGCACCCTTACCGGGATCTCGACGACCGCGCTCAAGGGGGACGATTCGACCTACACGCTGCTCGAGGCGGAAATCAATGCGATCACCAAGCGCCGCAACGAGATCGCGGGCAGCATGATTGAGATGCTCGAAGGCGCCGCCTTCGACAACCGCCCGGTGAACGACGCGGTTGCAGCGCACCTGATCGGGGAGGCCTACGACCTCCTCGATTCGGTCCCCTAATTTTCCTGCGACCGGCCGCTGGTTTCTCTTCGCGCCCGTATCCCTGTGCTCTTCAGAAAAGGATGCAAGATGCGAATTCGTCCCATGGTGATGGCCATTTCTCGCCTCGCTGCAACAGCAGCCGGAATCTACTTGCTTAGCGGCGCAGGACTTTCCGACACCAGTCGCGCACAAGACTACGCGGCATCGGTCACAACGACACCGATCCAGCATCTGGTCGTGATCTTTCAAGAGAACGTCTCCTTCGACCACTATTTTGGCACTTATCCAGACGCGTTGAACCCGCCAAGCGAACAGTTCTTCCATGCAAGCGACGACACGCCGTCAGTGAATGGATTGGGCAGGCTGGTCGAGGGCGCACCCGACGGCGTGTTACTGACGGACAACCCCAATCGCAACAACCCGGGCAACGCTTCCAACGCGATCAATCCGTTCCGCCTTAGCCCGTCACAAGCGGCGACGTGCGACCAGGACCACAATTACGGCCATGAGCAGCAAGCCTTCGATCAAGGGCTGATGGATTTGTTCCCAGCCACTGTCGGCGTTGGGAGCTGCAAGCAGCCCTATGATTGGGGCAAGAGCCAGGGCTTGGTCATGGGGTATTTCGACGGCAACACGGTTACGGCGCTGTGGAATTACGCGCAAAATTACGCGATGAGCGACAATTCTTTTGGCACGACGTTCGGGCCTTCGACTCCCGGATTGCTCAATCTCATTGCTGGCAATACCTATCCGGCGACGCCCAGCGCCTCCAATGCCAAGGTCGTGCCGAACAACACCGGACCGGGTACACTGGTCGGCGACCTCGACCCGACAGGCGATGTTTGCTCGACGGGAACAACGGTGCAGCTGGGTGGAAAAAATAT
>Ga0182034_10000138_pt1 | contig 30635 bp, 24 predicted proteins | sample flu12Cox44000172_FD_125972 | JGI IMG/M metagenome (GOLD analysis project Ga0182034, IMG submission 125972) | Lab enrichment of tropical soil microbial communities from Luquillo Experimental Forest, Puerto Rico - flux4day.12C.oxic.44.000.172 | ecosystem: Environmental > Terrestrial > Soil >... | reverse complement strand
GCTTGCCGATCGCCTGGTCTTCGAGAACGCTTTTCAGCGCCTCGAGCGCCGTCGCCGCCGGGATGCTTGCCACCGCTCCAAGCGCCCGATGCCCGATTGGGACGTAGGCCGCGTGATGGGCCGCGGTCGAGAAGGCCAGCCCGGCAATCGACGCCCGCATGGCCGTCGGTTGATCCGGCAACAGCCGCATCGCGAATTGCCCTGCCGCACGGAGTTGGTCTGCAAGCGCTTTCAGGCCCTCCGGGGTGTTGACGATGGAGTAGCTCTTCGCGACCGAGCTGGCTGACGGCGCATACTCGTGCGCGAACGCGCGAAATCCCAGCTCGGTGAAAATCTTGAACGAGCGCTCACGCGACCCGCCGCGATATTTCAACGCGTCGGCGTCGAACTTCACCGGCACGTCGGTCCGAATCTTCGCCAGCTCACGGCTCTGACGAGCCGTATCGGCGTGCGCCAAGAGCCCCTCTCGGTACCGCTTGTGCTTGACCTCCGCCGCATGGGCGATCAGGTTCTCGAGCGAGCCATAGGTCGCGATCAGCTCGCGTGCTCCCTTCTCGCCGATGCCCGGTACGCCCTTGATGTTGTCGATGGTGTCGCCCATCAGCGCGAGCACGTCGACGACGCGGTCCGGCGGGACTCCGAACCGCTCTTTGACGCCTTCTTCGTTGTACCAGGTGCCGTCGTCCCGCGGGTTGAACACGGAGATGCCCGGCCGCACGAGCTGAAAAAAGTCCTTGTCGCCCGTGACGATCGCGACCTCGAACCCGGCCGCCGCCGCCTTCTCCGCCAACGTTCCGATCACGTCATCCGCTTCGTACCGCTCGGAGGTGAGAATCGGGACGCCGAGCGCTTCACACGCCGCATGAACCATCGGAATCTGCTCGGCGAGCTCGTCGGGCATCGGTGCCCGGTTCGCTTTGTAGTCCGCCGCGAGCTCGTCGCGGAAGGTCCGGCCCGGAAGATCGAACGACGCGGCGATGTACTCCGGCCTGTGTTCGCTCAGGAGCTTGCGGAGCATCGTGACGAAGATGTAGACCGCGTTGGTCGGTCGTCCCTGCGCGTTCCTGAGAAAGCCGCCTTCCGCTGTGCGCACGGGCGCATGGAACGCGCGGTACATCTGCGAGCTGCCGTCGATCAGATAGAGCACAAATTTTTACTATATCATTGGCGGTTATGCGGACTCGGGCGCTCGTGCTGTGTGCGATCGCCGCGACGGCGATCGCGTGCAACGCCGCCAGTCTGTTCAGGCAGTACGAATACGAAGAAGAGATGTTTCTGTCCCTCGACGGATCGGCGACCGTGTACGTGTACAGCTCGATCGCCGCGCTCAATGCGCTTCGCGGGACGTCGTTCGACGCGTCATCGCCGCGCCTGGATCGCGACGCCGTGCGCGACTATTTTCAAGCGCCAGGCGTTCGCGTTGCTGCCATCAACCAGTCCCGCCGGAGCGGACGGCGCTTCGTCCATGTGCGGCTCGATGTAGATGATGTGCGCCGCCTGTCATCGACGCCTCCGTTTCGATGGTCGACGTATCGATTCGATCTCCCCGGGACCCGTTGCCCCGGACGTGTCGCCAGCGAAGGCGATCACTTCGTCTACGAGCAGACCGTCGGCGAGCGGGCCGCCGACCCGGCGGACACCGGCGTCCACGGTGCGGCAGCCGGCCAGGCGCGGAGCGGGCGCGCCCCAGCGTGGACGGGCAAGGAGCTCGTGGCTTTCCGTCTCCACCTGCCAAGCAAAATCGACTACCACAACACCCCTACCCACGAGGTCGGCAGAGGCAACATTCTGACCTGGGAACAGCCACTTGCCGACCGCCTGCGCGGTGTTCCGCTGACCCTCCAGGCGTGCATGCAGAGGCAGTCGATCCTCTATCGCACGCTGTGGCTCTTCGGCGTGACGTTCATCGCTGTGGCCTTCGTGTTCGTCGTCGTGATCGCCTGGGTGCTGAAGAAAGGGAAGCCCGTCGAAGCGCGAATGGGGTAGTCAGTCGTTAGAATACGGTTATGGGTTCCGCTCGATCCGTGGGCCTCCTCGCAGTGGCCACCGCAATCGGCCTTCTCGGCGCCGCCAGAATGCGCGCCCTCGTTACGCCGGCAGCTTCCACGTTCGCCGCCGCGCGAGTGCCCATCGTTGTCGAGCTGTTCACGTCGGAAGGCTGCTCGAGCTGTCCGCCCGCCGACACGTTGCTGGAGCGGCTCCTCGATACGCAGCCGCTCGCCGGCGCGCAAGTCATCGGCCTCGGGGAGCACGTGGACTATTGGGACCGCCTCGGCTGGAAGGATCGCTTCTCGTCCGCGGCGCTGACGAAGCGCCAACAGGTGTACGGCGCCCGCTTCAACACCGAAGACATCTACACGCCGCAAATGGTTGTCGACGGCCGAACCGAGCTGGTCGGCAGCGACGCAAGCGCCGCTCGACGCGCGCTTGAACGCGCAGCCGGCACCCCTCACGGCTCGGTCCAGATCGTTGCCCACGATATCGACAAAGCCGTCACGCCCGGCCGTTCCGTGCTTGACGTGTCCGTCACGACGTCCGATCTGCCGAAGATCTCGGGTGGGGATCGCGCCGACGTTGTGATCGCAGTGACCGAGGACCACCTGCGATCGGAGGTCACTCGCGGCGAGAATCACGGGCGCGTGCTCACCCATGCGGCGGTGGTCCGCTACCTGACGACGATTGGCGAAGCCCCGTCCGGCACCGCGTCGACGGCACGCGCGGAGGTTCCGATCGCCCCTGACTGGCAGCGCGCGCAGCTGAAGGTCGTCGCCTTCGTCCAGGAACGCCGCGGCCGCGCCATCGTCGCGTCGGCAGTTCTGCCGGTCGATCGGCGGTGAACCAGTACCCCTATTGGTGGGACACCGTCGGCGTCGCCCCCAATCCGCAATCCGCAATCAATCCGCAACGTGGGGTGGAGCTACCCGTTCGCGCCGACGTGGTCGTTGTCGGCGCTGGCTACACAGGTTTGTCCGCCGCGCGCCGGCTCGCTCTCCAGGGTGCCTCCGTCCTTGTCCTCGATCGCCACGATATCGGCTGGGGCGCCAGCTCGCGCAACGGCGGCCAGGTGCTGACCGGCCTCAGGCTCGATGCCCGAACGTTGGTGGCGAGGTACGGTGAAGCGCAGGCCCGGCGGCTTTTTGACGCGGGAAACAACGCTATCGATCACCTCGAGACGTTGTTGGCCGAGGAGAAGATCGAATGCGACTACGAGCGCTGCGGGCATCTGCAGGCGGCGTCGACGTCCTCGCACTTCAAGGCATTTCGGGAAGAGCAGGCGCTGCTCGCTCGCGTGTTCAATCACCGCGTCACCATCGTCGAACGCGGCGATCAAGTCACGGAGATCGGCAGCCGCCTGTATCACGGTCTGCTCGTTGACGAGCGCAGCGCTGGCCTGAACCCTGCGCGATACGTTCACGGTCTGGCGGCCGCGGCGATACGGAGGGGTGCCTCGGTCGCCGGCGGCGTGAGTGTGACCCGCATCATCCGACAGGAGGCAGCCTGGCGGGTTCAGACATCCTCCGGCGAAGTGGCCGCGGGTGACGTCCTGATGGCGACCAACGGGTACACGGACCGGGTGGCGCCCGCGCTCCAAAGGCGCCTCGTTCCGGTGGGCAGCTACATCATCGTGACCGATCGGCTCCCCTCTGAACGCGCAGCAGCGCTGTTGCCGAAGCGGCGCATGGCGTTTGACTCGAAGCACGTCCTTTACTACTTTCGTCTGACCGCCGACCAGCGGCTGCTGTTTGGTGGACGCGCGGAATTCACACGTCCCACCGCGGCATCGATCAGCAGGGCGGCGGAAACTCTCCGGCGCGGGATGGCGATGGTGTTTCCGGACATGGCCGACGTGCGTCTCGAGTATGCGTGGGGCGGCAATGTGGCCTTCGCTCTCGATCAGATGCCGCACGCCGGGATGCTCGATGAGATGTATTTTGCCGGCGGCTATGGCGGTCACGGCATCGCAATGGCGACCGCGCTGGGCGATCTCATCGCAAGACGGATCGGCGGACAAACGGTGCCCAACCCGCTGCTCGATCTGGAGTGCCCGCCCATCCCGCTCTATCGGGGCAATCCCTGGTTCCTGCCGCTCGCCGGCGCATATTACAAGGTGAAAGATTGGATCGAAGCCTGGAAATCGTAGACCTCGAGCTGAGCGCAGAGGAGATGCATGCGCTCGCCGGCGAGGTCGTTGCGCGGTCAATCGACCACATCGTGTCGCTGCCACACCAGCCGAGCTCCGGCGATGTCGACGCGGCGGCGTTGTGCCGCGCCATGCGCGAACCGGCGCCGGAGCATGGCGCGCCGTTGACCCCGCTCCTCGATCGTCTGTTTCAGGAATGGATTCCACGCTCGTTTACCGCAGCCGGCCCCGGCTACCTGGCGTACATCCCGGGCGGCGGACTGTTCTCGGCGGCGCTTGCCGACCTCATTGCGAACACGTCCAACCGCTACACCGGCGTCTGGCAGGCGGCGCCGGCGCTGGTGCAGCTCGAAGCCAACGCCCTGGACTGGCTGCGGGACTGGATGGGGTTTCCAGCCGGAACGCGGGGGCTCTTTACGACCGGTGGATCGATGGCGATGTTCAACGCGATTCTGTGCGCGCGCGAACGCCATCTTGGCGCGGACATCCGCCGCGGTGTGCTGTACACCTCCGATCAGGCGCATCACTCTGTCCTGAAGTCAGCCAAGCTTGCCGGCATCATGCCCGACCGCGTCAGGGTCCTGGCCTGCGACGCGCGCTATCGCTTGCCGGTGGATGCGCTCGGCTCGGCCATCGCCCGGGATCGCCGGGATGGGCTGGTGCCGTTCGCGGTCGTGTCGAGTGCCGGCACGACCAACACGGGAGCTGTTGATCCGCTCGACGCCATCGCCGATCTTTGCGCTGCAGAGGGTCTCTGGCACCACATCGACGGCGCGTACGGAGCGTTTTTCTATTTGTGTGACGAGTTGAGACCCGTGCTGCGAGGGCTCTCGCGAGCCGATTCGCTCACGCTCGATCCGCACAAAGGGATGTTCCTGCCCTATGGCACGGGTGCGCTCCTGGTTCGGGACGGTGATGCGCTCCGCGCCGCGCACGAAGCGACCGCCGATTATCTGCCGGCGCCGCCCTCTCCGGGCGAGTTCTATGATCCCAGCCAACACGGCCCCGACTTGTCCAGGGGGTTTCCCGGGCTCCGCGTCTGGTTGTCAGTGAAGCTGTTTGGCGCCGCGGCGTTCCGATCGGTGCTTGCCGAGAAGCGGGCGCTCGCTCTCGATGCCGCCACGAGGATCTCGGCTCTGCCCTATGTGGTCATCGACGCGCCCCCGGAGCTATCGCTCTTCGCCTTCCATCTTTCGTGGCCAGGCGCCTCTCGCGTGGACGAAGACGCGGCCACGCGCGATCTGATGGACCGCACCTCCCGGCGTGGCCGTGTCATGATCACTGGCGCCGTCGCGGGTGGGCGCTATCTGGGTCGCGTCTGCGTCCTCAGCTTCCGCACCCATAGCCCGCAGATCGACGCCCTGGTCGAGGACCTCTCTCTTTCCATCACATCCATCGTCTCGGAGTATCTCCATTGAACCCTGCGCCGGCAAACGCAACCCCCGGGTCCCAACGCGCGCGTCTGCGCGCCATCGCCACGCGCGTCATGCGCGAGCGCGGCCTCGATCCCGAATTCCCGGCCGCGGCCCTTGCGCAGGCGGGGGCCTTGTCCGGGCCGCCGGAGACGACCGAGGAGCCGACGCGCGACCTCCGTCAGTTGCTCTGGTGCTCGATTGACAACGACGACTCACGCGACCTCGACCAACTGTCGGTTGCCGAGCCGCTCCCTGGCGGCGACGTGCGCGTGCTGGTCGCCGTGGCCGACGTCGACGCGGCCGTGCCGAAGGGGTCGCCCTGCGACCGCCACGCCGCCCAGAACACAACGTCCGTCTATACGCCGGCCGTCATTTTTCCAATGCTGCCGGAGCGGCTGTCGACCGACCTGACGTCGCTCGGCGACCAGGAAGATCGCCTGTCGATCGTCGTGGAGACGGTGGTGACGCCGGGCGGCGCGGTCAGATCGTCCGATGTCTACGGCGCCCGCGTACGCAACCGTGCGAAGCTTGCCTACAACTCGGTGGGTGCCTGGCTCGACGGCCAGGGCCCCTTGCCGCAAGCCGCAGCGAGCGTTTCAGGAATGGCTGAACAGCTGCGCATTCAGGACCGCGTGGCGCAAGCCCTGAACGCCACGCGTCGCGCGCGTGGCGCGCTCGAGTTCGAGAGCAGCGAGGTGCGCGCGATTTTCCACGGCGACGAGCTGTCCGACATGGCGCCCGAGCGACCGAATCGGGCGAAGTCGATCATCGAGAACCTGATGGTGGCGGCCAACGGCGTCACGGCCGTGTTTCTGAGCGCCCGCGGCTTTCCGTCGCTTCGCCGGGTCGTGAAGTCGCCGGAGCGCTGGGATCGGATCCGTGACCTGGCGGCGCAATCAGGCATCACACTGCCCGACGAACCTGACGCCATCGCGCTGTCGGCGTTCTTGACGAAACGGCGGCTCGCCAGCCCCGACACGTTTGTCGACCTCTCGACAACGGTCATCAAGCTCCTGGGCTCCGGTGAATATATGGTAGAACGGCCCGCGGCTAGAGGCGCCAAGAGGCCTGACGGTTCGGGCACGCCGGGTCACTTCGCGCTCGCCGTCCACGACTACTCGCATTCGACGGCGCCCAACCGGCGCTATCCGGATCTGATCACGCAGCGCCTCCTGAAGGCCGCGCTCGCCGGAAATCGAACTCCTTATGATTTCGAGGATCTCGACGAGATTGCCGATCAGTGCACCAGACAGGAGGACGCCGCCAAGAAAGTCGAGCGCCAGGTCCGCAAGTCCGCAACGGCCATGCTCGTCGAGTCCCGCGTAGGCGACACATTCGACGCCATCGTCACCGGTGCGTCGAACAAGGGAACATTCGTCCGTGTGTGGACGCCCCCAATGGAAGGGATGCTGATGAAGGGCAGGGCGGGTCTCGACGTCGGCGACCGCCTGCGCGTCCGTCTGGACGGTGTCGACATCGACCGGGGGTACATCGACTTCGTTCCTGCCTGAACCGGCCCCGCGTCCAGCCCCTCCTGCCCTCCGCTCACTTCACCTCAACGAGCTCAATCGCCACACGATCCGGCCCTTCGATCATCGCCGCGCGCGAGTTGCCCCAAGCGTGGATCTCCTCCAGGAACTTGATCCCTTCGCCTTTGAGCCGTGTGACGGTTGCGTTGAGATCCGCAGTGCTGACGGCCCAATGATCCACGATCTTTCCGCGCGGGCTCACGAGTCCGCCGCCAGGCCATGGACGGATCAAGATGCCGATGTCGTCGAAGAACACGGACCCTGACGGCTCGCGAACGAACCCGGTCTTGGCGAACGATGGCCACGTAGGCGGCGCGTACGTCTTCGTCCGGCAGTCCGCGGCCGCGCGCGCGCCTGGCGCGCTCCCGCTCTGGCTCTGGGGCGCCGCGCTTCCTGTGCCCTGCGTCGGCGCCGCTCCGCCTCGCCCCTGAGGGACTCGCGCGCCCAGGTGCGCCGAGTACCACTCCATGGCGCACTGCGGGTGCTCGTGATACATGTGCACGTGGTTGAACCGCTCGACAGTGCCGGCCTGCGCGTTCTCGATCATCGCGCCATCGGGCCCCCGAAGATAGCCGAACCCGCCTACGCGAGTCGGTTGCGTGCCCTTGGCGCGCATCTCGAGGATCTGCTCTTGCGTGGGAAGCCCCGGCAGCGTATCGCTCGACATGTCGACCAGCTTGCCGTCGGCCGCGTCCCACATCTGCGCGATCTCGAGGCCCATCGCGCGGAACTTCTCGTCGTACTGGCGCGAGTTCGGCGTGTTCCAGCCGAAATGCCAAACAGAGGTCTGCGGCCCCGTCAGCTCGTTCTGCGGCGGGGACGAGACTTTCGTGAACAGGAGGTAGACGTTGCCTGTCTTGACCGCTTCGTACCCGTTGAACGTCGTCTTGGTCGCCGACAATGTGAACGGCTTCGGATAATACGCTGCGGCAGCCGTCGGGTTCACCGAGTTGAGGTGCACGTGATGAAAACGAATCGCTTCCGTGGAGGGCGGCCCGGACGCCCGCGGCTCGGCGGTCGGCTGTCCCTGCCAAGCGGCCGACGTCGGGTGGCGGCCGCCCATCGACGCGACCAGAGTGACAGCCAATATGGATCTCGCGGCCGACCGTGTACGCAACTTCATGGGCCCACACCTCCTACGTCACTGCGCGGTCCGTGACCTCGAGGCCGCGATCGACGATCGCAAACCCCTCGCGCAACTCCGCTTCAGTGATGCAGAGCGGCGGGTTGGTGAAGAACGTGTTCCATCGGACGAAGGTGTACAACCCCTCTTGCCGGAAGAATTTGCCGAGGGCGATCATCTCATCGGACGTGTCGTTGAACGGCGCGAGCGGCGTCCGCTTCGCGGCGTCGCGTACCAGCTCGATCAAGCCGAAGAGTCCGATCGATCGCGCGGCGCCAACTGATGGATGACGCAACGAAAGGTCGGTCATCAGGTCGGCCATCAGCGCGCCCATTCGCCTGGCGTTCTCGATCAATCCGTCCTCTTCATAGACGCGAATCGCCGCCAGCGCGGCGGCGCAGGCGACGGGATGGCTGTTGTACGTCAACCCGCCATAGAAGACTCTGTCCTTGAACTGTTCCGCGATGCCCCGGCGCATCCCGACCGCGCCCAGTTGCACATAGGCGGCCGTCAGCCCCTTCGCCATGGTGATGATGTCCGGAACCACGTTCCAATGGTCGATCGCGAACCATTTGCCGGTCCGCCCGAAGCCGGCCATGACCTCGTCGCAGATCATCAGGATCCCATGCTTGTCGCAGAGCCGCCGGACGCCTTGCATGTAGCCGTCGGGCGGCACCAGGACCCCGTTGGTGCCGGTCACCGATTCGAGAATGAACGCGGCGATGGTCTGAGGCCCTTCGAGCTGGATGACTTCTTCCAGCATCGCAAGCGATGTCTCGGCGCTGTCCCACCCCCGCTCGATGCCGTGATAGGGGTCAAGGACGTGAACCACGCCCGGCAGACCTGGTTCCGCCGCCCACCTGCGCGGATCGCCGGTCAATGTGAGGCTGCCTGCAGTCGCCCCGTGGTACGAGCGATAGCGCGCAAGAATCTTGTGACGTCCGGTCGCAAGGCGAGCGAGCTTGATGGCGTTCTCGTTCGCTTCGGCGCCGCCGTTCGTGAAGAAGAAGACATCGATGTCTCCAGGCGTGATCTCCGCCAGCTTCGCGCCCAAGCGGGCCCGAGGCTCGGTCGCCATGAAAGGGTTCGCGTAGGCGAGGACCTCGGTCTGTTCGCGGATCGCCTTGATGACGCGCGCGTCGCCGTGGCCGATGTTGACGCACATCAGCTGACTGTTGAAGTCGATGAAGCGCTTGCCCTCAGGCGTCCAGAAGTAGATGCCCTTTGCGCGGGCGACCGGGATCGGATCGACCTTCGACTGTGCCGTCCACTCGAAGAGCGTGTGCTTCTTCGACAAAGCAATCATCTCTTCGCCGGTCATGGTTTTGTGTGCAGTTTCGGTCGCCATCGCTCCCGCCTTTCCTGCCTTCCAGCCTTACTTCCTACTTTCTTACTTCCCGACTTCTCTTGAACTCGCCCCCGGGCTTCCAATCCGGAAGCTTATCGGCCTGCGCCACACGATAGCCGACCGCGAAGAAGACCTTCAGGTCTTCACGCGTGCCATCCAGGTTCCAACTCGGCAGGATCACGTCTCTCGGCGTGTGGTAACGATTGGCGTTCCAGTCGTCCCGCATCCGTTTCGCGAAGTCCGGCGGCTGGCCGATGTAGTCGACGCCTGCATCGGGGTTGAGCGCCGGCACGCCCTGCTTGGCGAAGTTGAAGTGGTCCGACCGGTAGTAGAAGCCCTTTTCCGGCTCGGCGTCCCCGTGAACGAGGCGGCCCTGCTCGGCGGCCGCCGCCCGGGCGTAGTCGTCCAGATCCGATGCGCCGTATCCGATGAGCGTCAAGTCCTTCGTCCGTCCATGCACGTTCCAGCTGTCCAGGTTGATGTTGGCGACTGTCTTGGCGATCGGATAGACGGGCATCACGGTGTAGTACTCGGACCCGAGCAGCCCCTGCTCCTCGGCTGTCACCGCGAGGAACAAGATCGATCGCCGTGGTGGTTCTTCCAATTTCGTGAAGGCACGCGCCAGCTCCACCAGCGACGCGCACCCCAGCGCGTCGTCCTCCGCTCCGTGGAAGATGCCGTCCGCGGTCTTGCCGAAGTGATCCCAGTGAGCCGTGTAGACGACGTACTCGTCTTTCACCGTGGCGTCGGCTCCTTCGAGCTTGCCCATCACGTTGCGCGAGTCGATCGTGCGAAGCGTGTTCTTGATCGTCATCGAGGCCGTCAAACCAAGCGCCACCGGCTTGAAGTCACGCGCCGCGGCCTGCGCTTTGAGCGCGTCGAAATCCTGCCCGGCCCACTTGAAGAGCTCCTTCGCCTTGTCCAGGGTGATCCACGCCTCGATCGCAGGGCGCGCCATGTTCTTGTCAGGAGTGACAAGATCGAACTGCTCGCCGGTCTTTCCCTGTACGACGTTGAACCCGTACCCTGCCGGTCCGGTCTCATGGACAATGATGACGGCCGCTGCGCCTTTCTGCGTGCCCATCTCGTACTTGTACGTCCACCGGCCGTAGTACGTCATCGCCTTGCCGCCGAACGTCTTGGGATCCAGCTCGCTCGGGTTCGAGGGATCCCGCACCGGCGGATCGTTGATGAGCATCACGAGCGTCTTCCCTTTGACATCCACTCCCTTGTAGTCATCCCAATTGAATTCAGGCGCGACGACGCCATAGCCGACGAAGACGAGCTCTGAATTCTCGATGCTGGCTGACGGCGCCACATGTTTGGTCCACGCAACGACGTCGTCCTTCCATTTGAGCGACAGAGAGCCAGGCAGGCCGTGCGAACCCAGCGAAACGGAAGGCGAGGGCGCTCCTCGGGAACTCGGCTTCTTGATGACGAGCGGCGCCGGCGCCGGGGTCATGCCAACGAGCGGGACTCGTTGAATGTAGGTTCCGTCGGAATTGCCTGGCTTGAGCCCGACGCTCTTGAATTGTTCTTCGAGGTAGTGAACCGTCAGCTCTTCGCCTTCGGTGCCAGGTGCCCGGCCTTCGTATTCATCGGACGAGAGCACCCTCGTATGCTGTAGCACCGCGCTCATGTCGATGTCGGGCAGCCGTCCAATGGGCACCTGCCGCGCCGGCACGATTGACGGCGGCGTCGCGGATGATTGTGGCGTCGTCGAGCACGCCGTCGCCAGCGCGATCACCCACATAAGCGCGCCAGCCGTGACGGCCCCGCGAGTCAATCGAGCGCTCAAATTCATGCCTCCTCAGCGTCGCAGCGTGCGGCCCGAATCGCGAATCCGCACTCCGAATCACGCCCAGTCTATCTCCCGACGCCCATGAGGTCGAGGATCGCCAGCGCAATCACCTTTGTGGCGTTGACCAGGTCGTCGATCCGGCACGATTCGTCGGGCTGATGCGCCAATTCCAGCTCGCCGGGTCCATACGCCACGCAGTGCAGGACGCCGGCGATGCCGGCAACGTGCTTGTGATCGTAGGTTCCGGGGCTGGCCACGAGGCGCGCCGGCGTTCCCAGCACACGCCGAATCGACCGGTCAAGGGCGCCAATGAGCGGTGAGTCGTCCGGAGTCCGCACAGGCTCGACCACCATCAGATCGCGCAGTTCGTACTCGACGCCGCTCATCGATCCGATCGTGCGGTCAACCAGGTCAGCGATTTCGCTGCGCGCCGCCTCGAATCCCTCCTCCATCAGAAAGCGGCGATCGAACACCGCGCGACATCGATCGGCCACACATGGCGTCTGACTGCCTTCGACATGCTGGCCGCCGTCGATGGCGTTCACGTTGATGGTCGCGTGTCGCGCCGCATCAGGCACCACGGGCATCGACGTGGTCCGCCTCGAGAGCGCGGGGCGCAGCACCCGCTGAACAGCGTTCAAGACGTCGCTCATACGATCAATCGCGCTGATCCCCAGAAATGGCATGCTCCCATGGGCGATTCGCCCGCGCACGGTCAGCTCGGACCAGTAGACACCGCGGTGGCCGATGGAGATGCGATCGACGTTCAGCGGCTCGGGGATGATGACAAAGTCGGTCCTTGGGTGCGAAACCCGGCCGACGCGCGCAAGATGCGCCATGCCCGCAAAGCCGCCACTCTCCTCGTCCACGGTGCCGCTGATCTCGATGGCGCCCGGCAGGACGACACCCGCTCGCGCGATCGCTTCTCCGGCAAAGACCGCCGCAGCAATGCCCGCCTTCATGTCGCAGACGCCGCGGCCGAAGATGCGGCCGTCACGGACGACGGCGGCGAACGGATCGACCGTCCATCCGCCGCCGGCCGGCACCACATCGATGTGGCCGTTCAGATGGACCACCGGTCCGCCGCTCGAGCCGCGGCGCGATCCGACGACATTGACGCGCGGATACTCGGGCGTATGCTCGGGCCGGTCTTCGGCCACGATGTATTCGACGTCGTAGCCGCGTCGCGTGAGATCGTCGCCGAGGAACACGGCACAGGCTTCGTACTCGGCGCCGGGAGGATTGACCGTCGGCATGCGCACGAGGTCCTGCGTGAAGCTGACGAGCTCGTCGGCTGCGGCATCCACTTCAGCGATGATTCGGTCTATCGGATGAGACGGGAGGGACATAGATTGAGCGCCGGCCGGGAGCTGACTGTCGAAAGCCGTCGGGCACTAAAATACCGCAATGCGGAGCGCCATCGCTCTCGGCGTCGCCCTCGTCGCCGGTACCGCCATCCAGGCTCAGACCAATTCGACGCTGACGGCCGTTCCCGGCATCAAGGTCGGTCACTTTACATTGACCGAGCGACCGACCGGCTGCACGGTCATCCTGGCGGAGTCAGGCGTCACGGCGGGCGTCGACGTTCGCGGTGCCGCCCCGGCGACCGCGGAAACCGAACTGCTCAGGCCAGTAAATCTCGTCCAGCAGGTTCACGCGATCGTGCTCTCGGGCGGCAGCGCGTTCGGGCTCGACAGTCGCTCAGGCGTCATGCGTTATCTGGACGAGAAGAATATCGGGTTCAAGGTCTTCGGACCCGGTCCGGGAGCAAGGGGCTCCCCCAGTGACAGTCCGCGGGATAGGGTCCCCCAGGGTGAGAACATCCCGATTGTCCCCGCTGCCAGCCTCTTCGATTTGAATGTCGGCGCGAGCTCGGATTTGAACGGCAGCGGACGCTCTGGCGGCCTTGCCGGCTCCAGCTCGAAGATCCGCCCGACCGCCGATTGTGGCTATCGCGCCGCGCAGGCCGCGACCACTGCCCCCGTGACGGAAGGCAACGTCGGGGCTGGCGCGGGCGCCACCATCGGCAAGACGGCGGGACCGAACCGCGCGATGAAAGGCGGCCTGGGAAGCGCCGCGATCGCGATGCCCGACGGGCTCATCGTTGCCGCCATCGTTGCCGTGAATGCGGCCGGCGATGTCATCGAACCGGCCACCGGCAAAGTCGTCGCCGGAGTACGAACCGCCGACGGCAAAGCGCTCGCCGATGCCCGCGTGCTCCTCACGACCGGCAGCATGCAGCCGGCGCGGATCGGCGAGAACACGACGCTCGGCGTGATTGCCACCAACGCGACCCTCACGAAGGTCCAAGCCACCAGGATCGCGGAGATGGCCCACGATGGCTACGCTCGCGCGATCTTTCCGAGCCACACCATGGGCGATGGCGACACGATCTTTGCGCTCGCGACCGGCTCGGCGAGCGGTAATGCCGACGTCAGCCGCATCGGCGCGCTCGCGGCCAAGGTGATGGCGGACGCCATTGTGCGCGCCGCGATGCAGGCCACCGGCATCCCCGGATACCCCGCCGCGCGCGATCTCCGGTGAGCGTCCAGGTCAATTTCTACCTCATCACGCTGAGCCTCTACTCGCTGGGGTTGATGGCGCTCGGCGTGTGGCTTGGAAGGCGGGTGCGCGGCACGTCAGATTTCTTCGTGGCGGGCCGCCAGCTTGGCCCCGGCCTCATCTTTTCGACGATGCTGGCCGCGAACATCGGCGCGGGATCGACCGTCGGAGCGACCGCCATCGGGTACGTGGCGGGCCTGTCGGCGTGGTGGTGGGTTGGATCCGCCGCGATAGGGTCGGTCGCGCTCGCGCTGTGGATCGGTCCGGCGATACGCCGCGTGGCCGCGGCGCATGATCTGCGGACCGTCGGCGATTATCTCGAGTTCCGCTACAACGCCACGATCCGTGGCATCGTTGCCGCGCTTCTTTGGGTGGGATCCCTCTTCATCCTGGCCGGCCAGCTCGTCGCCATTGGATCGATCCTCGAGACGGTCGCGCACATCCCGGCCGCCGTCGGGTGCCTGATCGGCGGCGCCGTGATCATGGTGTACTTTGCCGCCGGCGGCCTGTCGAGCTCTGCACGGGTCAACGCCGTTCAGCTCGCGGTCAAGCTCGGCGGCTTTGCGATCGCCGTTCCCGTTGCGCTGGCCGCTGTCGGCGGTTGGAGCGCCCTCAGTCGCGTTGACGCCGGCGATGCCGCGTTCTCGCATTTCTGGCGGTTGGGTCCGCCGGGTGTGATGTATGTGGCGCTGCTGACACCATCCTTCATCATCTCTCCCGGCTTGCTGCAGAAAATCTTCGGAGCGCGCGACGAGCGCGCGGTCCGTCTGGGGGTTGGCCTGAACGCGGCTGGGCTGTTCCTCTACGCCGGTGTTCCGGCGTTGCTTGGCATCGTGGCGCACCGCCGGTTTCCGGATTTGAGCTCGCCAAACGACGCGCTCCCAACGGTCCTCGTGTTTCTTTTGCCGCCGGCCATTGGCGCGATCGGCCTGGCCGCGGTGTTCTCGGCGGAAATCAGCGCCTCCGACGCGGTTCTCTTCATGTTGACGACATCTCTGTCGGAAGATCTCTACAAACGGCTGGTCCGCCCTGCGGCGAGCGATGCCGAGATCCTGCGGGTCGCGCGATGGACGACCGTGATTGCCGCGTCGCTCGCGGTCGCGATTGCCGTCAGTCTCGGGAGCGTGGTCGACGCGCTCACGATCTTCTACACTTTGCTGACGGTCAGCCTCTTCGTGCCGGTCGTCGGCGGTCTCTTCGTGGCGCGGACCGAGAGCCGCGGTGCCCTGATCTCGATCTTGTCCGGGATGACCGCCATGTTGACCCTGCAGGTTGCGACCGGCGGCAGGGGTTGGATGTTTGTGACCCCCGCGTTCGGGGGGTTGATCGCCGCAGTTGCCGCATGGCTGGGAGCGCTATGGCTGACCCATTGACCAACCAGGCATATCGAGTCGCAGTCATTGCGGGCGACGGCATCGGCCGCGAAGTGATCCCGGCAGGCCTGACAACGCTCGAGGCCGCTGTTCGCGGCACGGATGTCGCGCTGTCGTTCGTGGAGCTGCCGTGGGGCAGCGACTTCTACCAAAAGCACGGGCGCATGATGCCCGAGGAGGCGTTCGACGAGCTTGCGACCTACGACGCGATCTATCTGGGCGCCATCGGAACGCCGGGCGTGCCCGACGGCGTCTCCGCCCGCATGATTCTCGCGCTGCGCCAGCGCTTCGACCAGTACGTGAATCTCCGGCCGATGCGACTTCTGAAGGGGCTCTCCTCCCCACTGGCGAAGCGAGGCCCGGATGACATCGACATGATCTGCGTTCGCGAAAACTCTGAAGGCGAATACGCAGGCGTCGGCGGTCGCATTCACGTCGGCACCCCACGCGAGGTGGCGGAGCAGACTGGCGTCTTTACGCGCGCGGGGATCGAGCGTCTCGTGCGGTACGGATTCGAGCTGGCGATCAGACGGCCGCGCCGGATCCTGGCGAGCGCGACGAAGTCAAACGCGCTCACGCACTCGATGGCGCTCTGGGACGAGGTGGTGGAGGCCGTGCGGCTGGAATATCCGTCGGTCGAGTGCCGCAAATACCACGTCGATGCCCTGGCGGCCCGGATGATCACGCACCCGCAGACGCTCGACGTGATGGTGACGTCGAACCTCTTCGGCGACATTCTGACCGACATCGGCTCGGCGATCTCTGGAAGCCTCGGCATCGCGCCAGGCGCCAATATCAATCCGGAGCGGAAACACCCTTCGATGTTCGAGCCCATCCATGGGTCCGCGCCCGACATCGCAGGAAAAGGTATCGCCAACCCGATCGGCGCGATTTGGGCCGGCGCCCTCATGCTCGACCACCTCGGGCGCCGCGATCTTCACGACCGGATCGTGAGGGCGATTGAACGCGTGGTACAGAGGGGAAAGGTGCTGACGCCCGATCTTGGCGGCCGCGCCGGCACCATGGATGTTGCGGACGCAGTCCGGGCCGCGGTCGCCGACTGACCAAAATATAGCGTCCTTGGATATTGTTGCCGCCGCTCGCGCCGGTCCGCAGCCGATGCAACCCAGACAGGCGTTCTCAGTCGGGTCGCTCAGCGCTGGGACTGGCGGTGCTGGCCCTCTCCTTGGACTCGCGACCCGCCCGGCTTAGTGCGGCGTGGACCTCAAGTGCTCGCGCAACAGATCGCGGCCGAAGTCTCCCTTGAAATCGCGCCACACCGAATGAATGTGGTTGCCGTCATTCTGCGTGTTGTCGTACTCCACGAGGAACGTCGGCCCCTGGATACGGTAGTAGTGCTTCTTCCCCTTCTCGATTTCTCCGGCCCAGGCGAAGGAGATCTTTTCGACACCGGCCTTCTTCAGCCGCGCCTGGCGATCCGCCGCGACATCCGGCGCCATGAAGCCCGTGTAGACATCGATCAACTTCATGAGCTGGTCGCGCTGCTCCGGAGTCATCGCGTCGGCCATGATCCCCGCCGGCGACAGCGGCGTGATGTCGACATTCGCCATCGTCAGCATGTCGTTCGGCGCGGTTTTCTCGATGACGGCCTTTTCGCGCTGCGATGCGTCGAGCGCCATCAACAGCGCGCGCGCTTCGTCTTCTTCCGCGCCCAGAATGCGAAGCCCCTTCTTGGGGCCTTCGCGGACCTCGGCGGGGTTGGAACCAAAGAACGACGGCGTTCCGGCCACAAGCGTCCCGTTCACCACCGTGAAGTGGAGTGAGACGTGGTGGCCCTCCACGCGCCAGCCCCATGGATCCTTTGCAGACGGCATCCCGAAGATCGAGAAGAAGTAGCGCTCGGGATCGCGCACGATCGGCGGCGGCGCTGGTGGCGCTCCGGGTCCGCGCGGCGGCGCTGCGGCGCGTTGCGCCTCTTCGAGCGCGCCAAGAACGTTCTCGAGATCCATGATGGACGTTGCAGTGAGATACCCCCGCTGACTCAAGCCGGCTTTCAGCAGATCGTGGGCGAGCTTGCGCTGCAGCTCCGTCATCTCTTTGATCGTCAGACCGTTCCTTGGAAACATTGGCGGTGGTCCGGTAGGAATGAAGTGCCAGTGCATCCGCTCCCCGGACTCGAACGCAAAGGACGCTTTCTGTCTCTGCTCGGGCGTCAGGCTTGCCAGGAACTTTGTCGCCGCCGACGTCATCGCGGACGACGACCGCTCGACAGCCCCCAGAGCTCCGGCGGCGCAGGCGCTGGCGAAAGCGATGGTCATCCATAGTCGGGCTGACTTGTACGCCGCGGAGGGGCCCCCGGGTTGGACGATGTGGCGCATAAGCACTGTCTCTCCTGTCGCGCCGGATTCTAACGCAATGAACAACCAAATAACCAAACCACTGGATAACCGGATAATGTAATCGGCAGAGCGATGATCCGGCTCTCCGGCGTGGTGATTGGCTCATGTGCGGCGGCAGTCGCAGTCAATGCTGTGCTATCCCACCGCGTCTATGGGGCGCCCGGAGCAGGTCCGGACACGCCGCCCTCGCTCCAGGAGGTGCTCGCGCGCGCTGGTGTGTACGTGACCGAGTTCGAGCAGGCGTTGTCGGGGATCGTTTCTGAAGAGCAGTACGTCCAAGAGGTGCGGCACCCTGTCAGGGCTCCGGGCCAGATCAGGGGGGTGCCGAGCAACGTTCAGGCGGCGAGCCGGCCGACGATGCGGCACCTGCGCTCGGACCTGCTGCTCGTCAAGCCGGTCGGCGCGGAGAACTGGATGCAGTTCCGCGACGTTTACGAGGTGGACGGGATTGCGGTGCGCGATCGCGACGAGCGGCTGGCGAGGCTGTTTCTGAACCCCGTCGCATCGGTCCAGAGACGGGTCGCCGCGATTGCCAACGAGAGCGCGCGGTTCAATATTGGGCCAGTGGTGAGGACCGTGAATGCGCCGACTCTGCCGTTGCTCTTTCTCGAGCCGAAGCATCAGCGTCGTTTCAAGTTCAAGCGGTCCGGAGACAGCCAGCCGAACGCGATGACGTCGGAGTCGCCGTCGCCCCCCGGGCATTTCCGCCTGGACACCGAAGTCTGGACGATCGAGTACCACGAACGCGAGGCGGGCACGATGGTCCGTACGACGGATTTTCGCGACCTCCCCGCGCGCGGCCGTTTCTGGATCGAGCCCACCACCGGCCGGGTGCTCATGAGCGAGCTTGTGCTCGAGAATCGGGCCATTCGGGGCACAATCAACGTGAATTACCAGTCGGAGCCGCTCGTTGGCTTGCTGGTTCCCATCGAGATGCGCGAGCGTTACGATCGGCTGCGCGATGGGTCTGTCATCGATGGCTTCGCCACCTACGGAAGTTTTCGCCAGTTTCAGGTGAAGGTGGACGAAAAGTTGGGACCCATTAAACAGTAGCATCAAGGACCAAGGACCAAAATTATGGCCGCACGACCGACCTGGAAGGGTTACCTCAAGATCAGCCTCGTCAACGTTCCGATCAAGGTGTTTCCGGCAACCGACGCCGGCGCCACCCTGAGCTTCAACCAGCTCCACGGCGAATGCCAGACACGCATTCAGCAGAAACGCTGGTGCCCCCACTGCGAGCGCGAGGTCGCCAACACCGACCTCGTGAAGGGCTACGAGTTCGAGAAGGGTCGCTACGTCGTCATCGACGAAGAAGACATCGAGAAGGTGCGCGTCGAATCCACGCGCGTCATCAACCTCGAGCAGTTCACGGACGACACGGAGATCGACCCCATCTATCTCGAGCGGCCGTACTACCTGGCGCCCGACGGTCCCGTCGCGCGCGAGGCGTTTGCGGTCATCCGTGAGGGCATGAAAGGCAAAGCAGGCATCGGGAAGGTCGCCCTCTACGGCCGCGAGTATCTGATCAAGATCCAGCCGCGTGAGAAGGGCTTGATCATGTACACCTTGCGCCACGCCAGTGAGATTCGCAGCATGGACGCGATTGACGAGCTGAGTGACATGCCGGCGAAGGTGAAGCCTGAGGAGATCAAGCTCGCTCAACAGGTCATGGCGACGTTTGAGGGGCCGGTTGATTTCCAGTCGTACAAAGACGAGTACCAGGTCGGGTTGCGGGAGATCATCGACGCGAAAATTGAGGGGCGCGAGATCGTCGCGCCTGAAGTGGAAGCGCCGCCGAAGGTGGTCAACCTGATGGAAGCGCTTCGAAAGAGCCTCGACACGATCAGCGCCGGAAAGAAGAAAACGGCGGGCCCCGTGACCACAAAGGCAGCCGAGCCGGTGGCGCAGGTGAAGAAACGGGCGCGAGCATGACGAGGCTCAACCTGGCACTGGCGACCGCAGTCGTCTCCGCCGGCCTGTCCGCGCACGTGCGGGTGGAGACAACCGGGCCGGGGTGGGAAACGGCCGGCCGGGGCGGGGAAGCAGCCACGATACGCGCGGAGGGAGCTGAGCCGCGCGCGGCGGCCTCACAAACGCGCGGCATCACCCCGGAAGATTACTTCGCCTTCGAAACGCTCGGTGACCCGCGCTTCTCGCCGGACCGTTCTACGATCGCGTTCGTCGTCACGACCGTCGATCAAAAACAGAATCGGCGGCGGAGTGAAATCTGGAGCGTGCCCGCCGACGGATCGGCGAGCCCCTCGGTTTTGACGACGGCCCTGCAGCCCTCGACCAGCCCGCGTTGGCGTCCGGACGGGAAGGCTATTGCGTTCCTCTCCGCGCGGCCGGCACTGGCGGCAGGGGCCGCCGGCCCAGGCGGCCGGGGAGCGTCCTCGGGAGTGGGTGCCACCTCGGATGACGCCGCCGCGCCGCGCACGCAAGTCTGGCTCTTGCCGCTCGGCGGCGGTGAATCGCGCCCCCTGACGAACCTGCCGAACGGCGTCACCAGCTTTCAGTGGTCGCCGGACGGTGCGCGGCTCGTCGTGGTCAGCCGCAGCGGACCGAGCGACGAAACTGCCGCCGGCAAATCGCCGAGCGACACGCGGCACTACGCGCACTCGAACTACAAGTTCAACGACAGCGGCTGGTTCGACGACAAGCGCTCACACCTCTGGGTCATCGACGTTGCGGCGGCTCGCGCAACGCAGATCACTTCGGGGAACGACTGGAATGATTCGGACCCGCAATGGTCGCCCGACAGCCGAAAGATCGCCTTCGTCTCGGATCGAACCGGGAAGGCGTTCGACGAAGGACGTAACACGGACGTCTGGGTCATCGACGCGAGCGGCGGACCGCTGACGAAGATCTCGGATCACGAAACCGCCGACAACTCCCCACGATGGTCGCCCGAGGGCCGGACGATTGCGTTTGTCAGCGCCGTGCCCGAGAAGTCGCACGCCAAAATCTGGCTGGCGCCTTCGACCGGCGGCGCGCCGTCGAAACTCGCCGCCGACGGGCTCGATGTCCTCCCGTCCGCGCTTCGATGGGCGGAGGGCGGGAAGGCACTCTACTTCGAGGCGGGTTACCACGGAACATCTCAACTCTTCCGCGTCGATCTGGCGGCTCGACGCGCGGCGGCAGTGACGTCCGGCGATAAGACGTTCCACTTGTTTGATATCGCCGAGGCGCCGGGAGACGAGGGCTTCCGGGACGATAGAAGTCGCACGCGGCTCGCCTACGCGATGAACGATCCGACGCACATGGACGACCTATATGTGGCGGGCCTCGACGGTCGCAATCCGCGCCAGCTCACCCACTTGAACGCGGCGCTCTGGAAGGAACTCGATCTCGAGCCGGTCGAGCGCCTCCCCTACAAAGGCGCCGACGGCTGGGACGTCGACGGGTTCTTCATGAAGCCGGTGGGCTGGGAAGCGGGACGGAAGTACCCGATGATCCTCACCATCCACGGCGGCCCCGCCGGACAGTTCGGCTACGACTGGTATCACGAGTTCCAGGTATACGCCGCGCGCGGCTGGGCAGTCTTCTTCACGAACCCGCGCGGCTCGACGGGGTACGGCGAGAAGTTCGAGCGAGGCATCGAGCTGAACTGGGGCGGCAAGGACTACGTCGATATCATGAACGGCGTGGACGCCGTGCTCGCCAAGTACCCCTGGCTCGATCGCGATCGGCTCGGCGTGACTGGCGGCAGTTACGGCGGCTTCATGACCAATTGGATCATCAGCCACACCAACCGCTTCAAGGCCGCGGTCACGCTCCGCAGTATCTCCAACTTCGTGAGCGACGATGGGACGCGGGACGGGGCGTACGGGCACGCGGAGGACTTCCAGGGGAACATTTTCGAGAACTTCGACCTCTACTGGGACCGGTCGCCGCTCAAGTACGTCACGAACGTCAAGACCCCGACGCTCGTGCTCCATTCGGACAACGACTATCGCGTGCCGATTGAGCAGGGCGAGCAGTGGTTCCGCGCGCTCAGACACTTCGGCGTGCCGAGCGAGATCGTCTTCTTCCCGCGCGAAAACCACAACCTCACGCGCACGGGCGAGCCGAAGCATCTCGTCGAGAGCCTCAATTGGCAGGTGTACTGGTTCGACAAATACCTGAACGGCAACGGCAACGCGGTGCCGCCCGATGCGCCGCAACGGAAAGGTGGATGAGGTCAAATGCTCAAGTCAACGCTCCTCGGCGCGCGCTTCGGTCCCCGCGCGGGCCTTGTTCTTAGCGCATGCTCGCTGGCGCTGATCGTTGCCGCCGGTCTGCGCGCGGAGGGGCCGGATCCACGCGGTTGGGACCCAAAGGCAGCGGCAGCGTATCTCGATCAGCGCGCCGAGTGGTGGAGCACGTGGCCGAACGCCGCGCGCGATCACGGCACGTTCTGCGTGTCGTGCCACACCGCCGCTCCCTACGCCCTGGCCCGCCCCGCCCTGCGCCGCCCCCTCGGCGAGCATGACCGAAGCGCGCCGGAAACCAGACTCGTCGATAACGTCCTCACGCGCGTCCGGCTGTGGAAAGACGTCGCGCCTTTCTATCCGGACCAGACGCGAGGCCTCCCGAAGTCGAGCGAATCGCGCGGCACCGAATCGATCCTCAATGCCTTGGTGCTCGCAGGCCGCGATGCCGAGCGCGGTCACATGACCGACGAAGGTCGCGCCGCCTTCGGGAACATGTGGGCCCTCCAGATGAAGACCGATGCCCTCGCCGGCGCATGGGCCTGGCTGAACTTTCACTACGAGCCGTGGGAATCGAATGACGCTCCGTATTTCGGCGCGTCGCTCGCGGCCCTCGCGGTGGGCACGGCGCCCGACGCCTACGCTGAGAGCGCGGACATTCAGGACAACCTGAAACTGCTTCGCACGTACTTTCAGCGCGAATTCGACCGGCAGCCCCTCTTCAATCGCGTCATGGTGCTCTGGGCGTCGAGTCGCGTGAAAGATCTCATTCAGCCTGCGACGCGCGCGTCCATCGTCGACGCGGCATTCGCGACCCAACAGGACGACGGAGGGTGGAGCACGGCTTCGCTCGGCGCATGGAAGCGCGTTGACGGCAGCGCGCTCGATCGGCGAAGCGATGGCTACGCCACAGGCCTCGTGACGTTGGCCCTTCAACAGGCCGGCGTGGCCGCAACCAATGCGCAACTGGTCAGGGGACTCGATTGGCTCCGAACTCATCAGAATCCCGCCACAGGCCAATGGCCCGCCTCGTCGCTCAACAAGGAACGCGATCCCGCGAGCGATGCCGGCAAATTCATGAGCGATGCCGCCACTGCCTACGCGGTGCTGGCGCTCACGAGCGCGAAATGAGAGGTTTCAAATGACGTGCAGTCAGATCGGTGTGACTGGCAGTCGGACCCTGGTGTCTCGCACTCCCCGCCTTGGTCTCACGGTTGTTGGAGCCCTCCTGTCGTTGCTTGCGCTGCCCCAGGCGGAGAGCTGGCGGCCAACGATCGTCGCGCAGCACGGCATGGTGGCTGCGGGGCATCCTCTCGCGGCTGAAGCCGGCATGCGGATCCTCAAGGCCGGCGGCAACGCCATCGATGCCGCGCTTGCGACGTGGGCGGTGCAGGGCGAAGTCGAGCCGGGGATGACCGGCCTTGGGGCCGACATGTTCGTCCTCTTCTACAACGCCAAGACCCGCGAGGTGAGATTCATCAACGCCACCGGATTTGCCCCTCAATCGGCAACCATCGACTTCTACAAATCGAAGGGCGGCATTCCCGACGAAGGGCCGCTCTCGGTGTCTGTTCCCGGTGCGGTTGGCGGCGCGGCATACGCGGTCCAGCGGTTCGGCACCAAACCGCTCCGCGACGTCCTCGCCCCGGCCATCGAGATTGCCGAAGACGGGTTTCCGGTGACCGAATCACTCGCGCGTGGGCTCGAGAGCAGCCAGGCCAAGCTCGCCAAGTACCCGTCGACGACCAGGATTTGGTTCAAGGACGGGAAGCCGCTGCGGATGGGCGACATCGTTCGCAATCCGGATCTCGCCCGCACGCTGAGCACGATCGCTGAGCAGGGCGCCGACCCGTTCTACCGGGGCGACATCGCCAGGAACACCGCCGCTTTTCTTCAAACGAACGGCGGCATCATCACCGCGTCTGACCTGGCCGGCTTCCAGCCGGTCGAAGACGTGCCGATCCACGTGAGCTATCGCGGTGTCGACGTGTACGAATGCCCGCCGAACTCGCAGGGGATCGTGATGCTCGAGGCCCTCAACATCCTGGAAGGGTTCGATCTTCGCGAGATGCGCCACAACAGCGCCCCGTATCTGCACGCGATTACCGAGGCGCTGAAGCTGTCGTTTGCCGATCGAAACGCTTACATCGGCGATCCGAAGTTCGTTCACGACATGCCGGTGGCGTCGCTCCTTTCCAAGGAGTACGCGACGATGCGGCGGACCCAGATCGACCCGAACCGCGCGATCGTCGGCGAGCCTGCGCCCGGCGATCCTCGCGGCATGAAGGCGTCGACGGCCGTCCAGGCGTATGCCGGCCCGCAGACACCGCCGGCGGTTACCAAGCCGTTCGATCCCGACGAAATCCTGAACCTCACGACCTACCTGGCTGTTATCGACAAAGACCACAACATGGTGTCGATCACGTCGAGCCTGTTGAGCGGGTTCGGCAGTGGCGTGGTCGTCGACAAAGGCGGCTTTTTCCTGAACGACCGCATGCGCTATTTCTATCTGGATCCCAAAGACGTCAATGCCCTGCAGCCTGGCAAGCGGGTGCGCCAAACGATCAATCCCGCCATGGCGCTAAAGGACGGGAAGCCGTGGATCGCGTTCGGGACGCCGGGTGCCGACACGCAGCCGCAGACCCAGCTCCAGTTCTTTCTCAACGTCGCTGAGTTCGGGATGAACGTGCAGGAAGCGCTCGAGCAGCCTGCCGTCATCAGCAACAGCTTTCGCGATTCCTATCAGCCGCACGAGGTGAAGGGCCAGCTGTTGACGCCCGCTCTCCTCGCGAAGTCGGTCCGCGACGAGCTGGCCGCCAAAGGACACCGCCTCGACGTTCGAGACGTCAAAGGCGTTGGATCTGTAAAGGCCGTCCTGATCGATCCGCGAACGGGCGTGTTGCTGGGAGGCGTGAGCCCGACCGGCGATAGCTACGTCATGGCATGGTGAAACGCAGGCTCAAGGACATGTTGAGGCCTCACGCGGCTGCGTTCGTCTTGTTCGGCGCAGCCGCTGCCGCGCTGTTCATCTATCGCGCGGGGGCGCAAGCGCCGGCATTCAGCTACCGCAAGGTCATGGTGCCCGTTCGAGACGGCGTCCGTCTTGAGACTGTCATCCTCGCGCCGACAACCTCTGGCGGCGCGCTGCCGATTCTGTTCAGACGCACGCCCTACGGCGTGCCCGCAAGCGCGGATGGAATGCCGCTCGACAACCTGCGGCCCCTGGTGAAGGACGGGTACATTTTCGTTGTTCAGAATCTGCGCGGGCGGTTCGGCTCCGAGGGAACGTTCGAGCTCTCGTCGAAGGTCGACCTCGAGAATCCCAAGGCCACCAGCGAAACCACCGACGCATACGACTCAATCGAATGGCTCGTCAAGAACGTGCCGAACAACAACGGGAAGGTCGGGATGTTCGGCGTGTCGTACGACGGGCTCACCTCAGCGATGACCCTGCTTCGCCCGCACCCGGCGCTCAAGGCGATCTCCGAGCAGGCGTCGCCCGCGGATCAGTGGATGAATGACGACGACCATCGATACGGGGCGCTGCGCGAAAGCTATGCGTTCGAGTACGCGGTGCTGGAGCAGGCGGACAAAAACGCCAACACGAACTTCGCGTTCGAGACCTACGACACCTATCAGTGGTACCTGGACCTCGGCCCGCTGTCGAACATCAACGCGAAATACCTGCACGGCTCGATTCCCTACTGGAACTCCACCGTTCAGCACCCTGACTACGACACGTTCTGGAAGGACGAAGCCTGGGTCCATCAGATCCACGGCGCGTTCGTCCCGAACCTGAATGTCGCCGGCTTCTGGGATCAGGAGGATCCCTGGGGGCCGTGGGAGATCTACCGCCGCTCCGAGCTGAGCGACCCGAATCACTTCAACTTCATCGTTGCGGGCCCCTGGTTCCACGGCCAGTGGCACATGCCGAAGGCCGAGTCGATTGGCCTGCTTTCATTTGGCGGCCACGACACGGCCACGGAGTTCCGTGAGCGGATCGAAGCACCCTGGTTCCGGTATTGGCTGCATGGCAAGGGCGACAGGTTTCCGTGGGAAGCGTCGACGTTTCAGACCGGCTCGAATGCATGGCGGACCTACGCGACCTGGCCGCCACCGTCGACTATCGCGAAGCTCTACTTGCACGCCGGCGGCGCGTTGTCGTTCGACGCGCCCCGAGCAGGCGACAGCTTCGTGCAGTACTCTTCCGATCCGGCGCATCCCGTGCCGTACCGCGAGCGACCGATCTCGCCAACCTATCCGGGGGGCGATTGGAGGCGATGGGAGGTGGCTGATCAACGGTTCGTCGATGGGCGCCCGGACATCGCGACCTGGGTGAGCGCCCCGCTCGATCGCGATCTGACGGTGACCGGGGAGCTGTCGGCAAATCTCGTGGCGTCGACGTCCGGTTCCGACAGCGATTTCATCGTGAAGCTGATCGACGTGTTTCCCGAGAAGGCCCAGGCCGTTCCGTGGGCGCCCGAAGCCGGGCCCGCCCCAGGCCAGTACTCGCAGTCACTGAACGGCTACCAGTTGCCCATCGCGATGGAGGTCCGCCGTGGCCGCTACAACAAGAGCTACGAGCATCCGCAGCCGCTCGTCCCCAACGAGCCGACCGAGTTTGCGATCCCGCTGCGCAGCCACGACCACGTCTTCCTGAAGGGACACCGCCTCATGGTCCAGGTGCAGTCCACGTGGTTCCCGGTGATCGATCGCAATCCCCAGAAGTTCGTGCCGAGTATCTACGAGGCCAAAGCGGAGGACTTCGTCATCGCCACGCAGCGAATCTACACATCGCGCGAGAGGCCGTCGTACATCGCCCTGCCGGTCGTTCAGAATCCGTAAGTCTCTCCGATTGCCCGCGCGCTTGAGCACGCTGGCGCCAAGATCCCCGAATCACGTTCCCCCGTAAACCCTGGCCACCCGCTTCGACCGAACGAGATACGCGAGCCACGCCCCATGAAAGACGAGCGACCCCACGACGTAGAGCGGCGTGTCACCTGGCGGTCGATTGTTCGGGTAAAACGCCGTTGTCAAGATGAACACATCGCTGGCCGCCGATACGACGAGCGCGACTTTTGCGAGCGTGACTGCGCCCGGCGCTCGGTTCGTCAACGCCAGCCCGGCCGCAACGGCAATCCCCGCAGCGATGACGCGCACGGCCACCGCGATCAACACCTTGGGCCCGCGAGTGGGCAGCGAGTTCAGCGCGATCGATGCCGAGAAGGCAAGACTGAGCGGCTGGTACACGAGGAGGAAACGGCAGAGCAGGAGCAGCCACCCGCCAACTCGCGGCTCGCTCTCCGTGGCCTCGTGACGAGTCATTGTTGGAGTGCCGCGCGCCCCATTGTCGCACCCGATTTCAAGATCGAAGCGTCGCAGCGTGACAGCCACGAATTCCGAGTCCCTGATCTCGAATCACGTGATAATTCTGCCGGTGACGCTCTTCTTGGTTCACCACGGTGAAGCCGTTGGTCCGGAGATCGACCCGCGGCGGCCGCTGTCGGACGAAGGCAGGGCGGCCGTTGAAGCGCTGGCCGCGCGTGCAGCAGAGCACGGCGCCAAGCCGGCCGTCGTCTGGCACAGCGGCAAGCTCCGCGCGAAACAGACCGCGGAAGCATTCTGGCGGGCGTGCAACGCCTTGGCTGACTTCTCAGCGACGCGCGACCTCCAGCCTGACGACCCACCGCACTGGATTCACGATCGCCTCCGCGGTGTAACCCGCGACGTTCTCATCGCCGGACACTTCCCGCACCTTCCCCGATTGCTGGCGGCGCTCACGAATAGAGACCAGGGCGCGGCTGACTTTCCGCCGCACGGTATTGTCGCACTGGAGACGAAGGACGGCGGCGTGACCTGGAAGGAGGTGTGGCGAATCGCGCCGTGAGGGAGCGGGCCGCCCGGCGTTCACTCCAGCCGCCGAGCTACATCGTACGCGTGGCGTTCGGATTCCGGGGACGCTCGGCTAGACAAGCCACGTTGATCGGGTGACGCCTTACCGCTGATGCGCTGCGGCGTAGTCAACTGCGAACGTCTTGAGCTGACCGTTGGTCAGGCCGAGCGCAGCGGCTTCCTGGCCGGCGCGCTCCGCGTCCCACTTATCCACGACCATTCGCTTGATCATCCACATTGCCGCTGCGCGGTTGGCGCTCGCGCAATGGATGAACGCCGGCGTGTTGTCGCTTTTCGTGATCGCCTCGACGAACGCATCGGCCGCCGCAGGACTGGGTGAGGCAGCGACGAATGGAATATGAATGAACTCGATGCCGGCTTGCTTGGCCGCCGCCGCCTCAGCCTCGATGTCCGCGCCCGGTTCGGATTCGACGCGGAGGCTGATGATCGATTTGTAGCCCATCTCCTTGATTGCCGGCACTGCCTCTGGCTTCGTCGCGCCTGCGCAAGCGACCGTCGTCTCCAGCTTCGAGAAGTTCGTAATGCCGGGGACTGTCGGTTTCGTGACCTCCTGGCCCCGCGCCTGCGCTGCGCTCGAAAAAACGAACGCGGCGACGCCCAACGCGACGCCTACGACGCGCAAACCGACGTCGACGGATGGATTGATCTTCATCCCACGCCTCACTTTCCGACGCGGCTCATCGACTGGACCAACGCGCCGTTCCGCCATCCAGCTGCCGTGCTGTCCGAGCAGGCCTCCCTGCCCGTCAGCCCATCACAGCTCTACCGTTCCACGGTGACCGTGACCGGCGACAAGATGCGCGGGGTGAGCTGCGTGCCCGGTTGGAGAACCACTGTGCTCCTATCGCCTGCGGTCACCGCTGCCGTGCCCGCTCCTGCGCCCGCGGTGGCGCCAATCGCTGCGCCCTTCGCGCCGCCCAGGATCGCGCCAAGAATAGCACCTCCAACTGCGCCGCCGCCAATCTTCGCGGCCGTCCCGTTGCCCGGTGCGTCGCCCAGCCGCACGATCGTTTCAGTCGACAGCGGCACCTGTGTCCCGTCAGCGAGCACGATGGTATGGAACCGGATGCCGAGCCGTGCCTGCTCCTTGAACTTGCCGCCACGCTCCACTTGCGTCACGCTGCCAATGACCCGAGCGTCGGCCGGTATGGCCACGCGGTCGCCGACTCTCACATCACGCGTTACCCGGGCATCCACGCGATCTTCGACCTTCGCGGTCTCACTCGAGATACGGTTTTCCGTCTTCAGACCGATGACCGAGTCACGCGGGATCACGAGATCTTCGAACGTGGGCTTCAACGGTTCCACGGGCCGCACAGGTTCTTGCGCGACACGATCATCAGGACGCCCGAACGGATCCGGCATCGGCGCGGGCGGCGCTTGTGCTGCAGGGAGCTGCGCGGCGCTTGCCGGCACCGGCGGGTTCCCGGCCATGGGTGGCGGCCCCTGCTGCGGCGACATCGGACGGGCCGCTGGGGAGCCCGATATGGCGCCTGCGCCGGGGTGGGCCACCGCCGCGGCGCGGGCGTCGCGTGGTGCGTAAGCCTGGTGCGATTGCGTGGGCCGCGTGGCCTGTTCGGCTCGCCGCGCCGAGCTCTTCGAGGTCTCCGTCGCGCTGGACTTCGAGGGGGCAGCAATCACGTTTTCTGTTTCGAGCCGGGCTGGCGGCGCCGAAGCAACCCCCGTCGCCACGGCCTGCCCCGCGTCCGGTGCAGAACCCGCCGCAGAAGGCACTGTCACCCCTGCCTGCGCAGACGCCGGCGCGGGAATAGTGTTTTGCCGGGTGGCCAGATATCCGCCTGCGCCAGCCGCTGCCACACACGCGATCGCAAGGGCCGCAAACGGGAGTCGATTCGACATGAGAACTCTCCTCAAAGCTCGCCCACCGGGGAGGGCGTCCGGGGCAAACACATAAGAAAAGCAGGCAATCTCTGTACCTGACCCGTCCGTTCGCAGCGTGTGCTAAACGCCTGCATCTTGGGATTTTAGCGCGCAACCTCGACCGGTGAACTGTCCATTTCGTATGAAAATATGTCCTGGGGCGAGAGCACAATCGCCTAGAATTCTCTGTAGGTTGGCCGCTCGTCCTGGCCAACGGGTTGCAGCGAGATCAGCCATGCGGCCGGACCCGACCCGACTCCCTCACGTGACACTCGTGCCCGCGGTCGTTTTCCTCGCGTTGCTTCTATTCCCTGTTCTTGCATCGGCCGTGACCGTCGACCAGGTCGTGGCGCTGTCGAAGGCCGGCGTCTCCGACGCAGTCATCCTTGCCCTTCTGGAGCGCGATCGCACCGTCCTCACGATAGAACCCGGACAGGTCGCAACCCTCAAACGCGAAGGTCTGAGCGACACGCTGATCACCGCCATGCTCAAGAGCGGTCGTGCGGAGGGCGAGGAAGCCGCGCGCGCCGTCTCCGCTGAACGAGAATCGGCCGTGCTCTCCGGCCTCGCCTCCGCCCCGCAAGTCGTCATCGTCGGTCATGGTCCTGACCGCCCCGACACGATTCACACCGAGGATTGGTACGCCAGCCTTCGCGACGGCGTCCGCATTCCACCGCCCTATGCGTATGGGTCGCCGTATGCCATCCCCTACGGCGTGCCGATTACTGCCGGGGCGTACCCAGGAGGCTATAAGCACAGCTCGAGCGGCCATCGGCCGCCCAAAGACAATCGCATGCTCTGCTTCGCCCAAGTCAATACGCCTCGAGGTCCTGGTCCGGGATATATCACCGAGTGTCCCGACGTGATGCAACGCGCGCTCGCCCCTCGCTGAGAGCAGCCCGATCGACTCGACCGACCTGCGCCACTCGACCGACCCGACCTACTCGACCCACTTGCCCCACCTGGCCGCGAGCCCTTCCTGCCCCTTGGTCTTTC
>Ga0182034_10000134_pt1 | contig 30992 bp, 8 predicted proteins | sample flu12Cox44000172_FD_125972 | JGI IMG/M metagenome (GOLD analysis project Ga0182034, IMG submission 125972) | Lab enrichment of tropical soil microbial communities from Luquillo Experimental Forest, Puerto Rico - flux4day.12C.oxic.44.000.172 | ecosystem: Environmental > Terrestrial > Soil >... | reverse complement strand
GATACTGCGATACCCAAGAAAGGCACGCATTCGGTTGGTGTCGCTCCGCAATATGCGTCAGCGCTGGGCAAGACCGCGAACTGCCAGACCCTGGTATCGCTGACGCTGGCGCGCGTCAGGTGCCCGTCGTACTGGCGTTGCGGTTGTTTCTTCCCGAGGGTTGGACGAGCAAGCGGTCTCGTTTGGAGCGAGCGGGTGTTCCGGCCGAATGTCGAACGGCACGAACGAAACCGGAAACGGCTCTGGCGGAGATCGATCGTGCCATCGCGGCCGGTGTGCGCTTTGGCTGCGTGTTGGCGGTGGGCTGAGCGCGCCGTTCCGTCAGGGGCTCACAGCTCGCAAACTTGCTTGGGCAGTCGGTATTCCCCGGCACCTCAAGGTGTACCCTGCCGATGTGCGGATGATCTGGCCAGTTGCAAAGCGCGGTCGTCCCCGTCAGCGGCACGCCCCGAGGGCGCGCCTCGCGCCCGGAACAGTCACAGTACCGCTCCGTTCGCGACCGAATGCCAGTCCTTTCTGGATAACATTATTGCTAGGGCATGGGTCATGGGCTTGAGTGACCCGTCCTTTACGAAAATTCTAGAAGCGCTTCATGGAGCGGAGTAAAAAAACTCGCCGGACCATTAAGAGGATAACCGTTGGCCCTGCGCCAAGCGCGCATCATCTTGTTTGCCGCCATGCCGTATAATTGGGTCTTGGTCGTGTAAAAACGTTTTGCCGGAGGATGTTAGAACTGCACGAGCTGATGAAGCCAGCCGTTATTCGCGACTTCACTATGCCTGGATGGCGGCCATCAGCGGCTGAATGCCCATGATGTTCATGACGCGGGTGAGATTGTAGGCGAGTACGTGCAGCGCCATCTCGGTGGCGACCTTGGGCAGACGCTTCATCAGGAAGTGCGTCGCCCCCATCCTCATCTTCAGCGTGGCGAAGGGATGTTCGGCCGTCTCGCGACGCTGGCGCATGGCCTGCGGGTTCTTATCGAGGCGCTTCTGTACTTCCTCCAGCACATGCTCATGCTCCCAGCGTGTGATTCGTCGCTCCTTGCCAGTGGTGCAACGCTGTTTGATGGCACAGCTCTGACAGGCGTTGGTCCAGTAGCGGCGTAGAACTAATCCATTCTCCTCATTGGTGTAGTGGTAGGCAAGCTTCTCGCCGGCAGGACAAACATAAACGTCCTCTTCAGTCACATAGCGGAAGTCCTGTTTGCCAAAGCGACCTCTCGCCTCAATGCCGGAGGCCATCGGCTTCGGGAGCGTTACTTCGATGCCGGCCTCGTGGCAGGCGAGTATTTCCGCACCGCTGTAGTAGCCGCGATCGGCAACGGCTTCGAGCTCGTCGATGCCAAGGACTTGCTTCGCCTGGCAAGCGATGCTGGCGAGTTGTGCTCGGTCTGAGCCGTCGTTCGTGACCTCATGCGTGACGATCAGGTGATGTTTGGTATCGACCACCTTCCCGCGCGTGAAGTTCTTGTCGCGGGTATTGACGGCCTTAAACTTGCTGCCGTCGATCGCAACGCTCGCCTTCGTAAGCAGGCCCATCAGACGGCACAGTTCGACAAATTGCACGCAGACCTGCTTGATCGCTGGTCCACTGTCCTTGCGGAAGTCGGCAATCGTTTTGTGATCGGGAACCAGCCGGCTCGTCAGCCACATCACCTCAACATTGCGCCCTGCCTCACGCTCAAGCCGCCGGCTCGACTGAACCCGATTGAGATAGCCGTATATGTACAGCTTCAGCAGGACCGCGGGATGATATGAGGGTCGGCCAGTGGCCTCGGGTGCCACTCCATCGAAACCCACCCTCGATAAGTCGAGCCTGTCGACAAAAGCATCGATCACCCGAACCGGATTGTCCTCGTCGACCCAGTCTTCAAGGCACTCCGGAAACAGCGTCGCTTGGCCCCGATCAATCCCCTCAACGAAGCGCCTCATCCGATCCCTCCGCCAAAAAGCGGCGGAATCATACAGCGCGAATCAAATAACCAAGTGCGTTTTCACACAACCAGGGTCATCACCATGACTGTAGAATCATTCGGTACGCACAGGGTCGTCTCGGCTGACTACTTGTCGCGTGCCTCTCCGGCCAGCCCAGCATTAGGTTGGGGTGCATTTCCGGGGCCGACAATGCCGGGCGCAAGTTTTTTCAAGATCTCAAACCAAAACGGGGCACCAAACAACGTCGAGGCTGCCACGACCACCCATTCGAACAGCGCCACGGCATACGGGAGCTTGCCGGCAATCGCGCTTCCTCCGATCGGTACCGGCTGTAGGTCGAGAACGGCGGCCAATCCGAATCCGCTGGCGAAGGCTACCCACCTGATCCGCCTCCGATACTTTGCGGTGGTAAGGAGTTGGCTGGAGGAGTACCAATTCCCTGTCTCTTTGATTATTCCGACCAGGACATCGCGAATTGACTGCGCGGGCTGCGCTGGCGGCTGTCCAAGGGTGGCTTTCACTTGATTGTAATTCCGCTGCAGCGTATTGAGGGCCAAATCATAAAACCGATCGCTCAGGGCCAACGTATCGCGCTTGCCGGCCAAGGAGGCTGTCGCGCTGGTTGCAAAAGTATCGAGGCTAATCTCAGCCAGTGGTTTCGCTAACTCCTCGCGTGCAGCCTCTTCAAATCCTAGGATTTCAATCATCGCTTGTCCGAATACCAGAGGGTCGACCTCGATCGGCAATGAGGAAAAGTCGGATAAGTCCGCTTCCGATCGTAGATGGCCGTCGCCCAGCGGATTGAAAAGAAGGTTGTTGTACAGTTCCCTCGCTACGCCTCTGAAGTGCGGATCGTCCAATAGGGCTTTTAAGTTGTCCAGCAGCACCTTGGCGCGCCATCTCAAAAGCTCAGACACCCAACCGCTGAAGGCACTAGCGGTGTAGCTCACAGTTGTGAAAACAAAGATGAGATTTAGGATCATGCTGAACAGGTCACCGAGCCTCTGCATCAGGCCACTCCGGGTGCGATTGGTGTTCCTCAATCAAGCTCATGCGACTACAAGATTGTCCAATTGGATTTCGCAACGGGCCAGCCGTGAGCAGCAGCCTAGATAGAAGCCGGCACAAGACAGGAATCTGCGTCCGTCGCTTCAGGTTCTCCGGCACGGAAATTCATTGGCGCGCCAGTCCACGATAGATATTATGATGCAATGGTCTGTTGTGCCAGCGTAAAGACGTCGGTTGCGACCGCGCGCCACCAATGCGAACCCACCCGACATGCTGGAAATGCATGCGAGCTTTTCGCACAGCACCGGTTCGAGGAGAATTGCGGCAGCAAAAGAGGCGATCGGCCCGGGATTGAGCTGGCGACATGTACTACTTTTTCCTGCTTCGCGAGCCCCTTGCTGCCAACCGGCTGCAGTTTGCACTGTTCGCCGGTCTGTCCGGGGTTGCGAGCGCGTCTGTTCTCGCGATCATCAATCAGGCCACCGTTGTCGCCGACGCCGATGGGCGGGCGAGCGCATTGATTCTCCTGCTCCTTGCGGTGCTCGTCTACAGCTTGTCCCACCGAGCCTTGATGGTCAGCGCGGCCGCGCTGGCCGAGAGCACCGTCGATCGCCTGCGCATCGAACTGGAGGAAAAGCTGAGCTCGGCGGACCTGCGGCAGGTGGAGACGCTCGATCAGAACCGGATCTATGCCGTCATCAGCGGCGAAATGCAGGCGTTGGCGGATGGCACCCTCAATCTGACGATTGTCGGGCACTCCCTCCTGCTCGTCATCGTCACGGCCGTCTACCTCTTGTTCCTGTCGGTCACCGCGGTCATCGTAGCGGTCGCCTTCAGCGCGCTCGCGGCGTACATCCATCTTCGGCGCTCCGGGGAAACAGCGGAAAAGCTGAAACAGGCCTTCCAATTGGACGCGCAGCTCCTGCACGGGTTTTCCGATCTCATCGCCGGCTTCAAGGAAGTAAAGCTGAACGCGCTGCGGGCTCAGGACCTCGGCAAGGAGATCCGGGATAATTCGGCCCAGCTCGCAAGCGTGCGGCTCGATACACGTTCTTCCATTGCGACCGATCTCGTCCTCTCACAAGTCGCATTTTATTTTCTCATCGGACTCATGGCCTTCGTGGTTCCCATGTTCGTCAGCATTGACCGCGAGACACTGGCGATGATTACCGCCGGAACCCTCTTCCTGATCGGTCCCATCGGCCTGATCGTGGCCGGCATCCCCATTCTGCAGCGCGTCGAATCCGCTGCACTGACGATACTGAGCGTGCTGCAGGACCTGCCCATCGCGAGGGCAAAGTTCCGCGACTATCACCCCGTCGGTTTCCCGGACGACGGTGTCATCAAGCTGACGCAAGTCTCGTTTACTTATGATAGAGGCGAGGAAAGGAGCTTTTCGGTCGGACCCATCGATTTGGAGGTCCGGCAGGGTCAGCTGGTATTGATTACGGGCAGCAACGGATCGGGAAAATCGACCCTGCTCAAGCTCATAACCGGGCTCTACGTGCCGACCACCGGCGCGATAACCGCTACGATAGAGGTCAATCAGGTCAAGAGAGAAATCCAGTTCTCGGCTGATAGCAAGGTCGTGCTGCAAGACGGCGCTGCAACGTATTATAACCTCTTTTCGTCGATATTCGCCGACTATCATCTGTTCAAGAAACTCTACGGGATACGCACGATCGATCACGAGGAAGCAAACAGATGGCTGCAGCTCGTGGAGTTGCAAGACAAGGTCCAGATCCTCGGCCACGAATTCGACACAATCAATTTGTCGAGCGGGCAGCGAAAACGGTTGGCGATGGTCACCCTATTGCTAGAGAACAGGCCAGTTTGCGTGTTCGATGAATGGGCTGCCGACCAAGACAAGCACTTTCGCGACAAGTTCTATTTTACAATACTCCCAATGCTGCTGAACGAGTACAAAAAAACCGTGATCGTTGTCACTCACGATCTCGAATACTTCAACAGCGAAAGAATCCCAACACACGAGCGGTACCACATGGAATTGCAAATCGATGCCGCGAACAACACCAAAGCATTGTTGCGCAAGCTCGAGCCGGGGGAAGATCCGTTCCGTATATCCGACGTGCTGGACTCGCCTGGCCGCAACGACGTTGCGCCCGGATAGCCTGGACTTATAGCTCCTATCGGTCCGCAGCACGCTTGTATAGGAACATAAGCTGCTCGTGTTCCTGGCGTGTGCTGCGAAACGATGCGAGCTTCGCAGCCGAAGCATTTGGCGCCCCTTGAATGATCACGACCAGCTTCCTCCTGAGCTGAGCGCCGAGTTTCATCGAGGGATGGAAGACTACATTTCACTTGCTCCCATCATTGGACCGGCAACGCTGGTCCTCTTCCATCTCCAGTGGGCGTATCCCAAAAGTTAGGCTGGTTCAGATGAGTTCGACGGCAACCGCGAGGCGTGCCAACTGCGCAGACAAATCATCCGCTCGACTAATCTTACTGAGTCAGAAAGTCGTGACTAACGAAGAGGAGAATCATCTATTGGCAAGATTCACACTTCAGCGATGGGAGGCTGGAATGGATCTGCCAAGATCGAATGACGGTGAAGCGCGATTTTCCGTGTATGTGGAGGGGCTCACGAGCATGATCGGGCATGCGGACCGGGCCAAGCCGCTTCGCGATTATTGCTTGGGTTTGATGATGCCTTGCGAGCGCAAGAGCGTGGAGCCGATGGCAGCGATCACAGAACCAGAACGGACCGCGGCCCAGCATCAGTCGCTTTTACAGATCCGTTGGGCGTGCGAGGACGGGCTACCGCGCGGCGCGGTGTTAATGGACGCCGGCTATGGGGTCGACACTGATTTGCGCACGAGCATCACGGGATTGGGCTTGAGCTATGTCGCTGGCACACAGTCACACACGACCGTATGGGCGCCTGGCACAGGGCCGCGTCGGCCAAAGAAGTGGTCGGGTCAGGGGCGGCCACCGAAGCTGCTGCGCCGCGATAACAAGCACAAACCGGCCTCGGTCAAGGAGCTTGTGTTGGCCCTGCCAAGGCGTGCCTGGCGAACGATTAGGTGGCGGGAAGCCACGGCGGAGAAGTTGTCCTCGCGATTTGCGCGTGTGCGCGTTCGCGTCGCGCATCGGGATTACTGGCTTGCCGCCGGTCGGCCGGAGGAGTGGTTATTGATTGAATGGCCCGATGGCGAGAAGGAGCCGATCAAATATTGGTTGTCGACGCTTCCGGAGGACGTCGCGTTTCGTGAGCTCGTCGACATTGCCAAGGTGCGATGTCGGATCGAACGCGACTATCAGGAACTCAAGCAGGAAGTCGGGCTGGGACATTTTGAAGGACGGGGGTGGCGCTGCTTCCACCATCACGCCACCCTTTGCATTGCGGCCTACCGCAATTTGCCTTACGCGAAGGTTACCAGCCCAGAGGATCCGCCGTTGCCACGTTCCGAGCTCAATTGCAACGATGCGACGGAGATTGGTGGCCGCCCTCGCAACGACGCTCTCGCGGGGCGCCGAGCAGAGATTGCAGATTTTCGTTGATTCCTATCTTGTAAAGGCGCAAGGTAAAAAGCGCAAGGTAGTGACGTGTCCGGGGGGCGTGCCCGCCGAGACCTTACCACGATCGCCCTAGCGCGCTGGCGGTGTCCCGTTGATACCTCACCCGGCCGTGTCTCCGAACGGAGAGATCAATGACGGCAGGCGCCTTTGCATCTTATTACGAAGATCAAGCCGGGTCTGGACGCATTCGCCCAGTGCGCCTTACGCGCGAGAAAAACGGTAAGCTATCGACTGCATATTATCGCCACCGCTTTTCCGTCTGCCTTGCGGCGATCGTCGCGGTATTCGTCTTTGTCGCGTTCTGGCCATGGATCTGCGTGACCGTTCCGGCGGGACATGTTGCCGTCAAGTGGTACCGTTTTCTCGGCGGCACCGACACCGCCCGGGTGTATAGCGAGGGCACGCGGCTCATTTTTCCGTGGGACAAGATCGAGATTTATGAAGCGCGGGTGCAGCAGGTAAACCGCGACTTCGACGTGCTGACGCGCGACGGCCTGACGATGACGATCAACATCGCCGTTCGCTTTCGGCTCAACGAGCTCATGATCGGAGACCTTCACAAGCGTGTCGGGCCGGACTACCTCGAACGCCTGGTGATTCCGGCCGTCGGTTCTTATGCGCGCCAGGTATTTTCGCAGAATTCGACGGAGGGCATTTATACGACCCGGCGATCTTCGATCCAGGAGGAGGTGAAGCAGGCCGTGGTCGCCGATCTCTCGCCTCGATCGGCCGACCGGCCAGAACAGAACGATTCCTGGATTGCTGTCGAGGACGTGTTAATCCGCAGCATGCGCTTTCCGTCGGCCGTGCAGGCGGCGATCGATCGCAAAATGGAGCAATACCAGCTCCAGCAGGAATACGCTTATCGCCTGCAGCGCGAATACCTGGAGAGCGAGCGCAAGGAGGTCGAGGCGCAAGGCATTGCAAAATTTCAAACGATCATCGGCCCCGGAATTTCCGACAGCTATCTTCGCTGGAAGGGAATCGATGCCACCTTGGCGCTGGCTCAATCGCCGAACGCTAAGGTGGTGTTGATCGGAGCGCCGAAGGACGGCATGCCGCTCATCCTCGGCGGCGATGCGGCGACGTCATTCATGGGGTCGGCGCCCATCACTGAAACCGCTGCCGACGGGCGACTGCCAAATACTTCAGGCGCGGACGAATTCAGGCGCAACGACGTCGCGCCGGGGGCGCCGTTCGCAACGGCTCCGGCCGGCTCGACGGGGTCCAGTGGGGGCCGGCCGGCAATCCGTGCTCAACTCGGCCGACCGCAGGCGTTTAACGTGCCAGATTACGTGATGCCGTCCGACCGCCATCAAACGCCATCCGCCGCTCAGGTGAACGTCCCGAATTACGTCTGGCCGGACCTGTCGATCCAGCCTCAATAACCGGGGACAAACCGTGCGATCGACGTGCAGCGCACTTTGTTTACGAAATTCCTAAGAAGGGAGGACTGTGGTCAAAGAACAGCGGCGAGTTCGGAAGCGCCAAGCGAGCCCGCAAGCCAAAGCGGCTGCGGCCCAGTTAGATGTCACTCAAACCAAGGATTCAGCTATGCCCGAAACAACTACAGGTGCAACCCCGCCAAGCCCTCCTCGACCTGCGAATAACGGCTCACGAGGACCCGGCCCCTTTGTCACTCAAAGCGTCCGTCCGCAAGTCATCAACAACGGCCTAAAGCTCATTGGAGAAGTGCTCGTCCCTGGAGCGAGCCAGCTGCTCGAGGGAAGGGTCGGAAAGGGAATTGCTGCTGTCGGGGTTGGTCTTGGCGTGCCGGTATTGTCAGCCGCCGTTCTCGGGCCTGTGGCGGCGCTCATCGTCGGCGGCGGGACGTCGCTTGCAGTGCGAGTTCTTTCATACAGCGACTCGCTTACTCCCGAAACGCAAAGGGAGTGGCGCTTTGGAAAGAGCCCGCTCGACAAGCTGGACGAGAAGTATGCAAACGGCGAATTGGCCACAGAAGAGTACGAGGAGCGGCGACGAACTCTGATGAGATACACGTAGCTGACACACGTTAAGCACTGTCCGGGGTCGTGTCGACGTAACATTGCGCGAATGCCAGTGAGGCATCGTGTGGGGGTTCGCAGGTAAAGTTAAGAACAACGGTCAGCCGGCCTTCGGCCAAGCTGGTCTCTTTCTGCATGGTGCAAGTTGAGAGCGTTCACGTGTTCGGAGCGTTCACGTGTTCGGAGCAGAGCAAAATCCTGGTGAGGCGAACTTAGAAACGGCGGAGTTCAACGAGCTGGAGTCAGCCGTCCGAATTTATTGCCGCCTGTTCGGCAGAATATTCTCGCAAGCGAGCGGCACCATCATTGTTGATCAGGACGGCCGCCGCTATATCGATTTCCTCTGCGGGGCCGGTGCGCTCAGCTACGGTCACAACGATCCGCACATCAAGCAGGCGGTGATCAAGTATCTGCAGGTTGACGGAATCATTCAATCTCTCGACTTGCACACCAGCGCCAAGCTGTCCTTTCTGCGTGCGCTGCGCGACGTCATCCTGCGACCGCGCGGCCTCGAATACCGCGTGCAGTTCTGCAGTCCTTCCGGCAGCGACGCCGTGGAGGCGGCTCTGAAACTGGCGCGCAAGGCGACCGGCCGGCATACCGTGGCGGCGTTCACCAACGCGTACCATGGCGTGACACTCGGATCCCTGGCGGCAACCGACAACAGTCGTTTGCGCGCTTCTGCCGGCGTTTCGCTCGATTGCGTGATGCGGGTGCGGTTCGAAGCAGATTCGGGGTTGGACGGCGACAGCCTTTCGATGCTCGAGACCAAGCTTGCAGACTGCTCTGAAGCCTCTCGCCCCGCCGCCATCATCGTCGAGACCGTGCAGGCCGAAGGGGGGGTCAACGTTGCCTCTGGCGACTGGGTCCGCCGGCTCGCCGACCTTGCCGCGCGAAACAAGATCCTTCTCATAGTCGACGATATTCAAGTGGGTTGCGGGCGGACCGGCACTTTCTTCAGTTTCGAACGGGCTGGCATCGAGCCGGACATCATCTGCCTGTCGAAAGCCATCGGCGGAATTGGCATGCCGATGGCCCTGGTCCTGATCAGGCCCGAACTTGATGTGTGGGCCCCGGGCGATCACGTCGGGACGTTTCGCGGAAATAATCTTGCCTTCGTCGCCGGGGCAGCGGCTTTGGATTACTGGCGCATGCCGGCATTCGAGCGGCAGCTGGAGGTGCGCAGCCGCAAGATGCGAACGCAGCTCATTCGCCTGCTCGATCAACATCCGGATCACCTCAAGGAGGTGCGTGGGCTCGGGATGATACAGGGGCTGGTATGCGCCAGTCCGGTGCTGGCCGCTTCGATCCTGCGCTCGGCATTCGCTCGCGGTCTGATCGTCGAGTTGGCGGGCCGCACCAATGACGTGGTGAAACTGCTGCCGCCTTTGACCATCAGCGACAGCGAATTGGAGGAGGGACTTTCCATTCTGGCTTTGGCGGTCGCCGACGCGGTGCAGAACGCGTGCGTCGCTGTGCAGTGAGCGGAGGCAAGGCGCGTGCACGGGCAAGGGAACAACAAAGTGTCTTCCGTTCAGACGCTTTGCCAGCTGCTCGATGCACGGGCCGTCGGCGGTCGCGGGAAGTACGTGTTCCTGCGGGACGGTCGCGAACCAATCGCCAGCTTGACCTTCGCGCAACTTGCCCGTCGAGCGCGATCGCTCGCTTCCGTCTTGCGGGAGCGCTCGCAACCCGGGGAGCGGGCCATTCTCTTATACCCGCCTGGGGCGGCCTTTTTACCAGCTTTCTTCGGCTGCCTTTATGCCGGCGTCGTCGCCGTTCCGGTTCCACCGCTCGATGCCGCCCGATTGAAAAGAAGCTTGCCGCGTCTGCTGGCGATCATGGCGGATGCCGAGCCGCAACTCCTTCTGACGACAGGCGAACTCCCGCTAGAGACGGCAGAACGACTGTCGCGGTCCAACCGCAAGCTCCATGTCGTTGATACCGAATTGGCAACGGCCGGAGACGCACAAGAGCCGATGGAGTGCGGCGTTCGGTCGGCACCTTGCGCCGACCTCGCATATTTGCAGTACACGTCAGGATCGACGTCCCGCCCCCGCGGTGTAATGGTCCGACACCGGAACTTGCTGCACAATCTTGAGTATCTGCGCCGGGCGTTTCTTTACGACTCCGACAGCGTCGTGGTGACATGGATGCCCTCTTTTCACGATTACGGGCTGGTCGAAGGATTAATGCAGCCGCTCTACAGCGATATCCCCGTCCATGTTCTCTCCCCTCTGACCGTTCTCAAGCGCCCGGTGCGCTGGCTCGAGGCGATCAGCCGAAACCGTGCCACACACAGTCATGGTCCCAATTTCGCCTACGAACTTTGCATCCAACGCGCGACCGCGGAAGGTCTCGATCTTTCATCGTGGCGGATGGCGGGCACCGGCGCCGAGACCGTCCGAGCCGATACTTTGGAGCGATTCGCCCGCGCCTTCGCTCCGGCCGGGTTTTCCGCCGACGCCTTTTTCCCGGCCTATGGGCTTGCTGAAGCTACGCTCTTCGTAACCGCCCGGCGGCCGGATGCCCGTTACAAGGTCCTGTCCGTCGATGCCCCTGCATTGGAGCGCCACCACGTCGTGCCGCTCGCACAAGGGCCCAATCGGCGTACGGTGGTGAGCTGCGGAGTCGTGCAGGGGGAATCGTGCCTGCGCATCGTCGATCCGGCAACGAGCGAGCCGTGCGCATCTGATCGCGTCGGCGAAATATGGCTCTCCGACCCCAGCGTTGCGCTCGGCTATCGCGGCAGCCCGGCGGACAGTGCGGCAACGTTTGCGGCCCACGTCGGCAATGATCAGATGTGCCGCCGGTTCTTGCGGACCGGCGATCTCGGGTTTTTGCACGAAGGCGAACTCTACGTCACCGGGCGCATCAAGGACCTCATCATCATTGCCGGCGCCAATCACTATCCCGCGGACATCGAGTGGACGATCGAACGCAACTGTCCGGAGGTGCGCCGCAACCATTGCGCCGCGTTCACCGTCGATGACGAGGATGGGGAACAGCTCGTCATCGTTGCCGAGGTGGAGCGGCAGCAGACGGACTGGTCCGATCTGTTCCGCCGCGTGCGCGCAGCGGTCGCAAACGAGCACGAACTCGCGCCCTGCGCCATTGCGATCGTGGCTCGCGGCGCCATTCTGAAGACATCGAGCGGGAAGCTGCAGCGAAGCGCGTGCAAGAAAGCGTTTCTTGAGGGCGAATTGCCGACAATGGCGACTTGGCGCAGGCGAAGCCGCAGGCCCTCTGTAATTCCGGTGAACGGAGTGGACGCCGGCGACCTGCGGCGCTGGCTGTGCGGCGAGCTCGGCGCGATGCTCGGAATCGATGCCGGCGAAATCGATCCTGATGTGCCCTTCGCCGATTATGGGCTGAATTCCATTTCCAGCGTCGCACTCGTGGCGGCACTTGAAGACTGGCTCGGCCGAGGCGAATTGAGCCCGACCCTGCCGTGGGAACATCCCAGCCTGACAGCGCTCTGCGCTCATCTCGCCGGTGCACAAGCTCCGTCTGCTCGGGCAGTTGCCTCCTCACGTGCGACGACCGCCGAGCCCATCGCGATCATCGGCTTGGGGTGCCGATTCCCCGGTGCACCAACTGTCGATGCGTATTGGGAACTCTTGCGCGGGGGGCGCAGCACGATCGGCTCGAACGAACGGATGCCCGGGACCGTCGCTGGCTTTCTCGACGCCCCGGAGGCGTTCGACGCCGCCTTCTTCCAGCTCTCGGCGAGCGAGGCCGCCGCCATGGATCCACGCCAGCGGCTTCTGCTCGAGGTTGCGTGGGAGGCCCTCGAGCATGCCGCTCTCGCTCCGGAGAGTCTTCGCGGCCGGCCCGTCGGCGTTTTTATCGGCGCAAGCTCCGAAGATTTCGCCTTTCGCCTGTTCCAGCAGCCGAATGCAATCGAGCTCGTCAGCGCCCATACGGGAACCGGGTTTGCCTCGAGCGTCACCGCCAACCGCCTATCCTACACCCTCGATCTGCGCGGCCCGAGTCTCACCATCGATACCGCCTGCTCCTCCTCGCTGGTGGCTGTTCATCAGGCGTGCCAGAGCCTGCGCAGCAATGAATGCGAATTGGCGCTGGCCGGCGGTGTGAACCTTCTGCTCAGCGAGGAGGTTCAGCATGCCCTCGCATGCGCTGGAATGCTTTCGCCGTCGGGCCGCTGCCAGACTTTCGATGCCGAGGCGGACGGTTACGTCCGTGGAGAGGGTTGCGGCCTGGTCGTCCTCAAGCGGCTCAGCGACGCGCAGCGCGCCGGCAGTCACGTTCTGGCCGTCATTCGCGCCTCGGCCGTCAATCAGGACGGCCGCAGCAATGGGCTGACCGCGCCCAACCCACAGGCGCAAGCAGCGCTTATCCGGGCAGCATTGACGGAGGCCGATGTGGCTCCTGCAACGATCGATTACGTCGAGGCGCACGGCACAGGTACCCGGCTCGGCGACCCGATCGAGGTCGGCGTGCTGCAGGCCATCCTTGCGGAGGGCCGCGCGTCAGATGAGCGCTGCTGGATCGGATCGGTGAAGACCAACATCGGCCACCTCGAGGCAGCAGCGGGCATCGCCGGTTTGATCAAGGCGGTCCTTGCGCTGGAGCACGGCGAGATCCCGCCGCATCTCAACCTGCGTCAGCTCAATCCACTGATCCGGATTGGCGACGCGCCGCTTGCGATTCCGACAATCTTGCAGCCGTGGCCGCGACTGTGCAGCCCGCGTCCACGCCGCGCCGGCGTGAGTTCGTTCGGCTTCGGCGGAACCAACGCGCACGTGGTGTTGGAGTATAGCGACTATGCTTTGCCAGCGCCGCCTCCCAGTCGGCGGGAGTCGCACGTGTTCACCATCTCGGCGAGCACGGACACTGCACTGCGCGAGCTCGCAGCCCGCTACGCGGCGCGGCTCGAGAAGAAAGCGGCGGACGAGCTGGACGACCTCTGCTTCACGGTGGCGACCGGCAGGGCACATCTGCAGCAGCGCTTTGCCATGGTGGTCGCCGATACAGAGATGCTCGCCGATCATCTGCAGCGCTTTGCTGCCGGAAGCGAAGCAGGCTACGCTGGCCGTGCACCGGCGCAACGTCCCGACATTGCCTTCCTGTTCAGCGGCCAAGGCGCCCAGCATGCCGGGATGGCACGTCAGTTGTATGCGGGCGAGCCGCTATTCCGGTCCGTTCTCGACGAATGTGCCGCGCTGACGCGCGGGCATCTGCCCGAGCCACTTCTCCCCGTCATCTTCGGCGAGATTCCTGGACTCCTCGACCACACGGCCTACACACAGCCGGCCTTGTTCGCGGTCGAATACGGGCTTGCGCGCCTTTGGCAACATTGGGGGATCGAGCCGACCGCTGTCCTCGGCCATAGCATTGGCGAGTATGTCGCCGCCTGCGTAGCCAACGTCCTCGGCTTGCGCGAGGCGCTCGATCTGGTCGTCGCGCGCGGGCTCCTGATGGACCGGCTGCCGCGAGCCGGCCGGATGCTGGCGGTCGCCGCCGACGAAGCCGACCTTGCCGCGGAAATCGAGCGCTGTGCCGGCAAGGTGGAGGTCGCGGCCGTCAACGCACCGCGAAGCATCGTGCTCTCGGGCGACGGAGCGGCCGTGCTCGAGCTGCAGGAGCGAGTCGCGGCGGCCGGCTTGCCCAATCACCTTCTGCCTGTTTCGCACGCCTTTCACTCGCCGCTGATGGAGCCGATCCTCGACGAGTTCGCGGAGCTTGCCTCGAGGTTCTCCTACGCGAAACCGACGCTCAGGTTCATCAGCAACCTGGACGGCCGGCCACTGACCGCCGCACCCGATGCCGCCTACTGGACACGTCACCTCCGGAACACGGTTCAGTTCGCCTCTGGTGTCGCTTGGCTCGGCCGCACCCATCGGATTTTCGTTGAGGTGGGGCCGCAACCGGCCTTGTCCGCGCTGGCCGCGCGCTGTCTTCCCGAGGCGGATGTCCTGTGCTTGCCGAGCCTGCGCCGCGGATATGATGACCGCGCCGTGCTGATGGACAGCCTCGCGCGCCTGCACGTGGCTGGCGCAACCCCGGTTTGGCGGCGAATCCACGAGAACGTCCCCCGCCGGCGCTTGCATGGATTGCCGACATATCCGTTCGAACGGAAGTGTTTCCCTCTACCTGGTGCTACCGGGCGGCCCATCGAGCCAACCGCACCGGCCCGACGGCAATTCCCGTCGATCGAACAATGGGCTCAGGTTCCTGCTCTTACGCCCGTGTCCCCACCGGTGGGCGGTGCACCGGGCGAGTGGCTGATCCTCGCCGATCAAGGCGCGGTCGGATCGCGCCTTGCCGCCGCGCTCGAGAGCAGTGGTGCGATCTGCACGCCCTGCCGCTATCGGCCGGAGCGTCCGCCGGCCGGCGAAGGACCCCTGAAGGTCGTCTGCCTCTGGGCACTCGATTGGCCGATGTTCGAAGACGTGCCCTCGCGGGAGATCTGGCAGCAGCTTGAGCCGTTGCTCGATCGCATGGTCCAGGGCCTGCAGACTCTTATGCGGCTTCAGAGCCGTCCGCCGCAGTTGATCCTAGTCACCCGCTGCGCCTGCGAATGGCCGGGCGCAACGACGGCCACGCAAACCGGCCTGCCCCAGTCGGTGCTATGGGGCCTGGGTCGCAGCTTGCGCCAAGAATATCCGGATTGGCGCATTCGCCTCGTGGACCTCTCGGGCGGCGACGACGAACTCGTGCGCGATCTGACGGTGGAATGCAGGGGCGAGGACGCATGCACGGAAGTCTGCTGGCGAGACGGCACACGTCACGCCATCGTTCTCGTGCCGCGCGAGTTGCAGGCGAGCGAGCAGCCGTGGAGGACCTCGGGAACGTGGCTGGTCACGGGCGGCTTTGGGAAGCTCGGCCTTGCCGCCGCGATGTGGCTCGCCGACCGCGGCGCGCGACAACTGGTGCTGGTCGGCCGCAGGCCGCCTAACGAGGAAGCGACAGCGCGCATTGCTGCGCTTCGGGCAAGGAAAGTGGCCGTCGCGGAGCGACTGCTCGATGTCGCCGACTCGGCGGCGGTGCGCGTCCTCGCCGACGAGTTACGATCAAGCCCGTTGCCGATTGAAGGCGTCATTCACGCCGCAGGGGTGATCCAGGATGGCGTGTTCTATCGCTTGGACTCCGACAAGCTCAAGGTCGTTCTGGCGCCGAAGGTTCTCGGAGCATGGCATCTGCATGTACTGACCCGCGACCTGCCGCTGCGCCATTTCGTGCTGTTTTCCTCTGCAAGCAGCCTGTTCGGCAACTCGGGCCAAAGCGCTTACGCGGCGGCCAATGCCTTCCTCGACAGTCTGGCACATCTTCGCCGTCGCTCCGGCCTGCCGGGGCTAAGCATCAATTGGGGCGCCTGGGCCGGACAGGCAGCCCGCCAGCGTTTGGCGCGGCGGCTCGAACACGCAGGCGTCCTGCCGATCCCGCACGATGAGGGGCTTGAAGCATTCGGCCGCGCCCTTGCGCTGGATGTGGCGCAACTTGCCATCATACCGTCCCTCGATGGCGCGCCGCTCAAACTTGCATCGTCGGTTTCGAATAAGGCGCCCGGCAAATCAGCAATACAAACCGCGACCGCGGATCTCGTACCTCGACTTCAGGCTGTTGCGGCGGACGTGCGCGTACGGGTGCTCACGCGCCACGTGCAAGAAGTTGCCGCGGCGATCCTAGGCTGCCCGCCTGATGAGATTGAAGCCGAGCGCGGCTTCTTCGAGCAGGGGCTCGACTCGCTCAATGTGGTTGAGCTGCGTAATCGCCTGCAAGGCGACCTCGGACGAGCCATCTCGACCACATTGCCGTTCGACTTCCCCACTCCGTCAGCGCTCGCCGCCTGGCTGCTACGCCAGCTTGGCCTCACCCCCTCGGAGCCCGTTGCCGCTCCCGCAATTCGCCCGGCCGAGCCAAACCCGTCAGGCGCCGATGCAATCGCCATCATCGGCATGGGCTGCCGCATGCCTGGCGGAGTGCATGGACCCGATGATTTCTGGATGCTCCTGCGGGACGGCGTCGATGCCATCTCGCAGGTTCCTCCCGATCGCTGGGACGCTGACGCCTACTATCATCCTGACCCCGATCATGCGGGCACCATTCTCACTCGCTATGGGGGCTTCCTCGAGTTCATCGACGGGTTCGATGCCGAATTCTTCGGCATTGCGCCTCGTGAAGCGCTGCAGATCGACCCTCAACAGCGGATCCTACTTGAAGTCTGTTTCGAGACGCTCGAACATGCGGGCATCCCGCCGAGTTCACTGCTCGGCACGCAGACGGGCGTGTTCATCGGGATCAGCACGAATGACTATCTGCAGCGGCTGTGCCGCGAACCCGTCAGCATCGACGGTTATCTGGCAACCGGAAATGCATTGAGCCTCGCGGCCAACCGCCTGTCCTACTTGTTCGGCCTGGAAGGGCCGAGTCTTGCTGTCGACACCGCATGCTCATCCTCCCTTGTGGCGCTGCACCAGGCCGTGCAGAGCCTGCGTGCTGGCGAGCTCGATCTGGCGATCGCAGGTGGCGTCAATCTTCTGCTCGACCCCACGATCAGCATCAACCATACGCGCGCCCGCATGCTGTCGGCGGACGGCCGCTGCAAGGCCTTCTCGGCTGCGGCCGACGGCTACGTGCGGTCGGAAGGATGCGGTGTCGTCCTGCTGAAGCCGCTCGCGGCTGCACGCCGCGATGACGACCGCATTCTTGCGGTGATCCGGGGCTCGGCGGTCAACCAGGATGGCCGCACCTCGGGCCTGACGGTGCCGAACGGGCAGGCGCAGCAGCGGGTCATCCGGCGCGCCCTGCAGCAGGCGAAATTGCCGGCAGCCACAATCAGCTATGTCGAGGCGCACGGCACCGGCACGCCGTTGGGCGATCCAATCGAGGCCGAAGCGTTGGCTGCCGTGTTTGGCGGGGCACGCACTACGCTCGAGGTTGGATCGGTCAAAACCAACATCGGCCACATCGAGGCTGCCGCCGGAATCGCCGGACTGCTCAAGGTCGTGCTTGCCATGCAGAACCGGATGTTGCCGGCACATCTGCATTGCTCGACCCTCAATCCGCGCATCGATTGGGATGCGAGCCCAATCCGCATCACAGCGACAACAAGGCCGTGGCCGAGCGATGGCGAGCCGCGCCGTGCCGGAGTGAGCTCGTTCGGCTTCGGGGGAACCAATGCCCACGTGATTCTCGAAGAGGCTCCGGACCTGCCGCCGCGCGCTGCTTTGGAGCCCAGTCTGTTCGTTCTGCCGCTGTCCGCCAAGACCAGGGACGCGTTACGCGAACTCGCCTGCCGCTACTGCGACCACCTGGCTGTAACCAGCGATCATCCGGCCGATATCTGCTTCACCGCGGCGTGCGGGCGCGACCAATACCGCCACCGCCTGGCGATCTGCGCGCCAACTCTGTCGGCACTGCGGAACGCCTTGCAGGCATGGCTGAGGGGTGAATCCACGAGCAGCGTTCTGGACGGATTGGCGGTAATCGATCGCGGCGAAATCGTCGGCGATGGAGCGTTGCGCGCGGCTGGTGCCGCCCCCGACGATTGGCGGCGCCTCGCCGCCGCATACGTCACTGGCGCCAGCGTCGATTGGCGTGCCTGCTATGCCGGGCATGTGCTGCGTCGAGTCTCGCTGCCGGGTCATCCATTCCATCGACAGCGGTACTTTGTCGATCCTCCTCCTTCGCCCCGCGCGCCGGTGCCGTATTCGTATCGACTGGATTGGTGTCCAGCGCCTCATCCACCTCCGGCGGGGTCGGATAACGGCGGCGCCTGGCTCGTGCTCGCGGACGATAGCGGCTGGGGCGAGGCGATTGCCGCCATCCTCGAGAGCAACGGACGGCGATGCCGCATCCTCCATCAGCCCAAGGCGAACGGCAGCGGCGGCGCATCATCAGGCGATGACGAGCACGCATTTCGCGCGCTCCTGGCCGAGGCCGGGCCACTGCAGGGGATCGCCTATCTGTGGCCTCTGAATTGTCCGCCCCCCATCAAGCTTGAGGCGAAACGTCTGCCGGAGATCCAGCGTCGTCAGCTGGCACCGCTCCTTGGGCTGGCGCGCTCGCTCGTTGAAGTGCCGCATCCCCCTCGCTTGTGGCTTCTCACCCGGGCTGCTCAAGCCGCCGTGCGGACAGATGAGATGAGCGGGCTGATGCAAACACCGGTGTGGGGCATTGGGCGCACCATGGCACTCGAGCTGCCGGCGATTTTTGCCGGCATCATCGACCTTCCCGCAGGCTCGCCACAGTCGGCGGATGTCGCCATGGCGATGGCGCCCTTGGTGGGCGCCAGGGTCGACACCCAATATGCCGTCCGCGAGGGAAGTCTGTATCGTCCGCGGCTGCGCGCATGCGCGCTGTCACAGGGTCATGCCCCCCTAGTGCGATCCGATGCGAGCTATCTGGTCGCCGGCGGCTTCGGAAGTCTCGGGCGCGCGTTTGCCCATTGGCTCGTGAGCGAGGGCGCCCGTGAAATCTGGCTACTCGGCCGACGCGGTGCGCGCGATCCCGCAGCCGCCACAGACTTGATCGCGCTGCAAAGGGCCGCCACGGTGCGCACCGCCGCAGTCGATCTAGCCGACGCTAGCGCGCTCGACCGTCAGCTGTCGGATTGGGGTGTGGATGGCCTCCCCCTTCGTGGTGTGTTTCACGCAGCCGGGCTCAACGGACGGTCGGCGCTGGGCGAACTCGACTGGCCACTCACAGCCGATCTTCTTACCGCCAAGGTCCAGGGCACATGGGCAATCTCGCACGCGCTCGGCGAACGAGAGCTTGACTTCTTCATCGCCTGTTCATCGGTCGCGGCTCTCTGGGGCGGACAGCAACAGGCTGCATACAGCGCAGCCAATGCGTTTCTCGACGGCTTTGCGCATTACCGCAAGGCACACCGCAAGCCGGCGCTGAGCATCGCACTGGGACCCATCGCGGACAGCACTATGTTGGATGACGATGCTGCTGCCGCGCTGGCCCGCATCGGTCTGCGCGCTATTCCGTTTGCGCGGCTCACCGCCGAGCTGCCGCGGCTCGTTGCAGAGGGTGCTCCGCACCTTGCGTTCGTAGATGCTGATTTCGAACAGTTCGCGAGCCTCTATGCGGCGCGATCGCCGACCGATCTGTTCGCGGACCTGCGCAAGGAAACAACCAAAGGCTTCGTTTTCCCCCCCGTCTCTCCCGCCGATCCGCAGGAGGCGTTGTCATCGGAAGGGCTCAAGTCGTGGCTCGCCACGCAAGTAGCGGCGGCCCTCCGATTGCCCCACCACCAAATCGACGGTGACGCGCCGTTGCCGCGACTCGGACTCGATTCCCTGATGGCGGTGGAGCTGCGCAATCGTATTCAACGGCGATTGGGAGTGATTGTGCCGCTGCCCGATTTGCTCGGGGACCTCGGCGTCAACGCGCTTGCGCAACGTGTTACGGGCGCATGCGCTGGAGGTACGCAACTTTCAACGGGGGCGGTCGCCGAGAATTGGATCGGAGGTGAGATATGAGAGGCGCGTGCGCGGCGAATCTGGGCGAGAGGTGACATCGCATGAGTATTGCCGTATTTGTTCAGGAGCTGGCACAACGCGGGGTAGAGCTGTTCGTTGACGATGGACGGTTGTGCTATCGTGCTGCGGCCGGTGCACTGACGGATGAACTCCTGGCCGAGATCTCCGCCCAGCGGGCGGCGCTGATTTCACACTTGCAAAACAATCCTGGTTCAACGGGCTCCTACCCGCTGTCGCACGGCCAGGCCGCCCTGTGGTTCCTATACGAGATCGATCGCGACAGCCTCGCGTACAACATCGCGCTGGCGGCACGTCTGGTCTGCGATCTCGACCTCCTCGCGCTGCGTGCCGCGCTGGACGCCCTGCATGCGCGTCATCCGATCCTGTGCAGCCGGTTCGCCGCACAGTCCGGCGCGCCCAGCCAGGACTTCGACGGGGCGAAGCCGTCCTTTGACGTCGTCGATGCCTCGGGCTGGAGCCACGACGAGGTCGAGCGATCGGTTGCCGCCTTCGCGGACAAGCCTTTCGATCTGGAGAACGGACCCGTTGCGCGGTGGCGGGTGCTTACAGCTGCCGCCAACGCCGCCGGACCTACGCCGCTGCTGGTTTTTGCCGCGCATCATGCAATCATCGACTTCCGTTCGCTGGAGATCCTGTTCAAGGATCTGGGCCGTTTCCATCACGCGCAGCTCGCGGGACGATCCGCCGAGCTGCCGGCGCTCCCTTGGACCTACCGCGATTACGTGCGCTGGTCGCGCAACTGGCCGCAATCTCCGCTCGGCCAAGCCGCTCGCGCCTACTGGCTCGCTCAGCTCGGCGCGCTGCCGCCCGCGCTCGATCTGCCCAGCGACCGGCCGCGACCCGCACGGCAGCAGTATGAGGGTGCGCAATTGCTCTCCACCCTCCCCGCCGAGCTCACGAGTGCCCTGCGCGACTTCGCCCGGCACCATCTGGCGACGCCGAACATGGTGCTGCTGAGCACGTTTGGGCTAATGCTGCACCGCTACAGTAGTTGCGACGATTTGCTGGTCGGAACGCCCATGCTCGGTCGCAATCGTGACGAACTGCGCAATCTCGTCGGCTATTTTGTCAATACGGTAGCCGTCCGGCTGCGTTTCCCTGCAGGGCTCGACGGCAGAGGTCTCGTCGCGCAGACGCGGCAAACTTTCCTCGACGCGCTTGCCCATCAAGACTATCCGTTCCCGTTGCTGGTCGAGGAACTGCGGCCCGAGCGCGATCCCAGCCGCTCGCCCCTCGTGCAGGTGATGTTCGTGTACGAGCGGGAGAGCGGGGATGATCTGGAGTCCCAAGGCCTCGTCACGGAGGTGCTGCTCGGAGGACAACGCGGCGCCGCATTCGACCTGACGCTCACCGCTCTCGATCGCGGCGACGCGATCCGGCTCACTTGGGATTTCGCGACCGCGCTGTTCGACGTGGCCACGATCCGCCGCATGGCCGGCCACTTCACAGAACTGCTGCGTGGACTGCTCGCCATGCCGGGCGCGGCGGTCGGCAGCCTCCCGATGATCAGCGCGGAGGAGCGCCGCACCCTGGCCGAATGGAACACGACCTCCCGGGACTACCCGCGTGAGCGCAGCATCCCGGACGTTTTCGCCGCGCGCGCGGCAGAATCGCCGGATGCCATTGCGGTCGCCTGGGGCCCCGTTCAGCTTAGCTACGGGGCGCTGGCCGAGCGCGCCGACCGCCTCGCTGGGCGCCTCTGCGAGCAAGACCTGCAACCGGAGGCAATCGTCGCCATCATGGTCGACCGCTCGCCGGCCATGATCGTGGCTATGCTCGCAATCTTGAAGGCGGGCGGCGCATACCTGCCGATCGGCCCGGATCTGCCCCCCGACCGCATCCGCTACATGCTGGACGAGAGCGAGGCCCCCGTCCTCATCGCGGGACCGAGGCAGGCTTCGCTGATCCGGAAACTCCAGGCGGCGTGCGCGAGCCTGCGAACGGTGCTGACGCTCGACCCGGAAGGGCGCGAGCCGACCGGCGGAGAGCCAGTGCGCCTGACCGGCATCGACCGCAGTGCGCCGGACGCGTTGTCCTATGTGATGTACACCTCCGGAACCTCGGGTCGGCCCAAGGGCGTGATGGTCGAGCATCGGGCCATCCTGCGTCTGGTTCTGAACACCAACTTCATCCAGCTCGGCCCTTCCGATTGCATCCTGCAGACCGGGGCCTTCTCGTTCGATGCCGCCACGTTCGAGGTCTGGGGCGCGCTGCTGAACGGCGGCCGGCTCTGCCTGCCTGAAACGGACGAATGGCTCGGCGCGCATGCCTTCGCGGCGCTGGTCCAGGATCACGGGGCCACGACGGTTTGGCTCACGGCGAGCGTGTTCAACGCCCTGGCGGCCGAGGACGCGATGGCTATCGCGGGCCTCAGGACCGTGCTGTGTGGTGGCGAGAGGCTGTCGGTGCATCACGTCAACCTCGTGCGCAGCGCGAACCCGGGTCTCCGGCTGATCAACGGCTATGGGCCGACGGAGAACACGACCTTCACGACGACCTTCGAGATCCGAGAGACCTTCGCGGGCGATATTCCGATCGGAAGTCCGATCGCCAATACGACGGTATACATCCTGAACGAGCGGCTCGAGCCGGTTCCGATCGGCGGGGTTGGGGAGCTTTACGCCGGAGGCGACGGGCTCGCGCGCGGCTGTCTGCACGACCTGGCTCTGACGGCGGCGCGCTTTGTTGCGCACCCGTTTCAGCCCGGAGAGCGTCTGTACCGGACGGGCGACCTGGCGCGGTGGCGTTGGGATGGGGTGATCGAGTTCCTGGGCCGCATGGACGAACAGGTCAAGATCCGCGGCTTCCGGATTGAACTTGGCGAGATCGAAGCGGTGCTGAACCGCCACGCGGAGGTGAACGGGGCGGCGGTCATCGTGGACGGCGAAGGCGATGCGAAGCGCCTGCTGGCCTATGTTGCGGCCGCATCGCCGGACGCCGCATTGCAGCGCAGGCTGGACGCGCATCTGCGCGCCCATTTTCCGCCCTACATGCTCCCGGCCAGCGTGACCGCGTTGGAGCGCCTGCCGCTAACCAGCAGCGGGAAGTTGGACCGTCGAGCCCTGCCCGCGCCGCAGCTCGCCGTGGGTGATGGGTTCACTGAGGCACGAAGCGCCACCGGGAGCCTGCTCGCCGGGCTATGGGCGGCCGTCCTCCAGCTTCCTCAAGTCAGCGCGACGGCGAATTTCTTCGCGCTCGGCGGACACTCGCTGGCGGCCATGCGCCTCAGCGCGCGCATGCGCGATGCGTTTGGCATCGAGTTGCCGCTGCGTTCGATTTTCGAACGTCCCACTATCGCCGGCTTGGCGGAGCTCATCGACTCACGCCTCGGCACCGTGGCGCTGCCGGCCCCGGCTCCGCGTCCAGATGGGGCGGAGGTCGTGCTGTCCTTCGGCCAACAGCGGCTCTGGTTTCTCGGCCAGTTGGAGGGCCCGTCCGCCACCTACAACATGCCGGCGACCCTGGCATTGCGTGGACACCTGGACACCGCGGCGCTGCGCCGCGCGTTCGAGCGGCTGGTTGAACGGCACGCGAGCTTGCGCCAGTGCTTCCCGTCGCGAGCCGGGCAGCCGTGTTCGCACCTGCTCGATCCTTACGACCCGCTGAGCGTAACCGATCTCAGCGCGCTGCCGACCGCCGAGCGCCATGCCGAGGCGCAAAGGTTGAGCCGGGATCATGCGGCGCAGCCTTTCGATCTTGCGAATGGTCCGCTCTTTCGCGTCGGGCTGCTCCGCCTCGCCGACGAGGCGCACTGGCTGCTCTTCAACGTGCATCACATCGTCAGTGACGGCTGGTCGCTCGGTGTGATCGTGCGCGAGCTCGATGCGCTCTACCAGGCTGAAAGCCACGGTGGGGATGCTGCCGTGCCCGTGCTGACGATCCAGTATCCTGATTATGCCGCATGGGAGCGTGACTGGCTGCAGGGCGAGGTCCTGTCGGATCAGCTCGCCTATTGGCGCCGACAGCTGGCGGATGCGCCGCCGCGGCTGGAATTGCCGACCGACCGACCACGGCCGGCGCGCCGGACCTATCGCGGCGGACTTCACGAACAGGTGCTTGAGGAGAACCTCACTGCCGCCGTCCGCCGCTTCAACGCGGTCTATGGCAGCACGGTGTTCATGACGTTGCTGGCGACCTTCAAGCTTCTGCTCTGGCGCTGGAGCGGCCAGAGCGATCTTTCGGTCGGCACGCCGCTGGCGAACCGACAGCACGGCCGGACGGAGGATCTGATCGGGTTTTTCGTCAATACGGTCGTGTTGCGTAGCCGGCTCGATCCGCAGGCCGGCTTCGACACGCTGTTGGCCCTGGTCCGCCACACCTGCCTGGATGCCTACACGCACCCGGATCTACCCTTCGACTATCTAGTCGAGCAGCTGCAGCCGGAACGCAGCCTGAGTGACAGCCCGCTGTTTCAAGTGATGTTTGTCCAACAGAACGTATGGCCGGAGGATCTGACGTTGTCCGACCTCAAGGTTGAGCGACACCCGCCGTCGTTAGTGGTCGCGAAGTTCGATCTCACTCTATATGCGAATGAGCAGGTCGATCGAATCGGACTGGGCTGGGAGTACAATGCCGATCTGTTCGATGCGGCCACGATCGGCCGCATGGCCACACACTTCGCGGAACTGCTGGGTGCAGCGCTGCGCATGCCCGGTGTGGCGCTCGGCAACCTGCCAATGATCCCCACGGCAGACGATGCAGAGCTTCGCGCTTGGAACGACACCACGGCGCCCTGGCCGGCACAGCGTACAGTCGGAGCTCTGTTCGCCGCGCAGGCGGCGCGAACGCCAAGTGCCGTTGCGGTGGAATTCGCTGGTGGCGAGTTAAGCTATCGTGCTCTTGACAATGCCACGTCCGCGCTTGCGTATCGTCTGCAAGGGAAGGGTGTCGGCCCCAACGTGCCGGTCGCCGTCGCTGTGCAGCGCGGTGTTGAGCAGATCATCGCGGTGATTGGCGTTATACGCGCTGGTGGCGCTTGTCTGCCGCTGGATCCGGAGCATCCGGCCGAGCGCCTCACCTACATGCTGCAGGAGAGCGAGGCGCCGTTGATCTTGACCACGGCGGCGCTCGCTCCCGGCCTACCCGTCACGGCGGCCGAGACGATGTGCTTCGACCTCATCGACATCCGCTCAGGCACACCGTCTCCGGCGGGCTTGGCCGGGCCGGATGACCTGCTGTACGTCCTCTACACCTCCGGTTCCACCGGGCGTCCGAAGGGGGTCGCGGTCCCGCACCGCACGCTCGTCAATCTGATCGCATGGCAAGCGCGACAGCCGGGCCTCGACACTCCGGCGCGCGTGCTGCAGTTCACGCCGCTCACCTTTGATGTTGCGTTCCAGGAGATCGCAAGCACTCTGTGTGGCGGCGGGACGCTGGTTCTGATCGACGAGGATACCCGCCGTAATAGCGATGGCCTTCTGGCAGTTCTGGCGGCGCGCCGCATCGAGCGGCTATTCCTGCCCTTCGTCGCCCTCCAGCACCTCGCCGAGAGCGCCGCGCCGAACGGGGCACCTGCTTGCTTGCGGGACGTGATCACCGCAGGCGAGCAGCTGCGCGCCACACCGGCCATACGCGGTTTCTTTAGGCGCGCGCGCTGTCGGCTGCACAACCATTACGGGCCAACCGAGAGCCACGTCGTCACGGCCTTCCGGCTACCCAAGGCGGTTGACGCCTGGAACGAGTTGCCACCCATTGGTGCCCCGGTTGCGAACGTGCAAGTCCATGTGCTCGATGATGCCGGGAGGCGCATGCCGATCGGCGTGCCGGGTGAGATTTGCATCGGCGGCGTCGCCCTCGCGCATGGATACCTCAACCGGCCTGAGCTGAACGCAGAGCGCTTTTGCGACCATCCGGATCTCGGGCGGCTCTATCGTTCAGGCGATCTCGCGAAATGGCGACCGGATGGGATGCTGATCTATCTCGGCCGTCGTGACAGACAGATCAAGCTGCGCGGGTTCCGAATCGAACTCGGCGAGATCGAGGCGGTGCTGTGCCGCCACGCGGAAGTGAGCGAGGCAGCGGTAATCGTGGATGGCGAAGGCGACGCGAACCGCCTGCTGGCCTACGTTGCCGCCAGGTCGCGCGAGCCCGCCGGATTGCAACGGATCCTGGACGCGCATTTGCGCGCTCATTTGCCCCCGTACATGCTCCCGGCCGGCGTGACCGTGCTGGACCACCTGCCGCAAACCAGCAGCGGGAAGTTGGACCATCGAGCCTTACCGGCACCGCAACTCGTCGCAGGCGCAAAGGGCAGCAGTGCACCGAGCGGCGCGATCGAGACGCTGGTGGCGGAGCTCTGGGCCGGCATGCTCGGGCTCGCACGGGTGGACCGCGATGCGAATTTCTTCGAGGTCGGAGGCCACTCGCTGCTCGCGACCCGGCTTACCGCCAGAATTCTGGACCGCTGCGGTGTGGAGCTCCCGCTCGCAACCTTGTTCATGAACCCCACGATTGCCGGCCTTGCTGCCGCGATCGAAGCCGAGCAGGGATTGCGATTGCCCCCGCTGTCGCCTCAGCCGTCCGAGGCTGAGCTCGTGCTGTCGTCCAGCCAGCAACGCCTCTGGTTCATCGACCAACTGGAGGGCCCAAGCACGGCGTACAGCATGCCGGCGGCTTTCGAGCTGCGCGGGGAGCTGGACGAGTCCGCCCTGCGCCGCGCGCTGGTGCGCCTTGTGCACAGGCATGCAATCCTGCGTTCCTGCTTTCCAAGCCGCGACGGCGAGCCCTGCCTCCGCCTGTTACCCCATTATGATCCGCTTGCGTTCACCGATCTCTCATCCGACCTCGCAGCGAACCGGGAAGCTGAGCGCTTGCGCGCTGCGGATGCCGCGGAGCCTTTCCGGTTGGCAACCGGACCGCTGCTTAGATTTCACCTGATCCGACTCGAACCGCAGCGATACTGGCTGCTGTTCAACATGCACCACATCATCAGCGATGGCTGGTCGATCGATCTGATCATTCGCGAGGTCCGAGTGTTCTATGCCGCATGCAGGTCGGGGCGCACGCCGGATTTGCCAGCGCTACCCATCCAGTACACCGATTACGCCATTTGGGAGCGCCGCCGGCTTGACTGCGAGACACTTCGCCGAAGGCTCGACTACTGGCGCGCGACGCTTGCGGGGGCGCCTGAGAAGCTTGAGTTGCCCGCTGATTTCCCGCGTCCGGCGATGCAGCGTCACGCCAGCGGCGAGGTGTCGCTGACGTTGAACAGCACGCTGGTTCAGCGGCTGACGTCGCTTGCCCAATCGGCACACGGCACTCTGTTCATGGCGCTGCTGGTCGCATTCGCCGCCGTGCTGGCCCGCGCCTCCGGCCAGCGTGACATGTGCATCGGCGCGCCGGTGGCAAACCGCAACCAACCCCAGCTCGCGGACATGATCGGCCTGTTCCTGAATACGCTCGTGTTGCGCGTGCGGATCACGCCGGGCGCGAGCTTCCGCGAGCTCCTGGCAACGGTACGGGAGACGGCGCTCTCGGCCTATGCCAATCAGGACGTGCCGTTCGAATACCTCGTGGAGAAGCTGCAGCCGCAGCGCAGCCTGAGCCACCATCCGCTGTTCCAGGTCATGCTGAATCTGGTGAACACGCAAAGCGAGGAATTCGTGCTCGACGGCCTAGACGTGCAGTTGCTCGACCGGACTGAGGGGCGGCTCGCAAAGTTCGACATGAATCTCGCGCTGATGCCGCAACCGGACGGCAGCCTGGTCGGGCGCCTGGAATTCAACGCCGAGCTGTTCGTCACCGAGACGATCGCCTTCCTTGCCGAACGCCTCGTAACACTGGTCGGGCAAGTCGTTGCACACCCGGATGCGCCGCTCGCCGATCTCTCGCTGCTGGACGCGGATTGGCGCACGCGGACAATCTCGGCGCCGCGTCTGTGCCCGACTATGCCGGCGCTAAAGTTCGGCGGCGTCGAGCAATCGATTGCAGCCCGCTTTGCCGAACAGGTGCGCCGGAATGGCAATCGGATTGCCGTGCGCACGACAGAGCGGGTGCTCACGTATGATGCGTTGGACCAGGCCACGCGTCGGGTCGCCGCCGCGATCCTGGCCACGCCGTCGGGCCGGCACGTCGCGCTGCTGCTGCCGCATGACGCCGGCATGGTGGTCGGCGTTATCGGCGTGCTGCAGGCCGGCCGTGCCTACGTGCCGTTGGACCCACTGCAGCCCCACGAACGGCTCGCCGGCATTGTCGCGGACGCGCAAGCTTCGGGGATCGTCTGCACGGCCGCCTTACGGAATCTTGCGATTGAGATCACGGGCGGCAGCCTTCCGGTGTTCGACGTGGACGACCCGGGCACGACGGCTGCTTTGGACCTGCCGTCTGTCGCGCCGGATCATAACGCATATCTGATTTACACCTCCGGCTCGACCGGCCGCCCGAAGGGCGTGATTCAAAGTCATCGCAACGTCCTGCACTTCACGCGACAGTACGCTGAGGCGCTGCGCATTTCCCCCGAGGACAGGCTGTTGCAGGTCGCGTCTTACGCTTTCGACGCCGGGGTAATGGACACGTTCGGCGCCTTGCTCAACGGCGCATGCCTGCATCCGGTCGATTTCCGCCAGGTTGGTCCTGAAGGTTGCTGCACCCGGCTCGCCGCCGAGGGCCTTACGATCCTGCACGTCACGCCGACCGTGTTCCGCCTGCTCGCCCGCAGCATGCGCCATCCGTTGCCTGCGGTGCGATTGGTGGTTCTTGGCGGCGAACGCGTGACCCGCTCGGACGCGCTCCTGTTCCGCGAGCGGTTCACACCCGGTTGCCTGCTGGTCAATGGCTTCGGCCCGACCGAGTCGACCGTGACCCTGCAACACTTCGTGGACCACGCAACGCCATTACCGCGCGCCAGCCTTCCGGTGGGCTATCCAGTCGCCGACACCGACATCCTGCTGCTCGATCCCGACGGGGCGGTCGCAGAGCTTTACGGCGAGATCGCGGTTCGCAGCGCCCATGTCGCGCTCGGCTACTGGCGCCAGCCCTCCGCAGCCTTCAGCGACGATCCCGAGCGTCCGGGCAAGCGTCGCTACCGCACCGGCGATCTCGGCCGACTCTTGCCGGACGGCAGCCTCGAGGTGGTGGGCCGCGTGGACCAGCAGATCAAGCTGCGCGGGTTCCGCATCGAGCCGGGGGAGATCGAGGCGGTGCTGCGCCAACATCCTTCTGTGCGCGAGGCTGCGGTGGCGCTCCATCCGGCGGATGCAGACGCCGTTGGCGCAGAGCAGCGGCTCGTAGCCTACGTGGCGAGCGAGGCCGGCTCGAGAGAGCTGCGAGCCTATCTGCGGCAGAAGCTACCCGACTATCTAGTGCCTGCATCCGTAACGGTCCTCGCGGCGCTTCCGCTCACCGCCAACGGCAAGCTTGACCGTGCCCGGCTGCCTGCGCCGGAGGACGACGGGCCGGATGCGACGCAGGCGCCGGCGACGCCGACCGAAGAGCTGCTGGCGGGCATCTGGTGCGAGGTGCTGGGGCGCGGGAGCGTCGACCGCGAAGATAATTTCTTCGACCTCGGCGGACACTCGCTGCTCGCCATGCAACTGGTCGCCCGGATCCGCGAGAGCGTGGCGGTGGAGCTGCCACTGCGGGTTTTGTTCGAGCATCCGGTGGTGCGGGATTTGGCGGCGGCGGTGGACGCGGCGCAGCGCGGCACGCCACTGCCGCCGCTTGTGCCGTGCGCGCAAGGCCCGGAGCTGCCGCTGTCGTTTGCACAGCAGCGCCTGTGGTTCTTGTCGCAACTGCAGGCGCCGGCGGATGCGAGCTACAATGTGACGGCAGCGCTGCGGCTGCGCGGGGCGCTGGCTGAGGCGGCGCTGCGCCAGGCATTGCGGCAGCTGACAGAGCGCCAGGCGAGCCTGCGGGTGAACATCCGCAGCCGGGGCGGCGAGCCGCTGATTGCGCTGGGCGAGCCGTACGATCCGTTATCGGTCGAAGACCTGAGCGGCCTGACGGCGGACGCGCAAGAGGTCGCCATCCGCCGCCATGCCGACGCGCACGGGAGCCGGCCGTTCGACCTGGAACACGATCGGCTGCTGCGGCTGAGCCTACTGCGGCTGGATGCGAAGGACTGGGTCCTGCTGTTTGCGATCCACCATATTGTTGCCGACGGCTGGTCGCTGGGCGTTCTGATGCGCGAGCTGGAGGCGCTCTATGCGGCGGCGTGCGCGGGGCGCGAGGCGGAACTGCCGGCGCTCGACGTGCAGTATGCGGACTATGCGGCGTGGCAGCGGACCTGGCTGCACGGAGATGTGCTGACGCAGGAGCTGGCATATTGGCGTGCGGAGCTGACCGGGGCGCCGGCGGTGTTGAGCCTGCCGACGGATTTTGCTCGTCCGGCGGTGAAGACCTATGGCGGGGCGCAGCAGGGGCAGCGGCTTTCGCCGGAGTTGACCGAGGCGCTGAAGCGGCTGAGCCGGTCGCAGGGCGCCACCCTCTACATGACGCTCCTGGCAGCGTTCGATGTGTTGCTGCACCGCTACAGCGGCGAGAGCGATTTGGTGGTGGGCACCCCGATCGCGAACCGGACGCAGCGGCTGACGGAGCCGCTGATCGGCTTATTTGTTAATACGTTGGCGCTGCGTACGCAGGTGTCACCTGAGCAGCCGTTCACGGCGCTGCTGGCCGATGTACGGCGTAAGGCGCTGTCCGCCTATGCGCACCAGGACCTGCCGTTCGAGGTTCTGGTGAGCGAGCTGCAGCCGGAACGCAGCCTGAGCAGCACGCCGCTGTTCCAGGTGATGTTCGCGCTGCAGAACGCGCCGGTGGGAGAGGTGCGGCTGGGCGATCTAGCGGTGACGCCGCTGTGGCGCGATCCCGGGACGGCGAAGTTCGACCTGACGCTGAGCGTGAACGAGCAGGAGGGTGGGCTTGCGGCCGTTTGGGAATACAGCACCGACCTGTTTGCGGCGGCGACGATTGAGCGGCTCTCGCGGCATTACGAGCGAGTGCTGGAGGGGATCGTTGTCGATCCGTCGGCTGCGGTGGCGACGCTGCCGCTGCTGGATGGGCAGGAGCGTGCGGCGCTGGCGGGGTTG
>Ga0182034_10000130_pt1 | contig 31084 bp, 23 predicted proteins | sample flu12Cox44000172_FD_125972 | JGI IMG/M metagenome (GOLD analysis project Ga0182034, IMG submission 125972) | Lab enrichment of tropical soil microbial communities from Luquillo Experimental Forest, Puerto Rico - flux4day.12C.oxic.44.000.172 | ecosystem: Environmental > Terrestrial > Soil >... | reverse complement strand
GGTGATGTCCACTTCGCCGTCGCCCTGCCCCGCGTGCCCGTCGCCCACTTCAAACAGCGCTCCGGGGGCGTGCACCGGAATGTACAGCGTCGATCCCGCCACAAGGTCCTTATTGTCGAGGTTGCCTGCGATAACCCAAGGCGGCGCGCTATTCCACTTGCCCACGCTGTCGGGCGGCGCGTCGCCCATGCTGCCGAAAAAGGGATGCAGCGAAATCTCGATCCCCGAGGCGAATTTCGCCACCATGCGCTTTTCGTCGAGCGGAATAATCTTGATTCTCGAATAAGGATAATCGTCCGGCAGATATCCGCGGCCCGGCCCAAAGGCGTTGTAGGCGTACGCAATCGCCAGCTTGACCGCCAGGATTCTCACTTCCAGCACATCGCCCGGCTGCGCGTCTTCAACGTAGATGGGCCCGGTGAGGATGTGCCCGCCGGGGCCCTTGTCTTTCACCTGGTCGGTGATGTCGCGCAGCGATTGCTCGACTTGATCGGGCGGCACACCCGCTTCTTCCAGCCGCTTCGGGCTGTTGGTGATGAGCGTTTGTATTTCCACCGTGTCGCCCGATTTGATGCGCAGCACGGGAGGCGTCTTCGCGTCGTAGTAGCCCCACGCTACGGTCTTCGGCGTCGGCTTCAACGTGTATGTTGCTTGAGCGGCGGCTCGCTGGGCAACGGGCGGCAAGGCCAAGCAAATTCCGAGCAAAGCAATGCGGCGCATTCTGATCCTCCGAGATCGACAAAGTGGCAGGTTGAGAAATCGTGCGCCGCCCAAAACGAAAAAGCAAGCGGCCCCTTTTTCCCCGAGCTTGCGTGGCACTTTAAGCGAAGCGATGATACCAGACCTGCGCGGCGCCAATCAGATTTGCATCTTCACCCAGCGAAGCCAAGGCGAGCTCGGTCTTCTCAAACGGAACGAAGCGGCAGCCCTCAGCAATGACTTGGCGAAGGTCTTCCAGGCGTATGCTCTTCATGATGCTCCCGCCCAGGACAATCCGGTCCGGCACAAACAAATTGATCAGGTTGGCCAAACCCAAGCCGAGATAGTACGCTTCGCGCGCGACGGCTTCGCAGGCCAACGCATGTCCTTCGTCAGCGCACTGGAAAATCTCTTTCGCGGTCAGGGCTCTCGCCTGGGGATCGGCCGCTTGCGCCTTCGCATTAAACCACGAAGCCAGCGCGGGCCCTGTCGCTAGCGCTTCCCAGCAGCCACGGAAGCCGCACGTGCACCGCGGGCCGGAGGCGTCGATCACGTGATGGCCGACTTCGGGATGCCCTTTGTCCGCGCCGCGGTAAAGCTGGCCATCCAGAATGATTCCGCCGCCAATCCCCGTGCCCACGGTGACGTAAATCAGCCGGGACTTCCCTTTTCCCGCGCCCCAGACAGCTTCCCCGAGCGCTGCAGCGTCGCCGTCGTTTTCGAGCGCCACGCGCACGCCGAACTCACGCGCTAAATCGTTCACCGGATTCGCGCCTTTCCATCCAGGGAGAAAGTCCACGTCGCCAAATTCGCCGGTGAAGGGATAAACCCAGCCGGTCGAGCCGATGCCGATGCCGGAAAGCCCGGTGTTGACCTGTTGCGCCGCTTCCCCCAGCATGCGAACGATGTGGCCGAGCCCGTCGGGATACGCGCGGGCTTTTTCCGTCGGCGTTTCCAGTCTTGCGAGGACTTTGCCGGCATCGTTCACGATGCCCGCGGCAATCTTCGTCCCTCCAACGTCCACCGCCCCAATCATTTCCTGTCCTTTGTCATTTCGAGCTTGGCCCCTTTTGCCTGCCATCCCTCACCCCTGCATCTTAAACTCTTGGAACTGTTGTCGGTGACCACTCCGCTCGGGACCTCTGGGGTGTTAATTCTTCCCCGCCTTTTTCGGCAGCAATCCGCCCTGGTCTTCCACGATGTAGGAAGAAAGACGGAAGGAATCGCAATCTGCTCCCGAGAGGCGCGCCAGCCGCTCCGCCGCGAGCTGCGCCGGAATGATGTCAATCAGAAATTGCCACTCGGCGGGAATCGCGGGAAGCTGAAACAGCAGATCACCGGCATCGTCAGGAAGTTTTTGACCGATCAGCATGACGCGCGCGCCGAGCTTCCGCACGTCGCTTGCGACGGCGAGATCCTGTTCGCGCAGGAGTACGCCGTCGATCCATACGCCAAAGCGAACATCTTTGCCGACGATTTCCTGCGGACCATGCCGGAACGCCCCGGTGCCCATAGCTGTCGCTGGCGTTTTGACGCCTTCTTCCCAAATGAGTCGCGATTCATAGGCGCTGCCGAGGCTAGGGCCGCGCGCCAGAAAGTAAGTGGTGCTGTGCGGCGCGAGCCAAACGGAGGCGGCAATCTGCTCCTGCCATCCGGGAAGGGCGCGCTCAACTTCTGCGATCGCTCCCGAAAGCGAGTCTGCGAGCTCCGAATCGCTAGCAGACCGTCGCTTGGGTTCTTCGCAGGCCTCCACCGCACTTTTGAGTCTTCGGCGATATTCGGCGGAAGCCATTTGAAGTGCGGCAACTTTCTGCCGCTTTTCCTTGTTGCGCACCTTGCTCCATGTCTGGCGGAGTTCGGTTGTTCCCTTTTCATCTAAGTCCTCAAGAGAACCGCTCCCTCCCTGAATCACTCGGTGCGCCAGCATCGCGGCCGCCAGCGCCAGTGTCGTGTACGTGTTCACGGAGATCGCGTGATCAAAAGCGACGGGAACGACGATGGCGATGTGTGCCTCTTTGGCCAGCGTTCCTTCAGGAGCATTCGTGATGCCAATAACACGCACGCCGGCCCGGCGGGCTTTGGCGGCCAACTGCACAATTTCCGTGCTCTTGCCGCTGCGCGAAATCAGGATCATCGCGGAGTCTTTGGGAAACGTCGCGAAGGTCAGCAGCTCGGCGGCGTCCTCGAAGTACACCGGACAAGCGTGCCGATGGAACAGCGCGCCGACGTTCAATGCCGCGTGCCAACTGCTGCCGATTCCCGTCAAGTAGACATGCCGCGCGGCGCGAATCGTCGCCGTCGCCGCATCAAGTGCACCTCGCCCGGCACCCTTTCGTCCCGTCAGAAGCTCGACGGTCCGCTGCAATTCCGCCGGCTGCCTCAATATGTCTTTCAGAAAATAGGTCATGAGCAGCAAGGCTTCAGGTTCAGAATCTCGAGCGAACCAAGAAGGAACCGGATCAAGTCCGCTTTCGTCCTACCAGCCATGGCCTGCCTCGATAGATCTCATCGTCGCGCCGATCCGCTCCTCCCGGGACTTCCATCGAGCCTCGCCATACGCATCGCGCCGACGGAGTCGCCGGGAAACCGCTCATTCGATCGGATAACGGTACGCAGGCGCTTGGCCTGCACGCGGTCCGGGTTCATCTGGCACGTTTGGTCTTTGCAGGAGCACATCATAAATTGCCTGGAGATTTTCCTCGTGCCATTTGCGCTCACTTAGCTCGCTTGCCTCGCCGCTCATGGATGCGTCATGTCCTCCGGCTTGACCAGGGCTTCGAATTCAGCGGCGGTGACGAAGCCGAGCTTCAAGGCGGCCTCGCGCAGGCTGATGTGCTCTTTGTGCGCGGTTTTGGCAACTTTGGCGGCGTTGTCGTAGCCGATCTTGGGAGCGAGCGCGGTGACGAGCATCAGCGAATTGTGGACGTAGCGTTCGATGGTTTCGCGATTGGCCTGTATGCCGCGGACGCAGTGCTCGACAAAGCTGCGGCACGCGTCGTCGAGCAGCTCGACGGAGTGCAGATAATTGAAAATCATCACCGGCTTGAACACGTTGAGCTCGAAATTGCCCTGCGAGCCAGCGAAACCGATGGCCGCGTCATTGCCCATCACCTGCACGGCCACCATCGTGAGCGCTTCAGACTGCGTGGGATTCACCTTGCCGGGCATGATTGACGATCCCGGCTCGTTTTCGGGGAGCGTCAGCTCGCCCAGCCCGCACCGCGGGCCGGAGGCAAGCCAGCGAATATCGTTGGCTATTTTCATGAGCGAAGCGGCGAGCGTTTTCAGCGCGCCCGAGGCAAAAACGATTTCATCGTGCGCGGAGAGCGCCGCGAACTTGCTCGGATGTGAGCGGAACGGCAGGCCGGTCAGTTCGGAAATTTTGCGCGCGGCGCGCTCGGCGAACTCCGGATGCGCGTTGAGGCCGGTACCAACCGCGGTGCCGCCAATCGCGAGATCGTAGAGCCCGTCGAGACCGGCAGCCAGGCGGCCGCCGTCGCGGTCGAGCAGGCTGACGTAGCCGGAAAATTCCTGGCCCAGCGTGAGCGGCGTGGCGTCCTGCAAATGCGTGCGGCCGATCTTGACAATGTCGGCAAACTCCTTGGCTTTGGCGTCGAGCGCGTCGCGCAGCGTGTTCACCGCAGGGAGCAGCCGCCGGGCCGTCTCCGTGGCCGCGGCGATGTGCATGGCCGCGGGAAACGTGTCGTTCGAGGACTGCGACATGTTCACGTGGTCATTCGGATGGATGGGCGTCTTGCTGCCCATCACTCCGCCCGCGATCTCGATCGCGCGGTTCGAGATCACTTCGTTGACGTTCATGTTCGTCTGGGTGCCGCTGCCGGTCTGCCAGATGCGCAAAGGAAAATGCGCGTTGAGCTTGCCGGAGATGACTTCGTCTGCCGCTTGCACGATGAGTTGAGCCTTTTCGTGTGGGAGTTTTCCCAAGTCCTGGTTCACCAACGCACAGGCCTTCTTGAGGATGCCGAAGGCGCGAATCAGCTCGGGCGGCATGGTGTCCTTGCCAATAGCGAAGTGAATGAGCGAGCGGGCGGTTTGCGCGCCGTAGTAGCGGTCGGCGGGGACTTCGATCTTTCCCATCGAGTCGGACTCGACGCGAGTGGGAGCTTTGGTGGGGGCTTTTGCGGCTTCAGACATGGCTAGCTCCTCGATTCTTTCTGCTTTTGAGTGTAGCAGGCGTGCCAGGTACTCGGCACCTCAGCGATCTTCGACGGCCGCTGCTTTGTGGCTTTCCGCCCGCGGCGGCAAGATGGAGAAGAATTTATTGCGGCAGTGCGCGCAGCGGAATGCGGGAACTCCCAGGATTCGCAGAAGGGACGCAGCCTGACCCGGGACATGCTCGGGCGCTATGCGCTGCAGCTTGCGGTTGCCGCAGATGCGGCAGTGGGCAAAAAGTAGGCCAGGAAACGGAAGGCGACGGGCGCGAAACCTGGTTTCGCAGGATTCGCAGCGCCAGGGAAGAATTCCCCCCATGGCCAGCAGGTAGTCAACGGCCGTGCGGCGGTGCGAGCGGCGGAATCGCGGGCTGCCACACGCCGGGCAAACGAGTTCAACGCCGATCTTCGGTCTCCTCCAAAAGGCTGGGCCCGGAACGCGCCAGTGCTCATGGAAAGAGGAGGCACGATACAATAAAAATCCCAAGGAGTAAACATGCCCGACTACACCGCAGAACACGCGCGCGCCGGAATCGACGCGAAATTGCCCGCGCTCGAAACCTGGCCGAACCAGTTCGCGCGCTATGTCATCACGACGCGATTCCCGGAGTATTCGTCGGTCTGCCCAAAGACCGGAATGCCGGATTACGGCACGCTCACGATCCAGTACATGCCCGGCAAGGAGTGCCTCGAACTGAAAGCGCTGAAAATGTACCTGCTGGCATACCGCAACCTGGGCATCTTTTACGAAAACGCGGTGAATCGAATTCTTCGCGACATCGTGGCGGCGGTGCATCCGGAGTGGTGCGTGGTGCGCGGGGAATTTACCCCGCGAGGCGGATTGACGACGACGGTGTTCGCACGCTGGCCCTCGCTGAAAGATGCGGCCAGGTCGTCGAAACGGTGAGCTCGCTCGAGAAGCGTCAAATGGCCGTGCGCAGGGGCGCACAGCGCAGGGGGAGAAGATGGACAGAAGGCTTTTTGCAGGCCATAATTTCCTATTGGGCCATTACCAGGGGTACTACCTATCACAGAGAGGGAAGAATGAGCATTTCTCCAAACATACCAAGCGCGCATGAATCCTGGGGATACGAGTCTGCGGGCACGCCGAGGTGGATATCCGTGCTGTTCGGGCTGATGATTGCCGGGCTGGCTGTGGTGGTCTATTTCGGCTATACCGCGGAGGCGCGGCTGAGCGATGATCTGGTGAAACAGCGGGACCAGAACAAGATTTTGAGCGCGCAATTGGACCAGGCCAATTCGCGTATCGCGGACCTGAAAAGCCAGGTGGAAATCACCACGCAAAGAATGGGTTTGACGCAATCGGAACTGGCGAAGGCCAAGAGCCGCGCGGAAGACATTCGCAAAGAGCAGCAAGCCGCAGACCAAGAGCTCACGACCCAGATCAAGGCGAGCCAGGAACAGATTGGCGCGGTGGCAACCGACGTTGGGAGCGCGAAGAAGGACCTGGAAGCGACCAAAACGGACCTGGAGGCCACCAAAGGGAAGCTGGATCGGAGCATGGGCGACATGAACGTGATGAGCGGGTTGATCGCCCACAACCGCGATGACCTCGAGGAGTTGAGGCGCCGCGGCGACCGCAACTACTACGAATTTACGATACAGAAGGCCAAACACGCGCAGCGGGTGGGGCCGGTACAGGTGAACTTGATTAGGACGGATCCCAAGAGATCCAAGTACACCATCAACGTGATCGCTGACGACAAAATCATCGAAAAGAAAGACAAGACCTCAGGCGAACCTGTGCAATTCTACGTGAAGGGCAGCACGCGGATGGCGCCGTATGAAATCGTGGTCTTTGACGTGGGCAAGAATCAGATTACGGGATACCTCGCCACGCCCAAGGATTCCGGGACGCCAGCTCCCGCCGCTGCACCAGCGCCAGCGGCGGCGGCCGCGCCAACCGCGCCTTCTACAGACAAGCCGTAAACGGTCTTCGCGTTCGAATCGTTGTCTACAAGCCCTGCGCTGCGTTCTCCGAATCCATGCGCGGGAGGGGGGCTTCTGCCTTTTTCGAAGGCCGGCAAATGGAAACAGGTAGTCGGATCGCGTAGAAGCTTGACGATGAAGCCGTATTGCCGCCCCACCATGTTCCTCGCTGTCGCGCTGGGCTGCTGCTTTGGCGCGGCTGCGCAGGAAAAACCGCAAGAGCAGGCGCCCAAGATTCAAGTAACCGTGGACCGCGTCAATGTGGGTGTGATTGTTACGGGCCGAGACGGAAACTTTGTCGACGGCCTGCGGCGCGAAGACTTTCGCGTCTTCGACAACGGGGTGGAGCAGCCAATCACGGATTTTCTTTCCGTGATAGAGCCCGCGGAAGTCCTGCTCTTCATCGAATCCGGGCCGGCCGTGGTCTTTTTGGGCCGAGATCACCTTCACGCTGCGGACCAGCTACTCGACAACCTGGCGAGCGACGATCGCGTCGCGATCGCGAGCTATTCGAAGGACCCCGAGCTGCTGGTCGACTTCACCGCGAATAAGATGGCTGCGCGCCTCGCATTACAAAATCTGAACTTCATGCTGGGGTTCGCCGAACTGGACCTGTCCGCGAACCTCGCATCGGCCATCGATTGGCTTGGCGCGTCGCACGGGAAAAAGACGATCGTGGTTTTGTCCACGGGTGTGGACAGTACCCCGGCGGGTAAATGGGAGGCGATGCAGCAAAAACTCGAGACTTCCGATGTGCGCATCCTGGCGGTTTCGCTTTCCGGGGATTTTCGCAAACCTCTCAAGCACAAGGTTCTTACTCGCGAGGAAAAGAAAGATCGCGCCTTGCTACAGCAAGGCTTTGCCGCAGCGGACCAATCGCTCGGCGAGCTTACGCGCATTACCGGCGGGCGCGTCTATTTCCCGAAGAATCAGAAGGATTTTGACCGCGCCTACGTGGAGATTGCTCAGCTCATTCGCCACGAATACAGTCTCGCATTTACGCCGCCTGCTCACGATGGCCAGATTCACGCGATTACCGTAAAGGTGGAAGGACTCGGCCGAAGAACGGACCACCGACAGGCGTATCTTGCTGCTGCCACCGCCGCATCCGAAAAGTAGCTCTGGCTGGCTCGAGGGCCACGGTTCGCCTTAGACTATTCGAATTCCTTCAGAGTCTTGGCCATCTGGCGCAGGCGTTCATCTACAAGCGCGAAAACGGTTCCCGCTTCAAATTTGCCCGCGCCATTCCTGCTTCCGGCGGAAACACTGGTAAGGATTTCGATTCCCTGCGCGAGTTTGGCCACCGGCCACACGTGAAATTTTCCTGAGGCCACTGCGTCCAGCACGTCTTCGCGCAGCATCAAGTCTTCGACGTTCGCTTCGGGAATCATCACGCCCTGGGTGCCGGTGAGGCCTTCGATGCGGCAGACGTCAAAGTAGCCTTCGATCTTCTCGTTCACCCCGCCAATCGCCTGAATGTCTCCCTGCTGATTGATCGATCCGGTCACCGCAATGTCCTGCCGCAGCGGCAGTCCGGAAAGCGCGGAGACCAGGGCGTAAATCTCCGTGGAGCTGGCGCTGTCGCCATCCACCCCGGAATACGACTGTTCGAAACAGATGCTGGCGGCCAGCGAAAGCGGCTTGTCTTGTGCGAACTGGCTCCGCAAGTATCCGGCGATGATTTGCACGCCCTTGTCATGAAAACGCCCGCTCAAGTTGGCTTCGCGTTCGACGTTGATCAGTCCCGCTTTTCCCAAGGCGGCGGTGGCAGTGATGCGCACGGGTTTGCCGAACGAGTAGCCGCCAATCTCAAGCACGCTGAGTCCGTTCACCTGCCCGACGCGCGCGCCCGAAACATCGACGAGCAGCGTTCCTTCCTCGATCATCTCGCGGATGCGCGTCTCGATGAGGTTGTGTCTTTCGATCTTGGAGCACAAAGCGCCGCGCACGTGGGATGCCTGGACCACGGATTCCTTGGCGGCGGCGGCGTTGTAGTGCGCTTCGCGCGCCAGATCGGCGATGTCGACGAAGCGCGCGGTGACTTTGTTCCTGCGGCCCGCCTGGCGGACTCCGTATTCGAGCATGGCTGCGAACGCACCGCGGTCGAAAGGAAACAGGTTTTCTTTCTCGGAGAGCGCGCGCAAACGCCCGGCATACTCGGCGATGACGCCGTCGCTCATAGCCATCTCCTCGTCGAACTCCACGCGCACTTTAAAGATCTTGCGAAAGTCCTCTTCATATTCGTAAAGCAGCTCGTAGAGCTGGCGGTCGCCGATGAGGATGACTTTCACATTGATGTCGACGGCTTCCGGCTTGAGCGCGCTGCCGCCGAAGGGGTAAAAAATTTCTTGCGGCTGAATCTCCAGCCGGTTGTGATTTAGCGTGCGCTTCAGGGCGCGCCACACGCCGGGTTCCGATAGAGCTTCCAGGGAGTACATGATCAGGAAACCGCCGTCGGCGCGAAGCAGCGAACCGCCGCGCAAGTCCATGAAATCGCTGCTCCAGCCGCCGCGCGCGTCATAGGCGCGCTGAATGGTGCCAAATAGATTCGCGTAAGTCGGTGTGGTTTCGAAGATTACCGGAGAAGTTTCTTCGTGATTGTGCGCGAGGATGACGTTGACGCTGTACACGCGAAAAGGATCGCGTTCCGGGCCGCCCTGGGTCTTCGGCGAACCATCGGTCGATTCTTCCTCCTGCTCGCTTTCCCCCTCGCGCTCCTTGAAGGGGTCCAGATTGTCCAGCAAATGATGCCGCACCTCTTCGAGATATTCCGCGACGCTCGAGCCGGGATATTTTTCCTTTAGCTCTTCGATGACGCCATCCACCAGGACGGAAGCGGCTTCCTGTTCGAGATAGCTCAGCTCGCTGGCGAGTTCGCGCGAAAGCGTGAGCGTCTTGCGGTAAACCACGGTGAATTCCTGGCGGAATTGCTCGTACTTGCGCTCGATTTCCTCCGCCACGGTCCCGTCGAGTTTTCCCTCGTGGACCATCTTGGAGATGTCCTCGATCGGCACCATCTGTCCTTCCAGCACCGGGAAAATTTCCGGCAGAGCCACGGCGCCGACTTGCATGTGTCCAAGGGCAAACTGATCGCGGGCGATGCGCCGTGTGAAATCATCCATCAATTCCTTTTCGCGTACCGTGAAGCGCTCGACGATTCTCCCCTTTTGCCGCTGGAACGGTTCCCCTTCGAAAACCTGAGGAATGCGGCGGCGCAAGAAATCGATTCCCGCTTGCATGTCTTTTTTGAACGAATCGGCCTGCCCGCGCGGAAGGGTGAGCAGCCGAGGCCGGTCCGGCAGCTTGAAATTGTTGACGTAGCAGCGGTCTAGCGATTCTTTGGTCGGCGGATGGAGCTCTCCAATCATGCGGGCGATGGTGCCCCCGCGGCTGGTGCCCGCCAAGCCGCAGACAAACACGTTGTAGCCGGGCGCGGAAAGCTCCACGCCCATTTTCAACGCGCGCAAAGCACGCTCCTGCCCGATAAACCCTTCGCGGCGATCCGCCTGCGCGGTCGTTTCGAAGGGGATCCGCGAAAGCTCACACTTCCAGCGCAATTTTGCCGGAGGAAGCTCGACGGGCTTCGGTGCAGGCTTCGTGGCCATGAAATCCTTTCGAGCGCGTTACTCTAGCACAGTCACGCCGGGCACCAACCGTGGGACGGCACCGTTGTTACCCAGCGGTTATCGGAGGACCCTCCGCGCCTTCCTGGTAGACGCTCAGAACTCCCGCAGCCATGGCCACCAGGATTGGCCCCAGCACCAGGCCCAGCATCCCAAACAAGCGTACACCGCCCAGGATGCTGATGAAGATCACCAGACCGCTCAATTCCGTGCGGCCACCGAGCAACACTGGCCGGAGGACGTTGTCCACGATGGTCGAGATTCCCGCGCAGATGGCCAGGAGCACAATCGCGCGCCACCAATGTCCGCTCAATCCGAGCCAAAGTGAGGCGGGCACAAAAATCAAGCCGGAGCCGACGACGGGCACCAGGGAAAAGAAGGCCATCGCCACACCCCAGAAGACCGGCGCTGGCAGACCCACAACCGCAAAGCCCAGGCCGCCGAGAGCCCCTTGCACGACCGCGACCACCAGGCTGGTCGTGACGCTGGCGGAGATGAGTTCGCGGATCTGAACGGTCATCGCTTCCTGATGCGCGGCATCAAACGGCAAAATGCTGCGCACGGCGGGAAGGATTTTTAAGGCGTCGCGGAAGAAATAAAACATCGCAAAAATCATGACGAACAGATCAAAAACAAAGGCGGCAATGTTTTTCAGAATGGTCCCAAGCCGTTCGGCCAAAAAGCCTGCCTGCTTCTCAATCCCCTGTTCCAGGGTTTCGAAGATATTCGCATTAGGGTCCATTCCGGGAATGCGGCTGGCCAGCCAGGACCAGCCCTTGGCAATCATTGGCGCGTGCTGCTCGACGAGGGAATGCTGCACGCCCCGCGAAATCGCGAACGCTTGGCGCACAAACAGAGTGGTCAACAGGATGGTAGGTGCGATCAGGAGAATCGTGACCGCCAAAGTGCTGCTCACCGCGGCGCGCGTTGCCGAAAGACGCTTGGCGAGGCGCTTATGCATGGGATAAAAGAAAGTCACGAGAGTGGCCGCCCACCCCAGCGCGCTCAGAAATGGTTCGGCGATCCGAAAGACCAGGTAAATCAATAGAAGCAACCCGCCATAGGAGACGACCGCCGTGAGACGGCTCGTGGTAGCATTCGTTGAAGGGGCGACACTCATGGTCGTACTATAATCTTTACAGGTCGAGCGGGCACGCGCTGTTTCGTGTTCCGGCTGGCTTTAGAGCCTTTCCATTCCGCTCCACCAGGTCGCGGTCAGGTCATCCGTCAAACTTGGCATGTCAACAAAGCCCATTCCGCTGAGTGCCCAACAGATTCGCCTCCTTGCTGTACTTGCTTTGATCAATTTTGTCAACTTTGCGGCGCGGCAGGCCGTCGTACCGCTTATCCCGCTGCTGCGTGATCATCTGCACGCCAGCGATGTGCAACTTGGGGACCTCCAAACCTGGCTCCTTGTGGTCCTGGCGATTGCCAGCATCCCATTTGGCTTTCTCGCCGACCGCTTCAGCCGTAAAGCCATCATTGCCACCGGGATTGCTTGCTGGAGCGTGGCATCGTTCGCCGGAGGCCTGTTCTCCACGTTCCTTTTTTTCCTGATCGCCCGCGCAATGGTCGGGTTGGGTGAAGCGGCCTACGCCCCCGCAGCGCAATCGATGATTTCCGGCGCTTTTCCGCAGGAGCGCCGCGCGTCTGCCCAAGCGGTATTTGCGGCCGGAATGTTGCTCGGCGGAGCGTCGGGCCTGGCTCTGGGCGGGATCATCGGCCCGCGCTATGGCTGGCAGGCGGCACTTTTTGTCGTCGCGGTTCTTGGAATCTTTCCCGGCTTGGCGCTTGTGGGGCTCGAAGATCCACCCCGGGGTCCACGCTCGGAAGTCGTGCCCATCGCGCGGCTGTTGAGCGTCCCCGCATTTGTTGCGCTGATTGCGGCGGGCATCTGCATCACTTTCTCGAGTGTTTCTTTGATTTCCTGGGGAGTCGACTTCGCGGTGAACTACAAGGATTTCAGCCTGCGCGAAGCTTCCGTTTCCCTTGCGCTGGTTACTTTGTCTGCTTTGCTGCTGGGAGTTCTTGCCGGGGGCTATGTCGCGGATCGTTTGCACCGATCGTTTACCTGCGGGCGCATCATCGCCATTGCCGGCGCCTTTCTTCTGGCGGCGCCTTTTCTCTTGCTGGCCATCCAGTCGGAAGAAAAATCAACGGTTCTGCTGGGATTCTTCATCGCCAGTTTTTTCATGTCCTGGTATCACGGTCCGGTGACAGCGGTGTTGCACGATATGATGCCCCGCCGCGCGCATGCCACCTCCGTAGGCGTGTACATGTTCGCCACGCAATTGCTCGGCGGACTGGGCCCGCACGTGGTGGGTAGAATCTCCGACCAGCATGACCTGCAAGTCGGCTTGCAAATCGCCGTAGCCGTGATGGCTTGCGGCGCCCTGCTCATGTTTCTGGTGATTCACTTCATTCGACGCGACGGCATTCGCCACCGAGTCCTGGAAGCGTTTCACGCGGAACCCGGCGACTAAACAGCGGCTAAGGAGAAGCCGGTTAGAGCTGCTCGGATCCTAGCTTACTTACCCCTTTGTTTTCGGACGGCTACCTAATGCCGATCAAAGGGATGAGGCGAAGGACTTCGCTCTCCGGGACGTCGTAAAGACGGCGTATGTCGTCTTCTTCGAGGCGCTCGCGCAAGTACTCTGCGGCTACGAAGCTGGCTTCGCGATCGGTCAGGTCCCGCCGGGCTTTGTCGCGGAATTTCACGAAAGCGGTGTGCGCCAGGCCAACGACATGTGCTTCGCCGTCAACGAAAAACTTTGTGTCGATGGTGTCCGCGTGTCGCGTGGCAATGCCGTTCCACATGTGCGAGAAGCGGCACTGGTAGGTTTGCCCGCTCAGTTTGGAGGTCACTTCGAACGGGCCAATGAACTGGCTCATCGCTCCGGCATTCGCTAATACGGGCCGCGTGGTCACGCTTTCTCCTTTCAAGGGTTCCCCGTTGTGAGCTCTCACGGAGAGGAACTCGTCTAGATTCGAAGCCTCCTGAGCTACGCGTCCAAGGCGGCTTCCCTCCTAGGCGAGCGCTCTTGGCTCTTTTACCGGCTCACCGCCGCCGGTGTTTCCGCATGCGTATAACCTTCGACGGCTGCGCCGACGCCCGCGCCGCTTGAAACGCGGAACCCCTGATCGATCAGGCACTTCTCCAGCGCCGCGAGGAACAGCAGCACGTTGGGCTTCTGGCTCGAGTAGCCCATCAGGCCAACCCGCCAGATTTTCCCTTTGATCGGTCCGAAGCCTCCGGCGATCTCGATATTGAACTCGTCCAAGAGCTGATTCCGCAGCTTCTCATCGTCCACGCCGCTCGGAATCATCACGGCTGTGACGGTCGGCAAACGGTCTGACGGCTTTTCGACCAGCAGCTTGAGCCCCATCGCTTCCAAACCGGCGATGAGCGCCAACTGATTCACGCGATGGCGCTCCCAGCGCGTTTCCAAACCCTCTTCCACGACCAGGCGCATCGCTTCGCGCAACGCAAAAATCAGCGAGACGGGCGGAGTGTGGTGATAAAGCCGGTCCTTGCCCCAATAATTCATCGCCGTGGTTAGGTCGAAATACCAGCTTTGCACCCTGGTTTTGCGCTTGCGAAAAGCTTCTTCAGCGGCGGGGCTCACGGTGATGGGCGACATTCCTGGAGGCGCGCTGATGGCTTTTTGCGAGCCGCTGAAACAGACATCCACACGCTCGCGGTCTACGTCGAGCGGCACGGCGGCGAGCGACGCCACGGTATCCACCACCAGCAGAGCTCCCAATTCGTCGGCCACTTTTCGAAACCCGTCGATCGTCGTGAGCACACCGGTGGACGTCTCGCCTTGGGCCAGCCCTATCATCTTGATCTTTTTGCCCTTGCCGGTTCTGCGGATGTCGCCGGGGTCGACCGGCCGGCCATATGGTGCTTCGACTTTTGTTACTCTGGATGAAGCGCGCAAGGCAATCTCGTACATGCGCTCGGAAAACACGCCGTTCACGGCAACGATGGCTTCATCGCCCTCTTCGAGCACGTTAACCACCGACGCCTCGATGCCACCCGAGCCGGAAGCCGACAGCGGCATGGTGATGCGGTTTTCCGTCTGAAAAATCTGGCGCAGCAGGATCTGCGTTTCGTCCATGCACCCCTTGAACCAGGGGTCCATGTGGCCTACCAGCGGCGTCGCGAGGGCGCGGTACACGCGCGGATCGACCGAAGACGGCCCCGGCGTCAACATTAGCCGTACCGGGGGATTGAGTTCTCCAATTTGTTGGGTCATAGGATTTGCCCTTCTTATGTTTGCTGCTTACTCCGGCTGATCAGACGCGAACCGCCCACAGGCTTTGCTACAGGGGACTTGCTTACCACGGCGGAACGCTAATTTTCGCGCAATCCGTCGTAGCTGCGCAACCGACAATTTGGCCCCAACACCCCAGCGCGCCCTCGATGGCCTGGCGCTTTCCGGAAAGGCTTAACTTAGACGACGGTCGCGCGCCAGGCCCTGAGCACTTCCGCAACGGTCCAAGCCTGGGCAATGCATCCTCGCGGTGTGAAAGGAGCGTCCCCATCGAAAATTTCGCCAACTGTCCCCAAGCCGTAGGATGAAATCTGCCTTCCTAGCGGTTCGAGGAAGCTTAGCGCCGCTTGGCGGTCGCCGTAAATGCGCAAGTGCGCCAGCACAAAGGGTCCCAATAGCCAGCCCCACACGGTTCCCTGATGGTAAGCGCCGTCGCGCTCGCGCGGACCACCACCATAATGCCCCTGGTAACCAGGCGCGCCTTGCCCGAGACTGCGGAGGCCGTGCGAGGTAAGCAAGCGGTGCGCGCGAACATCCACAATGGCTTTTTGCCGCTCCGGAGAAATAGGACTCTCCGGCAACGACACGGCAAAAAGCTGATTGGGACGAAACGAGGCGTCGTCGCCGATGCGTCACGCTTTGGCTTCGCCCGAGTTCGACGTTGGCGGCGGCAAACAAGTAGTCTTCCCGATCGTCGAGGCCGCGAGCGGTCTCCTCAGGCAAAAGGAAGTCGCGGTACCACTCATGCCTTGGTTCAAATCTCGCATTGGCACTGAGAAGCCAGAAAGGCGTCGCACCGTCAAACGCGGTGATTCGTATTCCTTGCCCGACGGACTCGACTCGCATGAGGCAATCGCCAGCGTGGGTGCTGGAATGAAAGTCGCGGTAATTGACCAGCGCTTTCACAGCGAGACGCAGGGGGCCGTTTCCACGGAGCAGCGAATATTGGACGTGGGTGGTGTTCTCGCCCTGCCGCATCCAGATGCGCTTTTCGAGCAACGCGTCGGCAAGCGCGAACCGCCACACCGGAATTGTGCTTTCTAGACGGAAACTCTCGATGTTGAGATAGCCTTTGGGCTCGACGGCACCGCTCGACCAACGAGCTGTAGCGAGCGCAAACGCTCCCCCTTCGTAGCCGGCCGTCTCCTCCAACTTCGCGACCAATTGCGTTCGACCAACCGGTGTATGGAGGGCCGCGACCAGCAAACCATGATAGCGACGGGTCAAGTCACCACTGACGGTTCCGGAGGCATAGCCGCCGATTCCGTTGGTGACCAGCCATTCCCGCTCGTCCGCGAGTTCGAGAGAGCCGCAGACCTCGCGGCCGAATTCGACCGCAGCATTGCACCTAAGAGCGGTCCTTTCTTGTTCCCGAGCCGGGTTCGCCGTTTTCTGAGTTGTCGCCATCTTAAGCCGATTCCATTTTAGACTTCTAGAGTCATTCCGCCTTCTGGTTTATTACCGAACTCACTTATTGCTTGACAAGAGCTCCGTAACAAAGTATCTCAGCGCTTCTTACCCGGGTGACAAGGTTCAGCACGTTTGGCATGCCGTCGACCGTTGTCGCGATCCCCGATCGAAACGCGTCACTTCATGGAGGCATCTCGGTGACTTGGACACAAGTTTACGACCCGGTGGGGCATTGGTGGCTTTCCACGGTCATCGCGGCTCTCCCCATTCTGGTACTTCTGGGACTCCTTGCCGGCTTTCGCTTGAAACCGCACATTTGTGCTGTTGCCGGCGCGGCAACCGCAGTACTGGTCGCCATTCTCGCCTTCAAGATGCCAGCCCTCCTGGCGGTTTCCAGCTTCTTCTATGGCTCGGCTTTCGGCTTCCTCAAAATTGTTTGGATTGTGATTGCCGCCGTCTTCCTCTATGACATATCCGTCGACACGGGCCAGTTCGAGATCATGAAGCAATCGGTCGCGGCCATTACTCCCGATCGCCGCTTGCAAGTTCTCCTGGTCGCTTTCTGTTTCGGCGCCTTCATCGAAGGCGCCGCGGGATTCGGCGCGCCGGTGGCCATCGCGGGCGCGTTCATGATCGGACTCGGCTTCAATCCCTTCCAGGCGGCGGCGTTGAATCTGATCGCCAACACCGCTCCGGTGGCCTGGGGCTCGATCGGCACGCCCGTGCACACGCTCGCGGCGGTCACGGCGCTTAGTGAGAGCGACCTCAGCGCCATGATCGGCCGCATCCTTCCCATCACTGCCGTCACGGTTGCCTTCTGGCTGGTCCGCACCATGGTCGGTTGGAGGGAAACGTGGGAGGTCTTTCCTGCCATCCTGGTTGTCGGCGGGTCCTTTGCGGCCACCCAATGGTTCTGGGCCAATTACCGAGACAGCAATCTCGTGGATATCATTGCTGCCGTCGTTTCCCTGCTCTGCGCGCTGCTTTTTCTCCGCGTCTGGCAACCCAAGAGGATCTGGCGCTTTGCCGACGAACCATCCATCAGCGCGAGCGAAGCCCGCGATTCCGTCAAGCATTTCACCGCCGGCCAAATTGCCAAGGCCTGGATGCCCTTTGCCATCTTGTCGCTCATCGTTCTTGTCTGGGGATTGCCGAGCTTCAAGCTGGCCATGAACCGGGCCACAACTCCCGCCTTCAGGGTCGCCATGGCGGACGGAAAAGTCCGTCCTGGCCCACCGGGGTGGGACTGGCCCTACCTTCACAACAAGGTGCTTCGAACGACTCCCGTCGTGCCCAAACCCACCGCCGAAGGTGCGCGCTTTGACTTCAATTGGCTGACCGCCACGGGAACAGGGTGCTTCATCGCCGCCCTGCTTGCCGGATTGATTCTTGGCCTCCGGCCAAAGAGACTGCTTTACATTTTCGGCCGAACGCTCGTGCGCCTGCGCTTCGCCGTTATTGCCATGACCTGCATGCTGGGCCTCGGTTTCATCACGCGATATTCGGGCATGGACGCGGTCCTTGGTCTGGCCTTCACACGCACCGGGTGGTTGTTTCCCTTCTTTGGCACTTACATCGGCTGGCTTGGCGTGGCCCTTACCGGCAGCGATACCTCCTCCAATGCGCTCTTCGGCGGTCTGCAGAAAATCACCGCGCAACAGCTCCACCTCAGCCCCATTCTCATGTGCGGCACGAACAGCGCCGGTGGCGTTATGGGCAAGATGATCGATGCGCAATCGATTTGCATTGCCACCGCGGCGACCAATCAGGTTGGCAACGAAGGCTCTATCTTCCGCTTCGTTTTCTGGCACTCCGTGGCGCTTGCGGCCATCGTCGGGGTCATCGTGATGGTGTACGCCTACGTGTTGCCGCAGTTTATCCCCAGCGGATTGAACTTCATTCGGTGATGGGGCAAGCTGGTCTGATGGAGGGACGGCGTGAGGTAAGGGCCTTGGATCTTGGCCTTCTCAACGAATTCGGATCGATCGTTGGCAAGCGTGGGCTCATCTGCTCGCCTGAGGAACTGCACACCTACGAATGCGACGGCCTCACGAATTTTCGCGTACTGCCAGGCGCGGTTTTGCTTCCGTCTTCCACCGAGCAAGTGCAGTCCGTCGTGCGCCTCTGCCATCGCGAAAAAATTCCTTTCGTTGCGCGCGGTTCGGGCACGGGCCTGAGCGGTGGTGCGCTGCCTGTCGCCAACGGCATTGTCCTGAGCTTGGCACGCATGAATCGCATCCACGAGGTGGACCTTCCGAACGCGCGTGTTGTCGTAGAGCCCGGAGTCATCAACCTGGACGTCACCGGTCGCGTCGCGTCCCAAGATTATTTCTACGCACCCGATCCTTCTTCGCAGTCGGTTTGCAGCATCGGCGGCAACGTCGCGGAAAACGCCGGCGGCGCGCATTGCCTCAAGTACGGCTTCACCACCACGCACGTCCTCGGCCTGGAAGTTGTTCTTCCCGACGGCTCGCTCGTGCATCTCGGTGGGAAAACGCTCGATACGCCCGGCTATGACCTTGCCGGCGTCTTTGTCGGCTCCGAAGGCACCCTGGGCGTCGCCACGAAGATCATTCTGCGCATCGTCAAGCGCCCGGCATGCGTCCGCACGCTGCTTGCCGCGTTTCCGACCACCAACGAAGCGGGCGCGGCGGTCAGCGGCATCATCGCCGCGGGGATGCTGCCCGCCGCCATCGAAATGATGGACAAGCTCGCCATTCAGGCTGCGGAAGCCGCGGTCCACGCGAACTATCCAGATTGCGGCGGGCTGCTTCTGGTCGAACTCGACGGCCCCCTCGCCGAAGTTGAAGCACTCATGACCCAGGTCGATGAAATTTGCCGTTCCAACGGTGCTTGGGAAATCCGCGTCGCGCAATCCGAAGCCGAGCGCGCGCTGGTCTGGAAAGGCCGCAAAGCCGCTTTTGCCGCCGTTGGCCGCATCTCTCCGAACTACATTGTTCAGGACGGCGTGATCCCCCGAACTGCTCTTCCCCAGGTGATGGGCGAAATCGCCCGGCTCAGCCGGGAAAGCGGCCTGCGCGTCGCCAACGTTTTTCACGCTGGCGACGGCAATCTCCACCCGCTGGTCCTGTACGATCGCCGAATCCAAGGGCAGGAAGACGCCGCTCTCGCGCTCTCCTTCAAGATTCTGGAGCTCTGTATTGCGGCCGGCGGCTCCATCACCGGCGAGCACGGGGTCGGCGAAGAGAAAAAATGCATGATGTCCAAGATGTTTGCCGAGCCCGATCTCGCCACCATGCAGCGGGTCCGCTGCGCCTTCGATCCCCTGCAACTGTCAAATCCTACGAAGGTTTTTCCCGCGCCGCGTCTCTGTGGCGAGAAGCCCGGCGAATATGTCGCCCACCCCGTCGAATCCGCGGGTCTCGCGGAGCGCTTTTAGTCTCAAGCGCGGCGGTTTGACGCCGCTTTTGCGGTGTAAGCTATCAGCACGATTGACGGACATGACTGCGATCTCGCCCACACTTCCAAACCACTTCCGCGCCGTCCTCAGCGCCAATCAAATCCGCCCCGCCTCCGCGGCGGACGCCGTTTGCGGCATGCAGCCGCAACTCTTGCTTGAGCCGTCCACCGAGCAACAACTTGCTAGCGCGCTTCGCCTCGCCGATGAATCGCAACTTGCCGTTCTCCCACGCGGCGGCGGCAGCAAACTCGGCTGGGGCAATGCGCCATCGCGCGCCGATTTGCTTCTTTCCACAGCGCGCCTGTGCCGCATCCTCGAGCACGCCTGGGCCGACCTCACCGTCACCGTGGAAGCAGGCTGCACGATCGAAACTTTGCAGCAGACGCTCGCCGAGCACGGCCAGCGGCTGGCTCTCGATCCGCTGTGGCCGGAGAAGGCGACCGTTGGCGGGATGCTTTCCACCAACGACAGCGGCGCGCTCCGACTGCGCTTTGGAGCGCTGCGCGACCTCATCCTTGGCGTCACCATAGCTCTTCCTGATGGCACGCTCGCTTCGAGCGGCGGCAAAGTCGTCAAGAATGTTGCGGGCTACGACCTTCCGAAACTCGTCACCGGCGCCCTTGGAACCCTTGGCGTCATCACCCGCGCCGTCTTTCGCCTGCACCCCCTGCCGCGCCATAGCCGTTCGTTCACCATTTCCGTGAGCAATCCTGAGGAAGCGCAGAACATCATTCTTGCCATCCAGGATTCCCAACTTGCCCATGTCGCGCTGCAATCGCAGTTCACCTCCGATGCTTCGCCGCTGATCGACATTCTCTTCGAAGGCACCGAAGCGGGCCTCGATGCGCAAGCAAGCCAGTTCCGCGCGCTCTGTAAGTCCGCAAAAAGCACTCAGCTTCAGTCCGAGCCGCGTCACGGTGCGAACCCTAAACAGCGCGCCTGGAATGCCCGCCAAGACCTCTGGTCGTTTTCCAACCCGGCGGAAAACGCCATCGCCAAGATCAGCGTCCTCCCCGCAGATCTCGCGCGCGCCGCCGAACTCATCGGCCCTATCGCGGAGTCTTCGCGAGTCAACTGGAAATTTCTCCTGCATGCAACGGGTCTCGGCTGGCTCCGCGTGGAAGGACCTGCCGACAATTTGCACCGCGCGCTGACCATCCTGCGGGCGGAGCTCGAGAAAATCGGCGGCTCTCTCGCCGTGCTTCACCGTCCGGCGAATATGCAGACTTTCGACGCCTGGGGATTCTCCGGCGATTCCTTGCCGCTCATGAGAGCCGTCAAGTCCCACCTCGACCCGTCTGGCACGCTGAATCCGGGGCGCTTTGTCGGCGGCATCTGAAGCGGCTGCGTTTTTGGGCCATGATTTTGGGCCATGATTGACTTGGCATCTACCGCCACATAACATGGCTTTTTCTCAAAAGCCCATCGCATGATTGGCACACTTGTCTCGAACTACCGGATTCTTGAAAAACTGGGCGGCGGGGGAATGGGTGTCGTTTATAAGGCGGAAGACACACGCCTTGGACGCTTTGTTGCGCTTAAATTCCTTCCGGAAGAATTAGCCAAAGATCCTTTGGCGCTCGAGCGCTTTCAGCGCGAAGCCCGCGCCGCCTCTTCTCTGAATCACGCGAGCATCTGCACCATTTATGACATCGGCGAATCCGCCGGCCGCAATTTTCTCGTCATGGAGTTTCTCGAAGGCCAGACCCTTCGTGATCGCATTGCGGGCCGCCCCCTCCCGCTTGACCTGCTTTCCGACCTGGGCGTCCAGGTCGCCGACGCCCTCGATGCCGCGCACGCCAAAGGCATCGTCCACCGCGACATCAAGCCAGCCAATATTTTTGTTACCGGCCGCAACCAAGCCAAGATTCTCGACTTCGGTCTCGCCAAGATCGGTCCGCACGCTCGATCCCCCGTTTCCGCAACGACGACCGCCTCCGGCGCGACTCTTCTCGACGACAATCTCACGAGTCCGGGCACCGCGCTCGGCACGATCGCCTACATGTCTCCGGAACAGGTGCGCGGCGAGGAGCTCGATGCCCGCACGGATCTGTTTTCCTTCGGGGTGGTTCTTTATGAAATGGCCACAGGCAATCAGGCGTTTCCCGGCCCAACCTCTGGCGTGATCTTCGACGGCATCCTCAATCGCCAGCCTGTCGAGCCGCTTCGGCTCAACCCCACCCTGCCCCTGGAGCTTGAGCGCATCCTGAACAAAGCGCTCGAAAAGGACCGCACCCTCCGTTACCAGACCGCTTCCGACTTGCGCGCGGACCTCCAGCGACAACGACGAGATTCCACTTCCGGAAAGGTGCGGGCATGGCAGCCAGCTTCCTCTTCCGCCGCTAGACCGTTCGAGGCTCCTCCACCGCCACTCCCGGTGCCGAGCGGAAGCAGGAAAAAACTGTTTCGCTCATCCACGGACAAAAAGATAGCCGGGGTGTGCGCGGGCTTGGCCGATTATTGGGACGTGGATGCCACGCTCATCCGAGTCCTCTGGCTCGTCCTGACCCTTTTTACGGGGATCGGCCTTCTCGCTTACCCCATGCTCTGGATGGTTTTGCCCGTCGCTCCGGTCGGGGTGACTCCAACGTCCGGAACTGCCGTGGAGAGAGTCGAATCGCAGGCTGAACCCGCGAAAGCCGAACCGCCGGCCATAAGAGCCTCCCGCGTCGCAATCCTGGTCTTCGTTGTGGGGGCTGTCGCGGCGGCCCTTTACTTCTGGCCTCGGGGCCGGCCGCGCACGGATTTCTCGTCCATCCGCATGCAGCGAATCACCACGACCGGCCGGGCTTTTTCTGCGGCCCTCTCTTTCGACGGCCGTTATGTCGCCTATTGCGAGGACAACAATGGAAAGAAAAGCCTCTGGCTTCGCCAACTGGCCTCCACCAATGGCGTGCAACTTCTCCCGCCCGCCGCACGCAGGTTCCTCAGTCCGGAATTCACGCCGGATGGAAGCTTCATTGATTATCTCGAAAGAGTGAATCTCACCGACAGATTCGGGACTCTTTACCAGATTCCTGTTCTGGGGGGCACGCCGCGCAAGCTCGCGGACCGCGTTAATAGTCTCGTCACGTTCTCTCCCGACGGTAGGCAAATGGCTTTTGTCCGCGACGATTCTATCAAAGGCGAATCTTCGCTCATCCTCGCCGATCCTTCTGGCGCCCATGAAAGCCAACTGGCCACCCGCCGGGCCGGCAATGACATCGGTCCTTTTGGGGTTCCGTCCTGGGCGCCGGATGGCAGGACCATCACCGTTTCAGTTGCCGATCCCGCTGCCGACGGCCTGAACATCCATTTGTTGAATGTTTCCGTGCGGGACGGTTCCGTCACGCGCTTTTCGCCGGTCCATTGGAGGAGTTTAAATGATATGCGCTGGCTTCCCGACGGCAGAGGCATACTCATCGCAGCGCAGGAAAAAACCGGCGCTCCCCAGCAAATCTATTGGAACGCGGAAGGCAGCGGGGAGGTACACAAAATCACCGCTGACCTGAACAGTTATATCTCTCTCAGTGTGGCCTCCGATTCCAGCTCTTTCCTGGCGGTCCAGAGCGACATCAACGTCAATCTCTCTGTTGGTCCCGCCGACAACCCTGACGCCGCCGCGCAAGTCACCTCCGGAAGAATGGATGGTATGGGCGGTCTCGCCTGGACCACCGACGGCCGCATTGTCTATCAAGGAAACATCGGCGACACCTACCAAATCTGGATGGTCAATGCCGACGGCACGGTCGCCCACCAACTGACCAACGACCGCTACTTCCATACGCAACCTGCGATCTGCGAATCAGGCCGCTCCATTGTTTTCGAATCCGACCCTGCGGGCATTCATCATCTCTTCAAGATGGATCTCGAAGGCAGCAATCTGACACAAATTACCAATGGCGCTGGCGAAGGCAGCCCCAGCTGCCAGATTCAAGGGAACGATCTTGTGTTTTCCGGCACTGGCCCGAACGGGCGCACCCTGCTCTACAAGATGGAGTTGGGCGGAGCTCCACCGGTCGCGCTCTCCGATCAGTTGCTTTTCGGCGACCCAGTTTATTCTCCCGACGGAACTCGTATTTTGGCCGCCCTTATGGATCCCAAGACCGGGACCGTCAAAGGCCATATTCTTCCCGCTTCGGGCGGCGCCCCGTTCTACTCCCGCGATATTCCATCCACTTTGGATCCCATGGCAATCGTGCGCTGGATGCCCGACGGCCGCAGCTTTGCCGCCCTCGATGATCGCAGCGGGACCCCCAATCTCTGGACCTTTCCCTTTGACGGCAGCCCAGGCAGACAAATCACGCATTTTCGTCAAGCGGAAATCCACGGTTTTGCCTGGTCTCCGGACGGCAAGCGCATTGCCCTCAGCCGCGGCCCGATCGAGGAAAACGTGGTGCTTGTCAAAAGCGGTTCTTAGTCTTCGGAGCTCCTGGGGTTGGCGTTCGGCCGCCCTCACGCTCTAGCGCAGCGAAGGATCGTGACCCGCATTCGGCGCTTGCGGGGTCGGCACAAAAAATCGCCTTTCGCGGCCCGCAAGAAAAGGCTTGACAAGCGCAAATGCGACACCATATAGTTACGCATAATGCGTTACCATTCGGTTACACAACTTGCGGAGGCTGTTTTCGGCGCACTCGCCGATCCCACGCGCCGGGCCGTACTCGATCTGCTCCGCCGCGGCAGCCTTCCCGCCGGCCGCATCGCCGAGGCCTTTCCTGTTTCCCGTCCCGCCGTCTCCAAGCATCTCGGTCTGCTGCGGCGCGCCCGCCTCGTCGAAGAACGCCGCCACGGCCGCAACCGCGTTTACCGGCTCAACCCCGGGCCACTTCGCGTGGTGGATAGCTGGCTCGATCATTACCGCTCCTTTTGGCAAGGCAGCCTCGCCAATCTAAAGTCCTACGTCGAGGCAGAATACGCCAAAGAAAGTTCCGGCCCGCAACAGCCAAAGAAAAAGAAAAGGAAGACTTAAGCGGAGGCAGGCTCATGGCTACATCCAAAGCTACTCCCGACCGAGACTCGATCGTCGCCGAAATTCACATTGCCGCCCCTCCCGAGCGCGTGTTTCACGCGCTCGTGGATCCCCAGCAAGTTTTGCAATGGTGGGGCCGGCAAGGCGTCTATCGTTCGACCGAGTTTCAAAGCGACCTGCGTCGCGGCGGAACATGGCGCACCGTAGGAGTCAACGCGGACGGCCGAAACTTTGCGGCTTCGGGTGAGTATTTGGAAATCGACCGGCCGCGTTTGCTGGTTTACTCGTGGGTCGCCAGTTGGACGGGCGAGGCGAAAACTACGGTCCGTTGGGAGCTGCATCCGGACAAGCAAGGTACGCTCGTGAGGCTCCGTCATTACGGCCTCGCTGCCTATCCCGAACTGGCCAAGAGTTATAGCGGCTGGCCGAGAATGCTCGGCTGGCTTCAAGCCTTCCTCGAGCGCGGCGAATGTTGCGACGATGGCGAACCCGCCGAAGCACACTAACGCCTGGTCCCGCGCTTGTCATCCCGTGTAGCGCGGGGAATCGCAGCGGGAAGCGCCCGTGCCCGGCTCTGCTCTCCCCTACGGTGAGACAGTCATGGCCCGACCGGTGCGCCGTCGACGGTTCCGCCAAACCATTGCTTCACCTTCCTTCCTTCGGGTACCTTCGTCAGGGGGCAACTCGTTTCCGACTTCGCGATGGCCACCACGTCAAACTCGCTGCCTTCCGCCTTCGACGCGCACCATCCCCCGTCGACCGACATTGTCGACAAGTGCGTGCACTGCGGCTTCTGTCTTCCCGTCTGCCCGACTTATGTGCTCTGGGGACAGGAAATGGATTCGCCGCGCGGGCGCATTTACCTGATGAAGCTCGCCGGCGAAGGAGCGGCCGAGATCAACTCCACATGGGTGAGCCACTTCGATAGCTGCCTCGGCTGCATGGCCTGCATGACGGCGTGCCCTTCGGGCGTCGACTACGGCAAACTGATCGAAGCCACACGCGCGCAGATCGAGCGAAATTTCAAACGGCCTTCGGGCGAGAAACGTCACCGCCATTTCCTCTTCGAGACCTTCACCCGGCCGGATCGCCTCCATCGCTTGCGCGCGCCGCTCCTCGCCTACCAAAAATCCGGTTTGCAAGCAATGGCTCGCGGACTCGGCTTGATCAAGCTGCTCCCTAAGAAATGGCAGACGATGGAGGCGCTGCTTCCTAGGCTCACGCCTCAGGAAGCTGTTTTGGAAGTTATGCCTGCTGTTGGCACGAAACGCCGGCGCGTAGGCCTGCTTCTCGGTTGCGTGCAACGCGCATTTTTCTCGCAGGTCAATGCGGCCACGGCACGCGTCCTCGCTCGCGAGGGCTGCGAGGTGGTCGCTCCACAAACGCAAGCTTGCTGTGGGGCCTTGCTTGTGCATGCGGGAGAAGAGGCCGCTGCCATCGACCTCGCCAAGAAGACGATGGATGCCTTCGAGCGAGCGAACGTTGAAACGATTGTGACAAACGCCGCCGGGTGCGGCTCCAACCTGAAGGAATACGGCCACCTGTTTCGCGATGATCCGCAATATGCCGAACGCGCGCAAAAATTTGCCGCGAGGTGCAAGGACATCAGCGAAGTCCTAACGGAGCTCGCGCCGCGCGCGAAGCGCCATCCACTGAAGCTTCGCGTCGCGTTTCACGATTCTTGCCATTTGCAGCACGCTCAAGGGGTCCGCTCGGAGCCCCGGGCTTTGCTGTCGAGCATTCCCGGCCTCGAACTCGAGGAGATTCCGGAATCGGCGATCTGCTGCGGTTCCGCGGGAATCTACAATCTCATCCAGCCCGACGCTGCCCAATCACTCGGCGACCGCAAAGCCGAACTCGTTTCTCAACTTGGCGCCGACGTGGTCGCTACCGGCAATCCCGGCTGCATCCTCCAGCTTCAGTCGGCCCTCGCACGCCGTCATCGGAACACGCCGGTTGTCCACTCGATTCAGCTTCTCGACGCCTCCTTGCGCGCCGGATCATTCGATTCTGTCCGATAGGCCGGTCGCCGCATGCCGTTCAACGACGCGGCAGGATGGACGTCAACCGTATGGGAATAAAAGGAATGGCCAAGAAAGTCTATGGCAGCGGTGAAGGACGCATTCCGCCTAGTTCCGGGAGCACACCGTCATGAATACGCGAACACTTCGGCAAACAGCCACATTCAATGCTCCTCCGCGTCAGGTCTACGAAATGTTGATGGACTCGAAGAAACATACCTCTCTCTCCGGCGAAAAGGCAAAGATCAGCAGAGAGGCGGGAGGCAGGTTCACGGCCTGGGGCGGGCACATCACCGGCTTTAACCTCGTGGTGAAGCCGGGAAAGAAAATTGTTCAAGCATGGCGGGCCACCGGGTGGTGGCCAGATCATTATTCGGTTGCGATCTTCAACCTGAAAAAAATTCCGCGCGGGACAAAACTCGAATTTACGCAAACGGGAATCCCGCCGCACCGGTATAGCGGCCACTATCGAGGCTGGATCGAAGCATATTGGACACCCATGAAAGAAATACTCGAAGGCGGAAAAATCAGCGAGAAGACCCGCGCGCGGGTGAAGACCAGCAAGACCGAGCGAATCGGCCGCCAACATTTCCGCAGAAAGCTATCGAATCGCGCCTAAAGCGGGTGATCCCGGTTCACTCGAACGGGATGCCGGTCTTCTGCGAAATATCCCGCAACTCTTCGACGACAGGCAAAATCAGCGGGACACCCTCTTTTCGCCGCACCTCTTCCGCCTCCCGTTCAGGATCGCCCGGAATCAGCGGGCCATGCGTGCCCGTTGCGGGCTTCGTTGCGCGAAACACGCGAATGTACTCGTCGACCTGGCGCTTGAACTCGTCGGCGTCAATGAAACCGTCAATCCGCATCGCGCCGAAAAAATGACCGATTCCCTTCCCTACGCTGCGCTTGGGGATCTCCTGTCTCAGCGCAAACGGAGGGGCAAACGGGCCCCAGTTCGCGCCGCTCAACGGGCCGCAAAGAATGTCCACCATCATCGCCAAAGCGTACCCCTTGTGGCCCCCGCGCGCGCGTTCCGAACCCAGCGGGAGCATCGCCCCGCCTTCGATCATCGCGTTTGGATTCGTGGTGCCGCGTCCTTCGCGATCGATGGCCCAACCTTGGGGGACAGGTTCGCCGCGGCGACGCGCAATTTCGATTTTTCCGTATGCCGTCGCGCTGGTAGCCATGTCAATCACAATCGGGGGCTCTCGATTGCCCGGAAACGCGATGGCGATGGGATTGGTCCCGAGCATGCGCTCCGCGCCCCATAGCGGGGCGACGAGCTTCGTCGAATTGGTCATGGCCCAGCCAATCAGCTCGCGTTCAAGCGCCTGGAGCACATAGTATCCGGCGATTCCGAAATGATTTGTGTGGCACACAGCGACCCAGCCGGAGCCGCATTTTTCCGCCATGTCCATGGCGATACGATTCGCTTGCGGTCCAACCACGAGGCCGAGACCGTTGTCGCCGTCAACGGTCGCGGTACTCGGCGTCGAACGCACAATTTTGATTTTTGGTTTGGGATTAATGTGGCCTTCGCTGAGCATTCCGAAATAGCTCGACAGCCGCGCCACGCCGTGGGAATCGACGCCGCGCAGATCTGCCGAGGCAAGCACGTCGGCAGCCTCGGTCGCGTCGGCTTTTGGCACGCCTAAGTGGAGAAACACACGGATGCAAAATTCGCGCAAAGTCTCAATGGGAAAAACTTTCGATGCTACTGCGGTCATATTTTCTCCGACGTGTGGCACTAGGCGGGCAGGCATTCGCCGCGAGTTTCCGGGCCCAAGGGAACGAGCAGCAAGCCGACCGCAAAGGCGATCGAGGTCATTGCGACAGGAATTCCCAGCGAGCCGTAGCGCGCGACGCCGGCGCCCACGAGAAAGGTTATCCCGGCGCCTGCAAAACGCGCGAGCGAAGTAGCAAAGGCAAAGGCGCTGGCGCGGCACTCGGTAGGATACTGCTCCGGCAGCCAGAGCGTGTACACGGCGAAATTGGCGCCGCCAAATCCAAGAAAGAAAAGACAAACAAAAAACCACGGAAGCGCGGCAGCTCCGAGATAAAAAACCTTTCCGAACGTCAGCGCGATGGACAGAAGCATCACCGCGAAATAAACACCTAGCGCGCCGCGACGCCCGGTTTTTTCCGCGAGCCACGGCATCACCAGGCAGCCGAGAATCGTTGCGCAGGAAACCAGCATCGCCGCGTGCGAAGCCAGCCGCGCTGCCAGCGGCCCTATTTTCCCGGCCGCTTCCGCGAGCGTCGTCACCGCGGCGGGCACGTAGACCGTTCCCGCCCACAAACCGCAAATCGATGCGAGCATATATAAGGAGTTCAGAATCGTCCGGCGGCGCAGCGGGCTTGAGAAAAGGGCGGAAAATGGCCTCCAGATTTTCCCGGAGCGAGCCGCGCCTCCCTTTTGCCTCCACCGCTCCGGCTCCGTCACGCCATGCCGCACCCAGGCGAGCAAAAGCGCCGGCAGTCCGCCAACCGCAAACATCATGCGCCAGCCGAAGTGACTCCCGATGATGTAATTCGCCAACGAGGCAAAAAAGGTCCCAACGTAATATCCCGTGTGCATGTACCCGGCGCCCGCCAGCCGCCGCTGTTCGGGCCATTCTTCGGCGACGAAGGTTCCGCCCATGGCCCACTCCCCGCCGATGCCAATCCCCGCGAGCAGCCGCAGCACGGCAAGCTGCCAGACGCCCGTGACGAGCGCGCTCAGAAAGGTGAAAACGGAATACCACACGACCGTCAGCATGAGCGTGCGAACGCGCCCGAACTTATCGCCGACCGGGCCCCATAAAAAGGCCATTCCCCAGCCGAACAAAAACAGCGCGAACAGCAATCCGCCGTAGAAGCCGACGTTCCCTTTGGTTGCAGCAATTCCCGAGCGCGGAAGAAGCTCCCGCAGCGAAGGCAGCAGGACAAGCGCGTAGATGAACGAATCCATGCCGTCCAGCGCCCAGCCTCCCCAGGAGGCCCAAAATCCGCGAATCTGATTCTGCGTAAGCGGGACCAGCGTCGATTTTGGATTTGAGGGAAGCTCCGCAACGCTCATGGCAGCGGGGACTATACCATGCGTCGCTCGTGCCTCGTGCCTGCCTGCTAGTGGTAGCCGCGCCAGAAGAAATAAACGGTCATGGCCGCGCCGACAAGAATGATGAAAGCCTTGATCCAGGACTGCGGCAGCTTCTGCGCGTAATGCGCGGTGGAATAACCGCCGAGAACCGACCCGAAAATCATTACGATGGCCTGTGGCCAGAAAATGGCCTTGTTCGCAATGAACGTTAGCGTGGCCACGCCGTTGATCACGCCCCCGAGTATGACTTTCAGCTTGTTCATGGCGTGGATGTCGCTCATGCCAAGCGCTGCAAGCATCGCCAGGTTCATGATGCCGATTCCTCCGCCGAAATAGCCGCCGTAGACGGCAACCAGGAGTTCGAAGAGCGAAGCACCGATCACTGCCCCGCCGCCCGCATCGTGCGAGATGCCTGCGGAAAGGCGTCCGGTGAGATGCTTGCCGAACGCAAAGAGCAGGGTGGCGCCTGAAAGCAGCCAGGGAATCACCCGTAGGAAAGTCCGGGCCGGCGTGTGAATAAGGAGAATCGCCCCCGAGAGCCCGCCGACCAAACTGGTCATGCCCAAAGGAATCAGAACGTGCCTCGGAAGGTTCAGCTTTTGGGGATAGGCGCCGCCGCTCGCCGTGGTTCCTACCCACAAAGAGAGCGTGTTGGTCGCATTGGCCGGAATCGCGGGAACGCCGGTAAACAGAAGCGCGGGAAAAGCAATAAAGCTCCCGCCCCCGGCCACGGCGTTCATGCCGCCTCCGAGGGCGCCTGCAAAAAACAGAAAGATCGCACTCTCGAGGTTCAAGCAGAGGTTGTATCACGATTTCAGTCAGGCGGTGGTCAAAATCGACGAACGCACTCTCCATCAGAGAAAGCGCCCTTCGACGCACGCCCGCCATTCGAAGTCTCTGGCAGTTCTCCCGCGGGCAACCTCATCGATGCGAACGAGCATTCCTCTCACTTGACCGGAGCGGCAGGTAGAGCAACATGATCATTCCTTACGCGCCCAGGAGCACGATGATTCACGCGAAAGAGCCGGGGAGTTACCTGCTGCAATGACCATGTCCTCAGCCCTCGACGAAGGATCTCAGTCTTGCGAGCGTCTGATCCCACTGCTCGGAAACGAAATCGAGGTAGTCCTTAATCTCGGCAATCGGTTCAGGGTCGAATGCAAATCGGCTCTCACGGCCGGCTCGAACGCTGCGCACGATTCTCGCGTTCTCGAGCACCCGAAGGTGCTTGGTGATCGCCTGACGGGTCAGCCGCGAACCCTCGGTCAGCTGAGAGAGCGAACTAGGCTGCCCGCTAGAAAGCTTGGCAACCAGCCTCAGCCGCGTCTCATCGCCCAGCGCGGCAAAGACCCGCGCGCAGCTAGGCCGGCTTCGGGAACTCCGTCTGCGAGTTTTTCGCAAGATAGGCCTCAAGGTTCTTCATTTGCTCGGCCCAGCCGCCTTCGTTTCTGCGAAATGCCTCAAGACGGCGATCCGCAGGCAGC
>Ga0182034_10000124_pt1 | contig 31739 bp, 20 predicted proteins | sample flu12Cox44000172_FD_125972 | JGI IMG/M metagenome (GOLD analysis project Ga0182034, IMG submission 125972) | Lab enrichment of tropical soil microbial communities from Luquillo Experimental Forest, Puerto Rico - flux4day.12C.oxic.44.000.172 | ecosystem: Environmental > Terrestrial > Soil >... | reverse complement strand
GTTGTGCGTCGCGAGCCGATAGGCGTGCGTCGCCAAGGTCGATTCCCTTGCCGCGTTTAGCCGCGGCTCGATCTATGGGCGAGACTGGCTCTACCTGATGCATAGCGAAGAGCCACTCTCGCGACGGGCTTCCAAGGAGCTTCCGCGCGCGTCGGTCCAGGGAAATGTCAGTTTCTCGACGGCGAGCGCCTAGACCGGGCCAGGCTTGATTATTCTCCTTCTTTCTGCCGTATCATGCTCTCATGCGGCTACTCCTGGTAGAAGACGATGCACGGATCGCGCGGTTTGTGGCTAAGGGGCTGCGCGAACAGGCCTATGCCGTGGATGTCTCCGCTACGGGCGAAGATGCGCTGTATCAGGCCGCGGTGAACACCTACGATCTGGTGATCCTCGACGTGATGATTCCCGCGCCGGACGGTTTCGCGGTGTGCCGCGAGCTCCGCAAATCCGGGCAGCGCATGCCCATCTTGATGCTGACGGCTCGCGATGCCGTGGAGGACCGCATCGCCGGCCTGGATCATGGTGCGGATGATTATTTAACGAAGCCATTCGAGTTTCGCGAATTGCTGGCACGTTTGCGGGCGTTGCTGCGGCGCTCGGGCGAACTACGGCCTGAGAAAATCACCATCGCCGATCTGGTGCTCGATACAGCAGCACAAACTGCCAAGCGCGCCGGCCGTAGTGTGACGCTGACAGCAAAGGAGTATGCGCTGCTCGAGTATCTCGCGCGCAACGCAGGCCGCGTGGTGCGCCGCGCGGAAATCGCCGAGCATGTGTGGGACGAAACGTTTGATCCGTTTTCGAATTTAATCGAAGTGTACATCAACCGCGTGCGGCGCAAGATCGATGCGGATTCGGCGAAGGCGCTACTGCACACGCGGCGCGGCGTGGGCTACGTTCTTGGCACGGAAGCGGACCTGCCGGACGCCGACGCCAACGAAGAGAGCGCCTCTTCGCGCACGCGGATGAGAACACCTTCTTCGATCCGCAAGAGCCATGCTTGACTCCATTCGTACGCGTCTGACGCTTTGGTACACGGGCGTGCTAGCGCTCGTTCTCGTGGCATTGTTCGTCACCACTTATCTGGTTTTTCTGCGAAGTGTCCAGCGCCGCATGGACACCGACCTCAGCGAACTCTCCAAAGCGTTCCTAGCCACCGTCCGGGCGGAACTGGAAGATCAAACCGCACCGGACCCCTTCACGGTTGCGGTGGAAGCAGCCATTGCGGAGCATCATTTCCGTGATCATGTGTATGCCATTCTGGACGCCAACGGCAAGCTGATCGCGAGATCCACCGAAGATGTTCCGGCAAGCTCCAAGAAGCGCCCCGATTCTGCGACTCTTCTCGAGTCGGCCTCCTTCGAGCAATTTGTCAGCAGCGCTTCGTCGGCCGAACAGTTCTTCGGAATGGTTCAAGGAGGGAGAAGCGGCTATCGCGCCTTCGCCCGGCGGTTCACCGCACAGGGAAATCCATACACGCTGGTCATCCTGCGCTCTTTGCACCCCCGGTCCGAGATGCTCGAAGAAGTAACCGAGACGTTCGCCTGGGTAATTCCGATTGCGATTTTACTTGCGAGCGGTGGGGGCTATTTCCTGGCGCGCAAAAGCCTCGCGCCGGTCGTGGCTATGAGCAGCCAGGCGGGCCGCATTGGCGCGGCAAATCTGCACGAGCGGCTGGCGGTGCAAAACGAGAAGGACGAGCTGGGACACCTGGCGCGCTCTTTTAACCGTTTACTGGACAGGCTGGCTGAATCGTTCGACCGCCAGCGCCGCTTCATGGCCGATGCCTCGCATGAACTGCGCACGCCGGTGGCGATTCTGCGCGGGGAATCAGAAGTCGCGCTGTCGCAGCAGGCTCGGTCCGCCGAAGAATACCGCGAATCCCTCGGTGTGCTGCACCATGAGGCGGCGCGGCTCACGCGCATCGTGGAAGATCTGTTCACTTTGACGCGCGCCGACGCCGGGCAATATTCGCTCCAGCCGCGCGATTTGTACCTCGATGAATTGATCGCGGAATGCGTGCATTCGGCGCGGACCCTCGCGCAAGCAAAAAAGATTTCGCTCGCGTTCGATGGAGCTGCGGAGTCCCCGATTCACGCCGATGAATCTCTGCTGCGCCGCATGCTCCTGAATCTCTTGGATAACGCCATCAAATACACGCCCGACGGTGGACGAATCACGGTGGGTTGCCGACGCCGCGGTCAGGAATACGCGGTGAGCATCGCGGACACGGGAATCGGCATACCCGCCGAGCTTCAGCCGCGCATTTTCGAGCGGTTTTTTCGCGCGGACAAGGCGCGCTCGCATTCCGAAAGCGACGGCGGCGGCGCCGGGCTGGGTTTGGCCATTTCGCGGTGGATTGCGGAGGCACATCGAGGCCGGCTGGAACTCACGCGGTCCGATTCCACGGGAAGCACCTTCACCGCCTATCTCCCCCTCGATTCTGGCTGCTCTCCATCTGCTGGTTAATCCTGCGTTTATCCTAAAATTGCTAGCCTGAATCTGGGGCGCCCTTGGTCAGGGCTGGTTCCGTCAAAGGAGTCGAGATTGATGAGATCACTTGGAACCTTTGCGGTGTCATGGCCGATAGCCGCCGCGGTGTGCCTATGCGGCGCGGGGATGTCTGTGGCGCAAGAGACGCCGAGTCCGGCCACGGCAGCGACTAAGAAGAATCCGGCTCAAACCGCTTCGGCGGGAGCGCCTGGGCTAAAGCTGACGCTGCAAGACGCCCTTGAGCGCGCGCGAAAAAATAGCGTGTCATTGCAGGCCGCTCTTACGGATTCGGCGATTGCACACCAAGACCGGTTTCAAGCTGGCGCGGCGTTGCTTCCCACCGTGACCTACAACAATCAAGCGTGGTACACGCAGGGCCACAATAATGCCCCCATCTTCATCGCCAACAACGCGGTGCACGAATACCTCAGCCAGGGAAACATACATGAGTCGCTGGACCTTGCGAGCGTGTCGAGCTTTCGTCGAGCCGCGGCGCTTGCGGCAGCAGCCAAGGCGCGAGCGGAAATCGCCTCGCGCGGCCTTGTGGTAACGGTAGTCCAGGATTATTACGCTGTTGCGGCGGCCCAGCAAAAACTGCTTTCCGCACAAAAAACAGCGGACGAAGGCGATCGCTTCTTCAAGCTAACGCAAGACCTGGAGCATGGCGGCGAAGTGGCGCATTCCGACGTGATCAAGGCCGAATTGCAGGCGCAGGAACGCCGTCGTGCATTGCAAGAAGCCCAATTGGCATTGCTCAATGCGCGGCTGGATCTGGCCGTGCTGATTTTCCCGGATTTCAACGAAAACTTTGAATTGAGCGACGATCTGCACGCCCCGGCGCCGCTGCCGACGCTCGGCGAAGTGCAACAGCAAGCCGCGCAGAATAATCCTGACGTTCGCGCGGCGCTTGAAACTGTCCGGGCCGCGGGGTTTGACCTGACCGGAGCGCGCGCAGGTTATTTGCCCTCGCTGAGTTTTGACTACTGGTATGGCATTGATGCGCCGCAGTTTGCCGTGAATGGGCCGAACGGAATTTCCAATTTAGGTACTTCGGTCCTCGGCACGCTGACCATCCCCATTTGGAACTGGGGAGCGACGCAAAGCCGCGTCAAGCAAGCCGAACTGCGGCGTGCCCAGGCTCAGCGGGAACTTTCTCTCGCCGAGCGCAGGTTGCTGGCAGAAATCAAGTCGCTTTACTCGGAAGCAGAAACGGCGATGAACGAACTCGGCGGCCTAAGCCGCTCCGCGGAGTTGGCGGAGGAGAGCCTGCGGCTGACCACGCTTCGCTACAAAGGCGGGGAAGCCACCGTGCTCGAAGTGGTGGATGCGCAGACGACCTATGCGCAGTCAAACGCCGCCTACCAGGACGGCGCGGTGCGTTACCGCGTGGCTTTGGCGAATTTGCAAACCTTAACGGGAGTGCTGACAACTCCATGAAACACACCATACATCCTGGAATTCCAAAACCTAGAAAATTGGCTCTTCTTTCTCTCGCAAGCGCGGCGCTCTTCGCGTTGGGGGGCTGCAGCAAGGAAGAGAAGGAAAAAGATCCGGTCGTTACGGTGCAGGTCACCCCCGCAGCGCGCGCGGCCATTTCACAAACAGTTTCTGCAGAAGCGGTGATCTACCCGCTTGAGCAAGCCACGATTTCGCCAAAAATCACCGCGCCAATTACCGAATTCAAGGTGCAGCGTGGCAGCCGCGTGAGAAAAGGGCAACTGTTAGCCATCCTGGAAAACAAGGACCTTGCGGGCCAGGCCGAAGCGAGCCATGGCACCTTCGAACAAGCTGATGCCGGCTACAAAACATCGGTGGAAGCCGCCATTCCGCAACAGCTGCAAAAAGCGCAGCTTGATGCGGACGCCGCAAAAGCAGCCTATGACGCCCAACTCAGGGTATACAACAGCCGTAAAGAACTCTTCGATCAGGGCGCGCTTCCCCAACGCGACCTGGATTCCGCGGCAGTCGCCCTGGCTCAGGCGCGAGGCGCAAATGAAGTGGCACAAAAGCAGCTTGCGGACTTGCAGCGGTTGGGTAAGGAACAAGCAATAAAGTCAGCTCACGGCTCGCGTTTGTCAGCCGAAGGCACGATGATCAGCGCAGAAGCGCAGCTCAGCTATTCCATGATTCGTAGCCCCATTAATGGGGTGGTAACCGATCGGCCCCTCTACGCCGGCGATCTTGCGACTGCGAATCAGCCCATTCTTACGGTGATGAACCTGAGCCGGCTCATCGCAAAATCCCATATCGTGCAATCGGAAGCTGCGCTCCTGAAGGTTGGGAATCCGGCGGAACTGAAAGTTCCCGGCCTCGATGAACCTATCCAAGGGCGTGTCAGCCTGGTAAGCCCCGCCTTGGATCCCGGCAGCACGACCATCGAAGTTTGGACCGAAGCGGTTAAGCCGAACCCGGCGCTGAAACCGGGAATGACTGTGGAAGTGACCATGACGCAGAAAACGGTGAAGGATGCGCTGGTTGTGCCCACGCCTGCGGTCTTCAAGAACGACGAAGGCGCGAGCTATGTGGTCATTGCGGGTTCCGATGGTCGCGCGCACGTTAAGACCGTCAAGCTCGGCGCGCACAACCCGGAATTTTCTGAAATCGCAAGCGGCGTGAATGCGGGAGAGCCCATCATCACCTTGGGCGGCTATGCGTTGCCGGATAACACGCAGATCAAGATCGCCGCACCAGGCGCCGAGGAAAAAGAAGCTGGAGGCAAGACGGGCAAGGATGAGAAAGAAGAAGACGCCGCCGAAGCAAAGCCCGCAAAGAAGGGCAAGGAGTAAATGCCCGTGGATCTCCCGGCCGCAGCGCCACGCTCGAGCAATGCTCGGAAACCAGCCGTGCCCTGGTTCCATCGACTCTCGCGCCCCATTCTGTTTTTGATCGTGACCCTCATGCTTGTTGGCGCCTACCTCGCGTTCAGCATTCCGGTGGCGGTTTTTCCCAACACCGATTTTCCGCGCATCGTCATCGGCGTGGACAACGGCGTGATGCCCATCGACCAGATGCTCGTAACCATCACGCGGCCTTTGGAGGAAGCGGTCAACAGCGTTCCCGGTCTTCAAAAAGTCACTTCGGTCACCAGTCGCGGCGAAGCGGAGATCGATCTTTTCTTCGACTGGAGCAGTGACATGATTCTCACGCTGCAGCGTGTCGACGCGGTTGTTGCGCGAATGCAAGCGGAGCTGCCACCCACCGCCAAGGTGCAAACCCACCGCCTGACTTTTGCCGTGTTTCCCATCATCGGCTACAGTCTGACGTCGGATACCCTTCCTCAAGATAAGCTCTGGGAAATCGCCACTTACGACATCAAGCCGCGCGTGAATCGCTTGGACGGCGTTGCAACGGTGATTGTCCAGGGTGGCCGCATTCCTGAATTCCAGGTGACTCCCGATCCCGCACGGCTTCTGGCTTCCGGAATCACCGTCAGCGATATCCTGGAGGCGATTCGCCGGACAAACCTCATCGACTCGCCAGGACTGATCGAAAATGAGCACAAGTTGGTGCTCGGCTTGGTCAGCGGACAGGTGCGCACGCCAGAGCAAATTGGGCAGATCGTCGTGAAGACTTCCCCATCGCAGGTGCCCATTCGCCTCGGAGACATCGCCTCAATCACGCCGTCGGTGGCTCCCGTGTACACGATTGTGACCGCGAATGGAAAACCCTCCGTCCTGCTCAACGTGAATCGCCAGCCCGATGGCAACACCTTGGAAGTAGCCAATGAAGTCCGGGCGCAAATCGAAGAAATTCGCCCTACGCTGCCGCCGGGCGTGCACATCGAACCGTTTTATGACCAATCCACAATCGTGCGAGAGTCCATCGCCAGCGTGCGCGACGCGGTGCTGCTCGGATTGCTGCTCTCTTCCATCATCCTCGTGCTCTTTCTGCGCGATTGGGGAACTTCGCTGGTGGCTGGCTTGGTCATTCCGGCCACGCTGTTGATTACCTTCATTGTGCTGAAGGTGACAGGTCAAACCTTCAACCTGATGACGCTCGGCGGTCTCGCTGCTGCTGTCGGCTTGGTGATCGATGATGCCATCGTGGTCCTGGAAAATATTGTGCTCCATCGCGACGCAGGCCAAGGCCGCCTGGAAGCTATCCGAAGCGCGCTCAAAGAAATGACTATTCCGCTGATCGGCTCGACGATCACACCGATTGTCGTGTTTCTTCCCCTTATCTCCATCACTGGCGTAACCGGGACATTTTTCCGCGCGCTGGCTGTCACCATGACCGTTTCGCTTTTCACTTCGCTGCTCCTGGCTCTCACCTGGACGCCCACGCTGAGCCAGTACTTTGTGCGGCGTAAGGAAGAGCGAACCGTCGGAGAAGAGCGTCCGTCTGCAACCGATGTGGCCTCACTGCTGGCCGCCGAGGAAGCCCATTTCTCCGGCTTCTTTGGCCGCATTGTGGCTTTTTACGCCAAAATTTTGCGGGCCGTTCTCGAGCGGCCCGTACTGATCCTGGGCAGTTCGGCCATCATCATCGCGGCTTCCTATCTTTGCTACAACTTCCTCGGCACCGACATGCTTCCCGAAATGGACGAAGGCGGTTTCATTCTCGACTATTGGACGCCTTCCGGCAGCTCGCTTGCTGAATCGAATCGCATCCTGCTGCATATTGAGGAAATCGTGAAGTCTCAGCCTGAAGTCGAAAATACTTCGCGGCGCACCGGCATGGAGTTGGGTCTGTCTGCCGTTACCGAAGCAAATCGCGGCGATTTCACGGTGAAGCTCAAAAGCGACCGCAAGCGCGACATCGACGACATCATGAACGACGTTCGTTCGGAGATTGAGCACACTGAGCCGGCCACCAAAGTCGAATTCGTCCAGGTTTTGCAGGACATGATCGGCGACCTCACCAGCCAGCCGGAGCCCATTGTCATCAAACTGTTCTCGCAGAATCCCAAGCTCTTGGCCGATTCTGCGCCGCGGGTCGCTGACACGATACAGAAAGTTCATGGCGTCGTTGATGTACTCAACGGCATCGAAAACACCATCAGCGGTCCTGCAACGACCTTCCAAATCAATCCCGCGGTCGCGGCGCGCGCGGGCTTTACGCCCGAAGAGGTCGCAATAGATGCCTCCGCGATCCTGGAAGGCGAGCCCGCGGCTACGCCCGTGGTTATCAACGACCGCGCTTACACCATTCGAGTTCGCCTGCCGGAGCAAAATCGCGCCTCCTTGGCTCGCATGAGCGATACATTGCTGGCGAGTTCAACGGGACGCACCGCGACACTGGGCTCGCTTGCCACGGTCAGCATGGAACCCGGAGAAACCGAAATTCGCCGCGAAAATCTTCAGCGAATGGTACAAATCACCGGCCGCTTCGAGGGCGTTGACCTGGGCTCCGGCATCGCTGCTGTCAAAAAGGCGGTTGACGCTCTCCATCTTCCGTCTTCCATCCGCGTGGAATACGGCGGAACGTACGCGGAACAAATGAAATCCTTCCGCGATCTGCTGATGGTCTTCCTGCTCGCGCTCGTTTTGCTGTTTGCGGTGTTGCTGTTTGAATTTCGCACGTTCTCCGCGCCCACCGCGATTCTCTCTTCCGCTCTGCTCTCTACGTTCGGCGGATTTCTCGCGCTTTTGATTACGAACACCACGTTTAATGTGGCGTCTTTCATGGGCATGATTATGGTCATTGGCATCGTTGCGAAAAACGGCATTTTGTTGCTCGACGCCGAGCACCGCTTCCGCGAACTAGGGTTTCCTGCAGAAGAAGCCATGATTCAAGCTGGCCGCCGCCGGTTGCGCCCCATCGCCATGACCGCCATCGCTACGGTAGCGGGCATGGCGCCGCTGGCCTTCGGCATCGGTTCCGGGTCGGAAATGCTGAAACCGTTGGCCATTGGCGTGATTGGCGGGCTACTCAGCTCCATGGTTCTTTCGCTGATCTGCACCCCGGCAATCCAGTTCTACTTGCGCCCGCGCAAGACAACGCAAGCATAAGCGCCTGAGGCAAGGGGACGCCGGCACATCCTTTGAGTGACCAAATGTTAAGATGTTAAAATTATTGCGTCGTCCTTTAACATCTTTCTAATTTTCTTTTCATCTGGCATTTACACGCCTGACGTCTACTCCCTGCCATCGAGCGGTGCGCGTGTGCTCGTGCTCAGCAATGAATGGGCACGTGGGTTTTCTGGTGGATGGTGAACCGAGACGATCGTTCGCCCGGCAAATAGTGGCCTATCTAGTTGAAGATTAAAGGAGTTATTATGCGAACTTTTGCGGGTTGCCTGCTCGCTCTGGTTGGATTGTTTTTGCTCTCTTCGTTGGCCCAGGCGCAAGAACGCAAGGGGGGAATCACCGGGAAGGTCACCGACAGCGGCGGCGGCATACTGCCAGGTGCTAAAATTAGTGTGGACCCCGGCGCAGTTGAAGTGGTGTCGGATGCGCAGGGAGAGTTTCTCGTAACCGGGCTCGCCCCTGGCACCTACAAGGTGACCATTAGCTATGTTGGCTTTGCGACCTCCACCAAGAGCATAACCGTAGCCGCCGGCCAAATCGCCAGTGCCGACGTGCAGTTGCCCGTCGCTTCGGAGAACTTGCAGGTTCTGGTTACCGCACCGCGTGCCTCGGGGGAAGCCGAAGCGGTCAACCGTGAACGGACCGCCGATAACATCGTGCAGGTGCTGCCCGCGGACGTGATCCGCAGTCTGCCGAACGCCAACATGGCCGACGCCCTGGGCCGTTTGCCGAGCGTAACCATAGAGCGCGACGAAGGCGAAGGCAAATACGTGCAGATCCGCGGCACAGAGCCGCGTCTGGCAAACCTCACCATCGACGGCGTCAACATTCCTTCACCTGAAGCGGGCATACGGCAAATTAAGTTGGACACCATCCCGGCAGACTTGGCGGAATCGGTCGAAATCAACAAGACTTTGCAGGCCAACATGGACGCCGATGGAATCGGTGGCTCAGTCAACCTGGTCACCAAGACGGCGGGGGAACGCCCTACCGTTAACTTCAGCGGAATGGGTGGATATACGCCGATTCTCGGCGGGCGCGGCGTGGTTGAGACGACGGCCACAATGGGCCAGCGCTTCGGGAGCAACAAGAAGTTCGGGTTGCTAATCGGAGGTACTTACGACTGGAACGGCCGCGGTATCGACGACATCGAGCCGGTACCGGACCTAGCAACAGTGGGTGGCCAGCAGGCTCGAATCTTCGATTCCATAGATATTCGAGAATATCGTTATTATCGGAGTCGCTGGGGACTCACCGGAAGCGCGGACTACAAACTCGCCGAGGGTTCGAACATTTATATTCGCGGCCTCTACTCGGATTTCCATAACTATGGCGATCGCTGGGTTTATACGATTAACGACAACCTGTATGTAAACGGTGGGCCGCCGAGCTTCAACGACCAAATTCGGAGGCCCGATTACGCGATTGGAAGTGTTTTAGTAGGTGGCAGGCATGTGCTCTCCACCACGTGGTACTCCTGGGACATCTCCGCGTCGCGTTCGAGTCAGGAGGGCCAGGTCGGGGACCGCACGGCCTCTTTCAGCTCCAACTTAGCCAGTAGTTCATGCCAATACGACTTGGCAAACACGAAAAGCCTGTACCTCCCGCAGTGGACGCCCGCCTGTTTTTCGGAAGCCTACACAAACCAGAGCACGCTTCCCTTGAGTCGAATGCAGGTCAATCATGGACTTACAGCACAATTGAATCTTCAGGCTGCGGGGGCCATGGCCAAGCGCTATCACTTCGGCTCGCGCCTGGCCACGATCGAGGTCGGCGGGAAGTTCCGCAATGGCCATAAGTTCGCCAACACGTTCACAGACGATTTCTTTCCGAGCGGAACTGGCACGCCGCTCACGCTCGCTGACTTTCCCAATAGCTTCTCGAATAGCGACTACTATCAGGGGCATTACAAGCTGGGCCCGAATCCCAACTTCTTCACCATTTACAATGCATTTAAGGCTGATCTCGCCGCCAACCCTGGTAATTACACGCTTGTCACCGACTCTTCGAGCCAATTTGACTTAATCGAAAAGGTCAGTGCTGGTTATTTGATGAACACCATCGATTTCAGCAAGGTGCGTCTGGTGGCCGGCGTGCGCTTTGAGGGAACCAACCTGGATACGGCCGCCCCGGTCTTCGATCAAAACGGCAACTTCCTTGGAATCAGCAAGAACAACGGCTCGTATGTGAAGGTGTTGCCGAGTGCTGCTCTTCGGTTTGCTCTGGGAAACAACACCAACTTGCGCTTGGTTTACGGTCGGGGCATCTCGCGGCCCGATCCGCAAGATATTGCTCAGTCGGTTAGTGTCGACAATTCGGCTAATCCTATCCTTGTCAGCCTGGGCAATCCAAATCTCAAAGCCGAGACCGCGGACAACGCCGACGTGCTCCTAGAGCACTACATCAACCCCTTCGGAATCGTCACGGCTGGCTACTTTTACAAGAACCTGACAGAGCCCATCGTTTCGCACGAATTTGTAGTCACCAGCGGCAGCTTTGGCGCCGCGACCTGTACCACCACGGTTACCTGCAGGGTTACTCAGCCATTTAATGCCGGGAGCGCCTGGATCAACGGTTTTGAAGCTGCCTACCTCCAACATCTGTCTTTTCTACCGGGCGCGCTTCGCGGACTCGGCTTTTCCGCGAACTATGGCTACACGGCGTCCCGCACGAGCGGAATTTCGGGACGTACCGATCACCCGAGGCTGATGCGCAACGCCCCGCATACCTGGAACGTCAGTCCCACCTACGACCGCAGCCGCGTCTCGGTTCGGGTAGGGTTGTCCTACAACGCCGAGAACATCGCCGCTTATGGGGACGGCACTCCCGGACCTTTCGGCGACAACTATTTCTATCCGCATCTCCAAATCGACGCGCAAGGGAGCGTGCGCCTGGCACACGGCCTGAGCTTCATCATGTATGGCCTGAATATCAATAATCAAGTCTTCGGCTTTTACAACGGCAGCCAACAATACATGGTCCAACGCGAATACTACCGGCCGACGATCGCCGCCGGCATGCGTTGGTCGCCTACGCACGAGAAATAAAGGCTGAGGAACAATGCGCCAGACTTGGCGTCGAAACGCGTTAGCTCGTCTGATAATTCTCGCCTCTGTTGCGCTTGTCGGAAAGGCAGAATCACGTCGCTCTGCATCACGACCGGTGCAGAGTGATCAGCCTGCAGTATTAGTAGGCGCCGGCGACATCGCCGATTGCAGGACGCTTGCTGGCGCGGAAGCCACCTCCAAATTGCTGGACAAGATTCCCGGAACCGTCATGGCCGTCGGCGACCTCGCGTATCCCGACGGAAGCAAGGAAAACTTCGCTTGCTACGACAAAACCTGGGGCCGCGCTCGTTCGCGCACGCGCCCCGCACCGGGCAATCATGAGTTTCATGCCGCGGGGGCCACGCCTTACTTTGAATATTTCGGCGTGCTTGCCGGCGATGACAAGACCGGGTATTACAGCTACGAACTCGGCTCGTGGCACATCGTCGTCTTGAACAGCGAGTGCAACGGCGTTGGTGGATGCAAAGCTGGCTCGCCGCAAGAAAGGTGGCTTCGCGCCGACCTCGCCTCGCATCCGGTAGCTTGCACGCTGGCCTATTGGCACAAGCCGCTGTTCAGCTCCGGCAGCGCGCACGGCAACGATTTGACCATGAAGCCGCTCTGGGATGCGCTTTACGAAGCCAACGCCGACGTGGTCGTCAACGGCCACGACCACGACTACGAGCGCTTTGCTCCGCAAACCCCTGAGGGCGCCGCTGATCCTGGCCGCGGTATTCGCGAATTCGTCGTCGGTACCGGCGGGAAAGGTCTTCGTCCCTTCGGCGTTTCCAAGCCAAACAGCGAAGCACGCAACGCCGACGCTTTCGGTGTGCTGAAGCTCACGCTTCACGCCAACAGCTACGACTGGCAATTCATTCCCGAAGAAGGCAAGGGCTACAGCGACTCAGGCAGCGGCGCCTGCCACTAATCGCGAACCACTGTTTCTTCACTCCATCGCTTTCGAGGAAGCTTGCCCGCCAAGAGGCCTTGTACGAGCGCAGCACTGGCGGGCCTATTGATCTGAGGCGTCGTTGCAGCGGGGCTCCGTTCTCTGCAGAGAATTTCCCGCAAATTCTCTTGCAAAAGAAACAGTCGCTCTTCACGCTTCTCGTCGCGCTTTGCCTTTTTGTGGCACATTATTGTGGATGGCAGCTTCTGAGAACTCCGGCGCGTCTGGGCGGATTGCTTTTACTTACCCAAATTTCGTCTTCTATCAATTGGCCCGCGTCTTTATCGTCCTCTCCGGCGAGATGCAATCCGTCGCGGTGGGATGGGAAATCTATGAAATTACTCGCCGCCCCCTCGCGCTTGGATTGGTTGGCCTGGCGCAATTCCTGCCGGGCATTCTGCTGTTTCTCGTGGCCGGTCACGCGGCGGATCGTTACGACCGGCGCAAGCTGATTGTCCTGTGCTATTGCGGATCGTCTGTTTGTTCGGCCGCGCTATTGTTTCTCACGCTCGGCGGTTACCGTTCCGCCTACCCCATTTATGCAGTCCTTTTCTTCCTGGGTGTCGCGCGTGCCTTCAGCGGACCCACCACGCGCTCGCTTCTTCCTCAATTGGTCCCTGCAAAGGACTTCCAGAACGCCGTCGCCTGGGCTTCGGTTTTCTTCCAGGGCACAGTCATTCTGAGCCCTTCACTCGGTGGCATTATCTACGCGATTGCCCGCGGCCCCGCAGCGGTTTACGTACTTTCTCTATCCCTGGCGATCGTGGCCGCCGCATGCGCTGCAAAAATAACAGTTCAATCTGCCGGGCGCGCGCCAGAGCCATTGCGTTGGCAAACGACTCTCGCCGGCCTTCATTACATCTGGCGCGAGAAAATGATTCTCGGCTCCATCTCCTTGGATTTATTCGCCGTTCTTCTGGGAGGTGCAGTCGCGCTGCTTCCCGTCTATGCCAAGGAAATTCTCATGACCGGTCCATGGGGCCTGGGGCTTTTGCGCAGCGCCCCGGCTGTGGGCGCAGGCGTTATGGCCATGTTGCTCGCACACAAGCCCTTGGGTCGCCATGCCGGTTCACGAATGTTGTGGTGCGTCGCCGGATTCGGCCTGGCCACCATCTTTTTCGGAATTTCCCGAAACCTCTTCGTCTCCCTGTTTGCGCTGTTTCTGGTAGGAGCGAGCGACATGGTCAGCGTCATGGTTCGCCAATTGTTCATCCAGTTGGGCACGCCCGATGAAATGCGCGGCCGCGTCAACGCCGTGGATTCCGTTTTCGTTGGCGCTTCGAACGAGCTCGGCCAGTTCGAATCCGGTCTCACCGCTCACTGGTTTGGCACCGTACCGGCAGTGGTTCTAGGTGGTGTGGGCGCCATTCTGGTCACCGCTCTGTGGGCCTGGTGGTTTCCCGAATTGCGAAAGGCGCAACAGGCAGAACAATGCGCGGACTGACCGCCGCCTGGATTTACATTTTCTTTGTCTTGGATTGTTTCGCGGGCTTCGTTTGCTTTTCCGGCTTTTCTTCCATGTCGGGCATGGCCATGGACATGGACGTGGCATTTCCGGCCAACAGCTCTTTTTTCACGGGCTCCGTAATTTTGTCCGCGTTCTTTACCAGCATCGCCACCTGCCAAATTTCCTTTTCCGGGATCTGGCCCTTGAACGCCGGCATCCCAGTCATGCGAATCCCGTTTTCGACTTTCCAATAGGTCTCCCAGGGCTCGTCATCTGTTACCCCGACTCCGTGAAACAGTTGCGGCGGCGCGGGAAACATCCCTTGTGAAACCGCCGATTTGGGCTCGCCCGGCAGGCCGTGGCAGGTGGCGCACTGCTCTTTGTATACCTTCGAGCCGGCGATCAGATTCGTTTCATCCGCCTCCACCATCGGCTGCGGGTGCGGCAACTTATCGAGGTAGGCATGGAGCGCGCGTCTCGCCAATCTTCTTTCAAGCGGCATCGGAGAGGCGGAAGTCGCGACCGGTGCGAAGCCCCACGAAAAGTAAACGTACAGGCTCCCGCCAACCACCAGAATGGCAACCACGATTCCGAGGATGAAACCCTTAGCCATTGGCTTTTCTCCTTGTCCCAGTCGGGATTGACAAAAACGTTCGGCGGGGTCTTGGTTCCGTCACAGTCTACGGTTTTGGCGGCCATTGTGCACGCGGCAAATTTTCCGAATTTTGTTTCTCGGACCCGCGAAGAAATGAGCGGCTTGTGGCCTATCTGTGGTCCGCTCCGGCCTTCCGGTCGCGTAACCTTTGTTCTCTCCGGGCCGTCCTATATAGGCGTAGACTAAGCTTCCGGGAGTCTATGTCCCTTCGTTGGAGCAGCCCTTGGTATTGCCTTTAATGCCGTGCCTTCTTGGCGGCTGGCTCGCACGAATGTAGGCATTTTTGAAGGTGATAGGAGCGAATGAATGGGGCAGCTCAAGTCGATGGACCTACCTGAACCCGGTAGCCACGCGACGACCGATGCGTCGGCCGCCAGGCCGTCGAAGAGCCATTGGTGGCTCTGGGTGCTAGTCATTGCCGGCGTTGTCGTTGGCATTTGGTATTTCCGGGGCTCGCGAATCCCTAGCGAGGCATCCGACCCTTCCGCGCCCGCAACGTCAGGCAGAGGCCGCGGTGGCGCCGGCGGGATGGGCAACTTTGTCGTGCCCGTCGTGGTTGCCGCCGCGCAGCGTGGCGATCTTCCCGTCTACTTCAACGGACTGGGAACGGTAACCGCATTTAACACCGTCACCGCTCGCAGCCGCGTGGACGGTCAAATTGTCAACGTGGCATTTAAGGAAGGCCAGTTTGTTCACGAAGGAGATCTTCTCGTCCAGATTGACCCACGACCATTTCAAGTCCAGCTCGAACAAGCCGAGGGTCAGCTCGCCAAGGATCAAGCGCAGCGCAAGGACGCCGATGTCAATCTCGAGCGCTACAAGCTTCTCTTTAAGGAAGGCGTCATTCCGCAGCAACAGCTCGACACGCAGGCGGCCTTGGTTGGCCAATTCGATGGCGCGATCACCTCGGATCAAAGCCAGATTGACAACGCCAAACTGCAACTCACCTATTGCCGCATCACCGCTCCCATCAGCGGCCGCGTGGGCCTGCGTTTGATCGACCCTGGCAATATCGTGCACGCCACCGACGTCAGTGGCTTGGTGGTCATCACTCAGCTTCAGCCCATCGCCGTGCTCTTCAGCTTGCCGCAGGACGAGCTTCCCCAGGTCAGTGCCAAGCTCCGTGCCGGGGTTCAGCTCAGCGTCGACGCCTTCGACCGCGACGACACACAAAAGATCGCCACCGGCAAATTGCTCACCATCGACAATCAAATCGATCCCACCACCGGTACTTATAAGCTCAAGTCCGTTTTTAACAATTCAGATAATGCTCTTTTCCCCAATCAATTTGTCAACATGCACCTGCTCGTCGACACCAAACACAATCTCACCATCGTGCCCGCCGCCGCCATTCAGCGGGGACCGCAAGGAACCTACGTCTACGCTGTCGGCAGCGACAACACGGTGAAAATCCGTACCGTCGCCATCGCGCAGACTACCGGCAACCGCATCGGCGTAAGCGATGGCCTAAATGCTGGGGACCTGGTCGTCATTGATGGCCAGGACAAACTGCAAGACGGCAGCAAGGTCAACCCCACGATGGCCGGCGGAAACAACAACGGCGCCCAGGCATCCACAAACGCCGCGCCGGAAAATCCAAGCGCCCCTCCGCCGCCCAATTCTCCGCGGAGCCCGTCCGGAGGTCGTCGCCGATGAGCCCGTCACGGCCGTTCATCCTGCGGCCGGTTGCCACCACATTGCTCATGGTAGGTGTTGTTCTTGTTGGTTGGGTCGCCTACCGGCAGTTGCCCGTCGCGGCTCTCCCGCAAGTCGATTACCCCACCATTCAGGTGCAAACGTTTTATCCCGGTGGCAGCCCCGAAGTCATGGCTTCTTCCGTGACCGCTCCGCTCGAGCGTCAGTTCGGCCAGATCCCCGGACTGAATCAGATGACTTCCACGAGTTCGTTCGGTTGCTCGGTCATCACGCTGCAGTTCGCGCTGGACCTCAACATTGACGTCGCCGAGCAGGAAGTGCAGGCAGCCATCAATGGCGCCTCCAATCTCCTCCCGCAGGGCCTTCCCAATCCGCCGATCTACAGCAAGATCAATCCCGCGGATGCGCCCATCCTGACGCTGGCGCTTTCCTCTCCCAGCCTTCCCCTTTCCAAGGTCGAAGACCTGGCGGACACGGCCTTCGCGCAAAAAATCTCGCAGCTTTCCGGCGTCGGGTTGGTCAGCATCAGCGGCGGTCAGCGCCCGGCCGTTCGCATTCAAGCGAATCCCACCGCGCTTGCTTCCTACGGCTTGAGCCTCGAGGATCTTCGCACGGCCCTTAGCCTGGCCAACGTGGACATGGCCAAAGGCACCTTTGACGGTTTGCATCAGGCGTACACCATTGGCGCCAACGATCAGTTGCTTTCGAGTGACGGCTACAAGCCCCTGATCATTGCGTATCGCAATGGCGCTCCCGTCCGCGTCAGCGATGTCGCCAACGTCGTCGACGGTGTGGAAAACGACAAGCAAGCCGCCTGGGCCAATCAAAATCCCGCCGTCATTCTCAACATTCAGCGCCAGCCCGGCGCCAACATCATTTCCGTGGTCGACCGCGTCAAAAAGCTCCTCCCCCAGCTTCAGGCGGCGCTTCCTGCTGCCATAAGGGTGGAAACCCTTACCGATCGCACCACCACCATTCGCGCCTCGGTCGACGATGTGCAATTCACCCTCGTGCTTACCGTCGCTCTCGTGGTGATGGTTATTTTTCTTTTCCTTCGCAGCTTCCGTGCCACGGTAATCCCCAGTGTTGCTGTGCCCCTATCGCTGATCGGCACCTTTGGCGTGATGTATCTGTTGGGCTACAGCCTCAACAACTTATCCCTTATGGCGCTCACCATTTCCACCGGCTTCGTCGTGGACGACGCCATTGTCATGATCGAAAACATCAGCCGGTTTATCGAAGCGGGCGACTCGCCCCTCAAAGCCGCTCTGAAAGGCTCCGAGCAAATCGGGTTCACCATCGTTTCGCTGACCGTGTCCCTGATTGCCGTGCTCATTCCTTTGCTTTTCATGGGGGACATCGTTGGCCGCCTCTTCCGCGAATTTGCCGTCACCCTGGCCGTAACCATCCTGGTTTCCGCCGTTGTCTCCCTCACGCTCACTCCGATGATGTGTGCCAAGCTTCTCCGCCATCAGAAAAAAGAAGAAGAGAGCTGGTTCTACCGCAAGTCGGAAGACGCGTTCAATGCGGTCATCGCCTACTACGGCCGCACGCTGCAATTTGTGCTGCGCTACCGCACCACCACGCTCATTGTGACCATCGGCACGCTCGTCGGCACAATTCTTCTTTATATCTATGTCCCCAAAGGATTTTTTCCTGTTCAGGATACCGGCGTCCTTCTTGGTGTTTCCGACGCGCCGCAAAGCGTCTCGTTTGCAGCCATGTCCCGGCGCCAGCAGGCGCTTGCGAGCGTTATTTTGAAGGACCCTGCCGTTGAAAGCCTCTCCTCTTTCATCGGCATTGACGGCACCAACACCACGCTCAACACCGGCCGCATTCAGATCAATCTCAAGCCGCTTGCCGTGCGCAAAACCAGCGCTTCCGATGTGATTCGCCGGCTGCAACCCGAGCTTGCCAAAGTCGACGGCATCTCGCTCTTTCTGCAGCCCGTTCAGGATTTGACCGTGGAAGATCGCGTCAGTCGCACGCAATTCCAGTACAGCCTCGAAGACGTGGACCCGAAGGAACTTGCCTATTGGACCACGCGATTCATCGACAAACTGAAATCATTGCCGGAGTTGCGCGATGTGGCTAGTGACCAGCTGAACCAGGGCCTGCTTGCGTCTCTCGCTATCGACCGCGACACCGCTTCGCGCCTGGGCATCCTTCCGGCGGACATCGACAACACGCTTTACGATGCCTACGGCCAGCGCCAGGTCTCGACCATCTTCACGCAGCTGAATCAATATCATGTGGTCCTGGAAGTCGATCCGCAGTTCCAGCAGGATCCTGACTCTTTGAAAAACCTTTACGTCAAATCCTCCAACGGCACTCAAGTCCCCTTGAGTTCCTTCACACACTTCGACCCGGGGGATACGGCGCTCGCTTTAAACCATCAGGGCCAGTTTCCTGTCGTCACGCTATCCTTCAACTTGGCTCCGGATGCTGCCTTGGGCGATGCGGTCAACGCCATCAACCGCGCCAAGCAGGGACTAAACATGCCGCCCAGCATGCAGGGCCAGTTTCAAGGAACCGCTGCGGCCTTCCTCCGCTCTGTATCGAACGAGCCGATCCTGATTCTTGCCGCGGTCATCACCGTTTATATCGTTCTTGGGATTTTGTACGAAAGCTACATTCATCCGATCACCATTCTGTCGACTCTTCCCTCGGCGGGCGTCGGCGCGATTCTGGCGCTGCTGCTGTGCCGCACGGAATTCAGCGTCGTCGCGCTCATCGGCATCATCCTGCTCATAGGTATCGTCAAGAAAAACGCCATCATGATGATTGACTTCGCGCTCGAAGCCGAGCGCAAGGAAGGGAAGGCGCCGCTCGACGCCATCTACGAAGCCTGCCTGCTGCGTTTCCGACCCATCATGATGACCACGATGGCCGCGCTGCTTGGCGGCTTGCCACTTGCCCTGGGCACCGGCGTCGGTTCCGAGTTGCGCCGCCCCTTGGGCATCACCATCGTTGGCGGCCTGATTCTCAGCCAGTTGCTGACGCTTTACACTACACCCGTCGTGTACCTGGCGTTCGACTGGCTGGCGCGTCGTTTCCAGATTCACATTGGTAATCCCATTGAGGAACCTGCACCCGGGGACTAGCGTGAGTTAGATGGAGCATTTTTCTTCCAATTTTTCTGCCCCCTTCATCCGACGGCCGGTGGCCACGTCGCTGATCACCGCCGCAATTCTTCTTTCCGGTGTGGTCGCCTTCCGGTTTTTGCCTGTTTCGCCCCTCCCGCAGGTGGATTTTCCGACGATCTCGGTTGGCGCTGGCTTGCCTGGTGCAAGCCCCGAAACTATGGCTTCGGCCGTCGCCACGCCCCTCGAGCGCCAGTTTGGCCGCATTGCCGGTGTCACGCAGATGACTTCATCGAGCGGGCTTGGCAGCACCAACATCACCTTGCAATTCGATCTCAATCGCGACATCAACGCTGCCGCTCGCGACGTGCAAGCCGCCATCAACGCTGCTCGCAGCCAGCTCCCCGCGGACCTTCCCAGCCAGCCCAACTACCGCAAAGTGAATCCTGCCGACTCACCGATCCTGATGCTCGCGCTGACCTCGGAAAACATTCCTCCGGCGCAGATTTACGACGCCGCGGACTCCATCCTGGCGCAGAAATTGGCCCAAGTGGAAGGCGTAGGGCAAGTTTTCACCTGGGGCAGCGCGCGTCCGGCGGTGCGCGTCGAAGTCAATCCCAACCAGCTCAACAGCTACGGAGTCAGCCTCGAGCAGATTCGCAAATCGCTCCAGTCTGCCAACGCTAATCTTGCCAAGGGCGCTCTCTCAGATCGTCGCGAGATGTGGGCCATCGCCGACACGGACCAGCTCTTCAAAGCCTATGAATATGATCCTCTCATTGTCGCCGGACATCAGGGCGCTCCCGTCCGGCTGCGCGATATTTCACAGGTCGTGGACTCGGTCGAAGATTCTCGCAATCTGGGTCTCTCGAATGGAAAACCAGGCGTGCTCATGGCCATCTTCCGCCAGCCGGGCGCCAACATGATTGAGACCGTCGACCGCCTTATGGCCCTGCTCCCCTTTCTGCGTGCCTCGATTTCTCCGTCGTTGCATCTCACCGTGGCCGTGGACCGCACCACCACCATTCGCGCTTCCGTCCACGACGTTGAAATCGCCCTCGTGATTTCGATCATGCTGGTCATCTTCGTGGTCTTCGCATTCCTGAGAAACGTTTGGGCCACCATCATTCCCAGCGTCGCCGTGCCGCTCTCGCTTATCGGCACTTTTGGCGTGATGTACCTCTGCCATTACACCATCGACAATCTCTCGCTCATGGCCCTCACCATTTCTACGGGTTTCGTTGTTGACGACGCCATCGTGGTCATCGAAAACATCGCCCGCCACATCGAAAACGGGATGAAGCCCTTCGCCGCCACCATGAAAGGCGCCAGCGAAATCGGTTTCACCGTTCTCTCGATGAGCGCTTCCCTGGTTGCCGTTTTCATTCCCATCCTGATGATGGGTGGAATCGTCGGCCGCCTGTTCCGCGAATTTGCCGTGGTCCTCAGCGTGGCCGTCGGCGTTTCGCTCTTCGTCTCGCTCACTGCCACGCCCATGATGTGCGCGCGTTTCCTGAAGCACGAAGACGGCCAGCACAATCGCCTCTATCGTTTTTCCGAAAACGCCTTTAGTGGCCTCCTCCGAACCTACGACGTTTCTTTGCGGTGGGTTCTCCGCCATCAGTTCCTCATTCTTTGCGTAACAATTCTCACCGCCTTTACCAGCATTTTGATGTACAAGTACACCCCTAGGGGATTCTTCCCGCAGCAGGATACCGGCCGCTTTACCGGCCTGATTCAAGGCGACCAGGACTTGTCGTTTACCTCCATGTCGCAGAAGATGCGCCAGTTTGTGGACATCGTGATGAGTGATCCCGCCGTCGATTCTGTCACTTCCTTCTCCGGCGGCGGCAGCGGCGGAAGCACCGCTCGTATGTTCGGCCAGCTCAAGCCGCTCGAGGAGCGCAAAATCAGCGTCGACCAAGTCATCGCGCGTATCCGGGCGAAGACTGCAAAAATTCCGGGCGCGGCTTTATATCTTCAGGCGGTTCAGGATGTCAGCATGGGTGGGCGCATGGGCGGCGCGCAGTATCAGTACACTCTGCAGGCCGACAATCTCTCCGATCTCACCTATTGGGCGCCGATTATGCAGCGGCGGATGGCCAGGATCCCCGAATTGCGCGACGTCAATTCCGATCAGCAATTACGAGGTCTTCAGAGCTCGCTCGTAATTGACCGTGACACCGCCTCGCGCCTCGGCGTCGCTGTTCTGGACATAGACAACACTTTGGGCGACTCCTTCGGCCAGCGCCAGGTCTCCAACATTTATAAAGGCCTGAATCAGTATCACGTGGTGATGGAAGTCGCTCCCGAGTTTCAGCAATCACCCGAAGCCTTGAAAACGATTTACGTGCCTTCCAAATCCGGCAAGCTCGTTCCTCTCAGCGCCTTTGCGCATTACGAGCCTTCCACCACCGCCATCTCCGTCAATCACCAGGGCATCTTTCCGGCCATCACCCTCTCATTTAATCTTGCGCCCGGCGCCTCTCTTGGCCCGGCCGTCGAGCACATCGAAGCCGCTCGCCGCGAGCTCAAGGTACCCAGCACCGTGCATGCCACCTTTCAGGGAACGGCGCAAGCCTATCAGGATTCTCAGGCGACGCAAATCGTGCTCATCATCACCGCTCTCGCCGCGGTTTACATCGTTCTCGGTATTCTCTATGAAAGCTTCATACATCCCATCACCATTCTGTCCACGATTCCTTCCGCCGGCATCGGCGCGCTTCTCGCAATTCAGATCATCAAGTCGGATCTAAACATCATCGCGCTGATTGGCATCATCCTGCTGATCGGCATCGTAAAGAAAAATGCGATCTTGATGATCGATTTCGCGGTGCAAGTGGAACGCGAGGAGAACAAATCGCCCGTCGAAGCGATTTACAAAGCGGGCATCTTGCGTTTCCGGCCGATTCTGATGACCACCATGGCCGCGCTGCTCGGCGCTATGCCTTTGGCCCTCGGCAGCGGAGTTGGCTCGGAACTTCGTCGTCCACTGGGCATCACGATTGTGGGTGGCCTGATCCTGAGCCAGTTGCTTACGCTGTTCACCACTCCGGTCGTTTACATCTATATGGACCGTCTGCAATCCTGGCTGCGGGGAGCTTTCGGCGCGGCTCCCGCGCCGGTTCAAGTGCCGGCGTCAGACTGAAATGGTCAGTTCTCCGTCTTTGGCTGTTCCGTTCTTCGTCTTCCGCCGCGCGAATCTCCATTCTGTGATTTTTGTTCACGAGCTGCCGATCAGCCAGCCGGTCAGAAACACGAGGACGCCGCCGACCACCACCTGGAACGTGGCCTGCAAGAACGGCGTGTCCATGTATTTGTGCCGTACGTAGCTGATGACGCAGAGCTCCACCGCCACTACGGCCGCGGCGACGAGGGTCGCCACGCGAAAGCTGGAAATCAGGAAGGGCAAGGTGTGACCGATGCCCCCGGCCGTGGTCATTAGACCCGTTACGCCGCCGCGGAGCCATGGCGAGCCGCGTCCCGTTAGCGATCCGTCGTCGGAAAGCCCTTCGGAAAATGCCATGGAAATTCCCGCGCCAATCGAGGCCGCCAGCCCGACCAGGAAGGCGTCCCAGCTGTGCCGCGTGGCAAATGCCGCCGCGAACAAGGGCGCCAGCGTCGAAACCGAGCCATCCATCAATCCCGCCAGACCCGGCTGCACGACCTGCAGCAAGAACAGCTTGCGGTGCGACTCTTCTTCCTGCGCTTTCGCGGTGACGGTGAGGTGCTTCTCTTCCAGTTCGCCGGCCGTGCGTGTGTGCTTGCGCTCTTCGTCCGCAAGCTGATTCAGCAATTCGCGCGTCGAGACGTCGCTGGTCCGGCTGGCCGCCTTGTGATAAAAGCGCTGCGCCTCGAGCTCCATCAACTCGGCTTGCTTCCGCGCGACTTTCACGCCCAGCGGCCGCACCAGCCACACCGGCTTCCGCTGGAGGAACCCTTTCACGTTCTCGCGGCGAATCAGCGGAATGTGCTCGCCGAAGCGTCGCCGAAACATGGCAATTAGCCGGTCGCGGTGCACCGCTTCTTCCTTGCGCATGTCCTCGAACATCCCCGCTGTCGAGGGATACTCCTCGCGCAGCGCATCGGCAAAATCTCCGTAAATGCGCCCGTCCTCTTCCTCCGCGCCGATGGCAATGGCCAGAATTTCTTTTTCGGTCAGGTCTTTGAATTTCTTCAGCATCGTCCTCGTCCTGGTCCAAACAGAGGAGTAAGAATCGCACAAAGGGGACGGGGAAGTCATCCTGGCGGGCGGGCCTTGGCATGCGCCTCCGCCGCTGCTTTTTCGGTTTGGGCGATTTCTCGAGAAGAATGGTTCGACTCGGACGCGCGTCGGTGGCCACCATGCGGGCAGGTTTGCGAAGAAGAAATCTTTGTGGTTTCCTTCTCTTCAAAAGCAGCCTGGCAACCGGAAAGGTGGCCGGCTCCGTGTGGGCTTCTCCCTTCGCACCTGCCGTGCTTTTAGCTGCTCCCATTTGCGAGGCTCTTCTCCGTTTTCGGCCTTTTTTCCTCATTTGGTTCTCATTTTTTCCTCATACCCTCCTTTCCTTTCTAGTACCGCCGTACTAATATTCTCGGGCGACGTCCGATTCCCATTAGGGGTACGTTTTCGCTATAGGTTTGGTGTGGCCGGTCGACTAGACTTCTCCTGGATAGAGCGGCAGGATTTAGTCCGGAAAGTCGGTTTGGCCATGGCGACCCACCCTGAGACAGTGCGTAAAATGATGACCAACAAGCCCGAAACAACGTCACCGGCCAAGTCGGCTGCCACACAGACCGAGCGGCGCGGCAATCGCCGCTGCCGAATTACCCAGCTTATGCGCATACGGCCGTCCGATCCCAAGAAACCGCATTTCGAGGACCTGCGCGGTTCGATGAGCGTGTCGAGGTCGGGTGTGTATTTTCAGTCGAGCGAAACTGGCTACGAGGTAGGCTTGCGGCTCTTTGTGACCATGCCCTACTCGAACGACCCGGCCTCGCTGAATCGCGAATATTTGGCCGAAGTGGTGCGCCGTGACGTTTTGCCCACCGGCATGTATGGCATTGGGATCAAGATCCTGATGGAGATGGGGATTCAACACTCGTACAACTTCGCGTCCGGCACGCCCTTTTGAGCGAGCGCAACCGGGGACGCGCCCCTCGATGAGCGCGCCGGGTGAACGCATCGAACTTCAGAAGCATTAACCTCGCATTAGATACGACTTGAAACAAGAGCGGGCGTCCCTCGTGCTACGGGACGCCCGTCCTTGTGTTTGGGGGTGGAGAGAACTCGTTACGGGGCCTGCCCGAATAATCGCATGGTGCGGTGCCGCAGCCTGCCAAGTTGCCGGTTCAACGGGTGCCTGCGCGAGAGAAAGCTTAAAACCGGGGGGCGCCGCTGAGTCAGCTTGTTGATGGCGATGGTCAGCCGCACGTCGCGCCGCGCAAATTTCAAACCGGATTCCAGGGCTTCGCGTGCATCCTCGCGCCGTCCGGCGGCGGCGTAAACTTCAGCCAAATTCAAATACAGTTGCGCCTGGTTTCTCTTCATGCGAACGGCGGAGTCGCAGAGCCTCTGTGCTTCGCCCCATTTACATTCCGAGCGCGCCAAGACCACACCCAGGTAGGACATGTAATAGGGATTGTTCTTGTCAAGCTCTACCGCGCGCCGCATGTGGGGAAGGGCCTTTTCGGCGTGTCTGTCCCGAAGAAGGCTCAGACCGGTCTTGAACTCCCGGAAAGCTTCGGTATCCATCATGGTTTCACCTCAGTTGCCCCGTGCGAACCGAGGGCTGCAGGAGAATTGGATTTCCAGGAACGGGGGTAATTTCCGCAGGGCGCGGAGGGCGTGCGCGCCAAACCGTATTGAGGAACTATAGAAAGCAAAGTTCCGCGAATCCCAGCGATCAGCGGAACCGCCAGCGCCACGGTTGCGAGAAAGGTTTCCATCACCGTCATGCTTGGAACGTACATGACGTTTTACAGGGAGTCTACTGACCAGGAGGACAGTCTTGGTGCAGCGGGACTTAGGTGGTAAGGGACGCGGCGAGGACAGGGAGTACTCGCGGGGCCTTTAGTTCTAGGTTAGGCGTACCCTGTTGCCGGAATTCGAAGGCCGTGGCTCCCTGCGAGACCTGCGTTAGGTCGTGCTAGCTTGCCTCGGTTCTCGCCGCCTCTTTCCAGCCGCGGCGCCATTCTTCCCAGTCTTTCATGGTGGCTTTGTACATGGCCTTGGCGGATTTGTGCAGCCAGCGGCCGCGGCGCGCCGATAGATCGCGCTTTACTTTGGCGATGGCGTTCAGGCTTCCGAAGTGCATGTTCGCTGTTTCCCAGCCCATGTCATAAAGCAGGCGCGACTCATCTCTTTCTTTGGGCAGTGAGGAAAGCTCGATGCGGGAACAGTCGGGCGCCAGTCGCCGAACGAGCCAGTGGCCGTGGAACAGTACGCAGGGATCTTTGACGCGAATGGCGGAGTTCACCAATTTCGCGCCGTAGAGTTCCTCGGCCGAGTTGTCCTTGTACCACGCCCAGGCGGAAGTGCGGATTCCCTTAGCTTCGCGTGCGATAAAGGCGCCTTGCCAGGAGGACAAGGCCAGGATTCGGGGATGTCCCAGACTCCCGAGGCCGGCGATTCGGCGTTTCAACTGGTAGACGCGGCAGGGCTTGGGCAGGGAGGCCTCGATGAGCTCGCGCGCTTCGCTGGGGGGGTTGGAGGTGTATGGCGGGCACTGCTGCATTTTTGCCCAGAAGCGCACCGGATCGCGCAATTTGCTCAGTGCCATCAGGCGCAGCCATTGGTGGTGTTCTGCCAATACGAACGCTTTGCCGCCCTCGGCTAGCGCGTCGCGGTAGCCTTCTTCGATGGCCTCGGCGGCTACCCGGCGCGTCAGGGAGAGATGCTCGGCGGAAATCGCCAAGTAGGCGCTGGTTGCGAGGCGCACTAGATCGAGAGCATAGACGGCGGGCCAGGCTTCGTCGAGGTCGTTGACTCCCCAGATGAGCCGGCCTTCTTCGTCGCGCCAGGTGCCGAAGTTCTCGATGTGCAGGTCGCCGACAGCGAGGACCGAAGGAGCTTTGGCCAGCTCGGGGCAGACTTCCGGCCAGAGCTGGAGCCAGCGGTAAAAGGTCGCGCGAAAGAAGGCAAAAGCGGCTTCGGCCATGTGCCCGTGCTTCAACGCAATGTCTTGGCGCACCACGGGAAGGCGTTTTGCCAGCCAGCGCTCGAAGTCGGCGGTCGCTTTAAAGATGTTCATTTAAGAAAGAGCATTTGCTCTAGGCGCGGGCGCGTTCGGAATGCAATTTGCCGAGCTGGATGCGCGCCTCATAGACTGGAAACCTTGCGGCAAGCTCGGCCACTTGCTTGCGGACGCGCTGTTCGACTTCCGCATTGCCAATGTTTGTAAGGACCTCGGCGATCCAGCCGCCAATCTGTTCCATTTCCGGTTCGCGCATGCCGCGCGTCGTGATGGATGGGCTGCCCAGGCGGATGCCGCCCGCTTTCATCGGTGGCAGAGGGTCAAAAGGAATCGCATTTTTGTTCACGGTGAGGCCGGCGCGGTCCAGAGCTTTTTCCGCGTCGGAACCGGTGATGCCGCGCGAGTGCACTTCGATCAGGAACAGGTGGTTGTCCGTGCCGCCGCTGACGATGCGGAATCCGCGCCTGGCGACGGCTGCGGCCATTGCTTTCGTGTTCGCCACCACCTGCTTTTGATATTCCTTGAAAGAAGGTTCCATGGCTTCTTTCAGGCATACGGCTTTTGCTGCAATCGTGTGCACGAGCGGGCCGCCCTGTGTTCCGGGGAAGGTCAGCCGGTCCAGTTCTTTGGCGAAGGCGGCTTTCGAGAGGACCAGGCCGCCGCGCGGGCCGCGCAGCGTTTTATGTGTGGTCGTGGAGACGACATCCGCGTGCGCAAGGGGGCTGGGATGGACGCCTGCGGCCACCAGTCCCGCGATGTGCGCCATGTCCACAAAGAAAATCGCGTCCACGCTTTTGGCGGCTTTCGCCATGCGCTCGAAGTCGATGATCCGCGGATAGGCGCTCGCACCAGCCACAATCATTTTCGGCCTATGTTCGTGGGCGAGCCTTCCGATTTCGTCGTAATCGATGCGCTCGTCTTCTTTCCTTACCCCGTAGGCCACGAATTTGTACATCCGGCCCGAAAAGTTCAGTGGATGGCCGTGTGTCAGGTGGCCCCCGTGCGTGAGATTCATGCCGAGCACCGTGTCGCCTGGTTGGAGCAGGGACATGTACACGGCGATGTTGGCCGAGGTCCCTGAGTGCGCCTGGACGTTGGCGTGCTCCGCGCCGAAAAGCGCTTTCGCGCGATCGATTGCCAGTTGTTCGACCTTGTCCGCAAACTCACAGCCACCGTAATAACGTCTACCGGGATAGCCCTCCGCGTATTTGTTGGTGAAAATCGAACCCATCGCTTCGAGCACGGCTTCCGAGACGAGGTTCTCCGAGGGGATCAGCTCGAGGCCGGTGGCCTGGCGCCGCGCCTCTTCGCGCAGCAGGTCCGCAATTTGCGGATCCACGGAGTCCAGCGGCCGATTCATGCGCTCCTCGGCGAGCGGTGTTGATGTCATTGGAAACCTCGTTGGCAAGCCATGCTTTTGTTGTAGCCGTTGCGGAATGGACCGAACAGGGATTTTATCGGATGGAGTTGTGGAATGCCAATTTCCTCTAACGTTTTGCGGCTTCCGCCCGTTCTTGTTTTTCTATGGCGCTGATTTTGTCGACTCGGCGCTGGTGGCGGCCAACTAGGTAGGCCGTGGTCAGGAAAACTTGCACCATTCGAATGGCGGCTTCGCCGCTGACAACGCGGCCGCCGAGCGCGAGCACATTCGCATCGTTGTGTTCCCGCGCAAGGCGGGCGGTATGGAGGTCATGCGCTAGTGCCGCGCGGACGCCCGGCACTTTGTTGGCCGCAATGGAGATCCCCATCCCGGTCCCGCAAACGGGCGATGCCCAAATCTGCCTGCTTTGACACCCCCCGCTCGCCCACCGCTTTGCCGTAGTCCGGATAGTCTACGGATTCTTCGGAAGAAGTTCCCAGATCGCTGACCGCGTAGCCCGCGCTCTCGAGATGCCTGCGGATGGTTTCTTTGACGGAGAATCCGGCGTGGTCGGAGGCAATGGCGATGCGCGGCTTGGTGGACGGAATGGTTATGGCCTTCCTTCGGCTAAACCCGCCGCGATTGTATATGATGAGGCCGCGGTTGCCCAGCCCTGCTCGCTTCGGTCGGTTCACACGCTTGCTGCATTTCGCCGAACGCGGAACCCGGGCGAGTGCCGGAAAGCGGCGGCAAGGGCGCCGCCCAACGACTTCGTTTGCGAATTTTGCGGCGCCCAACAAGGAGAAGCTATGCGGCTACCGAGAAGGGTGAAGTTTGCGGTGATCCTTGTAGTCCTATGCTCGTGGCAAAGTCTTGCCGCTCAGCAAAAACCGATCGCCATTCTGCATGGCAGGCTGATCGATGGCCTCGGAGGGCCGCCCGTCGAAGACGCCGCGGTCATTCTTCGGGGCAACAAAATCGAATACGCCGGGCCCGCTGGCAGCGCAGCGCTTCCCCCGGGCTCCCAGATGATCGACGCGAAAGGGAAGACCGTGATGCCCGGCCTGGCGGACATGCATGTGCACCTACAAGGCGGCTGGGACGGCATCAGCGTGGACTTGTTGGGCTACCAGCGCTATTTGAACGCCATGCTCTACGCGGGGGTCACCACGGTGATGGATACGGGCGACTACCAGCCATGGATCCTGCAATTGCGACAGGAAGCTGCCGGCGGACGCTTGCTGAGCCCGCGCATCTACGCAACCGGCGCGATGATTGATGCCGCCGATCCGGCCTGGCCTGATTTGGCCTATACGCTTTCCTCGCGAACACAAATTCCCGAGCTCGTCGAGCGCGACAAACGCGCCGGCGTAGACCTGATCAAAGGCTACGCCAATCTCTCGGACCGCATGCTTCGTCGGCTGGTCGAAGAGGCCCATAAGAAGAAAATCCGGGTGGTCATTGACCAGTGGGAGCGCAACGGTTCTCCCGATCTAGTGCAAACGGGAATCGACGGGTTTGCGCACGCGCCAACGCGCAAAATGGCGGCTGCGGACATTCAACTGATTCAAGAGCGCGGGGTCTTTGTCATCACCACGCTCACGGTCGAAGAATATTCGGCGCGGTCGAGGCTCGCCGACCTGAAGTTTCTCGACGAGCCTTTAATTGCGGACACGACTCCGGGGTGGTTCCTGACGGAATTGCGCGCCGAGGCAACACGCAACCTGAGCGACCCAGAGAAACGCGATGCGCAGACCTCCGCGGCAGGCTTCGACGAAATGAAAGGCAACGTGAAGAAACTGTTCGATGCGGGTGTGTTGCTGGCCGCCGGAACTGACGCACCCTATCCGGGCGTGTTTCAGGGCGAGGCCATTCACCATGAACTGGAGCTGCTGGTTGCCGCGGGGATGACGCCGCTCGAGGCGATTCGTTTCGCGACCGTCAACGCCGCGCGCCTCATGCATGCCGAGGGGGAATGGGGGAGCCTCACAGCCGGCCATACCGCCAACGCTTTGATCGTTGCGGGCAATCCCGCAGAGCGCATCAGCGATACACGCAAGGTCGAGACGGTGATCCTCAACGGCAAAATACTGGATCGAGCCAGCCTGCGATTTGATCCCAAGCGAGATCCCGGGTTTCGCGCCGTGAACGGGAACTTTTCCTCGCCCATGCAATAGGGGTCACGGACGTTCGAGAGGAGCGTCAATCGGAGTGTGCCGCGCCTCGAAAGCCAATCTTTTGCTTTCCTTGGAAACTGGATATAGTTTTCGCACTACAGTTAGCGGCTTGAGGAGTATCGGACATGCGTGTACTGCGGCCCGTTGCCATCCTGTCGTTATCGCTCGTTGCCTTCGCGGCAGCCATCGTGGTGGCACGGAAAGAGAAAGAAGATGACGCGCTCGAGCGCAGAGTAGACCAGATCTTCGCCGCCTACGATAAGCCCGACTCACCCGGCTGCGCGCTCGGAGTCATCCGAGACGGAAACTTCGTTTGCAGGAAAGGCTACGGAGCCGCCAGCCTCGAGCTTGGCGTTGCTCTCACGCCGGCATCCGTTTTTTACATGGGCAGCGTCTCGAAGCAATTCACCGCAGCCAGCGTGGTTCTCGCCGCCGAGCAAGGGTTCCTCTCGCTCGATGACGACATTCGCAAATACGTCCCGGAGATTCCCGATTACGGCAAACCTATCACGCTGCGCAAAATGCTGCATCATACGAGCGGCTTCCGGGACATCCTGAGTTTGCTTTTTCTCGCCGGCCGGAATTCCGAGGACATCCATCCGACCAGCGAACTGCTCGATTTGCTCTCGCGGCAAAAAGCGCTCAACTTCGCTCCTGGCGATGAGTTTCTCTACAGCAACACGAACTATTTTTTGATGAGCGTGGTGATCCGCCGCGCCACCGGCAAACCGCTTTCCCAGTTCGCCGAGGAAAATATTTTCAAGCCCCTCGGGATGACGCACACCAGCTTCTACGACGACCGCACGGTCGTGCTGCCTGGCCGGGTCGCCGCTTACGCCCCGCGCCCGGGCGGCTTTCGCGTCGACTGGTCCACCAATTACGACATGGTCGGTGGCGGCGGGTTGATGAGCAGCGTGGACGATCTTCTTGGGTGGGACCGCAATTTCTACGACAACAGGCTGGGCAAAGGGACATTGCTTAAGGAAATCGAGACGCAAGGCGTGCTCAACAACGGCAAGGAAATCGATTACGCGCTGGGCCTGTTCATCAGCAAATACCGCGGCCTCCCGATCGTCGCCCACGACGGCGCGAACTTCGGTTACCGCACCACGCTGCTGCGCTTTCCCCAGCAGAGATTCTCGGTGATCTGCCTCTGCAATCTCGGTACCAGCAATCCCCTCCGTCTGTCTTACCAGGTTGCGGACCTTTATCTGGAAGGCCAACTCGCACCCGACCCCGCACCCGCAGCGGTCGCTAAAGTTGACCCGCGGCCTTTCGCGGGCTGGTATCGCAACCGCGAGTCACATTCCGCGCATCAATTTTCGGCGGCCGACGGCGACCTTGTAGCGCTCGGCACACATTTCAAACCGCGTGACGCAGATCATTTCGTTGCTACGCTTGGCGCGGAAATCGCTTTTGAGCGCTTGCAAAACGGCGGCATCCGCGCCACGCTGACTCTCGAGGACAGCGCGCCGCAGGCTTTTGAGAAATTTGAACCGCCCAAACCCTCCGCGGAAGACCTCGCGCAATACGCCGGGGAATACACGAGTTCCGAACTTCAGGCTAGCTATCGCTTCGCCGTGAAGGACGGGAAACTCACTCTCTCCACCAACTGGCAGGAACCGTCTGTTCTTGAACCGGCGGTGCGCGACGAATTCCAAAGCCCAGTCGGCGTAGCCATGGTCTTCCGCCGCGATGCTGCGGGACACATCACCGGTTGCGAACTTT
>Ga0182034_10000120_pt1 | contig 31979 bp, 19 predicted proteins | sample flu12Cox44000172_FD_125972 | JGI IMG/M metagenome (GOLD analysis project Ga0182034, IMG submission 125972) | Lab enrichment of tropical soil microbial communities from Luquillo Experimental Forest, Puerto Rico - flux4day.12C.oxic.44.000.172 | ecosystem: Environmental > Terrestrial > Soil >... | reverse complement strand
GGAAGTCCGGCTCGGCTTCGTCGCGCTGTCGCTTGGTGGCGGCGTAAAAGCCGTTGCCGAATAGGTTCAGCAGGACGCGGGTTATTTCCCGCGGCCAGCTCGATCGGGACGATCGCCGGGCCGAGGTCGCGCTCCAAGGTGATGTTGAAATTCGCATCCTGGGCGCGCGCACCGTGATAGGCGAGGTTGAGCGCCTCTTCGACCAGGGCATTCAGGTCGACCTCGCGGCGCTCGCCGGAGGCTCCGCGCGAATGCTCGAGCATGCTCTTGACGATGCCGTCGGCGCGCCGCCCGTGCTCGGCGATCTTTTCGAGGTTGCCGGTAAGCATGTCGACGACCTCGTCGATGTCGGCACGCTTGTCGTCGTCGAGTGTTGCCAATGCGGGGGCCGCGGTCTCCTTCAGCTCGTCGAGCAACTCGACCGAGAGCCCCGCAAAGTTGTTGACGAAGTTGAGCGGGTTCTTGATCTCGTGGGCGATGCCGGCGGTCAGCTGGCCGAGCGAGGCCATCTTCTCGGCCTGGACCAGGCTCGCCTGCGCTGTCTTCAAGTCGCGATAGGCAGCTTCGGCCGCGTCGCGGGCGGCGCGGATCTCGGCCTCCGAGCGCTTGCGCTCGGTGATGTCGCTGTAGATCAGCACAAACCCGCCGCCCGGCACCGCATTGCGCCGCACCTCGACGATCCGTCCGTCCGGTCGCGTGCGCTCCAGGCGCAACTCCTGGCCGGTATCTTCGAGACGGCGGCTGAGCTCCGCCTCGATGTCCTCGATGCCGAATTCGCCGCGTTCGGCAAGGATGCGAATGTAGTCCGCATAACTCGGCCGTTCGGTCAAGACGGCATCGGGTAAGTCGAGAAGCTGTTGGAAATTGCGGTTCCAGGCGGCAAGCCGCAGCTCCTCGTCGAACATCGCCACACCATCAGCCATATTGTCGAAGGTAACGCGCAACTCGGCCTGGGCCTGGCGGATCTCGTCGAGCAGCCGCGAATTTTCCATGGCAATGACGGCCTGCGCAGCGAAGTTCTGCACCAGTGCAACTTGTTTATCAGTAAATGGACGCACCTCTTGGCGGTAGATTACGAATAGCCCGACGATGTATGCGTCCTTGACTAAGGGCACCGCCAAAAGGGTGCGAAATCCAGCTAGCTCGACTCCGGCGACCGGCAAGGGAATGCCCCGCCGATAACCCTCTCCCGCCGCTACGTCGGCGATATGAAGAACTGACGCGTCGAGCAAGGCAGGTCCGAGAATGGTCTTTAGTCGTACCGGCCGAGAACTCAGAAACTCGGCAAACTGTGTCGGCACGTTGCGCATAGCGACTAGCCGGGCGAAGTCGCGGTCGCGGGTGAACAACGTCCCGAATGCCGCATCGCACAGCTTCATCGCCTTTTCGAGCATCGCGTCGAACACCGGCTGCAGCTCGCCCGGCGAAGAATTAATGACCTGCAATACCTCCGCGGTCGCGGTCTGCTGATCGAGCGCTTCGGAGAGTTCGGCGGTGCGCTCCTCGACCTTCTGCTCGAGTTCCGAATAGGATTTCTGCAGATCCGCGGCCATGCTGTTGAACTGGCTGGCGAGGCCTTCGAGTTCGTCGCCGGTATGGATGTCGATGCGGCCATCGAGCTCGCCGGCCCCGATCCGCGCCGCCCCCGTTTGTAGCTCCCGGATCGGCCCAGTCATCCGGCGGGCCATGGCAAAGGCAGCAATGGCGGCCACGCCTAGCCCGACCAGCAGCAGCATCAGGCTGCGCGCCGCCTGGCCATAGAGGGGGGCAAACGCCTCGGCGAGCGGCACCTCGACAAAGACCAGCCAACCGAGCGGTGCAATCGCCGCATGGGCGGTCAAGACCGAGTTCCCGGTGATACCCTTGGCAATGCTAACCGCCGGTTCCGCGCCCGGTGCTGCCGACAGTGCCGCCGCCACTTGCGGCAATTTCGCCAGCTCGCTGTCGCGCAACACCAGGCTGATATCGGGGTGGGCGATCAGCCGGCCGCGGCCATCGACGACGTAGGCGTAGCCGCCCTGGCCGATCTTCAACCCGGTGATGACATCCCAGATCAGCTTCAGATTGATTTCGGCGACGGTAACCCCGGCATTCTTGCCGGCGCGCACCATCCCCATCGTCATGTAGGGCTCGGATTCCTTGCGGAAATAGACCGGGCTGAACCAGATGCCGTGCGCCTTAGCCTGGGTGAAGACGGGCGCCAGCGAGAAATCCTCCTCGCTGCCGACGGCATCCTCGGCCAACCGTGAAACCTTGAGCTGCTCCTTGCCCGCGGCGTCGAGCTCGGTCAGTTCGGTGATCGCCGGGGCCTGCCGCAACAGCCGCACATAGTCGAAGCGGCGCTGGTCGAGCGGTCCGGCCGCCCAGCGCGCATGCGTCGTCCAGCCGATCTGGCGCTCGATCTGGTCGATAAATTCCTCTATGCGGCGTGCCGCCGCGTCGGCCTTCTCCTGCTGAACGCGCAGCAGGGCCTCCTTGTGCTGCTGGTAGGAGAACCAGAAATCGAGCGCGCTGTTGACGATCAGCGCCACCCCAACGAGCGCGATGAACAACAGCGCGTATTTGCGCAGCAGGCGCCCGCGCGGGCGTGGCGCAGGGCCCGCCGTGGTGTCCTCCGCGACGGGCCATGCCGATACCGAAGGCGGCGTAATCTTTTCGGCCGTGCTCATTCGATGACCTCGTCAGCGCCATCGAGGATCGCGGCCGGGATGCTGACGCCGATCGCTCGCGCCACATGCTGATTGATCACGAGCTCGAACTTGGTCGGCTGCTCGACCGGCAGATCGGCGGGCTTGGCGCCCTTCAGGATGTGGTCGATATAGCTCGCGAGATGGCGAACGATGTCGAAAATGCTGGCACCGTAGCTGAGGAGCAGACCGGCATCCGTGAAATCGCGGCTGCCGCTGATCGCGGGCAACCCGACGGCGCCGATCTCCGGCGCCTTCGACACGAGAGTTACGTCATTGTCGACGACGAGCGCATCGGGCTTCGCCTGCTTGATCGCTTCGAGCGTGGACGGGACCTCAGTTGCGTCATGGACGGGGAAATCGTCGATGGTAGGCGCATCGGCGCGGCGCTCCGCTGCCGCCCGCAACATGCCCAGCTGGGCGGCGCCCCAGGGGCTCAGCACTCGCAGCATCCCGATCTGCCGCGCGCGGGGGAGGACCTCGACCAGCAGCTCAAGCCATTTTCCCACCAGTTCGTGACCGACCTGAACGGTCATCCCAGTGACGTTGCCGCCCGGATGGGAGAGGCTGGCGGCAAGGCCTAACCCAACCGGATCGCCGCTGAGCGAGACGATCGGGATCGTTCGGGTCAGCGTAGCGACGGCATAGGTCGCGCGGCCAAACGCCGAGATCAGGTCCGGCCGTGTTGCGACCGCCGCCGCGGCGAGCTCAACCAGCCGCGCTTCGCTGCCGTCGGTAGCGGTAATCGACGATGAGATTGCGGCCCTCCTCGTACCCGAATTCGCGCAGACCGGCCTTAAATCCCCTGAGCGTGTCCCCGGCGCTGTCCGCCGAGCCGAACCAGAGAAAAACGATACGCGGCACCCGGGTCTGCGCCTCGGCGAGCCGAGGTACACCGAGAACTGCGCTCGCGAGCGCTGCGGCGAAATCGCGCCGCTTCACTCGATGACCTTCTCGGCGCGGTCGAGCATCGCTTCGGGGATCGTCAGCCCCATGGTCCTTGCGGTTTTGAGGTTGAGCACGAGCTCGAATTTGGTCGGCTGCTGGACCGGCAGATCGGCGGGCTTGACACCTTGCAGCAGCTTAACGAGCTGCCGGGCCATCTCATCTCGCCAGACCTGGACGAGGCGTGGGCCATAGCCGGCGAGCCCGCCCTCCTCGGCGGCTTCCGGCCATTGATAGATAGCTGGCAGGCGCAGCACTGCCGCTCGCTCGATAATGAGCTGACGCTGGCTGCCCAGGAGCGGTGACGACAGCACGTTGAGGCCCGAGGCGCCCGCGGCCTGTGCCGCGTCGATGGCGCCGACGATCTCATCCGGCTCGGCAACCCGGTGAAGCGACAATTCGATGCCGCGTGCGCGGGCGGCGTCACCCAGTGCCTCAAGCTGGCCGGCCGCTTTTGTGTTGGAGTCGACGAGGGCGGCGATGCGGCGCACGCCGGGAATCAGCTCGATCAAGAGTTGCTGTCGCTTGCCGTCGAGCTCGGTGGCAAGGATGCTGATGCCAGTAGTGTTGCCGCCAGGGTGGGCCAGCGAGGTGATCAAACCCGCCCCGAGCATATCGTCGGCAATCGCGAGGATTGGAATGGTCGCCGTCGCCTGCTGCGCCGCGCGAATTGCAGCATCCCCGACGGGCAGAATGACCTCGACCTGCGCTTTGACCAGCTGCGCTGCAACGTCCGAAAACTGCTCGACGTGCAAGCCAAATCCGCGCGGATCGATCGTCAGATTTTGACGCTCGACGAAGCCCTGCCGCCGAAGCCCCTCGAAAAGCGCAACATATGCCGGCGAGTCGCGTGGAAGGAGGGCCAAGGCGCCGATGCGATAGGTCCGTCCGGGCTGCTGTGCGCGCAGCTGCAGCGGCCAGGCCGCAGTCGCCCCGCCGAAGAGCGCGATGAGACGGCGTCGGTCCATCATTCGACCACCTTGTCGGCGCGGTCGAGCATCGCTTCCGGGATCGTCAGTCCCAGCGCCTTTGCGGTTTTGAGGTTGATCACCAGCTCGAACCTGTCCGGCTGCTCGACCGGCAGATCGCCGGGCTCGGCGCCGTGGAAGATTTTGACGACCTGGCGAGCGTTCTGCCGGGCCATCGCGCTCTGGCGCGGGCCGTACGCGGCAAGACCGCCAGCCTCCGCCTCTTCGGGCCATTGGTAGATCGCCGGTAATTTGAGCGCCGCGGCGTGGTCGATGACCAGCTTTTGGTTCACGGAGAACAGCGTTGACGCCAGGACGTTGAGGGCCTCTGCGCCCGCGGCGTGCGCGCTGTCGATCGCCGGCACGAGCTCTTCGGCTTTCGCGACCCGGTACAGCGATAGTTCGACGCTGTGCGCCCGCGCCGCCGCTTCGAGGGTGTGCAATTGCTCGGGCGCGGTTACGCCGTCCTCCGCAAGAGCCGCGATATGGCGTCCGCCGGGGACCAGCTCCATCAGCAGCTGCTGACGCTTGCCGTCGAGCTCGGTGGCAAGGATGCTGACCCCGGTCGTGTTGCCGTCGGGATGGGCAAGCGAGCGCACCAGTCCGCTCAACACCAGATCGTCCGCGATCACGACGAGAGGGACCGTTCGCGTCGCTTCCTGGACGGAGCGGATCAGTGGATTTCCGGAGGTGAAGATCGCATCGACCCCGGCCGCGACCACCACCTGCGCGATGTCGCCAGCCTTATCGAGGGGAACGGGAGCACGGAAATCGACCTGCAGGTTTTGTCCTTCGACAAATCCCGACCGCCGCAGCTCATCGGCGAACGCGGCGAAGTAAGGTCTGCCTGGCTGCGCCGTCGGGACCAGCCAGCCGAGGCGGTAGACCCGCCCGGGCTCCTGCCCGTGCAGCTCCAGCGGCCAAGCCAGGGTCGCCCCGCCGACCAGCGCGATGATTTTGCGCCGATCGATCATTCGATGACCGCCTCGGCACGGGCGAGCGGACGGCGATCGTCCGAAATGCCAATGTTCTGCATGACTCCCTGCTCGACGTGCGCGGCGCTCGGCGGACGACGAAACTCTTATCGAGGAACGATACACCTCCGGTCTTCGATCTACCAGCGGTGGCTCCCAAACGGACAGCCGCCGAGCCCCAGACGGCCGCGCGCCCAGTAGGCGGTTACGGGCAAAGCAATCTCGTCACCGCCGTCATGCGGCTCTACCGGTCACCGCATGGCGGGCGCGCGGCAGGCGGATCGTGAATTCGGTGAACTCGCCGAACGTGCTGTCGACCGCGATCGTGCCGCCATGCTGCTGGGTGACGATATCGTAGCTGATCGAGAGACCCAACCCGGTGCCTTCGCCGGTCGGCTTGGTCGTGAAGAACGGCTGGAACAGCTTGTCGCGAAGTTCGGGCGCGATGCCGGTGCCGTTATCGCGCACCCTGACCTCGATCGCGTCGCCGAGACCCTTCGTCGTCACCTTCAGCACCGGCCGAAAGCTGTCGCCGGCCTCGCGCCGGCGTTTGTCGGCAGCATAAAAGCCGTTGCCGAACAGATTGAGGAACACCCGTGTGACGTCCTGCGGCACAAGCTCGATCGGAGCGATGGCGCGGTCGAGATCCCGCTCCAGCGTAATGTTGAAGCTCTGATCCTGGGCGCGCGCGCCATGATAGGCGAGGTTCAAGGCCTCCTCGACGAGAGCGTTGATGTCGGCCGACTGCCAATCGCCGCTGCCGCCGCGCGAATGCGCCAGCATGCTCTTGACGATGCCGTCGGCACGGCGGCCATGCTCGGCGATCTTGTCGAGATTGCCGGTCAGCATATCGATCGTCTCGTCGAGTTCCGCACGCGCTGCCTCGTCGAGCGTAGCGATGCCGGGCGCAGCCACTTCCTTCAACTCGTCGAGAAGTTCGACCGAGAGCCCGGCGAAGTTGTTGACGAAGTTGAGCGGGTTCTTGATTTCGTGGGCAATGCCGGCGGTCAATTGGCCGAGCGCCGCCATCTTCTGGGCATGGAAGAGACTAGCCTGCGCCGTCTGCAATTCCTGCAGCGCCTTCTCGGCGGCGTCCCGCGCAGCGCGGATCTCGGCCTCCGCGCGTTTGCGCTCGGTGATGTCGCCGTAGATCAACACAAAGCCGCCGCCCGGCACCGGGTTGCGGCGCACCTCGACGACTCGCCCGTCCGGCCGGGTCCGCTCGAAACGGGTTTGCAGCCGCGCATTCTCGACGTTGCGGGCGAGTTCCGATTCGAGGTCGGCCGAGGGGTATTCGCCGCGCTCGGCGAGATAACGGAAATATTCGGCGAAGCTCGGCCGCGCCGCCAGAAACGCATCCGGCAGGTCGAGGATCTGTTGGAAATTCATGTTCCAGGCCGCGAGCCGGTGGTCGCCGTCGAACATGACGACCCCATCGCCCATATTGTCGAAGGTGACGCGCAACTCGGCCTGACGCTGGCGGATCTCGTCGAGCAGCCGGGCATTGTCCATTGCGATGACCGCCTGCGCCGCAAAGCTCTGCAAAAGGGCGATTTGCTTGTCGGTGAACGGCCTCACCTCCTGGCGATATGCGGTGATGTAGCCGAGAAGTGCGGCTTCTTTTCGGAGTGGGATGAACAGCACGGTGCGGACGCCCTCGAACTCCACGACGGCTCGCGGGATCGTGAATTCCAGCACCTGGAAATCGGGGATTTGGACGAGGCTTTCCCCTTGTAGCAATCGCTCCGGTGGCGAGCCCGGCGGCAGTCTTCGCGGGGTGCGCAATAATCCCGCGAGTCGCTCCGACACACCACGCGTAGCAATCGCTCGGAAAACCTCACCGTCGTTTATCACCAAAGCGCCCTTAGCGGCGCCGCAAAGGCTGTGCGCCTTGTCCAAAATCGCTTCGAACACCGGTACCAAGTCGCCGGGCGAGGAATTGATCACCTGCAACACCTCGGCGATCGCCTGCTGCTGCTCCAGCGACTCGCGCAGCTCTGTCAGCAGCCGCGTGTTCTCGATCGCGATGACGGCTTGGTCGGCGAAGGTGCGCACCAGCTCGATCTGCCGCTCGGTGAACGGCTCGACCCGCTCGCGCGCCAGCACTAATACTCCTATCGGTTGACTCTGGCGCAATAGCGGCACGCCAAGCGCAGTGCGCTGTTTGCCCAGCGTTATCGCCTCCGGCAAGCGATATTCCGGGTCGCCGGCGACATCGGCGACATGGACGACCCCGCCGTCGAGCACCACTCGCCCCACCATCGTGCCGCGGTCAGGCGCGATCGGGTGCGACCGCAGGAAGCTTCCGAATTCGACCGGAAACCCGTAATTCGCCGCCATCCGGTAGACCTCGCCCTCGCGACGGGACACCAGAGCCATCTCGGCCAGACACAGCCGTGCCGCAGTCTCGACCAGCGTATCGAGCACCGGCTGCAGATCGAAGGTAGAGCGGCTGATGACCTTCAAGACGTCACTTGTTGCAGTCTGGTATTCGAGCGATTCCTGAAGGTCGGTTGTGCGGTCGCGCAATTCGTTGAGCAGTCGCGCGTTCTCCATCGCGATGACCGCCTGCGCCGCGAAGTTTTCGAGGAGCGCAAGCTGCTTTTCAGAGAAGGGGCGCACTTCCTGCCGGAACACCACGATCGTGCCCAGCAGAGCGCGGTCTTTGCGCAGCGCCACGGCAACGACGCTACGGGCGCCAGCGAGGTCGGCAATGGCACGGCGGTTCGGTTCACCTGATCGATACAGATCGGTGTCCATCATGTCGGTCACATGGACCAGCCGTTCTCCGGACGCCAACCTCCCCGGGGCGCTCTGCGGTCCGTAAATCGGCGGATGCGCTTGCATGAACTCGGCGTACGCCGACGGTACGCCTTGCAGCGCAGCATGCTGGAACCGCTTGCCGTCATAGGTCAACAGGATCCCGAAAGCGGCCTCGCATAGGCGCGTGGCCTTTTCGAGCATGGCATCGAAGACCGGCGTGAGGTCGCCCGGGGATGAATTGATGACCTGCAAGACCTCGGCGGTCGCGGTCTGCTGTTCGAGCGCTTCGCGCGTTTCGGTCAGAAGCCGCGCGTTCTCCATCGCAATGACCGCCTGCGCCGCGAAATTCTGCAATAGCGCGATTTGCTTAAGCGAGAACGGCCGCACTTCCTGGCGATAGATGCTGATTGCGCCTAGTAACGTCTCGTCCTTGCGCAGGGCTGCAAGGACATGGCTGCGAGCACCGCCCAAATCGACGATCGCCCGGCGGAGCGGGTCGCCATGCCGGTAAATCTCTTCGGCGGCCATGTCGTCGGTGATGATTAGGTTCTCGCCCCTCAATGCGCGCTCAAGCCCGGACCCTGGATCGTAGTGAGGCAGTAACGGTTGGCTCAGGTACTCCACAAACGCAAGCGGCGCACCGTGCACTGCCGCTGCGCGATAACAATCGCCCTCATAGGCCCACAGCACGCCAAATGCAGCCTCACACGACCGCATCGCCTTTTCGAGCATCGCATCGAACACCGGCGTGAGGTTGCCGGGCGAGGAATTGATTACTTGCAGCACCTCGGCGGTTGCGGTCTGCTGCTCCAGTGCTTCGCGCGTCTCGTTGATGAGCCGCGCATTCTCCATCGCGATCACTGCTTGCGCCGCGAAATTCTGCAGCAATGCGATCTGCTTGTCGGTGAACGGCCGCACCTCCTGGCGGTTGCAGGAGATTGCGCCGAGCAGCTTGCCGTCTTTGCGCAGCGGCAACATAAGATTGGTGCGCACGCCGCCGCGCCCGGAGACGGCGCGGGCGGTCGGAGTGTCGAGCAATGTCAGATCGGGATTGTGCACCCAGCGGACACTGTCATCCAGCAGCTGGGTCGTGGCGGAGAGGACAACCCCTTCGCGCAGCCGCTGCGCCAGGTCTTCGGGATAGCCGTGCGTCGCGGCCGCGCGAAAAAGCTCGCCGTCAAACAGGAATAAGCTCCCCAGCGTCGCGCCGCACAGCGTGTGCGCCTTGTCCAGAATCGCCTCGAACACAGGGGTGAGATTGCCGGGCGAGGAATTGATCACGCCCAACACCTCGGCGGTCGCGGTCTGCTGCTCCAAAGCTTCGCGCGTCTCGGTCAGCAGCCGCGCATTCTCCATGGCGATCACCGCCTGCGCCGCGAAATTCTGCAACAGCGCGATTTCTTTGTCAGAGAAAGGTTTTACCTCCTGGCGGTAAATGACAAAGATACCCAGGACTGCGTCATCTTTAACAAGCGGGACGGCAAGGCCGGTTCGTGCCCCGCCCAGGTCGACAGTGGCGCGACGCAACGGGCTTTGGCGGTAGGAGGCAGACGCCGCCAGATCTCCGATATGTACGAAGCTGTGGCCGCGAGCAATATCGCCCAGCGCGGCCGAATCCGCGAGTTCGATCGGCACGCTGAGAAATTTGGCAAAGGCGGCAGGCACGCCGTGCAACGCGGCCGCATAAAAGCGCTCACCCTCATATGTCCACAAGATGCCAAAGCCCGCTTGGCACAGGCGTGTCGCCTTTTCGAGCATCGCGTCGAAAACGGGCGGGAGATCGCCTGGGGAGGAATTGATGACCTGTAATATCTCGGCAGTCGCGGTCTGCTGCTCTAGTGCCTCGCGCGTCTCGGTCAGGAGCCGCGCGTTCTCCATCGCGATGACCGCCTGCGCCGCGAAGTTCTGCAGCAAAGCGATCTGCTTATCAGTGAATGGTCGGACTTCCTGACGATATGCGCCGATTGTACCCACCAACCTGCCGTCCTTACGCAGCGGCACGGCGACATAAGTCCGAGTGCCGCCCAGCTCGACGAACGCACGCTGTCGAGGGTCGCCCGACTGGTAGGCCGCTTCTTTCGTCATATCCTCGAAATGGACGAAGTCTTCGCCGTCCAGCATCCGGCCTACCGCAGTGTGCTTACCCGGTTCTCGCGGGGTGCAGGAAAGAAACTCTGCCAAGGCAGGCGGTACTCCGTGTAGTGCGGCCGTCTGGAAATGGCTGCCATCGCCAACGAGCAAAATCCCGAAGGCGGCTTCACAGAGCCGCATAGCCCTGTCGAGCATCGCGTCGAATACCGGTGCGAGCTCGCCCGGCGACGAGTTGATGACCTGCAAGACCTCGGCGGTGGCGGTCTGCTGCTCCAGTGCCTCGCGCGTCTCGGTCAAGAGCCGCGCGTTCTCCATCGCAATGACCGCCTGCGCCGCGAAATTCTGCAGCAGCGCAATTTCCTTGTTGGAGAACGCTCGGGGCTCGCGTCGGGCAATGGAGATCGTGCCCAGCACCGCATCGTCTTTGCGTAGCGCCACAACCAGCAAAGCGCGGATACCGGCAGCGACGTTCGCTCGCGCTATGGGAAGGTCGAGCAGCGCCAGATCGGCGATGTGGACGAAGGGAGCGCCATCAATTAATTCCTGGAGGAGTGGGTTGTCCGAACCGCGGACCCCCTGCCGCAGCGTGCTCGCCAGCGGCTCCCCATAACCGCGTTGGACGATGGCGCGCCACCTGTCGCCTTCAAAGATCCCCAACGACCCGAGAGCAGCTCCGCAAAGCTTATGCGCCTTTTCCAATATCGCGTCGAACACCGGCGCCAAATCGCCGGGCGATGAGTTGATAACCCCTAATACCTCGGCGGTCGCGGTCTGCTGCTCCAATGCCTCGCCGAGATCGCGATTGCGGGTCTCGATCTCATTGAACAGACGCACGTTCTCGAGGGCGATGGCGGCCTGGTCGGCGAAGGTCTCGAGGAGCGTGATCTGGATCGGGGTGAACGGCCTGACCGCGCGACGGCCGCAACCGACGACGCCGATCGGCTTGCCGTCACGGAAGATCGGCACCGCAAGGAACGAGCGGTAGCCGGCTACCGATTGCAGCACTTCGACCGTGCGCGGGTCGTAGTCGGGGTCGCTCAGCACGTCCGCGAGATGTGCCGGCCGAGCGTCGAGAAAAGCCCGGCCCATGGCGAAGCGCCGACCAGGCAACCGCGGAAACAGGCTGTGAAAAGCCGCGGACTCGTCCGGTGACATGTTGTTGAGCGCCACGAGGTGCAGCAGCCCGTCTTCGAACCGCGCCACCGCGCTGAATTCGGCCTCGCAAAGGCTCGCCGCGTGCGCGACGATGGCCTCGAAGACCGGACGAATGTCGCTCGGCGAGCGCGAGATTACGCTCAGGATCTCACTCGTCGCGGTCTGCTGTTCGAGGGCTTCGCGCGTCTCGGTCAGCAGTCGGGCATTTTCGATCGCGATCACCGCCTGCGCCGCGAAATTTTCGATCAGCGCAATCTGCTTGTCAGTGAAGGGCCGAACCTCCATGCGATGCAGGACAAACCCGCCGACGACTCCTCCTTCCTGCAGCAACGGCACGAATAGCGCCGTCCGGATGCCGGCCTTCTCGACCGCCGCCGTCTCGGCCGGCGCTCTGCGCCGGTATGATTCGTCCTCGCGCGTGTCGGGAAGGTGAACGACCGCCCTGCTGGCCAGCATGCGATAGGGCACCGAGTCCTGGGTGATGATGTGCGGTACCGGCACATTGAGCGGTAGAATTTCGTCGAAACCTTCCGGCACTCCGAAACTCGCGGTGCGGCTGAACGCGCCGTCCTCGTAACGGAGCAGATGGGCCGTTTCGGCCTCGCAGAGTCTGCACGCCCGTTCGAGCATAGCGTCGAACACTGGCGCAAAGATCGCCGGGAGAAGAGTTGATGACCTGCAACACCTCGGCGGTGGCGGTCTGCTGCTCTAATGCCTCGCGCGTTTCGGTCAATAGCCGCGCGTTCTCAATAGCGATGACCGCTTGCGCCGCGAAACTCTCGAGCAGCGCCAGTTCTGTGTCGGTAAACGGTCGAACTTCGAGGCGCGCAGCGACGATTTGCCCGAGCAAAGCATCATCTTTGCGCAGCGCGACATAGGCGACGGTTCGGATGCCGCTGAGTTTGGCCCCCAACCGCGTACCCGGATCGTCGACCTCCGCCATGTCGGCGCAGTGAGCGATCCGCGCCCCATCGATTAGGGCGCGGCTCGGGTGGTTGGGCCCCAGGGTGTAGCCCTGCCGTAGGAGTTCCACCATTGGTTCCGGGAAGCTGCGCATTGCGATGCCGCGGAACTTCTCGCCATCCCAGAGCTGCAAGCTGCCGCAGACGGCGCCGCACAGCGTGTGCGCCTTTTCCACTATCGCCTGGAACACCGGCGTGAGATCGCCGGGCGAGGAATTGATGACCTGCAACACCTCTGCGGTCGCGGTCTGCTGCTCCAAGGCCTCGCGTGTCTCGTTAATGAGCCGCGCGTTCTCCATCGCGATAACTGCCTGTGCGGCGAAGTTCTGCGCCAGCGCGATCTGCTTGTCAGTGAACGGGCGGACCTCCTGGCGGTAGATCGCAAAGGCGCCGAGCAGGTTGTCGCCCTTGCGCAGCGGCACCGTCAGGTAGGTGCGTGCGCCGCCGACATCAACCAGAAAGCGGCGCCGCAGATTGCCCGAACGATAGGCCTGATCCTCGCGCACATCGGGAATGTGCACCACCGGCTCGCCGCGCAGGAGGCGTTCGACCGTCGACCCAGGATAGACGCGAGATGGGCCAACCTCCCGTGTCCATTCATCGAAGCGCGGATGGCCGCGGGCAGCTGCGAATTGAACGAATTCGCCGTCATAGGTCCAAAGCATCCCAAAAGCCGCTTCACACAGCCGCATCGCCTTTTCGAGCATCGCATCGAACACCGGCGCGAGATCACCGGGCGAAGAATTGATGACCTGCAACACCTCGGAGGTCGCGGCCTCTCGCGCCAGCGCTTCGTTGCGCTCGGCCGTTATCGCGTCGAGTTGCCGCCGCAGCTCGGCTACGGTCTGCCGGAGATCGATCTGCGTGTCGTCTGGCATCGCCTTCGCCTACCTTCCACGATCACACGCGACGATACGCTTCCGGCTCCAGCCCCGCCAGCAATGAGCGCAAAAAAGCTCGGCAAGAGCCCCCAACTCGCCGATGCTCCACTGTGCGGTCGGGCCTATTCCGATTGTGATCGCCATAAAATTGCCTACTTCGTACTCCATAATTGTTTGTAGCCCCTCAGGAGGTGCGGCGAGGACGGTGACGGCGCGCACGGGCGCAATGGATAGAGCTATTCAACCACAGGAAGAAATCCCGCTGCTGATTCGCTGCAGATTGCACAACGGACGATTGACGATTCAACTTTCGATTTTGTCTGCCGACCCGGTCGCCGGCTACACCGGCAGCGCGGCGGCTTCGGCGAAAGCGGCGGTTTGCACCTCGCGCAAGTGGCAGGCGACGTGGTGGCCCGGCATGGCCTCGCGGATTTCAGGCTCCTCCTGCGAGCAGCGGGCGAAAGCGTAGGGGCAGCGGGTGTGGAAACGGCAACCCGAGGGCGGATTGATCGGGCTCGGCACGTCGCCCTTCAAAATGATGCGCTTTTTGGCGGCTTCCGGGTCGGGGACCGGCACCGCCGATAAGAGCGCCTCGGTGTAGGGGTGCTGTGGTCGGGTAAAGAGAGCCTTTTTGTCGGCGATCTCGACGATCTTGCCCAAATACATGACCGCAATGCGATGGCTGATGTGCTCGACGACGGCGAGGTCGTGGGCGACGAAGAGATAAGAGAGGCCGAATTCGCGCTGGAGATCGCCGAGCAGATTGATCACCTGTGCCTGCACCGAGACATCGAGCGCCGAAACCGGCTCGTCGCAGACGATGAGGCTCGGATGCAATGCCAAGGCGCGGGCGATGCCGATACGCTGGCGCTGGCCGCCGGAAAATTCGTGCGGGTAGCGGTCGAGCGCCTCGGCGCGCAGACCCACCTTGAGTGCGAGCTCCGTCACCCGTTCCTCGAGTTCGCCGCCGCTGGAGAGGCCGAAATTGACGAGCGGCTCGCCGATGATGTCGCGGATCTTGAGGCGCGGGTTCAGCGAGGAGTACGGATCCTGGAAGACGACCTGGAGCTGACGCCGCCACGGCCGCATCTCGCGGCGCGACAGCCGATCGATGCGCTCGCCGCGGATGCGGACCTCGCCCGAGGTCGGGTCGATCAGCTTGAGGATCGCCTTGCCCGCAGTCGATTTGCCGCAGCCGCTCTCGCCGACGAGGCCCAAAGTCTCCCCCTCGCCGATATCGAAGGAGATGCCGTCGACGGCATGGACCTGTCCGACGGTGTGCTGCAGGAGCCCCTTCTTCACCGGGAAGTGCTTGACGAGTCCCCTGACCGACAGCAACGGCGCGGCGGCATTCATGCGGCCGCCAACCGGTCTGAGTGGAAGCAGGCGGCGAAATGTCCGGGCTCTTTCTCCTCGAAAACCGGCATTTCGCGTTCGCAGATTGCCGTCGCCAATGTGCAGCGGGTCGCGAACGGGCAGCCGGGGATCGGCTCCCTGAGCGACGGCACGGTGCCGGCGATTTCGGCGAGCCGCGGCGCCCGGTCGGCGTGGAGGGAAGCGCCGAGCCGCGGTACCGAGGCGAGGAGTCCTTTGGTGTAGGGGTGGAGCGGGCGGCGGAACAGTGTCCCGACCGGAGCCTCCTCGGCCTTGCGGCCGGCATACATGACGACGACGCGCTGCGCCATCTCGGCGACTACACCGAGATCGTGCGTGATCAGCACGATCGCCGCGTCGATCTTCTGTTTCAATTCGCGCATCAGATCGAGGATCTGCGCCTGGATAGTCACGTCGAGCGCGGTCGTCGGTTCGTCGGCGATCAGCAGCTTCGGGTTGCAGGCGAGCGCCATCGCGATCATGACGCGTTGCCGCATGCCGCCGGAGAGCTGATGCGGATATTCGGCGATCCGCCGCTCCGCCTCGGGAATATGGACGAGGCGCAGCATGTGGATGGCTTTGGCGAGTGCCGCGCTGCGGTCGAGCCCCTGGTGTAGCGTCAGGGTTTCCGCGATCTGCCGGCCGATCGTCAGCACCGGATTGAGCGACGTCATCGGTTCCTGGAAGATCATGGAGATCTCGTTGCCGCGCACGTCACGCATCTCGGCTTCACTGAGACGCAGGAGATCGCGCTCGGCAAAGCGGATCGCGCCCGACACGATACGCCCGGGCGGCGACGGGATCAGCCGCAACACCGACAGCGCGGTGACGCTCTTGCCGCAGCCGCTCTCGCCGACGATCGCCAAGGTCTCGCCGGGGATCACATGGAAGGAGACCCCGTCGACAGCGCGCACCACCCCGTCGCGGGTGAAGAACCAGGTCCTGAGATCGGCGATGTCGAGGATCGGCTCGGCCCTGGAGCGCGGAGCCTTCTCGGCAGTGGCGATATAGGCCCCCCTCTTGGCGCGGGCGCCGCTCACGTCTGTCGGGCGGCGCGTTTCCGATGCGCCAGTTGCGGCCGCGGCCATCCGCTACATGCGCCGTGCTAGGCGCGGATCGAGTGCGTCGCGCAGCCCGTCGCCGAGCAGGTTCATGGCAAGGACGGTGATCGACAGGAAGGCTCCCGGGAAGAACACAATATAATAGGCGACCTGGAAGAGGCTGCGCCCCTCGGCCATGATGTTGCCCCAGCTCGGGATATTGGGCGGCGTCCCGGCACCGAGAAACGACAGGATCGCCTCGACGATCATCGCCGAGGCGGCGACGAAGGTCCCTTGCACCAGGAGCGGCGGCACCGTGTTGGGCAGGATATGCCGCCACAGGATGCGGAAAAAGCCGGTGCCGCTGGCATGGGCCGCCTCGACAAAGGGCAGCTCGCGCAGGGTCAGCACGACGCCACGGACCAAGCGGGCGACCCGCGGCGTGTCGGCGACGGTGATCGCGATGATGACGTTCTCGAGGCTGGCGCGGGTCAATGCCATCAATGCGATCGCGATCAGGATCCCGGGGATCGACATCAGCCCGTCCATGATCCGCATGCCGATTGCATCGGTCCAACGGCTGAAGCCGGTCACGAGGCCAATCACGAGACCGATCCCGCTCGCCAGCAGCGCGACACTAATCCCGACGGTCAGCGATACACGCGCGCCGTAGACCGTGCGGCTGTAGATGTCGCGACCGAGCATGTCGGTGCCGAACCAGTGCGTCGCCGATGGCCAGCGCAGCCGTTGCACCGGAGCCAGCGCCTGCGGATCGACAGTGCCGAGCAAAGGGGCAAAGACTGCCATTAACGCCATCAGCCCGAGCAGCGTGGCGCCGATGACGATTGTCGGATGGCGGCGGATATAGGCCCAGACGCCTCGACTCCGCTCCCGGGGAGCGGCGAGGACGGCGAGATCGGTAGGTGCTACGGTCATCGCCTAATACCGGATGCGGGGGTCGAGAAAGGTATAGCTGAGGTCGACGAGAAGATTGATCAGCACATAAGCCGCCGAGAACACCAGGATGATCCCCTGGATGATCGGGTAATCGCGACGCAGGATCGCATCGACGGTCAGTCTTCCCAAACCGGGGATCGCAAATACGGTCTCAGTAACGACGACACCTGATATCAACCCGGCTATGGCGATCCCGATGATTGTCACGATTGGGACCGCCGCGTTCTTCAACGCGTGACCGATCAGCACCTTGTCGTTTGCGAGGCCCTTGGCCTGGGCGGTGCGGATGTAGTCCTGGGCGAGGACGTCGAGCATGCTGGCGCGGGTCATTCGCGCGATCAGCGCGGCAAAGACCATGCCGAGCGCGAGGCTCGGCATCACGATATGCGACAGGAACGGCGCAATGCCGTTGCGGATGCTGACAAAGCCCTGGACCGGCAACAGATCGGTCGAGATCGCAAAGACATAGATCAGCACATAAGCCAGCACGAACACCGGCACCGAGAACCCGAGCACCGCAAAGACCATGACCGCCCGATCGATCCACGAGCCGGCCTTCCACGCCGCCAGCACGCCCATCGGGATCGCCGCCAGGACCGAGACGATCAGGGTCGAAATGGTCAGTGCGACCGTCGGCTCGACGCGCTGTGCGATCAGCTTGGACACCGGAAGGTTGGTGAAGATCGAGATGCCGAGATCGCCGTGCAGCAGAGCCCACACCCAGGTCCCGAATTGAATGTATAGCGGCTGCTCGAGCCCCAACTTCTCCCGGATGCGGGCGATGTCGGCGGCGGTCGCGGTGTCGCCGGCGATGATGGCAGCCGGATCGCCCGGGCTCAGATGCAGGAGTGAAAACACGAACAGCGCGACCACCGCCATTACCGGGATCGTCGCCAGGATGCGCCTTACTATGTAGGAAAACACGCCGTCGGCCTTATATCTTCTCGACGTTCCACAGGAAAACGACCGGCGCGATGATGATGCCTTCGAGATTCTTACGGTAGGCCGTTGGGATCACGAACTGGCCGGTCGGAATATAAGGCACGTCGTTCGTGTAGGCCTCGACTTGGATTTCGGCGGCGATCTGCTTTTGTGCCCCAAGATCCGGCGCCTTGAACCAGGCGTCGATCAGCGCCTCGAGCTTCTCGTCGCTTGGCCAGCCGAACCATGCGTTGTCGCCATTGGCCCGGAGCGCAGCATTGAGCGCTGGGGAGAGATCGGGGGCCGCGCCCCAGGTGTGGAAGATGCTCCATCCACCCTTTTCGACCGGCTCCTTCGAGGTGCGGCGGGTGATCAGTGTGCCCCAGTCGTTGGCCTGGAATTCGACATTGAGGCCAGCTTTTCGCAGCGCATCCAGGGTGACCAGTGCTTGCCCGTGCACGATCGGCTGGTCGGTCGCCGACATCAGCACGATCTTCTCGCCCTTGTAGCCTGCCTCCTCGAGGAGCTGTTTGGCTCTTGCGGGGTTCGGCCCGTTCCGCAACGCTTCGGCGCCGGCGTCGGTCTCAAAAGGAGTGCCGCAGCCGAACAGCGCCGCACATGTCTTCCAGTATTTCGGGTCGCCGGCGGCAGCGCCCATGTAGTCTTTCTGATCGGCGAGGTTCAGCACCGCCTGGCGCATTTTGAGATTGTTGAACGGCGGCTGTACGTGGTTGAAGCGCAGGATGCCGTGGTTGCCGAGCGGATCGACGGTCGCAACGACGATGTCCTTGTTGCCGGCGAAGACCGGGACGAGATCAGCCGGCGGCTGCTCGTACCAGTCGGCTTCGCCGGAGTTGAGCGCCGCCGCCGCGGTCGCGGTGTCGGGGATGTAGAGCCACTCGACGCGGTCGACCTTGGCCACTTTCCCGCCGGATGCAAAGCTCGGCGCCTCCTCGCGCGGCACATAATCGGAGTTCTTGACGAACACCGCCCTATGGCCTGGCTCCCACTCCTCCTTGACGAATTTGAACGGCCCCGAACCGATCGCCTCCGGGATTTGCTGGAACGCGTCGGTCCGAGCGAGCCGCTCGGGCATCATGAACGGCACGTTGCTCGACAGCTTGCCGAGACCGTCGATCAGCAGCGGGAACGGAAATTTGAGCGCGATCGAAAAGCTCTTGTCGTCGACGGGGGCAATCTCGCCCACAGCCTCCATCAGCTTCTGACCGAATTTGTCGCGCTGGCCCCAGCGCTTGACCGAAGCGACGCAATCGGCGGCGCGCACCGGCTGGCCGTCATGCCATTTGAGCCCATCGCGCAATGTGAACTTGTAGAGGAGTTTGTCGTCGCTGACCGTCCAGCGATCGACCATTTGCGGCTGTGGCTTGAAGTCCTTGTCGAGCGCGAACAGCGTATCGAAGACGAGATAGCCGAAATTCCGCGTCACATACGCGGTTGTCCAAATCGGGTCGATACTCCGCAAATCCGCCTGCGGGATGAAGCGCAGAGTCTTCGGCGCCGATTGTGCCCAGCCTGGGGGGGATGCGAAAGCGAGGGCGAGCGTGAGGGCGGGAGCGGCCGCTCGGAGCATCCTGACAATACAGTTCATCGGGTTCCCTGTCCGCACTTTGTTTGTGTCGGCAAACTTACGCGATCCATATCTCGCTTCACAGCGCAAAAGCGGAACCATAGATTTGTCGCTGCTTCTCCGCGCGTGCGGCGTCGGACGAGAAGGGAGGCGCGATGGCCGACGAAACCGATGTCGCCTCTACCTCGGCGGTAGAGCTGCTCCAGCTCTATCGCGCGAAAGCACTGTCGCCGCTCGAGGTGACGCGGACTCTGCTCGACCGACTCGACTCGCTAGAACCGAAGATCAACGCCTTTTGCCTCGTCGATCGAGACGGCGCGCTGGCGGCTGCGGGCGCGTCGGAGGCGCGCTGGCTCCGCGGAGAGCAGACTGGCGCTCTCGACGGGGTGCCGGTGACGATCAAGGACCTCGTGCTGATGCGCGGTTTCCCGACCCTACGCGGCTCGCACCTCGTCGAGCGCGGTCAGGATTGGCCGGAGGACGCGCCCGCGACGGCGCGGCTGCGCGAAGCCGGCGCCGTCATCCTCGGCAAGTCGACGACGCCGGAATTCGGCTGGAAGGCTCTGGGCGACAGCCCCCTGACCGGGATCACCCGGAACCCGTGGGACCTCTCGCGCACCCCCGGCGGCAGCAGCGCCGGAGCCGCCGCTGCCTGCGCCGCCGGCATCGGGCCGTTGCATCTGGGCAGCGACGGCGCCGGGTCGATCCGGATCCCATGCGCCTTTACCGGCATTTTCGGACTGAAACCGAGCTTTGGCCGGGTGCCGGCCTATCCGCTCTCGCCGATGGGCCTTCTCGCCCACATCGGACCGATGGCCAGGACCGTGGCCGATGCGGCGCTGATGCTGACCGTCATCGCCGGCCCCGACCACCGCGACCCCTACGCCTTGCCGCCCGAAAGCAAGAATTTTCTCGATGGGCTCGAAGAGAGCATCCGTGGCTGGCGCGTTGCCTACAGCCCGACCCTCGGCTATGCCAAGGTCGATCCGGAGATCGCCATCGCTGCGGCCAAGGCGGCGCGCAGCTTCGAGGATTTGGGCGCCATCGTCGAAGAGGTCGACACGATTTTTCCCTCGCCGCGCGATGCACTCTTCACCTTGTGGGCGGCCGGCGCCGCCAAGCTCCTCGACGCCTACCCTCGAGACAAGCGAGCGCTGGTCGACCCCGGGCTGGTGGCGACAGTGGCCGAAGGTGAGCGGATCAGTGTCCTCGACTATCTCGCTGCCGACCTCATACGTACCGAACTCGGCCAGCAGATGGCGGCATTTCATCAGAACTACGACTTACTGCTGACACCGATGATGCCGGTCCCGGCCCTGCCGGTCGCGCAGGATCTCAACGATCCTGCGACCGAGCGGCATTGGATCGACTGGTCGCCGTTCAGCTATCCGTTCAACATGACCCGCCAGCCGGCCGCGAGTATCCCGTGCGGCCTGACCACTGCCGGCCTGCCGATCGGCCTGCAGATCGTCGGTCCGCTCTACGCCGATGACCGCGTCCTGCGCGCCGCCCGCGCCTTTGAAGCAACGCACCCCATCCGCCGTCCACCGCCGCTGTTCTTCTAAGCATCGTTTACCGGATTGGTTCGGTGCCACTGCGCTTCAGAGAGGGCCCACCATCGGCCGCCGGCAGCCTCGCTCCGGCGAGCACCCTCGATCTGGTTCTCAGAGCAGTCAGCCCACCGATCGCTTCCCTCGTCAGATTCTCGTCAGGGAACTGTCACAATATTGTCAATAATATCTGTTGCTAGTTGTTAGGGCTTGCATTAACGATATCCACCAAATCTGTGGGTAACTTGGTTGAAAACCGAAGGCGAGCGAAGCAGAATCGGCGGCCCATCAGATCTCCTTAATCTTTGCCTAAAATTTGGGCAATACCATAACATATTGAAAAGGATTAGTTTTTCGAGTTATAATAGTGTATTCCCTATCTTTTGGGTCTTTGTCGCATTACCGTCACAGTCGGTGTGAATAATCGCCACTGGGTCGGAAATTTCGCAGCAGCCCCTAACTGAACTTGGACAATAAGCGAGGAGGCGGGGTTTGGTTGCCCGTCACCTCACCTTAGGCCATTCGCCCGACTCGTTAATCGCAACTCTCGCCCAGGTGTGGCTCCGGGAGGATGCCGGCTTCCACGCCTACCAGAAGTTCGAGACGGCGTGCGGCAGCTCCGTGAGTGGGGCAACTGCGATCAGGGGCGGCACATCCTTGTCGCGGTCGCCAGAGATCTGGCGGCCGAGATCGCCAGCCGGCTGATGCGCGGCGGAGGCCCTCATCGCGACGCTACGCAGACCCGATGAGCTTCTGGCGGAAGGTTGATCGACGGTTCGATGCGTTTAATAGCGATCGGGCTGGCACGGCATCGGGCGGCATACGGCACACGATCAGCGTCATTTGCTCCAGCAGCTGAAGGATGGAGCTGCGTCACCATCTCGCAACGAAGGCGCTCGCGAGCGTCGGGGCGGCAAAGTAAATGGACATTACGCCGTGATCTGCGCGAAATCCTGTACGCACGCACAGAGCCCCCGTGGCCGGCGTCACCTGATCGAAGTCGGAGCAGGCGAGCTGGCGTGGCGCTACGAGGGCGCCACGTTGGCAAGGGATCACGATGATGACGGAGGGGCAAACTATCGGGAGCGCAAATGTTCTTTTAGGTGTAGGTGCTACATTCGACATCGCCCAATATCTGGATTCGCGCGCTTCTGCTCCCAAGCAATGAACCAGGCCGTACCGTCACTCGCCCTCGAAATCCGGGGGCTGGCCAAGAGTTTCGAGCAACCGGCGGTCGACGGATTGGATTTGAGAGTTCGGACCGGCGAATTTTACACGCTGCTGGGGCCCAATGGCGCCGGCAAGACGACGACATTGCGGATGGTCACGGGGCTGCTGAAGCCCGATCGCGGGTCGATTGCGGTCTTCGGCATCGACGCGCTGGCCGACCCGGCGGGAGCCAAGCAAATCATGGCGTGGCTCTCGGACGAGCCAATGATCTACGACAAGCTGACGCCGATGGAATATCTGCACTTCGTCGCCGGCTTGTGGGCGGTGGAGACCAACGTTGCCGAGGTAAGGGCGCACGATCTTATCCGCTGGCTGGGGTTGGAGACACACGCGCACGACCGCTGTGAGGGGCTTTCCAGAGGCATGCGTCAGAAGGTAGCGCTGGCCGGCGCGCTCGTGCATGAACCGCGGCTGATCATCCTGGACGAGCCGTTCACCGGGCTCGACGCTGGCTCGGCGCGTTTGGTCAAGAGCGTGTTGCGCGAGCGCGTCCGCGCCGGCTGTTCCGTGGTCATGACGACGCACATCCTGGACGTGGCCGAGCGAATGGCCGATCGGATCGCGGTGATGGTCGCAGGGCGACTCCTGGCCGAAGGGAATATGGACGAGTTGCGCCGTCAGACCGGCGCGGGTGACAGCCTTGAGGACATCTTTCTTGCCCTGGTCGAAACCGGCGCCGCGGACAGGACAGTCGCCGCGTGAGGCGAGGCGGTACGATATTCTGGTTTGCACATCATGAATGGCGGCTCGCGTGGCGGGATTGGTTGTGGTTGATGTCCCGCCGCCGCCGGAGCAGGCGCAGACTGGCGCTGGGATTGATCGCCATCGCGCTGTTTCTGCATGGTTTCGCTTACCTGGCCCTTTATCAGAGTGCGGATTTGTCGCGCCCGCCGGACAAGCGAATGCTGCTGATGCTAAGCGGCGCGCTTGCACTCTACGGGTCGTTGATGCTGTCGCAGGCGATGGAGGCTGTAACGCGCGCCTTTTACGGGCGCGGCGATCTCGATCTGATCCTCTCCTCGCCGGTCGCAACCTGGCGGCTCTTCGCTGTGCGCATCGTCGCGATTGCAGCGACCATCGCGGTGATGTCGCTGGCGCTGGCCGCGCCTTTTATCAACATTCTGACTTGGTTCGGCGGATTGCGTTGGCTCGCCGCTTACGGCGTTATTGTAGCGCTGGCGATGGTCGCAGTCGCGGTTGCCGTGGTACTCACAGTCGGGCTCTTCCGCACAATCGGGCCAAAGCACACACGGCTCGGCGCGCAGATCGCCGCCGCCGTGATCGGTGCGAGCTTTGTGATTGGTGTGCAATTGGCAGCAATCCTTTCTTACGGCACCCCCTCCCGGGTCGTGTTTCTGCAATCGGAAGCGGTGATCAGATTTACCCCGGACAGCGGAAGCGTCCTCTGGTTGCCGGCGCGCGCCATCCTCGGCGACTTGCTTGCACTGCTGCTAGTCTTCAGCATCAGCGCGATCCTGCTGGCCGCAACCATCTGCGTCTTCGCGCCGCGCACCGGGCAATTGGTGCTCGCAGCCGCCGGCGTCTCGCGAAACCCGATCCGGCAGCGCCTACGATCCTCCGGCTTTCGCGAGACATGGCCGACACGCGCATTGCGCCACAAGGAATGGCATCTGTTGCGACGCGATCCGTGGCTGATGTCGCAAAGCCTGATGCAATTGCTTTACCTTCTGCCGCCCGCTTTCTTGTTGTGGCGTGATTTCTATGATAACAGCGGTGCATCCACACTGCTGGTGCCGATACTGATCATGGCGGCCGGACAATTAGCAGGCGGTCTTGCTTGGCTTGCCATCTCCGGCGAGGACGCACCGGATCTCATAGCTTCCTCACCAGTCACAAACGCTCGCGTGCTTCGCGCTAAGACCGAAGCGGTGATGGGGGTGATTGCCGTCGTCTTCGCTCCTTTTATCGTTGCACTTGCGGTCGTCGCCCCCGTTTCCGCACTGGTCACTGCGCTTGGAGGCGCCACCGCCGCTGCTTCGGCCACGTCAATTCAGTTCTGGTTTCGTGTGCAAGCAAAGCGCAGCCGTTTTCGGCGCCGCCAAACCTCGTCGCGCATTGCCACTTTTGCCGAGGCGCTGTCGTCGTGTAGCTGGGCCAGCGCGGGCGCACTGGCAGCAGCGAGCACTTGGCTCGCCGTCATCCCCGGATTTATAGCCTTCGCAATTGTCGGCGGCGCATGGCTCGTCAGCCCGGCTGACAGCACTATGTACCACGCTAGCGGGCCACAGCAGCGCCGCAAAGTAAGATATGCGGCCTCGTCGCAATAGATGGCGCCAGATCCGCACGTCGATTAAGGAGTGACTCCTGCATTCGGCGGCTAGGAAAAGATGGCGGCCCCGGGGCGACGAGCAGCGGTATGCTTGTATGATGGGCTGAAATGTTCTGTCCGTTTAAAGGGAGAGAAAGGGGATGATGAAATTCAGCTGCACCATGTCCTCGGGTAGCGATATATTTTACGCTACGGTGATTGCCGAAAACGCACAGCAGGCACGAGAAATGGCCGCTGCGGAAACCAAAAAAGGCCGGCCAAGGGAATGGAATGTCGCAGTCCTTGAGCCGGAGGTGGCCGGCCCGGCCCGGTTCCTCGGTTCCGGTTCGCAAGAGGCCTAATATCCAAGTCATGTCGCTTTGAAGTGCGGGGAGCCAGGCTGACGGGCGCATTCCTCGGCGGTGGCGAGGTCGGTTTGCATTCGGCGTCGATCAGGTCGTTCCGAATCCGGTTCGGAGTCACCGCCGTTCACGGCGCTAGAGGAAAGACCCAAACCCGCCCCCGTCCGCCGGCCCATTCGGAGCTTGCCGAGCGAGTCGGCGAAAGGGGCAGAGGGCAGAGCCCAAAAAACGCACCAGCCCGATCGATCTGGCGGCGTTTAGAGGTAATCTCGGCGGCGGCGTAAGCAGTCGCCGGTCAGCACAGGGATGTAGCCGTGACGGAGAGAAGCACCGAGACAGTTGCGATCATCGGAGCCGGAATCGGCGGTCTTTACCTCGTCGCTGAATTGGGGATCGCCGGGTTCAAGCTGCGGCTCCACGATATCGACGATGCAAAGCTCGCCGAAATTCGCGCGCGTGGTGGGGTGGATGTCGAAGGTGAGAGAGGCGGCTTTGCTGCGGTCGAGCGCGCGACGACGGATCTCGAACCTGCCGTCGATCGCGCCGATGTCATCATCATTGTGACCGGCGGAAATACTCAGGCGATGGTCGCGCGATCGCTTGCCCCACTGCTCAGGGATGCCCAGGTGATCCTGTTGATCCAGGGCAACACCGGAGGCTCGCTGATCGTGCGCCAGGCCCTGGACGATGCTGGCTGCCGAGCCGAAATCGATGTCGCCGAAATGGATAACTACCCCTATTCATGCTGGCGGCTCGGACAGAGCCGAATACGCCCCATTGTCAGGAAGCACTGGCTGCAGATCGCTACGTTCCCGGGGAACCGCATCGGCGCGGTATTTCCGCGCCTGTCATCCTTGTTCCCGGAAGCGGTCGCGGCGCCGAACATTCTCTGCACCGGCTTCACCAACGCCAATGCGATGCTCCATGTGGCGGATTGCGTCGCCAACGCCGGGCGCATCGAGAGCGGGGACAGCTATAAATTCTATGCCGAGGGCGTGACGCCGTCGGTCGCCCGGCTCTACGAGGCGATCAATGCCGAGCGCGTGGCCGTCGCTGCGGCGCTGGGTGCGGGGGTCCCCACCCTGGCCGATTGGTTCGACCGCGTCTACGGCGTGCGCGAAGCGACCCTCGTCGAGACCTGTCAGCGCCTCACCTACAACAGCGATGGCCCTTATCAGGCGACAGGCACACCGAAGTCGCTCGATCACAAATTCATCACCGAAGATGTCCCGACCGGCCTCATTCCGATGAGCGCTTTGGGTAAGGCGGCGGGGGTTAGGACGCCGGCGATCGATGCTCTGATCGAAATCGTGCGGAACATGACCGGCAAAGACTTTGCAACAGAGGGGCGCACGCTCGACCGGCTGGGCCTGACCGGGATGGACGCGCCGCAGATCCGGGGCGTGGTCGAAGAAGGCTTCGATTAGCCAGGAACAAAGCCGCTCACATGGGGAAATGCTGATGACGAACCGAAGGGAAATGCTCTGCCGAGCGGCTGGCACGCTGATTGGCTTGGCGTTCGCGGAGAGCGACCACGAGCAGCAGCTGATCGATCAAGGGTTTGCATTGCGCACGCAGACCTTATTGCATCAATCGTCGCCAGTGTCGCGCCTACGGTTCTCTTAGCGTTCATGCCAGAGACTGCACGCGCCGCACCGGATCCCCCTGCCGCCCTTTCTCGACCAAAGCAGCCGTGAAGGTCTTCGCCGATCTGTCGCCGAACGACGGCATAAAGGGCCTCGATCGAGGCAACAAGCTGTCTTACAACTCCACCAGGAAGCCCTATCCGTGCTCGCGGCGTCGGTGCTTCAAACAGTCGTGCCGCCGGGTAACCCACTGACCGTGCCCCTTTCGGTGATATTCTCCGTCAGGTGACGAGGTTTTCCTTTGAACTATGGTATTCGCCCGCACAGCCCTTCTAATGGAAGAGAAACCACGATGGAAAACGACAACAAAGCGATCCTGCGGGAAACCCTTGCCGCGATCCGTGAGGTCCTCGGACCAGAGCTCGACGGAATCACCGTCGAGCGCGCGGTGATTGGTCTGTTCTTCACCGGGGTGAAACTCAACAACGGCATCGCCGGGGCCTGCGCGACGCCGATCAAGACGATCCCCGAAGCGGTGTGCTGCCCGAGTTCGGCGATGGCAATGCCATTTCCTGGCAAGCTCAAGGGCCGGCCCGCGTTTGACTTCGCGCGCGAGGCGCTGGGAGACAACGGCATCCGGCGGGCGGCCGGCATCGCCGCGATGAATGCGCTCGCCGATACCTGCTGGCGCCGCCGCCCGCATCCCGAGACCGAACTGCGCCTCGGCATCGACGCCTTTGATGCGACCGAGATCCGCCGCGGCGACAAGGTCGTCGTGGTCGGAGCGTTCGTGCCGTTTCTGCGCGAGCTGAAGCGCCGCCATCAACCCTATCTCGTGCTCGAGCAGGACCCTGCAACGCTGAAGGCCGACGAGCTGCCGTTTTTTCGCCCGGCCGAACAGGCCGCGGCGGTAGTCCCAGAAGCCGATGTATTGCTGATCACCGGCACGACTTTGATCAACGGCACCCTCGAAGAGTTGTTGGCGTTGGCGAGGCCGACGGCGCGTGTCACGATGGTGGGGCCGACGGTGAGCCTATTGCCCGACGGGTTTCTGCGCCGCGGCGCCGATATTCTCGGCACCGTGAGGATTACCGACCCCGATGCGTTCCTCGATATTCTCGCCGAGGGCGGATCGGGCTACCATTTTCTCGGGCGCACCGCACAGAAGGTCGTGCTCGTCAGACGCCTCGCCGCCCGCGCCGCAGCAGCGTAGCCCGAGCTGCCAAAATTGAAAAACACCTACACCAGTTATCTCGCTCTCCAGCAGCTGCTGTCGGCGCAAACGCTGCAGACCAGTTCGGATGACGAACTGCTCTTCATCATCATTCACCAACAGCATGAGCTGTGGTTCAAGCTGGCAATCCACGAGCTTGACTGCGCAATCAATTCGCTGATGCGGGAGGAGGCACACGAAGCCGATTGCATCATCGCGTTCAAGCGGCTGTCACGGGTCAGTGCGATCCAGCACATCCTGATCTCGTCCTGGGATGTGCTGGCGACCCTGACACCGGATGAATTCTTTTTGTTTCGCGAGACGGTGGGACGGGACGGTGCGTCGGGTTTTCAGTCGATTCAATATCGCGCGTTGGAATACAAGCTCGGGCTCAAATACCGGTATGTCGAGTTCGAACTGCCCAGCGGCGAAACGCGAAGCTTCAACGTGTTCGAGAACGCCCAGACCAAAGCGGAGAGAGAGGCATTGAGCACTGCGCTCGCGGCGCCAGGCATTTATGACGCGGTGATCTCGTTCATGGCGCGGACACTGCCGAGCTTTGCGATCGCCGATCCGCGGTCGGCGGACTACTCGGTTAAGCATCAAAAGAACGCGGCGGTATTCAGGGCATGGAGTTACGTCTACCGAAACCGCATGAGCGCGCCGGAGTTGTATCAGCTTGGCGAGAAGCTGATCGATCTCGAGGATGCGTTCCGCAAATGGCGTTTTGCGCACCTCGCGACGGTGTCGCGGGTCATCGGCAGCAATGCCGGGACCGGGGGGTCGAGCGGGCTCCGATATCTGCAGCAGGCTGCCAACCAGCTGATCGAAAGCCCGATGTACCCGGAACTCTGGGACGTCCGCAGCGAGATGTTCGGCCGACCGCAAGAATTCGACCTCGCCGCGGCCGGGTACGATTCGGAGCAGAGCCCCTCACCCCGCCCCTCTCCCCGCGTGCGGGGAGCGGGAGGGGCCCGCGAAGCAGGAGGATGAGGGGCAACCAGCAACGCGTATTGGCGATTGCGGTGTAGCGCCAAAGCGGGTATGGTCCCGAAGATGAACCGGTTCGCGCAATCTTCGAATTGGTGGTGGCCCGTCTAGTAGAGGCGGCCACCTTGGTTTTTCGAGTGAGGCCGCCTGGGGAGCGCCGGGCGGCCTTCGCAGTTTCTAGCCGAACCTTCCCGGATCTCCCGAGCGGCCACGGCCCGGAGGAGATCCTCATGCAGCCCACGAGCTATCTCACCAAAGGCGGCATCCGCATCACGCGGGAGATCCGCGACCACGACTACCAGCCGGCCGATACCGCGCTGGCCCGCACCCTCGACGAGCGGCGCGGCGTGCTGTTTTCGTCGAGCTTCGAGTTTCCCGGCCGCTACACGCGATGGGACATGGGCTTTGTCGATCCTCCGCTGGTCTTCACCGCGCGCGGGCGCCGGTTCGCGATCGATGCCCTCAATGAACGCGGCGGTGTCTTGTTAGAGCCGGCGGCGGAGAGCCTCGCCGGCCTCGCCGCAGCGCATGTCGAACGGGTAGGTCGCGACCGCGTTGCGGGCGAGATCGAGGAATCCGATCAGCGCTTCCCGGAAGAAGACCGGAGCCGGCAGCCTTCGGTATTCTCGGTATTGCGCGCATTGGTCGATCTCTTCAGCAGCCCGAACGACCAGCATCTGGGACTCTACGGCGCGTTCGGATACGACCTGGTATTCCAGTTCGAGCCGATGCCGTTGCGCCTGCCGAGGCCCGAGGACCAGCGTGACCTCGTACTTTATCTGCCCGATGAGATCCTAGTCGTCGATCACATGCGGCAAATTGCGGCGACCCACCGCTATGAATTCGATGCGAGGGGCGTTTCGACGCATAATTTGCCGCGCCCGACCGCACTGGCTCCGTATCGCCTCGACATTACCCCGGCGCATCCGGTCGAGAGCGATCACGGGCCGGGAGAATATGCGGCGCTCGTCGAGCGGGCGCGCGCGGCTTTCATGCGCGGAGATTTGTTCGAGGTCGTGCCCGGGCAGCTCTTCACCGATCTTTGCGCCGACCCGCCGAGCGTCGTGTTCCACCGGTTGCGCCAAGCCAATCCGGCGCCCTATGGCGCATTGATCAATCTCGGCGACGGCGAGTTTCTCGTTGCGGCTTCCCCTGAGATGTATGTCCGCGTCGAAGGACGGCGGATCGAGACCTGCCCGATCAGCGGCACGATCGCGCGCGGCCGCGACCCTGTGGAGGACGCCGAGCGTATTCGCGAGCTTCTCAATTCCGTCAAGGATGAGAGCGAATTGACAATGTGCACCGATGTCGACCGCAACGACAAATCACGGGTTTGCGTGCCGGGCACCGTGCGGGTCATCGGGCGGCGTCAGATCGAGCTCTATTCGCGCCTCATCCACACCGTCGACCACGTCGAAGGCATGCTGGGCGAGGAGTTCGATGCGCTCGACGGCTTTCTGAGCCATGCCTGGGCGGTAACGGTGACCGGGGCGCCAAAGCGCTGGGCGATCCGCTTTATCGAAGAGGAGGAGCGCTCGTCGCGCCGCTGGTACGGCGGCGCCATCGGCCGCGTGACTTTTGACGGCAACATGAACACCGGTCTGACCTTGCGCACGATCCGCATGAAGGACGGCATTGCCGAGGTGCGCGCCGGGGCGACATTGCTCTACGACAGCAACCCCGAAGCAGAGGAAGCCGAAACCCGGCTGAAAGCGGCCGCCATGTTCACCGCGATCCGCGGACCGAGAGCCGTCCCCGCAACCCCGGTGATAACCACGCAAGCGGCCTGCTGGGGCCGGCGAGTGCTACTGGTCGATCACGAGGATTCCTTTGTTCATACTCTGGCCAATTACATTCGCACTACCGGTGCCGAGGTTACGACGATGCGGCCGGATCTGGCCCGTGCTGCATTGCGGCAGGCAACCGATCACGATCTCGTAGTGCTCTCGCCGGGACCGGGGCGGCCGTCAGACTTTGCGATGGCCGAGACGATGGATCTGCTCGTGCAGCGGAAATTGCCGGTGTTTGGCGTCTGCCTCGGGCTACAGGGGATTGCCGAATATTTCGGCGGTTCGCTCGGCGTGCTCGACGTGCCGGTCCACGGCAAGCCATCACTGGTCCGAGTCTGCGGTGGCCGGCTGCTGCGCGGTCTACCGAACGAGTTCACGGTCGGCCGCTATCATTCACTGCACGCGCGGCGCAGCGCCTTGCCGCCGGAACTTTTGGTTACTGCCGAAACCGAGGACGGTGTCGTAATGGCGATCGAGCACCGCCGACTGCCGATCGCTGCCGTGCAGTTTCACCCGGAATCGGTAATGACCTCGCGCGACGAAATCGGCATGCCGATCATCGCAGCGGTAATGTCGGCCCTGTCCGGCTAGCCGCCGGCGACGCCCTGGGTTTCCACATAGAGTGAATAGATCGACTGGCTCGCCGCCATGAACAGGCGGTTGCGCTTGATCCCGCCAAAGCAGACATTGGCGCAGCGCTCGGGCAGCATGATGCGGCCGATCATCTTGCCGTCGGGGGCGAGCACGGCAACGCCGTCCTCGGCCTCGCCGCCGGACCAGGCGCACCACGAATTTCCCTGGACATCCACCCGCATACCGTCGGAGCCGCCCGGCTCGGCGCTGTTGAACTCACGCCGGTTCGCGGTCTTGGTGCCGTTGTCGACGACATCGTAAAGCTGAATCGTGCGCTGCCCCGGACCGGGCGTGTCGATGACGTAGAGCAGTTTCTCGTCGGGCGAGAAGGCAAGCCCGTTGGGCCGTTTCATATCGCCGACCGCTATCGTCAGCTGGCCGGTCGACGGGTCGAGCCGATAGACCCGATACGGCAACTCCGGAGTAGCCTTGTGGCCGAGGTAATTGCCGCGAATTCCTGCGCCATTGTCGCTGAACCAGATCGAGGCGTCAGATTTGACGACGACGTCATTGGGACCGGTCAGCTTCTTTCCTTCGAAACTGTCGGCCAGCACGGTGATCGTGCCGTCGTACTCCGTCCGCGTCACGCGCTGCGTATCCATCTCGCAGGTGACGAGCCGGCCTTGGCGGTCACGGGTATTGCCGTTGGCGTAGTGCGAGGGCTTGCGGAAGACGCTGACGGCCCCCGTCTCCTCATCCCATTTCATCATCCTGTCGTTGGGGATGTCGCTCCATATCAGGCAGCGCAAATCCCCGAACCAGACCGGCCCCTCATTGAACCGGCAACCGGTGGCGATCCGCTCGACCGCGGCATTGCCGAGCACCAGCGACGAAAAGCGGGGGTCGAGGGTTTTTATCCGCTGATCCGGATAGCGTACGATTTCCGAGTCCCAAGTCGCCGCCATCGTCGCCAATCCCCCGCCGATAATGAATGACCGTCTGCCGATAACCATCCGTGTACCCGACCGGATTTAGGAGTTCGGGCCGCGCTCCATCGACACCGGCTGCCAGCGCTTGAGGTCGCTCTTGGCCAGCACCGAGGGGTTGACG